>Ga0209394_1000045_pt1 | contig 110077 bp, 110 predicted proteins | sample JNZ201metaG_FD_184122 | JGI IMG/M metagenome (GOLD analysis project Ga0209394, IMG submission 184122) | Hot spring microbial communities from Jinze hot spring, China to study Microbial Dark Matter (Phase II) - JNZ 20120812A (SPAdes) (version 3) ...
AGCATAACCCTGAAAAATACCGTGAAGCTTTGGAAGGCAGGTCCTTGGCTATGATTTTTCAGAAAACCTCAACTAGGACAAGAGTTTCCTTTGAAGTTGCCATGACTCAGCTTGGAGGCCACGCCCTTTATATTGACTGGGGAACAACGAATTTTACAATAGCTGATATTTATGATGAAACCCAGTATTTATCGCGAAACGTGGACTGCATTTTGGCTAGGCTTCTCAGAAACGCTGACCTGCAAGTAATGGCTAAAGCTTCAAGAGTTCCAGTCATAAACGGCTGTGACGAGAAGTATCATCCAAGCCAAGTTATCGCCGACCTTATGACCATGAAGGAGAAAAAAGGTAAACTCAAGGGTCTAAAACTGGTTTACATAGGAGTACATAACAACGTTTGCAACTCCCTCATAGAAGGGTGCACTAAAACAGGCGTCAAAATAGTCACCGTGACACCCATCTTTAATGAGCCTTCAAGGGATGACGAGCTACTTGAAGAGGCTAGGAAGACAGGGCTTTATGAGACAACCCTCGATGTGAAACAAGCTGTGAAGGATGCAGACTTCGTTTACACAGACACTTGGGTGGACATGGAGTTTTTCAACGACCCAAAATACACCGCTGAGAAGGAGAAGCGCATCAAACTCATGATGCCATATCAAGTGAACAAGGAGCTACTCAAGGGAAGCAATGCGCTGGTGATGCACGACATGCCCATCCACAGGGGATACGAAATAAGCGAAGATATAATCGAAGGTCCGAACTCGATAATCTATGAGCAGAGTGAAAATAGACTCTACGCAGCCAAGGCCATATTACTCAAATTGCTTGGAAAATTTTAGGAACAAGAATTCCTAAAAAGGCCAATGCTAAGGCTGCAGTAACCTCTTGCGTACATTTAGAGCCGAGTTTAAATGGCAAAAAATTTATAAGGAAGAGAATTTTTGCGACTCATTTAGAGGATAGAAGGACGTATGCGTAGTCGGCCAAATAGGCCAAATATAACGTTCGGTCCCGTCCTGAATTCGGACGATAATGTTGGGTGTTCGATATGGGCATCCACATTATCGCCGAATTTCGGGGCGTGGATCCCCGAAAGCTTTCGAGAGTGGAAGATCTGCGGCCTATTTTGGATAGGGTAGTTGCTAGTTCCGGTTTACATGTTGTTTCTTCAAGTTTTCATCAATTTGAGCCTCATGGGGTTTCTGCCATATACCTTCTAAGCGAGTCGCACTTGAGCGTTCACACATGGCCAGAGTATGGTTATATGGCTTTGGACATTTTCACTTGTGGTGATGATGGTCCGGCGTTGAAGGCTTTTGCGCTGCTTGTGGAGGAGTTTAAACCTAAAAGCGTTGAAAAGCGGATCATAAGGAGGGATGTATTTGGAGAGGGTGGAAGCCAGAATACTGTATGAGCTTGCGTCTTCAAAGAAAACCTTCTGGGAGCTACTTGACAGGGTTGACAGTTCCCTTAAAGATTTTGTGGCAGCCCTTAAGAAGCTAAATGAAGAAGGGCTTATAGTTGCTGACGAAAGCGGGTTAGCCTTAACCGAGAAAGGTAAAAGCCAAATAAACCTTGAAAGCCTAAATTTTGAGGGTAAAATTTGCCCCTTGTGCGGTGGCAAGCGCATAATTCCGAATGCAAAGTTCAAGGATATTCTTGAAGAGTTTAAGCGATTAACCCAGAAAAGGCCAAGTCCCACCATCGACTTTTTCCAGGGATACATGCTTGAAGGGGATGTGATTGCCAGGGTTGCGTTAATGCATCATTACGGCGACTTGAGCGGGAAGAGCATACTGCTGATCGGTGATGACGACTTACTGAGCATTGCCCTAGCCTTGACGAGGCTTCCCTCTCGAATAACTGTTTTGGACATTGACAGACGACTAGGCGATTTCCTCAGCTCAGTTAACAAGGAATATGGCTTTAACATTGAGTATGTCCAATATAACGTAGCTGATCCACTACCGACGGAACTTCGGGGAAACTTTGACGTCTTCTCTTCAGAGCCCCTTGAGACGCTGTCTGGTTTAAGAGCGTTCATTCTGCGTGGTGTGTCCAGTTTGCGGGAAAACGGTGTTGGGTATTTTGGCTTAACTCATTATGAAGCTTCACTAAAAAAGTGGCTAGCCATCCAGAAACTTCTATCCAGAATGAATTGTGTTCTCACGGATATCATTCAAGGGTTCTCTGTGTACCCAATGGACTATGGAACAGCGAATTACGAGGAATTCGCTTACACTTTAGGTTTAAAAATTGGAAAAAACCCTGGGATAAACTGGTATAAATCTGCGCTTTTCAGGTTTGAGGTGCTCGGCAAGGCGAGGCTTTCCCAAAGTGTTGACAAAAGACTGAGGATAAGGTTTATTGACAAGGAGGAGGATTTAACCCATCCGGCTTTGTACCGTGAAACGGTTAAAAGAACAGGGTGTTGAAAGGAGCAACTAGTCTGGTCTCTGGTCAGATAGTGGTGAATTATGTCTCGTAAGGTGAAGGCTTCTGGGAATGTTGCCCTTGAGAACGTGAAAATCCGCCACGCCAACGAGGCAGATCTCCAGCAAATTGTTAAGCTTTCCGAGAAGCTTGGAAAGGACGAGAGCACCATGGATTCTATGGTTTCGCCTCTACCGAGTGAGTTCCAGAATCCCAACTGGATTCTCAAGAACATTAAAGGCGAGAACACTGTGGTGTTTGTAGCTGAGGCAGACGGAAAAATTGTCGGCTACTCGCTTGGCTGGATTAGCCATCCCTGGTCATATAGGGCGAAAAGGGGATATATCTGCGATTGCTTCGTGGAAAAAGCCTACAGGCGACGGGGAATAGGGAGGGCTCTAGTGAAAGCTATGCTCGAATGGTTCAAAAGCAAGGGTGTGGAATGTGTCGAGGCGGATGTTTACAGCAGCAACATTCCATCCCTATCTTTGTTCATGAGCTTGGGCTTCAAAGAAGTTTCAAAAAGGCTTCGCCTCGTGTTTGAGGAACAAACCTAGTCCTATTCAAGAATCATTTCCACAAACTTTTCCGGCTTGAACTCCTCTAAGTCGTCGTATTTCTGTCCAGTTCCAACAAAAATTATTGGTTTCTGTGTAACATAAGCAACGCTTAAAGCAGCACCGCCTTTTACGTCTGCATCTACCTTTGTGAGTATTGTCGCGTCTATGCCTACGCTTTTGTGGAACTCTTCTGCCTGAACAACGGCATCGTTTCCCGTCAGAGCGTCCACGGTTAGAATTGTCAGATCCGGGTTTACCACTCGCTTGATTTTGGCAAGCTCGTTCATGAGATTCCTATTTGTTTGCATTCGGCCGGCAGTGTCTATTAGGACGGCGTGGATTCCATGAGCTTTAGCGTGACTTATTGCATCGTAAGCTACCGCCGCCGGGTCTGCACCATATTTATGCTTTATCACTTTTATGCCCAGCCTTTTTGCGTGGGTTTCAAGCTGTTCTATGGAGCCTGCTCTATACGTGTCGCTGCACGCTAGAACCACAGTGTATCCCTTCTTGTTTAACAGGCGGGCAACCTTCGCTATAGTCGTGGTTTTGCCTGTACCGTTAATTCCAACAAACAAAACCGTGAAAGGCTCGCTTTTCTTTCTCTTCTCTTCAACAGCCTCCAAAAAGTCTATTCTCTCGTTGGTTTGCATTATCTCAAGGAGTACTTCCCGGAGATTTTGCTCTACAACTCTCTTTTTGTCCTCAAGCCTTTTGACTTGCATTCCGTTGAGGCGTCTTTCTAATTCTTCGCATATGCGCTCTGCAACGGGCACGGCTACGTCGTTCTCTATTAGAGTTAATTTAAACTCTGAGAGAATTGGGTGGAGGTTTTCAGCCTTAAGTTCGGTTGTTGTTATTTTATTTACTAGGCTGCTTAAACCCGACTTGAGTTTTTCAAACATTCTTGGCTGGAGTCCCCTTTTTCAGAGTGGCTGCCAACTCCTCAAAGCGTTCACGATCCTCGTTAATTCGACTCACCACTTGAGAAAGCTGTTGCTGAAGGGATATTCTGCTCTTTTCCAGATCCTCAAGCCTCTTCCTAATGATTTCCTTTGCCTCCTGAATTGTTTTTTCGACGGATACGCCAGCTCCAATGCCAACGGTGACCTTGTCAGGGTTTTCTAGCCTAGCTTTTATGTAGGAATTTCCCCCTATCGGAATGAGGAGTTCAGCGTTTTCCTTCTGCTTCTCCAGCCCTTCAAGGGTCATATTTGCATAGTTTAAGTCTGTTATAACGGCGTTTACCATGTTTATTCTGGCTTGTATAGCCTCCGCTGTTTCTTCAAGAATACGCATTTCAATGCTGAGTTTCCGCAGTTCTTCCTCAATCTTTTCCGCCAATTTTACCTTCTCCAGCTAAAAGCTTTCTTATGATGGGATCTTCAACCTCGCTTGGCGCAATCTCTTCAACTCTGCTGATTTCTATGTGGAAGCGTTTAACGCGGTGTTTACTGCCCAGTTCAGTGTAAACCTTCTCTATGGCATGTTCTGGTCTAACGGCTAAAACCTCCTTTTCAAAGGAAGTCTTCCAATTTGGTTTTCGAATTTCACCCACAACCCTGAAAACTTTTACGTCACTCATTTTCCTCCACTACACCCAGAGCATGTCCAATTATAAACATTTCTGGACCCGTTGTCAAAGAACCAGCAATAGCCGCGCGGCTATTGCCAATTAAACCCGTTCCCACGTAGGGTATGCCGCAATTAACTGTGCCCACGTCCACGGGCACCTTTAACACGTCCTCCAAAAGCTTCTTTTCATTTTCCTTCAAAAGTGGGTGCGCTAAAACCCCCTTGTTTGTCGCCACAGCCAGCGATCCTACATATGGCAATTGGGCGATTTCGCCGGGAACTGCCTCAACGCCTAGAGTGTCTGAAATTTTCCTTATTTCGGACTGTTTTAGCCTAGGGTCAACTATTGCCCCATGGTCGTTTGCTAGCACCATATTTCCATAGGCGGTTTTTTTGGTTTCCATCACTGTTATATTTCCGTCGAAAACTGATTTTATGGCCTCTATCTCTTCATCCTTGACATAGTGGGGGAGCAGAATGCCATTTGAGTTTGCGCATGCCAATACGCCAACTAAAACTGAGCCGCCCATGTTTGTGTGTATTAGTTTAACTTTAAGCCATTCTGCCATTTTTTCAGCCTTTTTGAGTGGGACAAACTTTGGAACTATGAGCATTTTTTCAGTGGCTAGTAGATACACCCCAATGCTTGCGCTTCCAAACAAGTCTGTGAGGTAAATTGCCAACTCAGTCTCCTTCAGCCAGGTAAACTGTTACGTTTCCATCCTTGTCTTTTGCGGCTCTAACGCGGATTTTTCTTGGAGGCTTTTGAATGCCTCTGCTCCAGATTCTCTCGTTTACCTCATTGCTTATGATTATTCTTTTCGGCTCGGTTTCCTCTTCTTCTCCTCCCCCAGCCTCCAGCTTCATGTGTCTCCTAATAAAGTCGCGTATTATCCTGATGGCTCTTGGCGCCCTTTTATCTCGGGGTGCAACCCAAGCTTTCCCGAGCGGAATGGTGTAGAACCTTTCTTCAACAATTTCCTCTTCTTCTGCCTCTTCTCTTGCCGGAGGCTTGACTTCTTCCGTCTCCTCTTCCTCGGCGACTTCAATTTCCTCTACTTTTTCTGTTTCTTCTTCAGCTTTCGGGACGGCTTCTTCCGCTTTTTCCTCGCTTTCTTCTGCACTTTTTTTGGCTTCTTCCAGTGTCATGGCTTTCACCCTAAGCCTTTATCTTTCTGACTCTCCAGTGTCTTCTTTTTGGATGTGTTCTAAATTTTCCGGCAGTTCTAGCAATAACCCATGTGGGAACCGCTCTTTTCACTTTTCCAGCTTTTGCGAGTCTTCTCTTTTTTGCGGTGGGCTTAAACCGCGCCATACTCAAACCCTTCTTATTTTTATTTCTCGCTTTTGAGATTGCAGTTGAATCAGAATTTGCTTTAGTTGCTCGTCTGTTAATGGAATAGGCAGTTTGCCCATTTGAGCTAGCTGTATCAGCTGAAGTTCGAGTTGGGCTGTGAATTCGGGCTTTACAAGCTTAAGGTTTGCAAGTCTCTGTCGGGCTTCAGGGGTTAGAATGCTTTTCAGTATTGCCTGCTTTTGGAGTTCGAGTTGTTGCTCCATTTGGGCTCTCCGCTGTTCTTCGGCAAGTTTTTGTTGAAGGGCAAGAAGTTTTCTTCTGCGTAGTTCCTCAAGCTCCTCGTCAGACATCGCTACTCACTCTTCTGATATTTCTCCAGCTCCGGCATTCTCTTCAACAAATCCCTCATTACTTCTTCAGCTATCTCCTCGAGAAGCTTGCGGCCCTCCCTTGTTATTCTTCTCCCCTTATTCTGGTATTTCTCAATTAAACCTACCGCTTCGAGTTGTTGGAGCGCCTTCCTTATTATTGCACCACCAGCTTTAACCGCGTGTTCCGGTCTTACTCCGAAGTCCTTTCTGCCACCATATTCGGCGCGGAGTTTCTCTATGCCTATTGGCCCATGAATGTATATCTTGCGCAGTAATGAGGCGCAGCGGATATACCACCAATCCGGGTTGTCCGGCGGTCTTTGCACGTGGGCCCCCGTTTTAACTATGCTCGCCCAAGGGGGTGGCTTAATCTCGTCGATGTTCTCTTTTATATATTCGGCTAGTTTTTGGATAAATTCGGGTGCTGGGACATCGTAGGGTGTTGGCAATTCTGGTTTTCCTCGCCTTGCTTTCTGCAGTAATTCAACAGCCTAAAATATAAAGGCTTTCACTTTTTAGTGGATTTTCTTCGACGCTTATGAAGGATAAATGTGTGTCCCCTAACCTCGATTAGTTCTGCTTCTGTGCGTTTGGAGACTTCCGCCGCTATTTCCGCTGCCTTCTTCTCTTTTAGGGCAGCCTTCAAAATCTTAACTTTGATTGTGCCCCGTTTTTCCAGTTGTTTCTCTATTTCCTTGATGAGGTCTTCTGAAACTTGTCCCTTGCCAATCCAAACGGTTGGTTTTTCGCTGCTGAACTCCCTCTTCAAGCAGCGCCTCATCCCAGCGGTCAGCCTACTCACTTGGATCTTTTCCTCCTTAATGGAATGCGCATGTATCCGCCGCATTTAAGGCATGTGATAACCACGTGGGGTTCCCTTCGCTGTTTTATGCGCACACGACAGGTGACACCGGGCAAGATAAAGCTTTTGCAATGGCGGCAAACGAGACGCCTATACTCGGTTGGCAAACGAACCTTCGCCGCCATAGCCACACGGCGGGCTATGTCTACATAACGCTGAGCCAATGTTGGGTCTTCTTTATGGGTTTCAATGGCTAGGCGAAAAAGCGTTTGAATACGCTGCTTTGCTATGCGTTTAGCGGCAACATCCATCTAAGACGACACCATAAACTGGTGCGGGGGGTGGGATTTGAACCCACGAAGGCCTACGCCAGAGGATCTTAAGTCCTCCCCCTTGTCCTAGGCGTGTCTGGCCCCAACGCCCATTTAGACCTGGCTCGGGTACCCCCGCAGCCGCATTTATTCAAAGTTTTCCAATGGTTTAAGTTTTCCGTGTCAAGATACATTTAAGTTGAGATTGCCGTTAATCATCTACTAGGGCGGGTAGCCTAGCAAGGATAGGGCGCAAGCCTCCTAAGCTTGTGGTCGTGGGTTCAAATCCCACCCCGCCCGCCAAAACTGGAGCTTAAGCCAGTTATCGTAGAAAAGGGAAATGTACATGTGCGTATTTTTGTGTCTACTTTTCAATGATTTCTGGGGTGTAGCTAAGCAGCCTTATCTTTCGGCTCTTCTGTAGGATAATGGCAATCGTGATTGATGACAGAAGTATTGCCGCTAAAAGGTTTGTGTTTTCAGATATGGGGGTCATTGAAAACGTTGGAATGACTCCCCATTCATCTGGCACATCCGCTTTGCTGTCCGGCGGCCATGCTGCAAGAGTCCTAGTGTGTGCGTCGTAAGCAGCGATTCTCATGCCTGTGGGCGGTGGATTGGGCACTTGGACATTTCCCTGGACTTTGCTTGAATCAACAATCTCCAGAATCCAGTGGGGAGTGCTGTTCCAGGGAGAAGGGGCAATTTTGTTGCTCCATGTTATCTCTCCGGGTAATGGGGTTATCTCCGTCCAACCTGTACCTGTTCCTCGATAAACTTTCAATGTGGTGTGGCCTATAATTTCTATTTTGAAGTCCCATGTATCGGGGGCTGTGCCGCCTGTGTTATTGTTGTCGAGGCATATTTGCCAGTAATCGTCAGCATCGTTGGTGTTGTCTGTGAAGATTTCGATGATCCATTCTAAACCTAGGTTAGTGAAGTCTTGTATGTTATATCCAAACATTCCAGTGGCATTGCCGGTCAATGGAGTGGCGGGTGTATCTGTCCATTCATCGCCGGTTGTCCATTGTCCATCAACTATAGCCGTGTTTATGCTTGGATATTCTATGATCGAGTAAGCTGGATTACCCGCACTGGCATTCTCTAGGTTTGCGCGAAGCGATATGCCGCAGAACATGGACGCTAAAAGAATAAGGATCCAGAAGCGTCTCATTTTCTCTTAACACTCCTCACGAAATTAAATTATGTGTTGTCCGTATAAAAGTTTTTTTGGTTTAATTTCTTTGATAGCTTTTACTATATGTTTGATTTTGATAATGAAAACATTATTGTATTGCAGAACTTATCCTCTTGGCCCGCCCATTTCGAGTAGTATCAGTATGAGGTTCATTATTACGGTGATTATTGTTAGGTAGACTAGCGTTCTTTCCACTCTGTGGATCATGCTTAGGTCTTGGAGTCTGAGAACCCCGTCAAGGGCGTTGTCGTATGATGTTAGGAATTCAAGTTCTCTTGATATGTTGTTCATGGTGTCTTCTAGGCTTAGGATGGATCTTTCGCATAGTTTGATGTTTGGGATTAAACCGTTTTTTAAGCCGCCAACTATCTGTTGCTCGTTCCAGAGGATACGGTAGAAGGTGGCTATTTGCTTTCTAAGCGTGAAGACTTCGCTCATCACTGTTTTGGATGGCTTTGCCATGGCTTTTTCCTCCAGTTTTTCGATGACCTCTCTTAGCGCCATCACTACGTCTAGGTTTCTGTTCGTGTTTTCCCGTAGCACCTCGCATAGAATCGAGGATGGTTCGAGATTTTCAACTTCCAATGTGGAATCCTTTAGCGCTTGGATGGCGTATTCAACTGGTGGAGAGGATTCCTTGGTTCTTAAAGTGAAAATGGCTTTTTGACTGATGATAATGTATATTGGGAAAGTTTTTAGTTCGCCTTTCTCCATGGTGGCAAATGATATTGAAAGGAGCGTGTAGCTGTCATACCTTCTATGATGGGGAAAAGTTTTTCCGCTTTTTATTGCTTCTAGACTTTTTAGGTCAACCTTAGTGAACTGGGCGATTATATTCAGTTCTTCAGGTGTGGGTTCTGGGCAGTCCACCCATAACCAGTCAAATTTTTCATGGAGTTTCTCTAATTCTTCGAGGGAGCGAATGTTGTTTGTGTGGAATTTTTGAGCCTTTAAACCATAAACCTGCATGAATCTCCCTTCTTTTGTGGTGGCCTCCGCGACTGCCTATAAGTCTTTAGGGTCAAAGCTTGAGGTGCCATTTAGCCTCTCTCTAATTTTGAATCCTCTTTTTAACTTTTCTCGAGTCAAGGAAAAAGGGTTTAAGATTATGAGAATTCAAAAAATTGGGGGTTTAGAATTCCTCACTTTCAGTTTCGCCTGGCTTCTTCTCTTTCTCCTTTTCTTCCTTTGGCTTTGCCGCTGCTATGACGTCGTCTATACGTAGGATCATGGACGCGGCTTCTGTTGCAGATTTGATGGCTTGTTCTTTAACGATGGCTGGCTCGATGACGCCGTTGTCATACATGTTTTCGATTTTCCCTGTGAAGACGTTTACGCCCATGAAGTGGCCGTCTGTTTTCTCGTGGGCTGCTCTGAGCTCAACTATTATGTCTATTGGCTCTAATCCAGCGTTTTCGGCTAGGGTTCTTGGGATTATTTCTATGGCGTCTGCGAAGGCTTCGATGGCTAGTTGTTCTCTTCCACCGACTTTAGCGGCGTAGTCTCTGAGTTCCTTAGCAATTTCGGTTTCGATGGCACCTCCACCCGCCACGACTTTGCCGTTTTCTATTACATCTGAAACTACTGAAAGAGCATCGGTCATGGCGCGTTCTGCTTCATCCACCATTCTTTCGAGGCCAGCCCTTATGAGTATGGCAACTGAACGGGGGTTCTTGCAGTCTTCGACGAATATCATCTTGTCTTCGCCGATTTTGCGTTCCTCCACTAGGCCAGCTGTGCCTAGGTCTTGGGGTGTTAGATCGTCAAGATCCGTGACTATTCTCCCGCCGGTTGCCCTTGCGAGTTTTTCCATGTCCGATTGTTTAACTCTCCTGGCGGCTAGTATGCCTTCCTTTGCTAGGAAGTGCTGGGCCATGTCGTCTATGCCTTTCTGGCAGAACACGACGTTGGCGCCTGCCGCCTTGATCTTGTCAACCATCTCCTTCAGCATTTTAGTTTCTTGGTCTAGGAAGGCCTTCATTTGGGATGGGTCGCGGATGCGGATTTCAGCGCTGAACTCTGTTTTCTCTATTTCCAGCGGGCAGTCTAGTAGTGCGATTTTCGCGTTTTCAACTTTTTTTGGCATCCCCGGGTGGACAACTTCTTTGTCGATGATTACGCCTTTCACGAGTTGGGATTCAAAGAGGCCTTTGCCCGTTTTCTTTATTATTTGGATGTTGTCTATGTCGGCGATTCGTCTGTCACCTCTTTGCTCGACTATTTGTTTTACGGCGTCTATGGCTATTTCGGCTAAGTGTTCTTTGGCTGGGCCTACGGCTTTGCTTGCCATGGATGTGAGCGCCACTTTGCGGAGGGTTTCTCTGTCTTCGATGTCGACGGGTTTGGCTATGCGGTTTACGACTTCTATGGCTTTTTGGGCTGCTTTTCGATAGCCGCTGACGATTATTGTTGGGTGTATGTTCTGGTCTAGGAGTTCCTCAGCCTTTCTCAGAAGTTCGCTGGCGAGGACGACGGCTGTTGTTGTCCCGTCGCCCACCATGTCGTCTTGGGTTTTAGCCACTTCTACCATCATTTTAGCTGCTGGATGCTCTACTTCTATCTCGTCTAGGATGGCGGCGCCGTCGTTGGTTATGGTTATGTCGCCTAGACTGTCGATGAGCATTTTGTCCATTCCACGGGGTCCAAGGGTTGTTTTTAGAACTTCGCCTATGATGCGGGCTGCCATAATGTTGTTTCTTTGGGCTTCCCTTCCACGGCTTCGGGCTGTTCCCTCTTTGAGGATTAGCACTGGCTGTCCAGAGGCTGTTGTTGTTAAGTAAGCCATATCAACCTTCCTCCATTAACCGTTAAAAGGCTTATGCGTGGTTAAGCAAAAATGCGGTAACATATAAACTTTTCACCCCTTTTGAAGGCTAACCTAACGTTAAGTGTTCCATGAGGATTCTGGTTCCGATGGCTATCAAGATCAGCCCGCCTAGGATCCCAATTTTGCTTATGTGTATTTTCCGTAGCTTGTCGCCGAGAATGGCGCCCGCCAGTGAGAGTGTAAAGGTTACTGCTCCCGTTATTATTACTGGTGTGGCTATTGGCACTTCTAGGAGGGCAAAGCTTAAGCCCACCGCTAGTGCGTCTATGCTCGTGGCTATTGAGAGGGCTAAGAGTACATGGGCTGTTAGCGGCTTCGCCTTTTCGGTGGCTTCTTGCTTAACCGCCTCGTAGATCATTTTACATCCGATTAGAAGCAGCAGCCCAAAGGCGATCCAGTGATCAAATCCGGCTATTATGTCCAGCATTTTTTCGCCGGTTATCCAGCCAAGCACTAGCATGAGCGTCTGGAAAGCTCCGAAGGATAAGCCATTTTAATGGCGGTGTTTTTGCCGTTTTTTTCCATGCACATTCCGTAGGCTATGGAGACGCTGAAGGCGTCTAAAGCGAGGCTGAAGGCTATCGCGAGGATTGTTGCTGCATCCAAGGCTTATCCTTTCCCGTTTGCAGAAGGCTTTCCATCTAGAACGGTTTAAATCTTGCTGCATCCCCTCTACTAGTTTGGTGAAGTTGTGCCGTGCGGGTTTCAGTGCGCTTCTTCACCACGCTGCGGGAGGTAACCGGCAAAAGGGAGGAAACCTTAGAGTTTCCAGACGGCGAGCACATTACCCTAGCGAAGGTTCTGGAAAGGTTGGCTGAACGCTATGGGAAGGCTTTCATAGATTACGTTTATGACAGCAAAACCGGTGAGGTTAAGGGTTATCTCCAATTTCTAATTAATGGGCGAAGTGCTTCAACCCTTAAGGGGCTTGAAACCGAACTTGCCGACGGCGACGTCTTAGCAATCATACCACCAGTGGGCGGCGGCTAAATTGGGCAGCTTGCTCACAGTGTTATGCTGGAAAAATGTTTTCCCTCGAAAGTTCATTTTCTCTACCAACTCCCCTCTATGGTTTTGGCTTGTAGGGAAGCCAATAGCGTCCACTCTCTATAGATTTTTAGGCGTGTCTGCATAGTCTATTTTGAGTTCGTCATGGGAAAATGCCAAGTTTGTGGTGAAGCTTCGCCTTTAATTTCCGGGAAGCTCGGCGTTTGCCTAAACTGTGTTAGGCGGAAGCCCGAGCAAGCTCTTGAGGTTGCGAAGGCGGCGCATGCCAGAAGTCGTGCTGTCTATGGTTTGCCGCCTGAGCCACCCCGGGATGAGGGCGGATTGCCCTGCGGTGTCTGCGCCAATAACTGCGTCATTGGGGTTGGCGGCAGCGGTTATTGCGGGCTTGTCTGGAATGTTGGCGGTCGGCTTGTGCGTTTCGGCGGCACCCCAGAGCAAGGCGTTCTGGAATGGTATTATGATGGATTGCCAACCAACTGTGTTAGCTGGTGGTTTTGTCCAGGGTGCACCGGAAACGGCTATCCAAAATACGCCTACAAGCCCGAGCCAGAGTACGGCTACTATAACTTGGCTGTTTTTTATGGTGCATGCAGCTACGACTGCCTCTTCTGCCAGAACTGGCATTACCGCAACCTATCCGCTAAACACAAGCCAGTCATGAGCGCCGAAGCCTTAGCCAGAAAAGCCTTCGACCAAAAGGTTTCATGTATATGCTATTTCGGAGGAGACCCATCGCCCCAAATGCCCCACTCGCTGGAGACAAGCCGCATAGCTTTGGAAAAAGCTGAGGAGGAAAAGCGGATACTTCGGGTTTGCTGGGAAACCAACGGCTACATGAACCCAAAACTGGCGAGAGAGGCGGCGGAACTAGCCATAAAAAGTGGGGGCAACATTAAATTTGACTTGAAGGCATGGAGCGAACCACTCGCCCTAGCCCTCTGCGGAGTCTCCAACAAACCCGCCCTCGAAAACTTTCGGCTGATAGGCAAAAAATACTATGCGAAGCGTCCAGAACTGCCGGTTCTAACGGCAAGCACGCTGCTAGTGCCTGGGTACGTGGACGCATACGAGGTTGAACAAATAGCCCAATTCATAAGCCGAATAAGCCCAGAAATCCCCTACACGCTCTTGGCGTTTTACCCATGCTATGTTATGGATGATCTGCCAACAACAAGCCGAAAACAAGCACTGGAATGTAAAGAGACAGCGGAGAAACATCTAAGAAACGTGAGAATTGGAAATGTCCATCTACTATCATAGAACCGGCTTAAGCCTTCAAAACCTTAACTAAACCTTATAAACTGGCGGAGCAGTCCCTAAAACTGAGTGCACTTGAGGCATCCTAAAAGCTGCCTTGCTCCTTTAACAGCACTTCTGATAATGTTTGCCTTCATAGCCAATGCAAGTGAAACCGTCCTGTACGATCCAGATTTAAATCAACCAAGCATCTACTGGACGCTCAACGGACAAGTGATTGGGTGAACGCTTGGAAAAGGCAATTGGGCCGGCAGCATAAGCGATGGCATAGTTTGTCTCCGTGTTGATGATATGCAGTGCACAAACTGGACGGGCGTCAAAATTCAGCAGGGCGTCATGCCGCACAACTGGAGCCATACACACTGGCTTCGTGTAAACCCAACTGTAAACTCGACCACCAACTTTAAGACTAGGGTTAAACTGAGGCTTTGCGATGTAGCTTTCAACCTAACGGCTCCTTCAAGACCAAAAAATGAAAGTTGGGTTAACGTTGGCATAAGCTTATGGATGCAGAGACCGGGAACTAACTGGAATGGAGCAGACCCACAGTTAGAGATAGGGCTTAAACTTTTCTGGCTGGTGAACGGCGAACCCTACAGCGGGAGCCCCATACATTTCAAGGGAGACTTGGGAGGCGACTATCACAGTTTATTCGACGTTTACAACGAGAAAACCTCCGACATCGGAAGATGGATCGAAATTGAATTAGACACAAGATCCTATATCTCTAAAGCCCTTAAACAATGGAATATTGAATACGCTATCCTAAGGGACGTGGACGTCTACATAGAAACCATAGGCGGAACCGGGTGTCTAGAAATAGACTATATCCAAATGGATGTCTACAATGAGCCGCAGCCACCGGACATTACATACTGCGCCCTTATTTTCGCCTTTCTATTTATAGCGGCTGCCTTCATCCTCGTCATTAAACTGATCAAAAGAGGCGTAAAACACCATCACTCTTAAGCTGCCCAGAAGGGCATTTTCTTTCGCATTAGGTTGACGTACTCGTTTAGGGCTTCCTGCTCGTCCGGTGTAAGCCTATCCGCGAACTCCTTTAGCAGCGCTTTAGCATGTTGCTCTGGAACCTTCACGTAGAGTATGTCGTTTTCAAAAATGTGCCGTCCCACCATGGGTTTGTCGAGGCTTATAGCCACCTGCATGCCCTGTTTTGCTTCTGGCAGGGCTTTGCCCTTCTCTTGGATTTGCTGGATTTCGCCTACTTCTTCGCCATCTTCAGCCCGTAATAGCGTGTATTTGGGCTTGATTCTTCCGGCTAAGACTTCTACTCCGACGATGGCTGGCTTTGCCCTTCTAAACACGTAGCCATCCAGTATGCGGATTTTTCCGGGTTTAACCAGCTTCTCAAATTCAGCCGAAAGTTTGGCTTCTCGTTGGGCTTTAAGCCAAGAAATATAATTGTCTATCAAATGGTAAATTATTTTTTCCCTAAAGATTTGGACACCTGTGTTTTTGGCTTCTTCCTCAGCGTCGGGCAAAACTTTCACGTTAAAAGCCAAAATAGCTCCATACAGCGGCTCATGCTCCTTCACTATGGCGGCTTCCGTCACATCCCTCTTTGAGACGTCGCCAATATCCGCCAAACGGATCGGCACACCTTGTCGCCTAAGGTTTTCAGCTATCGCCTCCAAAGAACCTAGGGTGTCAGCCTTCAAAACAACACCATCGATATCCGTCGCAATCCTAATTTTCTCAATCTCCTCGGAAACAAGCCTCACGTATTTTTCAACATCCTCGCCGTCTGGAACAGCGTATAGGGGTGCGCCGGCTAAGGCGCCCTCCAGATCTGGCGCCACAATTTTTACTCCTGCCGCTGCTGAAATAGCCTCTACGGAGGAAAACTTGTCCCTTGGGTCTCTTATCTCGTCCAACGGTTTTGGAACGAGGATGGCTCTAACCCTTGTTATTATGGGCTTTTCTTTCCCACCCACCACTATCAAATCATCCCTCTTCAATGTTCCATCATAAATGATGGTGTTAAGCGTCAAGCCTAGTCCAGGCTCCTCCTCAACCTCTAAAACCGTGCCCTTTGCCGGTCCAACCGTGGTTTGCAGTCGCTTCTTGAGATACTGCTGCGTCAAGCCAACCAGCACCGCGAGAAGCTCCACTATACCCTCACCTGTTTTAGCACTAGTTGGCACAATGGCCACTGTACGCGTGAAGTCTTTTATGCGGTCGAAGCGGTCAGCCCGAAAGCCCAAGCGGGAAAAAGTGCCAATAATCTCGTATAGGCGATTGTCTAAATCCTCCTGCACATACTTATCCTGCAACTGATAACTCTTCAAGAACGGCGTGTCCGGATAAGACTTCCAGCCCGGAATCCTGTCAATCTTGTTGGCGGCCACGAGAAACGGCGTTTTGCGCGCCTTCAAGATTTCAATACACTCGTAGGTTTGAGCCTCAAAACCGCGCAAAATGTCGATAACTAGGATGGCGATGTCGGCTACGCTGCCGCCCCGCCGCCTCAGATTGGCAAAAGCCTCATGTCCCGGCGTATCAATCACAAGCAAACCAGGAATCTCAATCTCGCCTCTAAAAGCCGACAGAAGCGGGCCAATCATCTGCTTTAAGGTTTCCACCGGGAAAAAGCTGGCGCCAATATGCTGCGTCATGCCGCCAGCCTCCCGAGCCTGGACACTGGTCTTTCGAATCTTGTCCAAAAGCAAAGTCTTCCCGGTATCTACATGCCCAAGAACACAAACAATCGGCTGCCTAATGGACAAGTCTGCCCCTCTCCACGTGGACTGCAACAGCAAACCTTCCAAACCTAATAAACTTACGCCCTAAATAAATGCTGCTTGTGTGGAAGAGAGACGCTATTCAGCTTTTGCAATTATGAGGAACAACCCAACCGAGAGAATTACAAAGCTCAAGAATCCAAAGAATCCCGTGTATATGCTTAGCGCCTGAGTGCTTGTCAGCGTGAAGTATAGGGCCAATGCCCCCAAAATCACGAGGAGCAGCCCGAAGAATTTCTCCGCCGCAGTTACTCCGAATCCATCTTCCTCGCTCATGAATTCCCCACCACTTAAAGCAGTGCGCTATAATAACATGAACATGGATTATTTTAAATTTCCCCTCTACCTTGTCTCTTCAAGTTTCGCTGGCAGATACTCGTCCACGATGTAGGTTAGCCCATAGCGGCTGAAGGCCTCCTGCTCAGCCTTGCGTTTAATTTTCATGAAGGTTTTTATTTCCCTCTGCCATAGGGGGTCCTCCTTGTAGCGGGGATCCCTCTGCAACTCATAAAGCCTCTTCATGTCAATCTCGTCCAGCGGGTCCGTGGGCAGCTTGTATTTGACAATGTCCGTTGCCCATACTCCGCTCCATTTGGCGTCCGGCGTTGTCAAGTCCCTCAAGTGAGCGGCATTCGCCGAGCCGGAGATTATCACCATGGCTATGTGCATCCCCCATGGGTCACCGTCGGTGAAGATGTAGACTGGCAATCCAAGCTCGCGGTTTAACCGCCTAATAAAGTGGCGCGTCGCCCTTGGCGCCTGCCCCGCCGTCAGCACCAGTATAGCGTTGAACTTTTTGTGCACGTTTTCCTCTATGAACCGCGTGAACAAGCCGCCTTTCTCGATGGCTATAACTTTGTCGGCGGATGTTTCCACGAACTCGGCTGATGTTAGGGCGGGTCCAATCATCACACCATCCGGATGTGATGTGAGATTCAGCGTCTTTCCCTCATAACCCGGCACCGTATAGCGTATTGTCAAGTCGCCGAAGACGGCTGAGCGTTCTTCGGGGAAGATGTTGAAGTCTTCCCGTGAAAAGCCAAGGATTGTTTCCAAGTCGGTTATTATGTTGTTTGATTCCTGCTGGTCCTTGAAGGTCATTTCGTAGGCTTGCGCCGAATAGTAAACATCCCTTAGCGTTGAAGTTTTCCGTTGGGATGTAAGCTCATAAGAGAATAGGGCTGCCCAAACAAGCTGGGCAAAGGGCTTTAGGTGTCGGATGTTGCGGGCGCTCCGTCTAACCTTCTTGTCGCCTAAAATGTACTGGCGGAACTTTGGGTCATAGTAGATGTTTTCCGTGGAGCGGCTCGGCATCTCAATGTATGGGAAAACCCCCTTCTCCATCTGCTCATAAATGCGGAGCCCGAAGTTTTGAAGGCTAGCTAAAACCTCTTTCCTCTTCTCAACAACGCTTCTATACTCCTTCATATCCAAACCTTCTCACGCTCCTCAAAAGCTTCTCAACATCCGGAGGCTTCTCCTTGCCAGCCAGCTTAGTGGAAAACTCGGCTATTCTTGGCAGGTATTTGCTGAACACTCCCAGCCTCTTCCGCTCTCTATCCACGTGCTCTCTTCGTGTTAGGAAGCGTTGAAGTTGCCGTGCAACTTCCCGCAGGGCGTTGGCTATTTCCCGCCTAACCTCAGGTCTATCGGCTATGAACTCCTTTCCAACGGTCTTGTAGGGAACTTTTGTGCTGCAGATATGCACAACTATGGCTATGGGCATGTCAGGTGTAACCTTATAGCGGCGCCAGTTCATGGAATTTATAACCTTCACCGACACGTCGCTTGCCTCATCATAGAGTAGCGGTATCCTGTTGGCGAAACGATATATTACAAAGCCTTCCCGCTGGGGGATTTCCCCTCCATAGGCGATCGCCACTTCGACAATGAAGGGGTGCCCCGCGTAGGTGGCAGGTTTCCGCTGGTGGACAGCCACAAACTCGGGTTTCAACTCCTTTAAGACCCCGGTTTTAAGCAACTCCTCGCCGAGGGGCGACAGGCAGCTAGCGTCCGGCGGCAGAAAATCCTTAAACTTTTTCATCATCTGCATTAGCTTGACGACTTCTTCATGGGTGAGCTTCTTCGGATTTTTAGATGGGCTTATGCCGCTGAACTCGAGGAACTTTCTAGCCGTGATTTCGCCAACGCGATGAAAGTGATTCTTCAAAAAGTCCAGCATGTTCGTGTAGGGCGTCACCTGTATCAAGCGTTGGAGAAGCTCCACGTCGACGCCGTAGGGGTGGGGAAGTGTCTCCTTCGGCGGGTCAGGCATGACGGTAGTTGCCCTAACAAACCGGTATAGTCTACCCTTTGGATCAACAAAGGTTATGTTGGCGTAGGGGTTCACCATGGCTGTCTGCTTGAAATATTCTAGGATTTTCGGCATGGCCCTCAAGTAGTCGCCTTCAAGGCTGAATTCAACGATGGTGCCCCGCCATCCCTCCTTGTTCAGGAGCACTTTTCTGTCAAGGATTATTGGGCGGTTCCGCTGGATGTCAATCATGAGCTTAAACATGTAGATCTTAGAGGACATGCTTGTGCTTGAGATTATGGTGGCGGGCTGATGGGTTGTTATCTGCCCATATAAAATGGCCATTTTGCCGCCTAGGCCGAAGGTTCCTCTTTGCTGTTTTAGCTTGTACTTTGAGCCGTAGAGCACCTGTCCGAAGGCTGAGGGTATGTGTTGGGGCGGGATTCCGCAGCCGTTGTCTTCGACCCTCAGCTTGTAGATTTGGGTTTCCTTGCTGGCTTCTCCTTCGAAGGAGAGCCGCACATAAATGTCTGGAGGCGTTTTAATGCTTTCAGCGGCGTCAAGCGAGTTTTCCACAAGTTCCCTTATAGCGGCGAAAATCGCCCTGGTGGGATTTGTAAATCCGGCTATGTCGCGGTTTCGATAGAAAAAGTCTGAAGCGCTTATTTCCTCGAATGTTGTCTGTGCCACTTAAGCCTCCACCAGCACCTCTCCGTGATGGTTCACACCTAACGTATGCACGGCATGCACATTAATTTAACTATGTTTTTCGGCTTGAATCCTTCATTTCTTGAAAGGATTTGGCAAAAGCTCCCTAAGCAGGTTTACCTCAGCCGTTTCAAAGAGAACTTTGCCATCCTCAACTTTTGCTGTAACAATTTTAATTCCTGGACTTTCAGCGAAGTCCGAAATATATTGGAGGCATGCTCCGCAAGGCTTTATCCCACTTTTATTTTTGGCGTCAGCAACAACAGCCACAGCTTTAATCTTCCTTTTTCCGTGGAGTATTGCATGGTGAATGGCGCATCTTTCAGCGCAAACACCGAGCCCAGAAATCCAGCTTTCCACATTACATCCACCGTAGATTTCCCCGTCCTCCATTAAGACCACGGCTCCAACGGGGAAACCCCATAAAACGTAGGCGTTCTTTAGGGCTTTAGTCGCCTCCTCCAAAAGCTTCTTTTCCCGTGTTCCAATCTTGTTTTTCGTGGTCATCAGTCTTCCTCTGTTATGGCTGCTGTTCGCACATAATAGTATTCGCCTATCTCCTTCTGATACTTGTCCAGTTTAGAGCCCTCCTTGTTCACGCGGGGCCTCTTGGTTATGGGATCCCTTCTGAAGGTTACATTCATCTCTTTTAGGAAGGCGTTCATACCATCTCTGAGGCTTGTGGGCGGATTCGCAAATCCCTTCACGCCCGGCTCGCCTGTGAAGACCATTAGGCGGTCTGCGATAAAGTCTTGGGCAACCACGTCATGTTCAACAACGAAGGCTGTGGCGTTTCGGGCTTCTATCACCCGCCGGATGGTGCGCGCCATGTTAAGCCTCTCTTCCACGTCTAGGTAGGCGCTGGGCTCGTCTAGGAGGTATAAATCCGCCTTTCTCGAGAGGCATGCGGCTATGGCGGTTTTCTGCAGTTCGCCGCCGCTTAGCTCAGCCACGTTTCTGTCGAGAAGTTTCTCCAATCCGAGCGGTTGGAGAATCTCAACCTTGTACCAGCTTGAGGTAAACTCTTCTTTGGCTATGCTCATTAAAAGCTCCTGCACTGTGCCTTGATATTCCGCTGAAATGTATTGGGGCTTATAGCTTACGGTGAGCTGCTTAAACTCTCGTCCATCATCTGTCTTCTCCAGCCCCGCCAAGATTTTAACGAAGGTTGTCTTCCCAATACCGTTGGGTCCAAGAATCCCTATGATCTCGCCCCTTCTGATTTCACCCGGGTAGGCCACAAGCTTGAAACCTTCATAAGTCTTCTCTATCATGTCCCATTTTAGCAGTGTTTCGCCGCCGCCGAAGCCCACGGTTGGCGGTTTCTCGTGAAATATTATGGCTTCTTTTCTGAAACGCACGTTTTCGTCTGGAATATAGCCCTGAAGATAGATGTTTATGCCTGTTCTCACGCCATGTGTGTGAGAGACTATGCCATAAACACCTGCCTCACCATAGAATATGCATATCTGGTCTGAGAGGTAGTCTATTATGGCGAGGTCATGTTCCGCCACTATGACGATTTTCTCCTCCATTTTCAGTGTTCTTATGGCTTTGGCAGCCTCAAGCCTCTGTTTAACATCCAAGTAGCTTGAGGGCTCATCGAAGAGGTATACATCGGCTTCACGGCAAATGGCTGCGGCAATGGCTACTCTTTGAAGTTCACCCCCGCTAAGGGCCTCTAGAGGACGATTCCAAATCTTCTTTAGTTCTAGTTGCTCGGCAACAGCGTTTAGAACGTCACCTCGCTCATTCACTTTTTCAAGGATTTCGCCAACCTTGCCGGAAACAACCTTTGGGATTTTGTCCACATATTGCGGCTTGTGCACCACTTTGAGTTTGCCCTCACTCATTTTCTGAAAGTATTCCTGCAGTGTTGAGCCTCTAAAATATCGGATTATCTCACTCCAATCCGGCGGATTCTCATAATTTCCAAGGTTTAGCCTAATCTCGCCTGAAAGAATCTTGAGAGTTGTTGTTTTTCCTATTCCATTTTTGCCAAGCAAGCCGAGCACCGTACCGGGCATGGGGGTTGGCAGCCTATAAAGCTTGAAGGTGTTTGGTCCAAAGCGATGGGTGCAATCCTTTTCCAGTTCGTCTGGAAGATTCACTATGGATATGGCGTTGAAGGGACACTTTTTGACACATATTCCGCATCCAGAACATAAAGCCTCTACAATCAGCGGTTTCGTGTCTTCAAACTGTATGGCCTCCTTGTGGCTTCTAACCATTGGACAAAAGCGCTGGCACTGTTTGCCGCAGCGCTTAGGCTTGCACCTATCAGCGTCTAACACAGCCACACGCGTCATAGTTAACCAGCAACTACCGAGTTATACATTTCAATTCAATCATAAATATGAGCCTTAAAATCAGATTGATAGAGTGCTAAAAACTTTTCGGGTTAAAGAAATTGGGAAGAGCTTTTGTGGTTTGGTTTTCTACCATTCCTCTTCTTCCCACTCTTCTTCTTCCCAGTCTTCCTCTTCCCATTCTTCTTCCTCTTCGAACACCATCTCTTTCACCTCCGAAGCTTGGAGTTTGGCATATTGAGAGCTCAATATGAGCATTTTAAACATTTTTATTCGACAAGAGTCGAGAATGCGGCTACAAGAGGAGGCTGGGTTTTTAAGTTTTTACCTTAAAATTTTTGCCGTTAGGGCGGCTTCTGGCTCCCGCATTTCTGGTGTTAGGTATGCCCAACACAAGTGTTTGGAGTTGTGGGCTGCTCCTATGTCGCCTTTAACGCTTACAGCTATCAAGCCCATTGCATTGTAGGTTCCAGCCATCCGCTCATTAACCAGCTTTATGGCGGCTTCCACTGCTTCTTGGGCTGTCTTCCCGCTTTCCATGTAATTGCAGACCGTTTTCGCTAGGCAAAGCCTTATGGCGATTTCGCCCACACCGGTGGCTGAGCATGCTCCGCTGCAGTTGTCGGCGTATGTGCCGCATCCGATCAATGGCGAGTCGCCGATTCTCCCAGGCAGTTTAAGTGGAAAACCACCGGTGGAGGTTGCAGCTGCCACATTTCCCCTTTTGTCGAGGGCTACGGCGCCTACGGTTTCAAGTTCGAAGAGCTCTGGGTGCTCCTTGACGAGGCTTGCAAGCTTTGGCAGTTCAAACTTTCCCTCAAGCAGGGCTTGCCTTTGCTGTTCATAGTATTTTAGGCGAAGCTCCGTGATGGGGTTTCTCCTTTCAAGGTTGAAGAGTCTAGCCAGCTTCTCTGCGCCTTCCCCAACAACGAAAACGTGGTCTGTGTGCTCCATGACGATTCTTGCGAGTCGAACAGGGTTTCGAATATCCCTTAAAAGTCCAGCTGCTCCAGCCTTGAGGTTCTCTCCCTCCATAACTGAAGCTTCCATCTCAACAGTTTTCTCTATGGTTAAGGCTGAGCCGTAACCCGCATTGAAAACGCCCTCATCTTCCATGACGGCGACAGCCTCCACGACGGCGTCGAGGGCGCTTCCACCATTTAGCATGATGTCAAATCCCGTCTTGGCCGCCTTCTTGACGCCTTCAATCCCCGGGTTAACGCGTTCAGGATGCCAGTTTCCAGCGCCGCCATGTACAACGATTACGGGTTTACGTCCACTCACGCTTATCCCTCAACGGCTTGGAAACATTAGAATCTTCGCGCCAAGATTTAAGCCTAATGCGTCTAGAGGCTTTGGATGATAACTCTTAAATTTGTTGAAGCGGCTTATACATGTGGGATGATGTGAGGCGACGGCTGGGAGCCTTAAGCTGTGAGAAGCCACTAACCTGCGCTGACCATATCTCATCTTGATGTGGACGCATGAGGTGAACGCCATGATCAGGGATTTTAACCTTTTAGCCACAACCTCCCGCGGCAACGAGGATGAAGCCTGCTCAGAGCTTTGGTATCTGCTAAATGAGGTTGGCGACTCTGCGCCTGTTGTTGAAAAAACAGGAGTGGCTGGTTTAATCGCCGCTAAAACAGCCTTAAACCCCTTCGAGGTTATTGAAAAGTTTAGGCAGATCCTCCGTGAAAGGCCCTACGAGTTTCGCTATACGCTGCGGGTTATCCCCATCGAAAAAGTTGTGCGCACCGATCTTGGGGAGATTCAGCGGGCAGCCATGGAGCTAAGCGCCAAAATAGCATCCAATGAAAGCTACCGCATAACCGTGGAGAAGCGCTTCACCGAAACGTCTACAAGAGACATTATTGAAGCTGCAGCCTCCAACATTGAAAGGAAAGTCAATCTTGAAAACCCGGACAAAGTGCTGTTAATTGAGGTTATAGGCGGCTTAACGGGACTAGCGGTGATAAAGCCAACCGACATTTTCTCGGTGGTGAAGGAGAAGGTATTGTAGGCTTTTTAGCGTTCAGTTGCAAGAAGAGCCATACGCTCAATCACAAGGTCTATTAGAGCTTGCTCCAAGGTTTTCCCGTCAACCACCGCTTCGATTTCAGCATCCGAAATTTCGAAAACCCTTCGTATATTCGCAACCTTGTCCGGTGTAAGCTCAAAGACACCATCATCACGTTCTCCACCCAAAAGCCTCGAAGCGGCATTCAGAGCTCCTTCAACTTGCTCGGCGCTTTCCCCAATCACAAGCACGGCAACCTCCATTGTGCCCCGCTTCAATCCCAGAACTTCAGTGGCTTTTCGGATCTGCCGTTGTGCAGATGCATAGAGCAGAACCTCCACTGCAAGGCGTTTCGAGATGTTTTCGCCATTTTTAAAGGCTTTTAAGGCGTTTAAAGCCGCAAAATACAAATGCTGCCAAGAAGCCACAAACCCAGCGTCAAAAAACTGAACCTCAACATCATCCCCTAGCGCTTTTCTTGCCTTTTCGAGAAGAATCTCAACATCCTCTATGTTCACTTCTCTGAAACCAGCAATAGCCACGTATTTCCCGAATTCTTCAATATGCCTCAGCAAGACTTTTCCTCCAAGATTTCCCTCAAAAACCTTTTAACAAGTCTTCTGGACAAGCCAGCGTCCACAAGCTTTTCTATCTTTTGCTCGAGGAATTCGCCTTTTTCCCCGCATTTTTGGACTATTTTCCTTATTGTTTCCTTTATTTCCCACGGGAAGACTATCCATCGGCTTGTTTCCCTCGCATAATAGTCCGGCTTCACAGTGCTCCATGGTTTGAGATAAATTGTTGCTATTCGAACCTCGCTTGCGCCTTCAGCCCTTAAATGCTCCTTTATAAGCTGGAGGCTTTTGCCAGTGTCGGCGACCTCATCCACCACAAGCACTTTTTTGCCGGCAACTTTCACCGAAACAGGCTGAGTGAGCATCGGCTCACCCTTAGTTTCAGCCACTCCGACATAAAATTCCACCCTAACATTTGCAAGATTCGGATTTTCTAGAAAGTCGCTGAGAATCCTTGCCGGAGGCCATCCACCACGGGAGACACCGACAATTATGTCTGGCTTAAAGTTGTCTCTGCGGATTTTTTCGGCTATTTGCAAAAGCATTCTGTATATTTGGCTCCATGTAGGCGCCTCAAACTCGATTTCTTTGCTCAAGGAGGGTCATCCTCATGTGGTTTCAACTTTTCTAGGTTGCTAGCGGCTAATAACTTTAATTAGGCTCTGGCGGTGATTAAAGGGGCGGTGGAAAGTTTGAGGGAAATCATCGAGTGCGTGCCTAATTTTAGCACTTCTGATCCGGCAGTTGTGGAGCAAATCCTTAATGAGCTTAAAACCACCAAAAACGCTTTTCTGCTCGATTACACCTTTGATAGCTACTATAACCGGCTTGTTGTCTCGTTCATAGGCAACAAGCAGTCCGTTCTAGATGCCATGTTGAAAATGGCTTCAAAAGCCATACAGCTTATTGACATGCGAACCCATAAGGGTCAGCATCCCCGTATAGGAGCCGTAGACGTCGTCCCCTTTATACCAATCAAAAACGCCACCATGGAGGATTGCATTAGACTGGCTAGAAGGTTCGGCAAAACCCTAGCTGAAAGACATGGCGTTCCAGTTTACCTTTACGGAGAAGCAGCCATAAAACCTGAAAGAAGGGACTTGGACTGGATAAGGGAGGGCGAATTCGAAAAGCTTGCGGAAATGATCGTTAAACCCGGAAGAAAGCCGGATTTTGGTCCAGCTAAACCTCACCCAACGGCTGGCGCCACGATAACCGGCGCCCGCAAGGTCATGGCGGGCTTCAACGTCAATCTTGGGACTCCGGACTTGAAAATCGCAAAGAAAATTGCCAGAGCTCTGCATTCAAAGAAGGGCGGGCTTTCAAATGTTAAGGCTATGGCAGCCTATATCCCAGAAAAGAACATAACCCAGATTGGGATGAGCATAACGGATTTTGAGGCTACCCCCCTCTATAGGGTTTTTGAACTCCTGAAGATTGAGGCTTCTCGCTTCAATGTGCCAATAATCGGCTCAGAGTTCTGTGGGCTTGCTCCCCTAAAGGCTATTGTGGATGTAGCCTCCTACTACTTGAAAATCGATAACCTAACAGTTGACAGGGTGCTGGAAATAGCGATCCAAAATGCTTTGGAACGGAGGAAAAACTTTGAGTAGGGCTAAGGCTCCTGCAAGAGAGAAAGCCGACATTCTAATCGTCAACGCCAATGAACTCATAACTTTGGCTGGTGGAAGCGAAAAGCCCCGTGTCGGCAGTCAGATGCGGGAGCTAGGCATAATCCGAGGTGGCTGCGTAGCCATAAAGGATGGGAGGATAATCGCTGTTGGCAAGACTGTTGACGTGAGGAAGAATGTGAGGGCTGAAACCATAATAAATGCTAGTGGAAAAACAGTCATGCCTGGCTTTGTGGATCCACACACCCACCTCGTTTTCGCCGGTTCAAGGGAAGACGAGTTCCAGATGAGGATTGAAGGAACCTCCTACATGGATATTCTGAAATCCGGAGGCGGCATACTTAAGACTGTTAGGGAAACCCGTAAAGCCAGTGTTGACGAGCTTCTTGGTTTTGGGCTGAGCACGTTGGACGTCATGCTCCGTCATGGAACAACAACGGTGGAGGCGAAAAGCGGGTACGGCTTAACAACAAAGGATGAAATGAAAATTTTAGGGGTCATAAAACGTTTGAACCAGCTTCACGCCGTGGACGTTGTCCCCACTTTTATGGGCGCTCACGCCATTCCACCGGAATATAGAAGCAGCCCAGAAGACTACGTTAAACTCGTTGTCGAAGAGATGATTCCAAGGGTTGCAGAAAAGGCGCTGGCGGAGTTCTGCGACGTCTTCTGTGAAAGGGGAGTCTTCACCATAGAACAGTCTAGGCGTATTCTGGAGGCTGGCAAAGGCTACGGTTTAAAGCCGAAAATCCACGCTGACGAGATGAGCACTTTTGGAGGCGCTGAGCTTGCCGCCAGCCTGGGGGCGGTTTCAGCTGAACACCTTCTTTTCGCCTCCGACGAGGGCTTGAAGGCTATGGCTGAAAAAGGCATAATTGCGGTTTTGCTTCCGGCAGCCGCCTTCAGCCTAATGAGCGGCCGATATGCCGATGCGCGGAAAATGATTGATTATGGTGTTCCAGTGGCTTTGGGGACGGATTTTAACCCAAGCTGCTGGGTTGAAAGTCAGCAGCTTGTCGTGGCCTTTGCATGTCACTTCATGAGGATGACACCTGCTGAGGCCATAACTGCCGCCACGATTAATGCAGCCCATGCCATTGGAAGGGCTAAAGAGGTTGGAAGTATAGAGGTTGGCAAGAAAGCCGACATAATTGTTTTGAACATGCCGAACCACATGTTTCTGGGCTACCGTTTCGGCGTAAACCTTGTAGATAAGGTCATAAAGAACGGTAGGCTTGTCGTGGATGAGGAGGCAAAACTCGCCGAATCCGTCAAATTTTTCAGCAAAGAATTAGAATAGCCTCCCGACAATTTATCTTGTAGGGTGAAACTCCTTGTTAAAGCTTGAAAAACCCATAAAATGTTTGACTGGGCATGAGTTGCACTGTAAGAACTGGCAGATTGAGGGTATTCTCCGCATGCTCTTCAACGTTGTGGATCCGGAGGTGGCTAAAGATCCCGAAAGGCTTATTGTTTATGGTGGAACCGGGAAAGCTGCCCGCAACTGGGAATGTTTCGAAAAAATTGTTGAAACGCTTATTGAGCTTGAGCCGGATGAAACCATGCTTGTTCAAAGCGGCAAGCCAGTGGCTGTTTTCAAAACCCACGAGTGGGCGCCCAGAGCCCTAATAGTGAATGCCATGCTCGTGCCGAAATGGGCTACATGGGACTACTTCTACGAGCTTGAACAGAAAGGCCTAATAATGTTTGGGCAGATGACCGCCGGTTCATGGTCCTACATAGGCACTCAAGGCATACTGCAGGGCACTTACGAGACTCTAGCGGCTGTAGCCCGCGAACACTTCGGCGGAACCCTTCGCGGAAGACTTGTCTTAACGGCTGGACTGGGCGAGATGGGAGGTGCCCAACCGCTAGCCGTGGCCATGAATGAGGGTGTTGCCCTTGTTGTGGAGATAGATAAGCGCGCCATTGAGAGACGCATACGCCACGGCTATTTGGAGATGTGGACAGACGACTTGGATGAAGCCATCAAGCTGGCTTTGGAAGCCAAACGCGAAGGCATCCCGAGAAGCATAGGCTTACTGGGAAATGCGGCTGAAGTGCATCCCGAACTGCTGAGGAGGGGCATAATTCCAGACGTGCTGACAGACCAGACCAGCGCCCATGACCCCTTGAATGGCTATTATCCTGCTGGGCTTTCGAAGGAGGAAGCCGACGAGCTTCGCAAAAACGATCCGGAAGAGTATCTGCGTCGGGCTAGCCAAAGCATGCGCATCCAAGTGGAAGCCATGGTGAAGATGATGGAGAAAGGCGCCGTGACCTTTGAGTACGGCAATAACCTTCGCCAGCAAGCCTACAACGCTGGGTTCAAGGACGCCTTCGCCTTTCCGGGCTTTGTTCAACGTTATATAAGGCCAATGTTCTGTGAAGGCCGCGGCCCCTTCCGTTGGGCGTCCTTGGTGGGCAGCGCCGAGGACATTTACACCTTAGACGACGTGATTTTGAAGGAATTCTCCTACAACAGGGAGCTTTGCCGCTGGATTATGAAGGCGCGGGAACAAGTTAAGTTTCAAGGATTACCAGCCCGCGTATGCTGGCTCGGCTTTGGCGAGCGGGCCCACTTCGGAAAAATAATAAATGACATGGTGGCAAGCGGTAGACTTTCCGGTCCCGTGTGGATTGGAAGGGACCACTTGGACGGCGGGAGCGTTGCATCGCCGAACCGCGAAACTGAGGGTATGCTGGATGGAAGCGACGCCATAGCCGACTGGCCCATACTAAATGCCTTGCTTAACGCTGTTGCAGGTGCCACCTGGGTAAGCGTCCACCATGGCGGAGGCGTCGGCATAGGCTACAGCATTCATGCCGGCATGTGTTTGGTGGCGGACGGCACAAAGGAGGCTGAAAAACGCATGACAACGGTGCTAACAACGGATCCGGGAACAGCCATTGTGAGGCATGCAGATGCTGGCTATGAAAAAGCCAGAAAAATTGCAAGGGAAAAGGGGATAAAAATGCCGATGCTAAGGTGAAGGTGCAGAAAAATTTGGGGTTTTAGTCAAATTCAGACGATTCTTCCTTTGGCTTCTCCTTCTCTTTCTCCTTTTCCTTCTCGATGCCCTTAGCGGCGATGATGTCGTCGATCTTCAATATCATGTTGGCTGCTTCAGTGGCGGACTTGATCACTTGAAGCTTAACTCGCAGTGGCTCCACAACGTTTAGCTCCAGCATATCCCTGATCTTGCCCGTAAAGACGTCTACACCCATGCGGTAGCCATCAGCCTTCTCGTGGGCAGCCCTCAGCGCCACCATGATATCCACGGGGTCTAAACCAGCGTTTTCAGCCAGCGTCAGCGGTACAGCCTCTACGGCATCGGCGAAAGCCTCTATGGCTAATTGTTCGCGCCCGCCGACCTTTACGGCGTAATCTCTGAGTTGTTTGGCTACTTCCGCTTCTGGGGCGCCGCCGCCTGGCACAATTTTTCCATCTTCGATGGCGTTTCTAACCACGCATAATGCGTCGTGTAGTGAGCGTTCAGCTTCGTCAACCACGTGTTCTGTTCCACCCCTAACCACTACAGTGACAGCCTTTGGATTCTTGCATTCGCGGACGTAGACCAGTTTGTCGTCGCCTATCTTGATCTCCTCGACGAGTTTGGCTTCGCCGAGCACGTCGGGTGTTAGGTCTTTCACACTTGCCACTATCTTGCCGCCGGTTGCCCTCGCCAGCTTCTCCATGTCGCTGCTGCTCACGTTTTTAACTGCCAGTATGCCTCTCTTGGCTAGGAAGTGCAATGCAACATCGTCTATGCCCTTCTCGCAGAATACCACGTTGGCGCCGGCCTCGGCAATTTTGTCCACCATCTCCTTAAGCATGCGCTCCTCTTCGTCTAGGAACATTTTCATCTGCTCTGGGCTTTCAATGTTGATTTTAGCGTCGAACTCCGTCTTCTCAATCTCCAATTTAGCATTGATTAGGGCGATTTTCGCATTGTGAACTATCTTTGGCATCTGTGGGTGGGCAACTTCCTTGTCAATAACCATGCCCCTAACAAGCTCTGTTTCTTCTAGGCTCTTGCCATGCTTCTTCAAAATCTTGATTAGATCGATGTCTGCCCTAATTTTGCCGTCCTTCTCTTCAGCCACCTGCTTAACGGCTTCCACCGCCAGCTTTGCGAAGTGTTCCTTGGCGGCGGCAATCCCCTTGCTTCCCATGGCTGTCATGGCAACGTTCAAAAGCATCTGATAGTCATTGATGCTCACAGGGATGGCTATTTTCTCCAAGACCTCTCTAGCCTTCTCGCTGGCCTTCTTGAAACCCTCAATTATAATTGTTGGGTGAATGTTTTGATCCAAAAGCTCCTCAGCCTTGGCCAGAAGTTCACCGGTTAAAACGGCGGCGGTTGTTGTTCCATCTCCAACCTCATTGTCTTGGGCTTTAGCTACCTCCACAAGCATCTTCGCTGCTGGATGTTGCACGTCTATCTCCTTAAGAATGGTGGCGCCGTCATTGGTTATGGTCACATCGCCGAAACTGTTGACGAGCATTTTATCCATGCCCTTAGGGCCTAGGGTTGTCTTCACAAGCTCCGCGATTATTTTTGCCGCTGCAATGTTGTTTCTCTGAGCTTCTCTGCCCGTTGTTCTCCCCGTTCCTTCCTTCAATATCAGAACTGGCACCGTTCCAGGTATGGCTGCCATTTCACCATCACCCCTTTCATCCGGCAATCATGATTAGAAGCAAAATCAGTCGAAAAAGATGCTTCTATATAAATTTTTCTAACTGCCCACTTTAACAATCCTATAGCCAGAAGCCTTCCTAAGTCTATTCATAACCGCTAGCCCGAGACCCTCGGTGGGCACACCCTCGGCTATAATAATGTCAACGCCTTCAGCGTCGAGCTCCCTTAGAAGCCTAAAAAGGTTTTTGGCTATTTCCTCCATGCGGCTTCGGCTTCCAAGAGATTTTACCACATCCGCCCCATACAATGAGGCTGTTTCATCCGTAGCTAAAACACCAACTTTCTCCTTTCTAAGTCTGTAAAACTCCACAAGCTCCGCCACTTTTTCCACGACGGCTTGCAAGTTGCCTTCCACGACAACCATTTTAGCTTTAGGAGCGTAATGCCTATGCTTCATTCCCGGAGAACGCGCCTTGTCCACGTGCATCTTTCTGTCGGCAACAGCCACCGGGTGAAGCTCAACCCTCCCAAGAACCTCCTTCAAAGCCTCGTATGGTGTTCCACCCGGGCGGAGAATCTGAGGCGGATCCACAGTCAAGTCTAAAACAGTGGACTCCACTCCTATCTTTGTGGGTCCAGCATCTAGAATGGCGTCTATTCGACCATTAAGGTCTTCCAGCACATGCTGGGCTGTTGTTGGACTTGGGCGTCCGGCGAGGTTTGCACTTGGAGCAGCTATTGGACAGCCGCTTTCCCTTATGAGGGCTAAAGCCACATTATGCTTCGGCATTCTAATTGCAATGGTGTCCAAGCCGGAAACGGTTACGTCGGGCACGATCTCCGCACGTTTTAAAATGAGGGTTAGGGGGCCCGGCCAAAACCGCCTTATCAGTTGTTCGGCTTTTTCCGGCACCTCCCTTGCCAGCTTGTAAACGTCTCTTGGGTCGCCGACATGCACTATCGGAGGGTTGTCGGGCGGCCTCCTCTTCGCTTTGAAGAGGGCTTTAACCGCATTCGGGTTTAGGGCATCCGCCCCAAGCCCGTAAACAGTTTCTGTTGGAAAAGCTACAAGCCCCCCCTGCTTTATTATGTCTGCTGCGGTGCGTATGACGTCAACTTGCGGGTTTTCCGGGTCAACTTTCAGCACTAGAGTTTTCTTCATAAGTTCAGGGGCCCAGTTTCTAAAAGTGGACTGCAGCATTTAAAGGTTAAAGAGGGTTTAAACTATATAGTAGTCTATGACCTTTTTCATGCTTTTTGGCGGCGTATGTTTAGCCGCCAGCTGCTTCAGTATTTTTATCAATTGGGGTTGAAAGCGGGCTATATCCGTTAGGCTTACCAGCCCCACGAGGCGTTTTCCATCCACCACCGGCAACTTTTTGATCTTCATTTGGAACATCAGCTTCACAGCCTCTTCTAGGTCGAGGTCGGGCTCCACAACTACCAGCGGGCTTGACATAACATCCTTAACCTTTGTTTTGTTTACATCCCTTGCCTCAGCTACAACCCTTTTTAACAGGTCTCTTTCAGTAATTATGCCAACGGCTTTCCCTTTCCTAACGGCGATTAGACATCCAATCTCAAACTTGTTCATGACTTCGGCAGCCTCCTTCACAGTAGCATTCTCATCTATTGTTATAACCTCCCGCACCATCACGTCTCCAACTTTCAATGTGATTCGACTTTCGCCTTCGCAGCTCTCTTCTTCGTTGTTTTCAGCGGACAAGCAGATCCCTCAAAATTCTCCTATTGGGCGTCGCCCATATATAACCTTGCGAGTTAACATTTAGACGTCTAGAAACAGGGCGAACTGCGGAGTCTATGCACTAGCTCCTCAACACGCTTGCTCGTCGGGATTCTCGCTCTCTCAAATTTCTCCTTAGGTTTCGAAAGGGGTCTGGTGGCATCTATGCCCATCTTACTCGTTAAACCCGTTTCTTGGTTGGCAGATGAATCCAATGTCGAGCCTCGCACATTTTCTATGATGAGCAAGTCTTCGCTTGCCTGAAATCTCGTGGCTACAGCCCATTCCACGTCTGTCAGATTATAAACATCGATGTCGGGGTCCACGACCACAGCGTGTTTTAGGCTTGGATGGGCTGCAAAAGCAGCTAGCAAGGCGTTTTTAGCGTCTCCATCTACCTGTTTTTCGATGGATATGATGGCGTGAAGCCACCCGCCCCCGCCCACTGAAAGGTTTACTGCATGAACCTTTGGTACAACCTTTGAGACAGCCTCGTAGATGGCGGCTTCAAATGGAAGCCCCATCAAAAGTTTGTGTTCAGCTCCTGATGGCAAAAGCGCCTGATAAATGTAGTCTTCCCTGTGCATGACATTAACAACTTCAACCACAGGCTGTCTTCTCTGGATGTCATATGTTCCAGTGATATCAACGAAAGGACCCTCAGGCACTTCCTTGCTTGCTGAAATCCTGCCCTCCAACACCAACTCAGCGTCCGCCGGGGCGTATGCATCAACATATTTGCATTTGACCAGACGCAGCTGATCGTCCAGCAACGCGTTTGCCACGTTGAACTCGCAGACTCCGAGGGGCGGCGATGAGGCTGCCGCCAACATTACCGCTGGATGAACACCTATGGAGATGGCTATGTCCAGATCCGTTTCAGACTCTTTCGCTATGCTCCAAAGCTTGTAAAGGTGTCGTGGAACAAGCCGAATTGCCAAGTGTCTCTCATCCAGAACCTGCAATCTATGAATGGAAACGTTTTCTATGCGTCCATCGGGGCTTTTAGCATGGACAACCGCAGCGGTCATGTAGGGGCCAGCGTCTCGTTCAAAATGGGTTAAAACTGGGATTCTTAGCAGGTCAGGCTCTTCAACGACCTCTTTAACGGGACCATCCTCTACGATTCTTGGTTTTTTGGGTGAACGCAATGCCTCCAAAAGTCTCTGGTAAAGCATGTCTTGGCCGGTGTTGAGGGCCTCGCAAATGCGCTTTCTTGTTCCGCAAACATTAGCAATCACACGAGTTTTTGTCCCCTCAACGTTCTCGAAAAGTAAGATTGGGCCGTTGTCGTCGAAGCTTCTCATTATGTAGGCAATTTCAAAGTTTGGGGAAACCTCATCCTTGATGTGGAGCACTTCTCCCTTTGCTTCCATTTGCTCCAGAAAACCCCTAAGGCTCATAGCACAGTCCCTCCACCTCTGGTTCAGCTGCTGTCGGTAAAACCTTTTCCAGCAGCCTCTTGAAAACCGACTGGGCTTGTAGCTCGCTGATGGTTTCCAGGTAAATTGAGACTAAGGCTATTTTCCTTTTCATCGACGCCAGATACTCAGCGAACATGCGGGCTGAAATCACGTTTCTGTCGCCTAAGAGGACGGTCGAGGACGGCAGTCCCGGAGTGTCAGCTGGCTTTGGAATAGCCACAGCCAAAGTTCCAAGTCTATCCTCCCTTTCACTCAAAAGTACAAGGCAAGCGTTCCTTGTTTCGATGTAGATGGCCAAAAAACGGATGTTCTGCTCAACCATCTCATCCTTAACAACTCTAGCCCTTTCCATGGAAGGTTCTCCGTTTCATTTATAGCTTTATCATCCTTTTCACTATTTATCACTTTCAAAAGAGTTGAGGCAAATGCCCGAAGCGCACGGCGAAAACAGAGCCGGAGAGATTCTGCAAAGACTCAAGAAAAGCTTTACGATGCCAAAGTGGATATCCTCTAGGCATGACCCTTTTGAAACCATGATCATAACAATTATTTCCCAGAACACGTCGGACAAAAACACGGAGAAGGCTTTTCAAAGACTCTCGCAAAAATTTCCAATAACCCCGCAGTCCCTGGCCACTGCTGAAACGTCAGAAATAGAGGAATGCCTAAGGGTTGCTGGACTATACCGCAACAAGGCCAAAGTGATAAAGGAAGTGTCAAGGATCATAACCGAAAAATTCGACGGAAACCTGAAAACCGTCTTCGCTTTACCCTTCGAAGAGGCCAGAAAAACCCTCATGGAACTTCCAAGTGTTGGACCCAAAACAGCCGATGTCCTCCTACTTTTCTCGGCTGGTCAGCCCACAATTCCCGTCGACACCCATGTTAAGCGGGTTTCAAAAAGACTGGGCCTCGCTCCAGCCGAGGGTGACTATGAGGATGTCCGTCGCTCTCTTCAACTTTTATATGAACCAGAGGATTACGCCGCAGTTCACATCCTCCTCATCTTACTCGGGAGAAAATACTGTAAAGCTAGAAATCCCAACTGCAAGCAGTGCCCAGTAAACGATCTTTGTCCTTCGAGAAGTATTTAAACGCCCTGCAAGGCTTTTGCCTCCTCTTGCAGAGCCGGGACTTCTCTCAAATTCTTGTCCAGCCTAATTTTTCCAACAGCGACTGTTGCTATTCCACCAGAAACCGGCGTGAAAATTTTGAGGACTTTTCTTATGTAATCGATTTCCCGCAGCACACCTATCCCCAGAAACCTGTTCTCGCTATTGTATAGAGCTGTTAATAGGCCTTCTTCGTCTCCTTTCCATGCGACTTCAACTTTTTTCCCGAGTGTTTCCTCGGTTTTCCTGATTTTTTCAGGGTCTATCCATCGGCCTCGACCTACAACAACTTGGATTTTGTCTTTCAGTTCAGCTATGTGAAGGGGCTTCATTCCAAGGAGATCGCATATTTCCTTATCCCTCTTCGCGTTTCCATAGGTTTTGTTTAAGCTTGCAAACTCGTCGTCTTCAATTTTAACCCAGCTTATGGGAATAGACTGCACTTTAGCGCCTTTCAAGTATTTAATGTAGCCGAGTTCTCTTAGGCTCTTACGTTTTTCACGGCTTCTCTGCTTTATGGTTGGGGGTGATTCAACTTTTATGGTCTTGAAGTTTTCGATGGCGTTTAAGAGAGGAGTCAGGGTTTCGTCTTGCTGGAGGCAGAAAACCATGTCCGGGCGTATTTTTTCGATGACTTGAAGCTTGTATTTTATGGCGTCTTCACCATCAACCCACCCATCCGTGTTCACTATGACGTAGTCTGGATTGTGTTTCAAAGCCTCCTCCATTAGCATGGCGATTCCTTGGATAACCTTTTCTAAGGCCCTACTTGGCGAGGTGACTCCGACAAAGTAGGCATTTGTCGGCTCAAGGTTAAAAAGGTCTGTCAAGGGTTTTGAAACCACTGCATAAGCTATGGTGCATGGGGGGCCTATGTCAGACTGGCCTAGGTCTCCATCTAAAACTGCGATTTTGCATCCGCTGCCCAAAAGCTTGTTTGTTAAGTATGTGCAGAAGCTTGTTTTTCCAGAGTCTACGTTTCCCAGAACGAGCGCGGTTGCTGGTCTTTTTTCAAGGGCCGCCAGCTCCTTGTAGGCTTCCTCCCATGAGGGTGGTATGGTGTTTCCGTCAATTTCTTCGACGTTTGCGTTCTCGCCTAGTGAAACCTCGAATGTCGCTGTTTCTTTGACGACGAAAGGCATGCGTTTCCCATCTCTTATCAGGATTTTGTTCGTTTGCCTCATGTTATAGCCGAAAACTTCCACTTGACCGGAGACCAGCATAACTGAGGCTGGTCCATCCACCAACAATGTTTTTCCAGCTTCAACCGTTATCTTCATTGAGACTGCCCCCTAGTGAATTTTTGTCCAGTCCTTTTTGCAATTCTTATCGCTGAGACTATGTCTCTTATCCCCCGTCTATGTTTTGCCTCACTTATGTAGCGGTCTGTTCCCGCTTCACTTACGCTTTCTAATTCCACGTTTGAAGGCAAACGCCTGTCCAGCGCCCTTAAAAGCTTTTCCTTATATTCGGGTATGCCATCTCCAACCTTAACGGTTATCGACGCCACCTTTACGTCTTTTAGGCTTTCCACTATGCTTCCGATTTCTTCAACGGTTTCTTTTATGCTAAAACAGTTTCCGGTTTTAATAACCTTTCCATCAGCCAGAACAGCCAAGCCCAGAACTTCTCCTGGGTCAACTCCAATCACGATTTTTTCATAAGAGCTTTTTCCCTCAATTTGCTGGAGAGCTTGGTTGATTAGAGCTTGGTGGTTCTCCCCCTCTTTTAGTGCTAAAACATTTTCATGTCTTATTAGTGGACGCTCTTTTTCGGTGGTTATAACCACCTTTATCTCCAAAGGCACGGGGTCATAGGGGGTCAAGCTTATGAAAGGTATGTTTCTGTTCCTTAACTCGTTAACTATTAGGTAATAGGCTTTGCCCGAAACCGTCGCCACTGCTATTTTCGCCTTCATAAGCTTCAATCACTAGGCCCTTACAACAAACAAATTATTATTACTGCTCTTTATATCTATTGATGTGCATGGAGCTGCTACAGAAAATTCCAACAGGCTGCAATGGGCTTGACGAAATCCTAGAAGGCGGTATACCCGTCGGCAATGTCAGCCTAATTTACGGTGAGGCTGAAACCGCAAAGACGACGCTGGCCATGCAGTGCGCTGTAAGTTGCGCAAGGAGAGGTTATAAAACGCTTTTTGTTGACTGTGATGGCGCATTTTCTACTAGAAGGTTGTCTCAAATAGCCTCTGAGAGGGTTGATGAAATCGCCGAGCGCATAATCCTTTCAAAACCCCGAGACTTCAAGGAGCAAGCAACCCTCATAGACCATTTAACTGACTTTTTAACAAAGGACTTTAGGCTAGTAGTTTTTGACACGATAACCCACCTCTACCGTTTGGAGATTGCAGAGAAACCGGAAAAGACCTTCGAGCTTAACCGTGAATTGAATAGACAAATGGCTTGGCTAGCTCAGATTGCAAAAACCCAGAAAATCGCTGTTCTGGTGATAAGCCAAGTGCGAAGCGTTTTCGACTCAAATGTTTCCACAGAGCCTGTGGCTACGAGGGTTCTAAAGTTTTGGGCCGACATCATAATAGCCATGAAACCAACGGAAAACGCAAAAGTAGTCAAGGCAATTGTGGAGAAAAAGCCCGGATCAAATAGAGAATTTACAATATCCTTGGAAATAAGCAAATTTGGATTAAGTGAACAAACTGCACAAGCTTGAAGGTTTAAGATATGGGCACCATTGCAAGCCTGGTTTTGGATGCGTTGAAATTCATTTTTCCAGCCTACTGCGCAAACGCTGCTCCCGTGCTCTTTGGAGGCGGATTACCCCTAGACCTAGGAAAAACATTCTATGATGGAAGGCCAATCTTTGGCAAGAACAAGACATTTAGAGGCTTCTTTTCTGGGCTTATTGTAGGGTCAATAGTGGGGCTTGTGGAATCCTTCTTTTTCGGGTATCCCTCCTGCTTTGGTTTCCTTCTTTCATTTGGTGCTCTAGTCGGGGATTTGGCGGGCGCATTCTTGAAAAGGCGATTGGGGATTCCTCCAGGCGGAATTTTGCCAGTTATTGATCAAGTCGATTTTATAGTTGGTGCCTTGATCTTTTCCTTTCCATTAAACATGCTCTTCTTGGAGCTTGCCATAACAGTGTTAGTGATAACCCCACCCATACATTTGCTTACAAATTTTGCAGCTTACAAGGTGGGCTTGAAAAGCACCCCTTGGTAAAGTGAGCGTTTATACGCCCTTCCAGTAGCGTATTATCGCCTCAACGGATATGTAGGAGATTATGACAAGCGCCGCTCCCATCATGAAAACGAGGTATGCTTGTCTTGGGTTATAGGCGTATTTCGTGCTCTGATACATCAGAAGCAGACCTATAACACCGAAGGCGAACAGTGTCATTGCTATGAGGCTGTCCGAAACCCACTGCTCAGAGAGTTGTGGATAAACGAAGAGGAAGCGTCCACCGTAGTACACGGCAGGATAGGGCTTAACAATGATCAAGTATAAGCCTCCTCCAAAGAGGAATATGGCAACAGCGATCGCCATGGCGGCGAGAACAGCATTTGAGGGCTTCACTGTTGATAATCGTCTATAAAACTTCTGCAGTGAATAAGACAAAGAAGTGAAGGCCCTTTTTGCTTTATGCGCCACCATACTCCACCTCTGTTTTTGCTAGGTGTTCCGCCACCTCTTTAGCCCACTCGCCAGTGAACGGATTTTTGACGATCTGGCTTAAATACTCTTTCCAAGAGATGCCCATGGCCCTCTTCCAAACCTCGTATTTCCTCAAGATGTTTTTGTATGCCTTTGCATGCAACTCGCAATAACCATTTTCTGTGGCTTCTCGACTGCATATTGCGCATTTCATTGCGCTTCCACCGTCGTCTCTTTTGATGAACAGTTTGGGTTGAAGCAGAGGTTCCATGGGCGTCTACCTCGAATCCTAACTTGAACCGTTGGCCAGCCACATTTGCGGCAGTTTTTGCCGAGGGGCCGAACGATTCCCCTTTGAGGGAGCGGAAAGGCTGTATTGCACTGCTTTCTGAAGTAGTTTGTGCATCCGATGAAGCGTTTCCTAGTTTTTCTCGAGTAAAGAATCATAAGCATTCCGGTCCCGCAGTGGGGGCATGGCCCTACAATGCGTTCTTCAATCCTCGCTTTTTTGATGGCCTTACTTAACTGTTCGCCTATGATTTTCTCCTTGCTTTTCAGCTCTTCAACGACCGGTTTGAGGATTTCAATGGCGTCCAAGAGAACGTTCTCCCTTTTCTCCATGTGGGATTGAATTTTATCCATTCGCTCCTCAAGTTTTCTTGTAAGCTCTATTGAAACGATGGATGGGCAATACCTCTCTAACAATTCAAGAACCTCAAACCCCAGTTCCGTCACAACCATCCTCTCATCGCGAACATACTTCCTATCATATAGGGTTTGGATTATATCAGCCCTTGTGGCCTTTGTCCCTATGCCCGCTTCCTCCATTTTCCTGAGGAGGCTTCCGGGATTGTATCTCGGCGGGGGCTTTGTAAACTTGTCCTCTGAAATGATCCTTACAACCTTGATTTTTTGTCCCTCCTCTATTCGGGGTAAAAGCACTTCCTCAGCTCTCACGTAGGGCTCGTAGAAGCGGAGCCATCCCTCTTCAAGCGTTTGTCTCCCCCTTAAGATGAAACGGTGCCCGTTGACGTTGATGTACACTTTAACGCTTTGTCTTACCGCTGGCTCGCCGAAAACAGCCATGAACCTTCTGACAACTAAGTCCCAAATGCGTTTTTCCGGCTCCTCCAAAATCCTCTCTGGAAGGTTTCCTGTGGGGTATATGGCTGGATGTGCTGGATCTTCCTTTTTGCCTTCGTTGGGCTTCAACTCCTTTTTGGCTAATAGGTCTGCGGCCAGCCTTCTATATTCTGGAACAGCGCTTAGGCTTTTCAGAATTTCCTCATAATTTATTGCTGGTGGAAGTTTTTGGCTGCTTGTTCTGGGATAAGAAATTAGTGCATCTAGATACAGACGTTGGGCTATGTCTAGGGTTCGCCTCGGCGTGTATCCAAAGAGGCTGTAAGCCTCGCTTTGCAGAGCGCCGATGTCAAAGGGTGTTGGGGGCATCTGCCGGAACTGTTTAACCTCTATATTTTCAACGGTGCCTTCCTCGCCCTTATAGGCGTTTAGGATTGCCTCCACTTCTTGCTTTGTTTCAATGATGTCCCTTTCATATTCAGCCTCAAAAATTTCCCCGTTTACCTCGACCTTCGCTCTGATTTCCCAGTAGGGTGTTGGCACAAAACTTCTTATCGCTTTTTCCCTTGCCACGAGGAATTTAAGAGTTGGGCCTTGCACTCTTCCAGTGCTTATGGTTGCATATTTTCCACTCCAGTCTTTGGCGGCTAAAGTTAGAGCTCTCGTCAGGTTTACGCCATACAGCCAGTCAACTTCATGCCTTGTTCTACCGGCTTCTATGAGGCCGAAATCGAGTGTTGGAAGAAGCCTTTCATAGGCCTTCTCCAATTCGTCCTTTGTCAAGGTGGAATACTTCATTCTCTTTGCCACGTTCTCTTTACCGCCACAGGCGTACTTCAGTATGCAGTATCCGATGATGCTTCCTTCAATGTCGTAGTCGCATGCATCAATATAGGTGTCAGCCCCCTCTGCAAGCTTTGTGATGGTTTCAAGCCAAGCCTTGGTTTGCTTGGCTCCCCTTTCAGCCATGTACCGGGGAACCCATCTAAAGGTAAAGACGGGGTAATAGTTTCTGCCAATTCTTTCCTCAGCCACCGTGTACAAGTGTCCGAGGGCTGGAACAACGATTATGGGCTTATCCCTTTCAGCCACATAGTAGGGTACACCGTTATCCTCAATTCTTCTGGCGCTTCCATTCATGTCAAGGGCTGAGGCAATCCGCTGAGCAGCGTCCGGCTTCTCCGTGATGATAAGTGTGTATCTCTCCATGCGGGCACAGACCATTAACCTATGAAATGAAGGGTTCTCAAAGATAAGCATACAGTCGAAATTAAAAGTTTCTGTGCGTGGGGTCTGCTATCAAACTAAAGAGGTATTGGTGGTCAGCAACTGATAAATACGTGTTTAAGGCTTCTTATGCTGTTAAGAGGTCATGCTTATGCCTCAAAGGGTTGTATGCCACCAGTGTGGCCACGTTTTGTATGAGGGCCTTGAACTTAAGCCTCCAGACGAGATTCTTCACAAGTATAATGGTAAATGCCCGAACTGCGGCAGAAAACTTGCCTTCATACCGATAAATGTTGAAGTTAAACCATTCAAATAGCCAGTAAAATCGTGAAGGCGAGGCTAATGCGCAGAACACAACTTTACGAGTTTCACGTTAAATCGGCTAAAATGACAACATTTGCCGGTTTTGAAATGCCGCTGTGGTACAGGGGAATCACTGAGGAGCACTTGGCGGTTAGAAACAACGTCGGCATCTTCGATGTCTCCCACATGGGGCGGATAATTATAACGGGTAGGGATGCTGAACGCTTCCTTAACTATGTGATCACTAACGACGTTTCAACATTGACGCCGAACAGCGCCCTATACACTGTCATGTGCAACGAAAGCGGCGGCATCATTGATGACTGCGTTGTAAGCCGGATAGCCCAAGACAAGTTTCTGCTGGTTCCAAACGCCACAAACCGCGAAAAAGACTACAACTGGCTTGTCCAAAACGCAAAGGGCTACGACGTCAAAATCCAAGAAGTATCAGACGAATCAGCTATGCTCGCCGTTCAAGGACCAAAAGCAGAAAAAACCCTACAAGAAATTTGCCCCGAAGACTTAGGTAGAATCGAACGATTTAAAGGAGCCTCCACAGAACTGGCGAACGTTGAAGTTTTCATCTCTAGAACTGGCTACACGGGTGAGGACGGCTTCGAAATCTACGTGTGGAATGCATCCCTTGAAAAGCCGGACAACGCCATAAAAGTTTGGAATGCCATCCTCGAGGCTGGCAAAAAGTTTGGAATAGAAACATGCGGATTAGGCGCAAGAGACACCCTCCGACTAGAGGCGGGCTTGTGCCTTTATGGTAGCGACATAGACGAAAGTATAACACCCCTAGAAGCCAGATTAGGCTTCGTGGTCAAGTTCCAAAAAGACACTTTTATAGGGAAAAATGCCTTGCTAAAGCAGAAAGAAGAAAGCGTCAAGCGGAGACGTGTAGGTTTACAGATGATAGAGCAGGGGATACCCCGCCAAGGCTTCAAAGTTTACAACGATGACGGCGTGGTTATAGGGCAAATAACCAGCGGAACTTTCTCGCCCATCCTTAGATGCGGCATAGCCATGGCATATATCCAAACCCAGCAATCTCAGGAAGGAAGCATCGTAAACGTGGAGATCCGCGGAAGAAAGGCCAAAGCAAAAATCGTAGCTTTCCCGTTCTATGACCAGGAAAAATACGGGTACAGAAGGAAAACTCCATCCTAAACTCGGAATAAACCGTAAGGGAAATAAACATCCCAAGTAATCTAATTCCAAAAGAGCTGAAGTCCAAATGAAAATTAAAAACGCCATAACAAAAGAAAACCTTCTCAACGCCCTCAAAAACATCGGAAAGCTCCGCCCAAAAATGAGCCACTCATCAACCTTAACCTATGCCGCCCTCGCCCTTATTCTATTCATTGCTTTTGTCATAAGACTGTTTCCAATGCGGTGGGAAATAGACCCCGCCACCGGAAAAACCACTCTTTTGCTATCCGAATTCGATCCATATTTCCAATACCGTTTCACAGAATACATAGTCAAAAATGGCTTCATAGCATGGGTTTGGCCGAACGAGTGGATTGACTATCAGCGATGGTATCCCCAAGGATTTAACGTTGCAAGGGGAGCGTATCCCGGCCTTCCCCTCACAGCAGCCTTCCTATACAAGATAATTTCCATGCTTGGCGTTGGCATTGACTTAATGAGTTTCTGTTCACTTTTCCCGGCTATAATGGGAATGCTGGCATGTCTCGCCATATATTTCCTAGGAAAAGATATTGGAGGCAGGCCCGTAGGCCTTTTGGCAGCTCTTTTCTTGGCCTTGCATCCATCATACATTCAGCGTACATCAGTGGGCTTCTTTGACGATGAAACTGTTGGAATACTAGCCCTCATAGTTTTCGCTTTTCTCTTCCTGAAAGCCATCGAGGACAATCGACCCGTAAAGTCTACTGTCAAGTATGCTTTGGCTTCTGGAGCAGTTTTGGGATACTTCTGCGCGAGCTGGGGGGCGGCCTTCTACCCAATAGGCCTTACAGTCCTCTTTGTCTTTGTATTGTTGATTCTGCGGAGGTATACTCAGAGGCTCCTTTTAGCCTATAGCTTAACCTTTGGTCTGGGGCTGTTTATAGCCATAAATGTCCCCCGCTTCACACCGAACTATCTCTTGTCCTTTGCTATACTTCCCGTTGCAGGAGTTTTCAGCCTGTTATGCCTTGCTGAAATTTTAAGCGTGCTGCCCACACGGAAATGGAAGATCGTGGCGGTTGCAGTTTTCCTTGCGCTGGTAGTTGGGGGATTTGCGGTTTTGTGGCAGCTTGGCTACATGCAAGGTATCGCTGGGAAATTTATTTCAGTTATAAACCCGTTTATCCGCACGGAGTCTCCTCTCATCGAATCTGTTGCTGAGCATCGCATATCCGCTTGGGGCTCAATTTACTATGATCTTGGTATTGGAATAATCTTCTTTGTAGCTGGACTATACTTTGTATTCGGGAACTTAAACAACAGAAACCTCTTCCTCCTGCTTTTTGGTTTGACATCTCTCTACTTCGCTTGTTCCATGGTGCGTTTGCTTGTGCTTATGGCGCCCGCCTTCAGCCTTCTGGTCGGCGTGGGAGTTGTCGGTCTACTTAAGCCCTTCGTCGCCTTGCTAAAGGAGCCGCCGAAAATAAGTGTCAAGAGGAAATTTGGACTGGAGCATGTGGGGAAAGAGTTCAGCGGTGCCGCCATCTTCCTAATTTTCATAATTCTAATGACCACAGTTGCTTTCCCCACTCCGAAGGTCTATCGACAAGCCTATGCACCGACCACCATATCGTCTGGAAGTATGTCCCTTTTGCCAAGCGAGCCTGTGCAGGAATGGATAAACATGCTTTATTGGACTAGGACAAGGTTGAACGCTTCAACGGTTGTTTGCAGCTGGTGGGATTATGGGTATTGGCTGACGGTGCTGGGGAATGTGACATCGCTTGCAGACAACGCCACGGTGAATGGTACTCAGATAGAGAATATTGGCTTCATATTCATGAGTAATGAAACTCAAGCAATTAAAATGTTGAAGCGATATGATGCCAGCTACATTCTTGTATATACGACGATTTATTATGACCGGAATAAGAACACTGTTAGCTTTGCCAACGTTGGCGGCGATGAGGGAAAATGGGTTTGGATGGCTGCCATATCCGGAAAGTCTCGTGAACGCTTCATACGTGAAGGCTTAATCTCTGAGGATGAAATGTGGTCCAGCGACCTCGACGTGATTAGACAGATGTTTGGAAACTATTCGCTGGGAACCAGCTGGCATGATTCTAATAGAAACGGCAATGTCGATGATGGGGAGCTCATCAACGTGGGTAAGGGTCAAAACTGCACCATTTACAAGCTGATGCGCTATGCTATGGAACGCTGGATGGAAGCCCAAGGAAAAGGTGGCTCGCCAACTATTGCGCTACAATACTTCAGCGAAGCTTATATTGCCGGGCTGGAAAATGATGGAACGAAATACGGCGGCTTTATCCCCCTCGTTTGCTTATACAGGATCAATTATCCTCCAGAAGACTAGGGGCGACATGTTTGTTTCCAAAAGTTCCAGATTATCATAAGCCGAATAAGCCGCTTGTTCCAACAGGCTTAGGCGTCTTTTACATTGTGGCAAGCGTTATCTACCTTTTCCTGTTGCATCTGTTTCTTGAAGGTCGCGATGCATCTGTTAATAGGGCTTTAACCTTGGCTGTATGCATCTTATTCGGTGGTTTCATGGGTTTGCTTGACGATTGGATGGACTTGAGGTGGCGGTATAAGGCGTTTTTCCCCTTGATAGCGGCAATCCCCCTTGTGGCTTTAGCTTATCGACTGCCCTATGTGCGGACAACCATAACTCTTCCAGTAGTGGGCACCATAGACTTTGGAACACTCTACTTCATCGTGTTGATTCCCTTGATCGTGACGGTGACTACAAACGCCGTTAACCAGCTTGGCGGGTTAAATGGGTTGGAAACAGTCTGTCCCGCCATAGTTTTGATTGGACTCATGGCGGTTTCCGGCTACAACGCTGTTCTGTTGGCTGTTCCCCTGGCTGTCTGGTTAACCCTTGCTTTCTTCAATTTTCAAGGGAAAATTTTCGTGGGCAACACTGGATCTTTTGCTATTGGAATCACGTTGGCAGCATTCGCCATAATTGCGGACCTTAAATGGTGTTTGCTTATCTCGATTCTGCCATACATTTTCAATTCCTCCCTAATCTTGTTGAATTACTTCTTTTTCAAAGCGAGGGCAAACGTTGTTTTTGATGGTTCAAGACTTGTCTCCAATCACAGGCGAAGCCTCATAACTCTCATCACGTATAAGCGACCCATGACTGAGCGGCAAGTGGTTACCGTTATATCCCTCCTAGTGGCGGCGTCGACTTTTGTCGCTGTTGCTGTTCAATGGATTTGGCTTTAGCCTCACAGTGTGTAGCGCTTTGCTACACACAAAGCTCAAAAATTTGTGGAGTTGAGGCTATTCACGGTGGTTGTTAGGCTATCGTTTCGTATGATTTGAAGTGAGGAATCAGCTATTTGCCCAACACTTTACGTTCCAAACGTTTCGGTTAAGGTTGAGATCGTCAGTATTGTAGGGGTTAGGCTGGACGCTAAAAGCGCGGCTGGACCCGTAAACTTCGATGTGAAGGCTAGGCTTGAGGAGAAGGAACGCAGGAGCCAAACGGTTGTTGTGGGCTTCTCCCTTCAACTGAACACCAAGCCCAGCATTGTCAAGTTTGAGGTTGAGGGGACAGCAACCATAACCGGCAAGGAGACGGAGATTAATAGGATGCTGGAGGTTGACCCCGAAACAAAATTGCCTTATGTTTTCCAGAAAGTTTACCAGCACACGTTTATGGCCATGTATGTGTTGTCAACGCTTTTGAATACGCCTCCACCGCCAGTCGACCTATTGCTTTTTGAAAGGGAGACTGTGTCGGCAGAAAATGTTGTTTTGTCAGAAGCGGAAACTACGGGCGATGTTGAAGGGGCTTCTTCCCAAGCCCAGTCTTAAAAGGGTTTTACGGGGAAAGAGTATTATAGTTCTTTGTTGCATTTTGTTGGCTGTTGGCGGGTGAGTGGGGCCTCCCACCCGTTCCGCCATACAAACCCCGGTGTAGGGAGGTGAAAAATTGAAGTTTGAAAGTAGAGATTTGGCTTTGACGGGGATTTTTGCGGCGCTTTACACTGCTGGAGTTGTTTTTCTGGCACCTATAAGTTTTGAGGTTTTTCAGGTGAGGGTTGCTGATGCACTGTTGCCCTTAGCCGTTGTCTTCGGTTTACCCGCCATTCTTGGAACCAGCTTGGGATGTTTTGTTGCAAACTTTTACGGCGGTTTAGGCGTCATTGACGTTGTCGGCGGCGCCCTTGCAAACCTTATTGCTGGTTTTTTGGCGTGGCGGGTGGGCGGAAAAAGCGTGTTTCGAAGGTTTGCGGCTTGCCTTGTAGAAACAGCCACTATAACCCTAATTGTGGGAAGCTATTTGCCGATGCTTCTTGGCGTGCCTTTGGAGGTAGGTTTGGTTGGCGTTTTCTTGGGCTCTGTGGTGGCGATAAACTTTCTAGGTTTTGGTCTCCTAGAGATGCTATGTAGAAGCGGTTTAGCCAAGAGATATTTGGAGAAGCGTTAAACCCCATTCTTTCTACATAAAGCGTTCCAGTTTTGTTAAGCCGATGATTTCCTCAAAGTCTAAGCCTAATGCATCTAAAACCTGGTCAAATGTGGAGTGGAGGTAGGCTATATACTTGTCCACATCTATTTCGTCTTTTGTTGCCAGCTCTACGGGTTTCACGTGGGGTTCATCGACAACTTTCACGAAGCTTATTAGGTCGCCTGCCTTAAGCTCCATTCCGCTTTCCTTCAGCATCTTCGCCGCCTTAACATGTTGGGGCGTCGTCTTTGTGTAGCGTTCCAGCTCCTCGCCTAGGACGACGTTGAAGGCAAGCTCGTTTAGGCTTTCCCACTCCCGCCTCTTGAGGCGGTTGTAGCAATCTCTAATGGTTTGAATTATTTCCTTTTTCGCTTCCTCAAAGTCCGCCGGCGTTTTCACCCTTGCAAGGCTTTCCTTCAACTTGTCAAAGGCTTTCTTGATGAAGGGTGGAATGTGGCGTTTCTTACCCGTCAAGCCCTTCACGTCGACGCTTCCATCCTCCAAAACGCCTAGATAGTTCTTCTTGCGGGTGCTGAAAACCGCGTATCGGTAAACCTTATCCACGTCTAAGCCCATTTTAAGCGTCTTTTCAGCCCATTCTTCAAGGGCTTGTATCTGCTCTCTTGTTGGGTTTTTGAGGAAAACACTGTCTGTGTCGCCATAAAGCACCTGAATGCCCAACTCTTCAGCCTTCCTAATTATCTGGGTTATGGCGTGCCGTCCGATGGCGGCGGTGGCTTCAGCCACTGGTGGACAATAGAGATCAAAGGTTTCGGCGCCGAAAACTCCGTAGCTGGCGTTCAAAATCACCTTTAGGGCGCCCTGGATAATGTTATACCAGCTTCTAAGCTCAGGCGGCAAAGCCTTATCCTTTGATTTTGGCTTGTACCAGTAAACCCGTAGATCCCGCAGTGCACCGATTAATAGGCTTTCCAGAGCGCGTTTTTTGCGGCAGACCCAGTGGGGTGTGTCCGGCACAAGGTTTGATTGGCATTCCGGGTGCCCACATAAAATCGACTGGTAGCCGAGGTTCCAAACCTTTATTATGGATGGATATAAGCTTGGAAAGTCCATGACGGCGACGTTAAAGTGGACGCCTGGCACGGGCTCGACGACTATGGCGCCCTTGTACTTTTTGCCTTTGATTATGGCTTTTGTGGCTGTTTTGCCTTTCAAAGCTAGGATGTCCTCCGCGTTTGGAATCAGCATGCCTTTTCTGCGGTGTTCGCGGTGCATGAAATTTCTTATCCAGCGGGAAACGCCTTGACGGCTCACATCCTCCATGGGCATGCTGCTTATCCTAGCCAAGACCAGTATAAGCTTCAGGACAAGTTCATCGTCGAAGCTTGCAAGTTTAAATGTGATTTCAGCGTCTCTGAAGCAGTACTTGGCTAGCTCTGTGTATGTTAATTCGCCGATGCTTTTCTCTAGGGGGATTTTGTCCAGTCCTATGAGGGCTTTTCCAACATCGCCCAATGTGACGTCTCGATAGCGGTTATTGAAGGCGTAGATTTGAATGGAGCGGTTGAAGAAGAACTTGTAGAGGTCAATGTGCACCCCATATTTCAAGAGGCAGACGCGTTTGCCAAGCTCTATTGGAATTTCATCCCTCTTGAAGCCGAACTTTTCAGCCCGGTGCGCTAAATACCGCAGGTCAAAGTCGTCGCCGTTAAAGGTGATTATGAAGGGGTAGCTCCACAACACGTCAAAAACAGCCCCTATAAGCTTCTCTTCAGAATCATAAAACTCCATTTTCACGTTGTCTGGCAATTGTTCTTCGCCTTCGTGCATGCCTGCCCGCCTTAAAAGAAGCACCCGCTTCTGTCCATCCGAACCGTAAATTGAAACGCATACTATTGGATATTCTGCAAGGCGGGGATCCGGCATGCGCGTCGGAATGGGCGATTGAACCTCAATGTCTATGGCTGCATAACGAAACCTCGGCGCCGGATACTCCAGCAACCTAGCCCATTGCTCGATGTGCTCAAGCTCTTCGGCAGTGGCATCAGTAAACGTGCCGACAATCTGCCTAACCATTTTTTCCGCCTCATCCAAAAAAGTCTGGACAAGACTACCATTCCTAACCTCATAAACCATGCCGGGCAAAAGTCCACGATCATAAATGTAGGACTGATAATACTTTATCTTGGCCTCCCAAACCTTGATGGATTCGGCGGGAACAGGCACAACCTTTGGAAACTCCTCTGGAATAAGATCCCTAATACAGCCCTTTGGGCGTCCACCAATAGCCAACGGGTCTTTAGCCACAACCTTTGTTACGGCAACATTTCTGTCTAGGAGGGGATTATATTTTTCCTCTATTTCAAAATGATCAAATCCAGGGTGCTTCATCAGTCGATCAATTTTCTCTAATTCAAGAGGTGAAAGGTTTGTGTAGCAGTATGGCTTGTGCCCCGTATTATCATACCAGAAGTAGATTCGCCCGGAAACGGGCTCGTATAGTTTTATCACCGCTTTGCCAACTTTTCCGTCGTAGGTGGCTGAAACAAAGTAGGATGGTGGAAGGTTTTCTGGAGCTTCGAAACGTCGGCGGCGCTCTTCTTCGAGGGATTTTGTTAATGGGAGGGTTTCCTCTTCCTTTTCCTTCGGTTTTACCGTTTCGTGCCATGAGAATTCATCGAGGCGCTTCTGCGTCAACTTCATCATTAACCTACACTTTTAATATGCGCTGGCCAGACTAAAATCTTACTAGGCTCGGAAAGGCGGTGAAATTTGCTTAAAGAAGCTTGGACCTTGGCTATTGAAGCCTTAAGCTGGATGGAGAAGGAGCGCATAAGCGAGCGTCTAGCTTTAGCTCGAACAGCCAAGCAGCTGGAAATAAGCGATGTAGATGCTATGCGTTTGGCCCACGGGCTTGTATGCGAAACCATCAGGCACCGCAACTTCATAGACCGCTTTATAAATGAGGTTTTGAAGCCAAAGGCCCTAAGCGACTTCCCCTTTGGCGTCCAGTCCTTTCTAAGGCTTTATGTTTACCAGACTCGAGTAGCGAAAAATTGGGGCAAACTCGATCTAGAAGAAGCCAAAAACGTGGCCCGGCTCGCCCGGTCTATTTTAGGGTGGAGAACTCTTCGGCCCGTGGAGCCCTATCTTGGATTACTGTTGACGGAAAACCCGGAAATCGTGCTGGAAGGCGTAGGAGACGAAGAGCGAATTGGACTTTTAACCCATCATCCCACATGGTTTGTTAGGTACTGCTTCCGCCTATTTGGCAGAAGAGAAGCCCTAGCCCTTTTAGAGGCGAACTCCAAAACTCCGCCCACATACATAAGATTGAACACCCTCAAGGGAAGCGAAGAGGAGATTCTGAAAAGGCTTGAAGAGGAAAAGGTCAAAGTGGAAAAGGTTGAGGGACTGCGTTACGCCTACAAGGTTTTAAGCGCAAAACAACCCCTCACCAGAACCAAAAGCTTCCATGAAGGCCTATTCTATGTACAAGACAAGGCCAGCTGCTATGCGGCTGAAGCGGCGAATCCCAAGCCCGGCATGGTGCTTTTAGATGTTTGTGCAGCCCCCGGCGCCAAAACCACCTATCTAGCTCAGCTCATGCAGAATCAGGGTGTGATCTACTCCATAGACTATTCGAGGCGTAGGATGGGTGTCTGGAAAAGTGAAGTTGCTAGGATGGGTGTGGAAATCGCCGAGCCGATAATTGCGGATGCATACAATCCTCTGCCCTTAGCCATCGAAGCTGACATGGTTATATTGGATCCTCCTTGCACAAGCACGGGCGCCTTCGCAAAGATTCCATCTGCCAAATGGAGGCTCACCGCCCGGTCAGCTGAGAAAATGGCTGAGATCCAGTGGCAGATGCTTGAAAACTGCGCTGAAAAACTGAAGCCGGGCGGCACGCTGATATACTCCACGTGCAGCATAACCGTCGAAGAAAACGAGTTGCTAATTGAGCGCTTCCTAAAATGGCATCCAGAGTTCCAGCTTATCGAAATAACCCCGAAAATAGGGCTTCCCGGACTGCTGGGATTAACAAAATGTCAGAGGCTATATCCACACATTCACGAGTGCAACGGCTTCTTCATAGCAAAACTCTTGAAAGAAGAGGTTTAGAAGCGTTAACCTCTCCGATCCCTTTCAATGCTGCATAAAACTTCAAAAATCACTTTCGCGGCTTGGATGGCTGTGATTCCATGATCATAGTTTGGTGCAACCTCAACAACGTCGAAGCCGACCACCCGTTTGTCACATACGCCGCACAAAATATCCAAAAGCGTGGGCGTATCTAAGCCATCTGGCTCTGGATTCTGCACCGCAGGGGCATAAGCCGGATCAAGAACGTCCACGTCTATGGACAGATAAACATTCTCGCATTCTTCCAGTTTTTTCTTCAGCTGGTTCACGGTTTTCTTCCATCCCCATTCTCGTATTTGGTTTGCTGTGAAGAATTCTATTCCCGCCTTTTCCGCGTATTCAAGCTCCTCTTTGCAGACGGCTCTTGTTCCAATCTCGAGGATAGTGGCTGGCTGCAGTTGCTCGTTGGTTCTCCGTAGGAAAGTGGTGTGCGAAAGCCTCAAACCCATGAACTCGTCGCGGAGGTCTAGGTGAGCATCAAAACTTATCACAGCCGTTTGCCGAAGGAGGCTACTTAAACCCTTCAGCACGCCTATGGTTATCGTATGCTCGCCACCAATGGCGACGGGCATTTTACCAGCCTCATGAATCTCCTTGACAACCCTTGAAAGCCTCTCCAGCGTTTGCTTAGTGTCTGTGGAAACATGCAAGTCGCCCAAATCATGTATCCGCAAGTTTTCCACATCGACACCGCTGCGGAAGCTATAGGTTTCAATGTTTAGGGAAGCTGCTCTAACGGCGTTTGGTCCGAAACGTGCCCCAGTCCTAAACGTGCTTGTGGCGTCAAAGGGGACGCCTAAAACCACATAGTCCGCCTCTTCAAAGGACTTTTGAAATCCACCGAAGACATTGGACTGAGAGACGAAAAGCTCCCGATAGCCCATTCACACCGCTTCCTCTTGTTTTGCTCTAAACATTCACCCTCTAACTTCTAAACTCTTTCGCTTAGCAGACGCTCTGCTATAAACTTGACACTAAAAATGTGGAAGTCAGAGGGGCAGCGCGTTTACGCTTCCTTAAGTAGTAGGCTGTGGATGCTAAGATGGCGAAGATGGCTAACACCGCCAGTGCAAGCCAATACAAGGGGATGCCCGTGAAGCCTTTCGCCGCTGCTGAAGCACCGACGACGTAGTGTTTTATGGTTGAAGTAGCTGTGTTTCCAGTTTTGTCACAGCATTCCACATAGAAAAGCACTATGGCTCCCTCCTCAAACCCTTGTATTGTAGCTGTCCAGTTTCCATTTTCTAAAGCCATGGATGTTCTCTGCCACTCTTCTTCGTCTAGGCGTCTATACCATAATGTGGCTTCTTTTACCCCACTCCCCATGTCGGCTATTTGCGCGTAAACCTTGGCCGTCTCGTTGGCTGTGGGCTGCAGAGGCATCCACGTCAAATTGCCTATGGTTGGAGCGGTATTATCCACTACAACGGTTATGCTCCTCTCAGCCTTGTTTCCGGCCTTGTCAAAGGCTGTCAGCGTGACTTGGCATGGTCCATCGCTTAGGCTGCTAGTGTTCCATGTGAATATCTGATACTTCACATTCCAAGCGTAAATGGAATCCCTTATCCTCAACTCCATACATTCAAAGTTAGCGTCTTCAGCGCGAAGTTTAACTGGCACAAAGCCGCTGACGAAGCTTCCATCCATCGGCCACTGAATTTCAGCTATAGGTGCAGTGTTGTCTACAACCACATAAACCAAGTTTTCAGCTCTATTTCCAGCTTCATCCACAACTTCCAGCGTTAATTTGTGGATGCCCTCTCCTAGTGTGGAAGTGTTTAATGTATATGTTTGGATGCCAGTCTGGTTCCACAAAGCTAAAAATGTGCCGTCAATTGCTAGCCTAGCCTCTTTAAGGTTATCGTCGTGGGCGTAAAGCTTTATGTCCACGCTTCTCGAAAGGAAGCTTCCATCTCTAGGTGTGATTATTGTTGCAACGGGAAGATATTGATCCTCAACAGTGTATGTGTAAATGTCGAAAGCCGCCACGTTTCCCGCTCGGTCAACGGCGCATATTCTATACTGGACGGTGGTTCCAAATGGTTGTTCTGGAATAGCCGCTGTGTAAAGCGTGCCCGTTAACTCCATACTAACGTTTTTCCAACAACTTCCACAGTTGTAGGACAGGGTTAGTTCTTTCACACCGCTGGCGTATGGTGGCTCTGTTGCGTTGGCTGTTATTATGACGGTATCATTGTAGTTTGGCTTCGCTGGAACCCGCTGAACGTATGTTATAATTGGAGGATGGGAATCGCCTACTGTGTAGGCATACTCGCTGGAGCATGCCCTGTTCCCAGCCTTATCACAAGCCGAAACAACATAGGCAACTGTTGAATTATAGGGTAGGGGCGGGATCTCCGCGAAATAGACTCCGTTTTTCTTGTCCATCACAAGGGTTTTCGCCGTTTGTCCGTTAACTATGTAGCGTAGGCTTACGTTAGCCACTCCACTCCCCGAGTCCGTTACGTAGGCTAAAACAAGCACGCTGTCCTCATATTCTGGTTGTTGCGGATACCGGTGCACCCAATGAATTTTAGGAGGCTTCTTATCCCGTTGGAGACAGCCGCTTGCTGGAAGCGTTTGAAATAAGGTGGAGACTAAAATTATCAAAACAGCTGCCAGCAGACAGTTTTTTCTGGATTTTTTCATCTCCTTTCTCCACATTGAAAGCCGTTACCACATATATAAGAGGTGTTTCAGAAACGGAAATATCGTAAGTCTTGGCAAGGCCCTTTAAGAGCATATAAATATTTATTAACCATGACTTTTTCTCATTATGCATTAACTCGGGAAGGTTGCTGTTGGTGGGCTTAAAATCAAAGTTGAAGGTTGAAGACCGCGGGTTTTTAGCAGCCTCTGCCTTCCACATCATTGTTGGCGTTCTATGCCTAGCCATCCTAGTTACCGTGGATCTTGGCTTGATTCACGTGGGGCTTATTGGAGTGATCAGTTTGGCAACGGGTTATGGCCTGTTTAGACGGAGAGTTTGGGCTGTTTGGAGCATGTTTGTGGCGGCTTTTATGGCGACCGTTTTCGCCCTATCCACTATCTACTACACTATGGGAAGCGATGTGCTCTTGGATGCAGCGATGATCATCTATACGCTTCTAACGTGGATTTTCACAATTTACGTTGCTTCTAAAAGGGACAGGCTTGCATTTTAGACGTTAAATTTCTAAGTGGCTTTTGAAGAGGTGTACCATAACAGTCTCTCCGGCATCAATAAACTGCTGGTTTTCCATTATCTCTATGAAGCCGTCAGCCTTCAAAAGGGTCGTTATTGCTCCAGAAAGCCCTGTGGGAACAGGCTCCGCCACCAAGCCTGCTTCCGTCCTCTTCAACTTTACGGTGATGAATGTTCGCCTTCCCTTCGCTGGAAACAGCCGGGTTGAGGCCAAAGCCTTGACTACTGCTTCTTCCACGGTTTTCCTCCCGGCCATCTGCATTATAAATGGGCGGACGAGCAGGTGAAAGATTAAAAGCGCCGATGTGGGGTGTCCGGGCAAGGCGAAAATGGGTTTCCCCTCCACCACGGCCACTGTTGTAGGTTTTCCCGGTTTTGTTGCTATACCACACACGATGACTCCGGGTTTTCCAAGGAGGCCTAGCGTTTTGGGAATCACATCTTTAGGGCCTACGGAGACTCCTCCGGAGGTTACAACAATGTCCGCTGCGGCTAGGGCTTTTTTGAGTGCCTTTTCAATGGCGGACGCGTCATCGGGGAAAACTCCAAGATAGACTGGTTTTCCACCACACTCGAGGACGGCGGCGCTTAAGCTGTAGGCGTTTATGTCATAAATCTTGCCGGGAGCCAGTGGTTTGCCCGGCTCGGTTATTTCCGCACCCGTGGAGAGGACGGCTACCCGGGGGACTTTGTAAACTTTAACTTTGGCTTTGCCAATGGCTGCTATTGCGCCTATTTCCCTAGCGCCTAGAACGCATCCCCTTTCTAGGACGGTTTCGCCTTTCCTTATGTCGGCTCCAGCTTTCATGACGTTTTCGCCCTTTGCCACTGCAGTGTAAACATAGACTTCACCGTTTCTGCGTATCGTGTTTTCAGCCATTACAACGGCGTCTGCCCCCTCAGGCATAGGGGCACCCGTCATTATTTCCGCGGCTGTTCCATGTTCCACGATTATTTCCGGTTTTTCTCCAACGTTCACAGTTCCACAGATTTTGAGTTTTACAGGCTTATTTTCATCTGCTTCGAAGGTGTCTTCGGCTTTAACAGCGTAACCGTCCACGGTTGAGCGGTTGAAGGGTGGGACGTTGATTTCCGCTATAACGTCCTCTGCCAGGACACGGTTAAAAGCCTCCATCAGCGGGGCTTCCTCCACACCAAGAGGTTTGGCTTCAAAATGCTTCCGTATTGCTTGTATTCCCTCTTCGAGGGTTAAAAGTCTCCTAAACACCTCCACCGACCTCCAAGGTGTCAAACATGTGAACGAGCACTGTTTCGCCTTCCTCTAAGCCCTCACGGTTTTCCGGGACAACCACGTAGCCATTGGCCCGCGTCATCGTTGAAATTACCCCTGAGCCTTTAGCGCTTATGGGTTCAGCGTAAAATTCACCATCTTGCCGGAATACACACACCCGCACGAAGGTTTTTCTCCCGAGGGCTGTAGAAACTCTTCGTGTTAGCTTAGCTTGAACAATCGGCCTAGATTCATGTGCAACCCCAAGCATCTTGAGGATTAGGGGTCTAGCGAAAACCTCAAAGCCGAACATGGCGGCAACCGGATTACCTGAAAGCACTATTATTGGCTTGTTATTCACCACTGCAAGAGCGGTGGGCATTGCCGGACGCATAGCTACCCCGTGAACTATCACGCCGGGCTTGCCTAGGCGGTTTATGGCCACGGGGACAAGATCTGAAATACCGACACTTGTGCCACCCGTTGTCACAACCATGTTCGCCTTTTCCAGTCCAAGCCTAATTTTCTCCGAAATCTCGTCCACATCGTCTTTTGCTATTCCCAAGTCCACGGGCTCGGCGCCGAGTTCTCGGCATAGTGAGGCGATAACCAGCCTGTTAATCTCAAAAATCTGGTTTTCTCTTGGTGTTTGCCCAACCTCTACAAGCTCGTTTCCAGTGGCTAAGATCGCCACCTTAGGTTTTTCGAAAACTGGCACTTGGCTTTTTCCCAAGGCGGCTATAAGCCCCAAATGGTGGGGTTTTAGGCGTGTTCCAGCCCTTACAGCAACCTCGCCTTTGGCTACATCCTCGCCTTTCCTTGAAACGTTCTCGCCGGGTGTAACGGCAACCCAAACCTCTATTTCATTGTTGAGGCGTTTAACATGCTCCAGCATTACGACGGCGTCTGCACCCTCCGGAAGGGGGTTTCCCGTCCAAACCTCCTTTGCTTCGCCCTCCGTCAGTCTGTTTGCAGTCGTCAGCTTGAGGATTTTTGGGCTAAATTGAGATGCTCCAAAAGTATCGCTGGCTCTTACGGCGTAGCCGTCAACGGCTGAACGGTCAAACCTGGGCAGGTCTTCGTCGGCTATTATGTCTTCTGCGAGAACATGGTTTAGGGCTTCAACCAATGGAACGTTCACAACCCCTAAACGTTCCAGCTTCAGACTTGTTAAAAGCAGATGGGTGGCTTCTTCTATGGACGTGAGTTTTTGGAAGCCTCTTAGTCTAACCAAAACCGGAGGCACCTATAAACAGCACACAAACGATGCAGAAAAACATATCGCAGAAGGCACATTAACCCTTAAGCTCTTTCATTAGAATGTCCCGCATTTTGATGGCGTCCACGTCAAGCACTGGGCTTTCGCTTATTATAACCGGGTTAAGCTTAAACTCCGCGATGACCTTTGCAAGAAGTGTGAAGTCCGGTCCATACTCCGCTTCGTCCATGGTGTGATGGCATTTTTCGCCCTTCTCTGTAAACTCTACCTTCGTGAAGTGGCAGTGCATGTTTTTGACTGCTTCCATCCCCAAGCGTTTTTCTATGGTTTCCACAACCCTGCGGAAGTCGTCAACGGTTTTAAACAGCCCCTTTTCCCGCGCGTGCAGATGCGCCCAATCAATAACTGGCTGGGTTTGTTCAACACTTTCGCATAAACTCAAAATTTCGTCTAAGCTTCCAAGCTGGGAGGGTTTTCCCATGGTTTCAGGTCCAAGTTTAACGTCCCTTACTCCGAGCATCTTCAATCTTTCAACTACATCTTTCAAGGCTTCTAGACAGCCGGCCAAAACCTCTTTAGGCGGTCTCCGACCATAGAATCCGGGGTGAAAAACAACTACTTGTGCGTGCATCCACTGGGCGGCTGCTGCGCAGGCTATGAGGCGGGCTTTGCTGGCTTCAATGGTTTCCTTGTCACCGCAGAAGTTTATGAAGTAGGATGCGTGGAGACTGAGCAGCACGTCATTTTCCCTAGCTTTTAGTCCAAACTTCTCCGCATCTTCCCGTCTTATTTGTGGTTTTGCACCCCAGCGAACCGCCTGATACTCGAAGGCGTCTAATCCCTCCTCCCGCAATAGCCTAGGCACATCCATAAGCGTGGCCTTCATTGCCCTAAAGCCCGGGGGAACCCCTGCCGGGCCAAACCTTGGACGGTCAGCCATTTCCGAGCCTCTAAGATCTCTTCACTCTTCTGTAGCGATAACTTTTACGCGTGTATGCTCCATAAGCCAGAACTGTTAGGGCGGAAATCCAAGCGGCGAGGTTCTGGAAAACCAGATACTTGCCCATGGGTGACAAGTCCAATAGAGGCTTTGTTAGGGCTCCAAGGGATGAAGCGAGATCCCTAATGCCAGGGGCAGCAGCCCTCAAGGCATTGTTTATGGCGGAGCATATCCATCCAATAGGCGAAACAACTTCAGCGAAACTCTCTAAGGCGCTGTTGAACGCTTTAATGGAATCGCGAAGCTGGGGATTTCCACGGTAAAGACTCACGAAGCCATTATGGATTAGCCAGGGGTTGACTATGACTGAAAACAAGAGGGCTAACGCCAAAAATCCAAGAAGAACTATTATGGCGCTTTTCACGGTTGCCCTTGCAAAACTAAATTTGCTCCAAACATACGCAAAGCCTTTGATTCGCAAAAGCCTAGACTTTAGATCACCCAGAAAACTGCTTATCTTCGCCCTTAAACCTTTACTAAGGATCTTCGGCTTTTTCTGGACGGGCTTAGTTTTTTCCACGGGTTTAGCGGCAATATACTTTGTCATACACGCCCAGCTTGCGACGAGCACAACAACGGTTGAAATTGGGACTAAGTGAAAGAGAGGGCTAACAGTCAACCCCAACCATGGAATCTGGAAGCAGTATTCGTCCCTAACCCCGATGCTTGTGGCGTAGGCAGTAATCAAATATTCGATTAGGAGGGCTGAGAATATGAATAGGATTAATGCCGCAAAACCCTTAATTGATGACCATCGGAACACAAAGCCTCTTGGGGGATTCTGCGTCGACAACTAATCACCACAAGCCAAGCTTTTTAGCGCTGCCGTTTAAGCGCCTCATGAATATGCAAGTTCAAGTTTAAAAACGTGCTGCTCTCAGTGTTAGGATAGGGGGAACTCATTACCACATTTTGGGCATTTGGCATATCCACATTGCACCGTGGATGGGCATCCGGAACAGGCGAAGGCTCTGCCGTAGGAAATGTCGAAGGTGAAGCCGCATCTCGTGCATCGCACAATCCTTTTCGTTTTTGAGTTCATTCCAGCGTCCCTTTTCTGAAAGCTGAAGGCATTAACAAGACTTTAAACTTTTCTGGAGCCAGCCGCTTTTCGTGGAAAATTTTAACAGTTCAAGAAATCTTATTAATGATTTCAAGCATTAAAAGGTTTGTTAAGTCGGCTGGCATGGGAATCCAATGCAGAAAACCGGGAAATCAGAGAGACTCGAACTTTACAAGCAAAGAAGCGTCCAAATTTTTTTGGGTAAATTTTTAAGCGGGGAAATCAGCGAGCTCAAGCCAACCTTTGACTTGGAATTAGGCTACCATTACCCCGAAGTTGAGGCAATTCTAGAGGAACCATCAAAAGCCGAGGAGTTCCTTGAAATGCTTTACACTGCCGGTGTTCTGGAGCGAAGGCTTTACGACAAGGTCATATATTGCCCAAGCTGCGGCTCGCAGAGCGTCTCCACCCGCTACTGCTGCCCCTACTGCAAGTCCTTCAACATTCAGAAGGGCTCCCTAATAGAGCATGTCAAATGCGGATATATGGATGTGGAGGAAAGCTTTCGAAAGGGTGGAAAACTCGCATGTCCGAAATGCCGTGAAGAGCTAAAGAAGCCGGAAGTGGACTATCGAAAGGCTGGAATATGGTGTACATGCCAAGATTGTGGTAAGAGCTTCGACATACCTGTCCCAAGACACTTCTGTAGAAGCTGCCAATATGAATTCACATTTGAAGACATGGAGATTAAGGACGTTTATGCCTACACCCTAAATGAAGATGTGAAAGGCGAAATAACTGCCGGATGGATTTTCGTCGCTCCGATAAGGGAGTTCCTCCTTGAAAACGGCTTTCAAGTGGAGGCTCCCGCCTTCATAAAGGGCAGATCCGGCGCAAACCACATGTTTGATATAGCCGCTTACAAGGGAAGCCGAGCCGACAGGATAACGGTTATGGATGTGGCGTTAGCCACCGAAAACGCGGTATTAGAGCAGCCGGTTATTGCCCTCTTCGCGAAGATATATGATGTTTCACCGGAAAACGCCTTCCTAATAGCTATTCCAAGACTAAGCGATAACGCGAAGAAAATGGCAGAACTCTACAACATAAAGGTTATAGAGGCAAAAGACGCAAGGGAAGCCATCAAAGCCCTCAAAGAAAAAATAAAGTAAACCCGCCCTTCAGCCCTCTACGAATAGCGCCATGTTCCCCCTTTCAGTCACAGCCTTAACCACGCGAAGGTCCCTTGGAAGATTTCTGTCAACCACCGAAAAGGTTGCGCTTTCCCCTGGATTTATAAAGATGTTCACGGAGTACCGCATGTGTAATGTTGCATTGTTAACCCAAACTGCCACAATACGGGTTGTTAATGCACTTTGGTTCCTTATCTTAACTGTTAACCTACTATAAGTCGCCTCTAGGCTGTAGGTTTCCTCGTTTCCCCAAGCCCCGTGGATGGGCTCGGGATCCATGTATTTGCGGACAAAAATGTAGTCGTAGAAGGTGTCTCTGTTGGCGCTGTTAGAGTCTCCGAGCAAGTACAATGGGCCGGCGCTGTATGTATAGGCGGCTACTGCCGTCTTGTTGGCTGCCAAGTCGTGAAATATCTGTGAGTTTGATAGGATTCTTGCTTCATACGTGTGCCAGGAGACGACGTCTCCGGCGGATCCCGAGGGGAACACCCATCCTGTGCCTATGAGTGGGTTGCTTGTTCCTCTGTCGCTTATGAAGTAGAGGTTCCCAACACTTATGCCGCTGTCAAAGTCAGCGTTTACTTCACCCCTCATTCTGAACCTTACGGCGATGGGTGCTTGGAAGGTCTGTAAGGTTTGCATCCAAACTTTCCGTGTTCCCCCGTTCCCTCTTAGGGCGCCTCCAGTTTCAACAGCATCATTGATGTTTGTCCACTTGTTCTGGTCTATTATTCCATCGTCAAAATCGTCGAAAAAGATGAATGTGGCGTCTCCATTGCTTTCTGTTTGGGCATCGTTTTTCCCATAATAGATGTAGATTGTGGCTGACTGGGGACTAGCGTGTATAACTGGAACCTTAATCCAAAAAGTTGCGTTTTTCCCATAGTTCACGCTTTCAGGCCAGTATGGAATGGGTTGCTCCCGGTTGCTTGTGCTGTTATACCATGTGAATCTTACGTCGCCGAAATCTGGTCGGCTGACATGGGTTGTGTAGTGAACGTTTCCTTGGCTTATTCCGGTGCCGTTCACCATGACGATTTTGATCTGATAGTCTGTGAGGCTTACGGCGCTTCCAGTTATGTTATGCTGGATGCGGTAGCTAAAGTCCTCGTAATACCATGTGAACGTGGTTGTATACGTATATGCTTCCGTTATTTCGATTTTCTCCTGCGTTCTTTCCCAGTCAAGCTGGTTCATCTGGTAGCTCCATAAAACTACGTTTGCGGCTATAACCACCACTAGGATTAGGCTCAGCATCACGACCAGCACGTTGCTTAATCCCCGCTTGTCGCCTTCAAGGCGCCTTATAATAGCCCTCAACACGATTCCCCCTTGAGGTTACAACGCTAATATGGAATAGGCTGCCAGCTGTCCAGTCGTATGTTATGTTTAGCCACCCGTGATCCCCCGGCTCCAACTTAAGCTTAGGCGAATATTGTGGAGTGTGGTTCACGTAAACTGTTGAAATGGTGATGATACTTTTTCCAGTATTACGCAGATAAATGCTTATGCGGCGGACGCCGCCAACGCTGTTGAACCAGACATCCTCCACCACAAAGCGTTCACCCATATTTTCCCTAAGGCTTGTAGTGACAACATACGTTGTTGTGGCGGCTATCGACATGGCAGCCACCGCCACAACCATGAGTAGAAGGTTGCTGAGGACGGGGCTCACAGCCCGCTTGTCTCCGATAAACCTCATAATCAAGCGTGCTTTCCCCTCCTATAAGAAGAGTTTTAGGGCTATGTAGCCGCAGATCATTAATGCTAAGCTATGTTTTAATCCAGCGCTCACGGTGCCTTCGCCCATTTTTCCAGCCACAAGCCCGCCGAAGAAGGCTTGGATAATTGTCATGTGAAAGAATAGGCGTTTAACCTCTTCAGGCGTCATTATGGATGCGTTGAGCAGCGGTAACCCCTCAACGTTTACGAAGAAGGACTTGAACAGCAGTATAATGGTGAATATGAAGACGAAGAAGGCCACATAGATTATTGCGATGTAGGGGCGGGTTCTGTTTTGCCGCTCCTTCTGGAGGATCAGCGTCGATTGGACAAATTTGCCCATGGGATCGAAAACTTTCTCCACGTGTCCTCCTGAACGGTTTGCCTCGATTATGAGGGGAACGGTTCTCTGCACGAGAAGGGTGTTGACGCGTTTCGAAAAAGCCACCAAAGCCTCCTCAAAGGTCATGCCCCATGAAATTTGTGCAGTCATCTTTCGCAGTTCAGTCGTTAAAGGTCCAAAATCCCTTTTAGCCGCTTCTTCCAAGGCGCGGGGCAATGTCATGCCAGTCTCTTGGGCCTGCACAATGCTTCTAAAAAGGTCCGGTAAATGCTCGTCTATAGCCTTCCTCCATCGATAATCAATGTAATTTAGCACCGTCGGCGGGGTAAATGCGACTAGAAGGGCGAAAAAAACAACATCATCAAAAACCGAGGTCCCTTGAGCCGCGAGAAAGCCGAAGATAGTTATGGCCACAGCTACCACAATCGACACGGCCCACACGGCTTGCCTTACGGTTTTCTTTATTTTCGGCATTTAACCTACCACTTTGGCGAAACTGCATCCAAAACTATGATGAACATTATGGAGCCCGCGGGGATTCCAATGTATGTAATGATTTTGAGCAGCAGGTCTGGACCTAAAAGGCCGAGGCTTCCGCCACCCATCATAGCCATAACTGCAAGCATAATTATCAAGAGCAGCGGCCCCGTCACAAGCAAGGCTACATAAAACTCCGAAAGGATGGACAGTGTATCCGAAAACTTGCGGAGGCCTATTCTCTTTAGTTTCATGTGCTGTTTGGATCTCTCCCTCAGGTATTCGGCGAGGCTGCTTCCGGAATGTATTGTCGAAATGAAGCCTTCAAGCATCTCTCGGAAAAGCTTGGAAGGCGACCGTTTAGAAGCATTTTCCAAGGCTGAAATAATGTCCAAACCGAAAAGGTTCACATCTCGAACAACATTTTTGGCTTCAGCTGAAATGGCCAGCGGCACCGGAAGGTTCGCCAGTGAATAGAAAATCTTCTCGGGCGGTACGCCCGCACTTGCCAGAATGGACATGTATCCGGTGGCGAAGGCTAACTCATCCTCTAAATTCCGTCTAACCTTATCGGCGCGGTAGATTGGGTAAACATAAAACCCTAAAGTTGAAAGGGCAACTGCAAAGAGGCTGCCTCCCAATCCAAAGAGGATTGCTGGAAAAACTGGCATGTGAAAAGTGAAGATGAGCACGCATGGTATGCAGATGAACACTGCAAGAGCGGTCAGCACCGTTGAAAAAACTGTTAGACTTACGTAAGCCCTGAAGTTGGTTTTTATTCCAGCCCTCTGCAAATACACATTCAAATCCTCAAAGAGGGGAAGCGCAAAGCCTATCCTTCCACCCACAAGCCTATAGGCAATCGAGAACGGGCTCCCAATATTTGCCTCTCTATTTTTTATAGAGTCCTTTCCTTCACCCCTATGTGAACCCATTTTTCTGTAAAGTTTTTTGAAGATCTCAAGAAGCCTGGTCTTTTTCATTTAAGCTCCATCCTAGCCTTTTTGAAGACCCTCGTCGGGTTGGCGTAGTATTCACGGATGACGTTTGCCACCTCTGTGTATCTGCGGATGCCCTTTTTCACCATCCACTCAAGGACTGTTTTTCGGCGCTGGAGCTCTTTTCTGACGTCCTCCTCGCTTAGATCCATTTTCTTCATGTGTTCCTCGAGGAGACTGCTATGGCCGAGAAACTCGAATTCGTCCTTTTTGGCTTTCCAGCGGAAAACTTCCTCCGTCATTATTTCGCCTGTTTTCGGGTTGAGCCCCAAAACCTCGGTGGCTGTAAGGGTTCTCCTTGCCGGTTTTCCTTCAACTTCAGTTCTCGTCATAACCATTATCAAGTCAATCATGGCTATGAGGGGCTTTGGTATGTTCATGGGTTCAGATTCAAGGCGGTTTATCACGGCTTCAACGGATTCCGCGTGAATAGTGCACATCCCAAGATGTCCAGTTGCCATAGCCTGAAACAGTGTGTAGGCTTCCTCTCCACGAATTTCCCCTACAATAATGTAGTCTGGCCTCTGTCTCACTGCGGCCTTCAAAAGGTCGAAGAGGGTTATGGTGCTCTTGTTGTCGTATCCGAAGCCTTCCCTAACAACGGATGGAATCCAGTTTTCGTGGGGTAAGTTCAGCTCTTGCGTGTCCTCAACGCTCACGATTTTCATTTCGGGTTTAATGAACATGGACAAGCAGTTCAGCATGGTGGTTTTTCCAGCAGCTATGCCTCCCGCCACAAGCACCGAAGCCCTGTTTTCTATGATGTACCATAGGTATGCAGCCATTTCCGATGAAAGCGTGTTGAAGGCTATTAAATCTGAAATTGTCAAGGGGTCAACTCTGAAACGGCGGATGGTGAAAGTTGAACCTCTCCTTGTCACTTCATTTCCATAGGTGAGTTGCACTCGGCTTCCATCGGGTAGGGTGGCATCCAAAATTGGGGACGCTATGGAGATGTTTTTACCAGCCAGATATGCCAGGCGAACTATGAATGAGTTCAGTTCGGCTTCATCCTTGAACACTATGTTTGTTGGAAGGGACTCGTAGGTTCTATGCCACACATACACGGGTATGTTCACACCGTCAGCCGAGATATCCTCAATCAGATGATCCTTCATTAGGGGGTCTATTTTGCCGTAGCCTATGAAATCCCTAGTAAGGTAGTATAGAAGCTTGTCAATGGATTCCGACGGAACTTTGATATGGTATTTGTTGATGACTTGTTTGGCTTTCTCTTTTAGGTATTGTTCGGCTTTTTGCTTGGTTTCTATATCCTTTAGGTTTACGTCAATCTCTTCCATCAGAATTCCTTTGATCTCCTTTAGGCGTTCCTCCTCTTCTCTTGTCAGTGTAGGCTCTATGATTTCATATCGGGTTTTCTGGGTTTCAGGGTCTTTTACTATGGCGGCGTAAACATAAGGCTCTTGAATGGGGTAAACTTCTCTGAAAACGGCTGGTTTTCTCTCCTTTTCTTCGATAACCAATTCGAATGGGGTTTCCTCTGTTGTTGCCTTTTTTGTGGTTTTCGGCATCTTCTCCACTTTGATGGTTTAGTGTAGCTGTTCTCAGTGATTATATACTATCGTAAGTCTTAATAAGCTGTATGCACGCTCAATCTTTAACACGCTTAAAAACACAACATCAACAAATAATGGAAAGAACGCTGAAGGCTACTTATATCTAGCCCTTCTCTTCTGTCTCTTCTTCTTTTGTCTGCGCATCCTCTTCTTTTTCCATTTGGCTCTGATAGGCTCCACGCTCCATCAGATGACTTCATTCTATTGTTGCGTGTCTCCTCCTTAAGTCTTCCTCGGTTGTTCCCATGCGGTGCATTAACTCCACTATTAACCCGTCTAGGAAAACCATACAGTTGTTCTCGAAGATGCTTCCTAGAGGTGTCAACGGCTCCCTTTCACCCATGAGCTGCCTAGCCAAATAATCCTCTTCGCGGGGCCATCCCGCTTTCGTCCTACCTTTAACTGTCACAACTAGGTCGGCTATCTGTCCCAGCGGCGACTCTGGGAAGGAGGTTATGGCTACAACGGTGGCGCCTATCTCTTTCGCGGCTAGGCTTGCCGTTAAAACCATTTTTGTCGTTCCCGTTCCAGAAATGGCGATTAAAAGGTCTCCTTTCCCAGCTGCGGGCGTTATGGTTTCTCCTAGAAAGTACACGTTGAAGCCTAGATTCATTAGGCGCAGTGCGAAGGCTCTGCCTACGAAACCGCTTCTCCCCATACCTATGACAAATATCTTTTTGTCCCTTGCCGCTAAGAGTAGCTCGATGAAGCGTTCCACCTCGTTGGGGTTAAGCTCTTCAATGGCGCTCTTTATTCCGGCTATAATTTCCTCCGCTGCAGCCTTTAACCACTTCAAATTTTCCCAGCTCCGAGAAACCTTTCTACAAGGTGGTCTATGTTAAAAGTCTTGCGGTTAAACAGTTCCCATTAAAAGTTCTTCTAGACGTGGTATATGGAGGTATAAGTGGATGAAAACCGCTACCGCTAATATGCCGACGGTTATGGCTATGAAAAGGTAGTCTCCACGGCGAAGCCTCAAAACATAGAGGTTTGTACGCTTTTTAGTAGCGCCCCAAGCGCGGGCTTCCATGGCCTCTGCCAGTTCAAGGCTCCTTCGAATGGCGCTTATGATCAACGGTATAAGTATCGGAATATAGTTTCTAACCCTTTTCAAGAAGTTTCCCTTTTCCAATTCAAGGCCTCGGGCTTTCTGGGCATCCATTATTGTCTGGGCCTCCTCAGCCAACACCGGGACGAACCTCACAGCCGTTGTGAAGGCGAAGCAGAACTCGTAGGGCACACGGGACTGCTCAAGGGCAAGCCCCAAATGGTCCGGCGATGTTGTCAGAAAGAATATGGAAAATGAACCCACAAGCACTAGGAACCTTATGGTCATGGCCAAGGCGTTTTCTATGGCGGCAAATGTGACCGTGTAGCCGGAGCCTATGAAAGTGGCTAGAAAGTTTGTTAGGAAGATTATTGAAGCTAGGAAGGCTGCACCCTTCATGGAGCGAACCCACTCTCTCTTAACACCTGCTAGAAAAACAAAGGGCAACTGCATAACAAACAGCACCATTAGGGGTAAAAGCTGCCAGAAAATGATGGCTACCGTGAAGACCACGATGGCGTAGACGAACTTTACACGGGGGTCAAGGTTGTGGATTGGCGAACTAACTCTTCTAAACCTTAATCCGTCAAAGAAGCTCATAACCCTCTGCCCCTAAAAGCCTTCAAGAGAATTTCCCTAGCCTCATAAACATCTATCACGTCCCTTGGAAATCCCAGGTCTGAAAGCTGCATGAAGATTTGGGCTATCTGCGGAGGCACCAGCGAGGCCTGCTCCAGAACATCCGGATCCGTGAGCACCCGCCGGGCTTCTCCATCCGCAACTATTCTGCCGCCCCGCATGAGCAGCACTCTCGGGTTGCATTCAGCCACAAACTCTACATCATGTGTTACAATCACCACGGTTTTGCCCTGAGCCTTCATTTGTAAAATAAACTGGCGGAGCTTCTCCTTCTGCTGGTAGTCTTGGCCTATGGTGGGCTCATCCATAATCAGTATTTTTGGGTCCCATGCAAGCACTGATGCCAATGCAACTCGTTTTCTTTCACCGCCGCTGAGCATGAAAGGCGAAGTCTTTCTGTACTGGGCTAGCCCTAAAAGGTTAAGCGCCCATGTCACCCGTTTTTCTATCACGTCTTCACTGAAGCCGAAGTTTCTTAGGGCGAAGGCTATTTCCTCTTCAACGGTTTCACAGAAAAGCTGGTGATCCGGGTTTTGGAAGACAAAGCCCACTTTGCGGGCTAACGTTGCAACGCTGACCCTTGTTGTTTCAACCCCGTCGACCAGCACTTTTCCCCGTGTCGGCTTCAACAACCCATTAAAGTGCTTAACGAGAGTTGTTTTTCCGGCGCCGTTTTCCCCCATTATGGCCACAAACTCACCGTCTTGGATGGTTAGGGATACCCCCTTAAGCGCCTCCACACCACTTGGATAAGTGAAGTAAACATCTTGAACCTCAATCATGTCGTTTAAGTGCCTCCCTGATTTTTTCAGCCATTTCCTCCGAGGAGAGGGGTACTTCTCCCCCTAGACTTACACCGTCAGCCTTCAATATCTGATAGAGGCGGGTTGCCTTTGGAATGCCAACTCCAATTAGACGGGCTTTTTCCGAGCTTAAAACCTCGCGGGGATCCCCATCCAAAACAACTTCTCCATTATCCATGATGATTATGTGATCCGCATATTTTGCAGTTAAATCAAGCCTGTGCTCAACAAGCACTATAGTTATCCCAAGTCTCTTGTTCAAATCATAGATAACTTCAAATATTTTCTTGGCGCCTAAAGGGTCAAGAAAAGACGTGGGTTCATCCAAAACTATCACCTCGGGTTGCATGGCCAAAACGGAGGCTATGGCTACCCGTTGCTGCTGCCCGCCAGAAAGCTCCATGGGTGTCCGCTCTCGCAGCTCGTATATCCCGGTCAGTTTAAGCGCCCAGTCCACCCGCTTGCGGATTTCCTCCCTAGGCAATCCAAGGTTTTCCAGTCCAAAGGCCACATCCTTCTCCACTGATAAGGCAAAGAGCTGGTTTTCAGGGTTTTGGAAGACCATGCCCACATGGGTTGCCAGCTCGTAAACAGGGTGTTCCTGCACTTTTAGCCCTGCAACTGTTATCTCACCTTTGAGTTCGCCTTGATAAAAATGGGGGATAAGTCCGTTAAAGCATCTGCAAAGAGTTGTTTTTCCACATCCGCTTGGACCAGTAATTAACACGAACTCGCCTTTTTCGATCTTTATGGAGACATCTTTTATTGCGGGCCCAGTGGCGCCCGGATAGGTGTATGTGAGGTTTTTTGTTTCGATTATTGCCATACCGGTCTTTCACGGCACCCTAAAACTTTTTCTCATTTAAGAGTAGCTACTTAAATTTGCGTTCGAGTTATCCGTTCCTTCAAAAGCTTCCAACAGCGTTTAAGCCCAGCTTCAAGTTCCCCAAACCCATTCACGCCAGCAGCAGTTGCATGGCCGCCACCCATTCCATGGAGGTACTCACCTAAAGGTTTGGCTATGTCCCGACCCAAGTGAATGCCAGTCTTCTCGTGGAACTCTTTTGTGCATCGGAGGCTTATTTCAAGGCTATCGTTTTTCTGACCTGCCACCACAGCCACATGAGCACCTAAATCTATTATTGCACGGGCAGCTGAAGCCTGATAGGCGCTTACATGGGATAGGGCTATTATCCACTCGCCAACCTTGAAAAGCTTCGCCCTCTTGCACGCTTTTAAACGAGCAACTCTTTCCGAATAGTCCATTGGGAGAGCTAGCATGGCCAACGCTTCTTGGGCATTCACGCCCATATCCACGAGATCGGCTATAATTTTGAGGGTTGTGGAGCTTGCTAGGACGAAGTGGCGGGTGTCGAAGACTATGCCGAGGAATAGGGCTTTTGCTTCAAGCTGTTCAATCCTGGTGTTTGTCTGCTTGTAAAAGTTGTATATGATTTCGCATGTTGAGGATGCATTTTCGTCTGTTATACATAATCTAGCCATTTTCTCGGTCTCCGGGTGGGATATGTGATGGTCAACTACGATTATGGGTGCCTTTGAAGCCCTAACCTTCTCGGCTAGGTTATCAAGCTGCTGTATCGTGTTTGTATCCAAGAGCACTATTACATCTGCCTTTTCAATGTTTGGTTCCGTTTCAACAGTTAGCGGAAGATGCTTCAAAATGTGTTTTGAGAGACGACTTATACTCTGAGCGGCACCCACTTCCACCGTTGTTTGCGGTCTATGCCTCCTTATCAAACTTGAGAGGGCGTAAGCCGAACATACGGCATCGGGGTCAGCATTGTGGTGGCATAACAAAACGACATGTTTAGCGTTTTGTTCATCCATTATTTTGGCTATTTCTGCGAACGACACTTCAGCTCCCTCAAGTATTTTTCGGCAGAAGCGAAAGCCTCCCTTACAGCTTCATCTGCAAGCTTTTGGGCGTCAAAGTCCCGCATGAGAGGCGAAAGGGTCAATTCAACCTCAACTGTCAATGTCAATGGCTTTTCGCCTTCGATTTCCACGTCGGCGCTTATGTTTAATGTTTCCACCCGTTTAGGCGGGACTCTTGATAGAATGTAGGCTCTGGCGGCTTCTTCGGCGGCTGAGCATAGCTCTTCGATCTGCTCTGGAGTTAGCTCTGGCAAACCGATGTCTTCCAAATTTCCCACCCGGAGGCTATTCTAGGGTTGGGTTCCTGAAAGCGGGGCTAAATCCTGTTGAAGCTTGACTTGAAGCTCCTTCATTTGGCTTCGGAGACGCTCTTCCTGCTTGCCCAAAACAGTTGCCCGCATGTTCAACAGCTCTTTCCTCTCATTTAAGTCCGCTACAACTTTCGCTTTATCCGTTTTCACCAGCAACGAGCCTATAGACTTATAGATAACAGCGTCATCTGCAACCTTCTGCAACTCGCTTAAGGCCTGCTCAATCTCCGTCAACTCCAATTCAACCTGCTGCTTCTGAGCCAAAACAGACTGCAGAGTCTGCTGAAGTTGCTGAAGCCTCAGCAAACGCTCCTGAACTTGTGGAGGAAGTTTCGCTAACTCTTCACCCAAATCTTATCCTTCCATCTGCACAGCTTTACATCAAACCAATTAATTAAACATTTTCCACAAGGCATCCCGTAAACATAAGACATGGGGCTTTCAAACGAAAACTAGAGGGGGCTACCAATTTTGCAGCTTGTCACCAACAGCAAAATTGACGTAAAACAGCGATTATTAACAGTTAATCTTAAAGGCTTAAAAATAGTAGATTAACAGCTACATGCGAGGTGAAAGCAGTGGTTAAAGTTGACGGATACGAGGTTCCCGAAGGCCTATACTATTCAAAGGATTATGAGTGGGTGAAAATTGAAGGCGACAAGGTTCGTATTGGCATAACAGACTACGCTCAAAAGCAGCTCAGAGAGGTTGTCTACGCTGAGCTTCCAAGTCCCGGGACAACCATAAAACAGAATGAGCCGTACGGCACTGTTGAATCCGTAAAGGCTGTATCTGACCTGGTGGCACCTGTAAGTGGAACAGTCGTGGAAGTTAACACTGAAGTTCAGTCAAAACCCGAGCTTCTAAACGAAGATCCCTATGGGAAGGGCTGGCTTCTCGTCGTGAAGCCTTCAAACTTGGAGGCTGAACTCAAAAACCTCATGGATTTTAACACAGCTGTTGAATGGCATAAAAGCTTAATCAAATAGAAGGGAAGTAACCCTTGCCCAGACGCATAGTAATAATTGGGGCACATGCAGCCGGCGTCGATGCGGCTTCAGCGGCTAGGAAAATAGACCGCACAGCTGAAATAACCCTAATAACTGACGAAAAACACGCTGGATACTCCCGCTGCGGTTTACCCTTTGTTATAGGCGGGCAAATACCAAGCTTCAGCAATCTCATAGTCTTCCCGCCGAGCTACTTCCAAATGATGAGGCTAAACCTAAAAACAGAAACAAAAGTGACAAAAATAGACACGGGCAAAAAGGCCGTCTTAACGGTTGACAAAAACGGAAATACAGAGGAAATCCCCTACGACAGCCTCATAATCGCTGCTGGAGCGGGCGCCTTCACACCGCCCATAAAGGGAAGAGAAAAACCGGGAATTCTCCCCCTAAGAACAATCGAGGACGGACAAAGAATAGAACAGGCGATAAGAGAGGGCGCCAAAACAGCCGTAGTTATGGGCGCCGGGCTCATAGGCCTAGAAACAGCCGTAGCCCTCCAAGAGAGGGGCCTACATGTAACTGTCGTGGAAATGCTGCCACAAGTTTTGCCAGCCATGCTTGACGCGGATATGGCAAAAATAGTTCAAGAGGCTCTGGAGCAAAAGGGCATAAAAATCCTCACAAACAAACCCGTTGAAGAGTTCCTCGGCACAGAAAAAGTCACCGGAATAGTGGCTGGAGGCGAACAGATTAACGCCGACCTCTTCATAAGTGCCTTCGGCGTGAGGGCAAACACGCAGCTTGCCGTGGATGCCGGAATATCCCTTGGCGAAACAAAACTGATTAAAACAAACGCCAGAATGGAGACAAACATTAAGGATGTCTATGCCGCCGGCGACTGTGCAGAGTCAATTCACATAGTAACCCAGAGGCCGGTTGTCCAACAGCTTGGAACAGTAGCCGTGAGGCAGGGAAAAGTCGCCGGAATAAACGCGGCCGGAGGCTACGCAACATTCCCTGGTGTTGTGGGCTCAGCTGTAACACAACTATATGACATGCAGATTGGAGCAACAGGCCTAACAGAAACAGCTGCCAAAAGAGCCGGCATAGAGGTCATAACTGGAACCGTTACCTCAAAAACAAGGGCGGACTATTATCCGGGCGCATCGCCAATTAAAGTTAAACTTGTGGTTGAGAAGGAGACTCAGCGTATAGTCGGTGCCCAAATAATAGGCGGCGAAGAGGTAACCCAACGGATAAACGCTGTTTCCATTGCCATACAGAAGCAGATGACCGTGCGTGAATTGGCTAAGGCTGATACGGCCTATGCGCCACCCCTCAACGAGACTTGGGAGCCTTTGGTGTTAGCTGCTGAATTGGTGTTGATGAAACTCCGTTAAACTCTCCATTTCTTTCTTTTATTTTCTGTCGGAAAATTAATTAAGAGAGCGTGTTCCATTAATATCGAAATTTAGCGTAACGGTGGTTCAGATGCCGATAAAAGTTGCCATAAACGGTTTTGGAAGAATTGGACGACTTTTATTCAGAGCAGCCATCGAGAGGAAAGCTAAAATAGACTTCGTAGCCGTAAACGACGTTGCAGATGCAAAAACCCTAGCTCACCTCCTAAAATATGACTCAGTCCATGGCCCCTTCCCAGGTGAAGTTCAAGTCAAAGACAACAACATCATTGTAAACGGCAAAGAATTAAAAGTGCTCTCCCAAAAGGATCCCGCTCTGCTGCCATGGAAAGACCTAGACGTTTATTTGGCTGTGGAATCCACGGGTTTGTTCACGGATAGGGCAAACGCATCAAAACACCTGCAGGCTGGAGCCAAAAAGGTTTTGATTTCAGCCCCTGCTGAAAACCCGGACATAACAATTGTGCTGGGTGTAAACCAAGACAAGTATGACCATAACAATCACCACATAATCTCGAATGCTTCATGCACAACCAACTGCGTGGCCCCTGTGGCAAAAGTTCTCCACGAAAATTTCGGCGTCAAAGCCGGACTAATGACAACAGCCCACGCCTACACGAACGATCAGCGTGTCCACGATCTAGTGCATAGAGACCTCCGCAGGGCGAGAGCTGCAGCCATAAACATAATCCCAACAACAACGGGGGCAGCTCGTGCAGCCGGCTTGGTTTTGCCAGAACTTAAGGGAAAACTTGACGGTTTAGCCCTCAGAGTGCCTGTTCCAAACGTTTCAATAACAGATCTAACGGTAGTTTTGGAGAAAAACGTTACGAAAGAGGAGGTAAATGAGGCCTTCAGAAAGGCGGCTGAAGGGCCATTGAAGGGCATACTAGCCTACACAGAAGAACCAATAGTTTCAAGCGACGTGAATCACACGTCCTACTCCGCCATTGTTGATGGCCTATCCACGATGGTTGTAGGCGGAAACTTGGTCAAAGTGTTGGCATGGTATGACAACGAGTGGGGCTTCTCCTGCAGGATGGTTGAACTCATCGAACTCATCGGGAAAGAAGCTGGATTCTAAAACCTCTCATGTAAAGTTTTAAAAACAAACAACCCCTCTATTTTTCTGTTCAAAAGAGAAAGAGGGAACCGCATGGTTAAGTTCTTAACCCTAGACGATGTTGACGTGAAAAACAAGGTCGTTCTCGTGAGAGTTGACTTCAACTCTCCAGTAGATCCGGAAACAAAGAAGGTTTTAGATGACACGCGGATTAGGGCGCATGGCGAAACAACCATTAAGGAGTTGGCTGAAAAACGTGCAAAAGTCGTCGTGTTGGCTCATCAGGGACGAAGGGGCGATCCAGACTTTATACCACTAAAACAGCATGCTGAAATCCTCGAAAAAGTGCTTGGTAAACCCGTCAAATTTGTAGATGACGTTTATGGCGAAAAGGCGAAAAAGGCTATCAAAGAACTGAAAAGCGGCGAAATCCTTGTTCTGGACAATGTCAGAAACTTTGCGGGAGAAACGAAGGAAGGGACGCCGGAGGAACATGCAAAGTCAGAGCTTGTTCAAGCTTTGGCTCCGTTAGCTGACATATTTGTGAATGACGCCTTCGCCGCAGCCCACAGAGCCCACGCATCTATCGTTGGCTTCACGGCGGTGTTGCCAAGCGTAGCTGGCCGCATAATGGAACGCGAACTAAAATCCCTAAGCCGTGTGCTCGAGAACCCTGAAAAACCATGCGTCTACGTGCTTGGCGGCGCCAAGGCGGACGACTCCCTTGAAATCTCAAAATACGTTTTAGACAATGGAATAGCCGATTACGTGTTGACCGGCGGCGTGGTCGGCCACGTCTTTTTGGTTGCAAAGGGATACGATCTGGGCAAGCCTAACATGAAGTTCTTGGAGGAGAAAAAGCTGATGGGTCTTGTTCCCGGCATAAAAGAACTCATGCAAAAACATCCCGACAAGATTAAGGTCCCAGCGGATGTTGCCGTGGAAGTGGAGAAGAAACGCGAAGAAGTTCCTGTTGAAAAACTGCCAGTGGACCACCCGATATTTGACATTGGCGCAAAAACCGTTGAAAACTATGCAAAGATAATCCGCAATGCCAAGTCAATAGTTGTAAGTGGGCCCATGGGAGTCTTTGAAAACAAAGAGTTCATATTCGGTACAAAGAGAATTTTCGAAGAAATCGCCAATTCAAAAGCTTTCTCCCTAGCCGGAGGAGGCCACACAATCGCAGCCCTCCAAGAGTTAGGTCTATCCACCAAAATATCCTATGTAAGCACTGCAGGCGGCGCCCTAATAGAGTTTCTGATGGGTAAAAAGCTTCCAGGCGTAGTGGCCCTCGAAAAAGCTGCCTCTCGGAAGCCCTAAACGCTTTCTACTCCATTTTATTTTTTGTGTTATCTTTTCCAGCAAGTCGACAACTTTTGCGTCTTCATTTTCCGTCTTATGTTGCAATGCCTCGTAGATCTGCAAGGTTTGCTCGGCAGCCTTTCGCCAAGTAAAGTATTGTAAAACTCTTTTTCTACCATTTTCACCCCACTTTTTGGCTCTTTCCAGGTCGCTTAAAACTTCTTTTATGCCCCATGCGATGTCAGCTGGATTCCCGCCATTAACATGAATGCCATTTTGGTCTGGACCGAAGGAAACAACCTGTTCTCTGAAGCCTACAACGCCCTGAGCGCCGACCACGAGAGGCTTCTCCATTGCCATTGCCTCCAGGCTGACTATTCCGAATGGCTCATAGGTTGATGGAAAAACACATAGATCTGCCGCCGCATAATGCAGGATACGCTCCCTTTCTGGGACAAAGTCAAAGCGACAACACACATGGTTGCTGATGCCGAGCCTAGCTGCAGTTTCAATTATGTCGTTTTGTTGCTCACCTTTGCCTAGAATAACGAGCTTAACTTTAGGGTATCCTTCCAAAATCATCGGCATGGCTTGAACAAGGTTCATTACACCTTTAACCCACGTTAGCCTTCCAAGAAAAAGGATCATCTTCTCATTCGGTTTTACGCCATAACTGTTTCGAAGAGCCTCAACTTCCTCCGACTTGCATTTCTTGGGATTGTAGCGTTCCGGATCCACACCGTTCCATACAACGCTGATTTTTGTTTTCGGCCAGCCGTGTCGGATTAAATCCTCCTGCATGGCATGGCTTACCGTGATTATTCTGTCAGCCATTTGCGACATGGCTGACTCGAGGTGGGAAACAACCTCAGAGCCTTGTCCTCCACCCCGACCCCACTCAGTGCTATGCACGTGGAAAGCAACGGGGACTTTTGTCTCATTTTTGATTATGATTCCGGCTATGCTGCTTAGCCAGTCGTGGACGCAGACCACATCGTAAATGCATCCCTCCTTCTTGAGCATGCTGTTGACAAATTTTGTGGCGCTCAGAATGTTGTAGATGAAGATGTCGTTGAATAGGCGTATGTTTGTGCCCCATCTCTTCAAGTCGTCGATCACGAACATGGGGAAAACATTGCTGGCATCAGCAATTAACGGTCTATGAACCTCTACACCCTTAACAATTTCCCTCGTTTTAAGGTTTCCCGGGTTAAGGGTGAAAACTGTTACATCATGACCTAGGGCAACAAACTCTCGAGTAATATACTCAGCGTAGGTGGCTAAGCCGCTGACAAGGGAAGGTGGATACTCCCAAACAAAAAATCCAATACGCAATTAAGAGTCAACCAATGCTTTCTATCGGGCTAGAAAAGCCTCAGCTTCTTCTTAGGTTCCTCCCTAGGCTTCTCCATGGGCGGCTTTGGTGGCAGTGGTGCTGATGGTGCTGGTGGTGCTGGGGGCTTTTCCTCTTTAGGGGGTTCAGCCTTTGGGGGCTCTGGTTTTTGCTCCTGCTTAGGCTTCGCCTCTTTTTCTTCTGAAACTGGTGGAGGCGGTGGGAGCGGCTCCTCTTTCATTGTTTCTTTTTTCTTCGGGGTTTTCGGTTCATGCTTCTTCTCTGGCTTTTCCTCTTTCTCCGCGTGTTTCCAAGCAAAAATAGGTTGGAGGCGGAGACCCTTGTGGTCTCCGAGCTTAAGATACTCCCACTCGTAGAGGTCAACGCGTATTCCCTTCATGCTTTCAACAGCCTTTTTGACAGCGTCTGAAAAGCTCGGTGCAATTAGTATAAGCCGCGGCTTTTCTTTGTCATCGATCTTGTGTTTGTTGTATGTGGCTTTCAAGAAAGACTTGAACTTGTCAACATAGTCGAGGCTTTGCAGTCCCTGAAGCAACATAACGTCGTCCTCTTGAACGCTCAATTGTATAATGACGAGTTGCCCATTGCTGTCATGGCATAAAATGTCCAGTGTAGTTTTTTCGTTTATTGGGACATCACTGCATATTACTGTTAAACCCTTCTCAACTAGGTTTATTTCATTCATTATCATTTGTTCGAGTTCATGGTGGCTTTCTACAGTTAGTTTTTCAATTGACACGCTAATTCACCCTTTTGTTTAAGAGAAGCTTCCATAGCTAATAAATAGGTTATGAATTCTGAATCAGAATCGAGCTTCAAACATCAACAAACATCAGCAAACCACAAATAAAACATTCAGCAAAACCCTAAAGTAGATTTCCATGCAGAGAGATGGCAAGGCTTGACGGATGTAGTTCTAGTGTTTGAGGTACATCAGCCTCATCGCCTCAAAAAAGACTACTTTTGGAAGGGCGAAACTTTTAAGCGTGTGAAAAAGAGGGAGCTTTTCAATTATTACTTTGATCACGCCCTTGATAGAGAAATTTTTGAGAGAGCCTGCCGAAAATGCTACTTCCCCTCTAATCAAATACTCCTAGCCCTGATTGACGAATATAAGAGAGATAAAAAGCAAGTTAAGGTTTCGTTCAGTCTTTCTGGCACTTTTCTCGAGCAATGTGAAATGTTCAATAAGGATGTTCTGGAATCATTCAAGCAGCTTGCGGAAACAGGATGCGTGGAATTCCTAAACCAGACATATTACCATTCTTTGGCAAGCATATACCCCGAAAAAGACGAGTTCATGGATCAAGTGAAACTGCACCAGCAAGCCATGAAGGACCTGTTGGATTATACCCCGCAAGTTTTCGAAAACACAGAGCTGATCTATAACAATGCTATAGCCAAGACGGTGGAGAAGCTGGGCTTTATCGGAATCTTTACAGAGGGCACAGAGCGAATACTCCATGGAAAGTCTCCTAACTACTTATACAAGCCTAAGAACTGCAAAAGAATCAAGCTCCTTCTCCGAAACTATAAGCTGACAGATGACATCGGCTTTAGGTTTTCAGCTAAATGGTGGAGTGAATGGCCTCTCACTGCCGATAAATATGCAAGCTGGCTAGCGGCAACTCCCGGGCAGTGCATAGTCATTTTCCCCGACTATGAAACCTTCGGTGAGCATCATTGGCCTGAAACGGGCATACATGATTTTCTGAGGCACTTACCCCAGGAAATTCTGAAGTGGGAGCATCTCCAAATGGCGACACCTTCCGATGTCATCAAAAAATATGAGCCAGTCGGCGAAATCGATGTTCCAGAGCATCATGGAGCTGTTTCATGGGCCGATTTAGAGCGAGATACAAGCTGCTGGCTTGGAAACACCATGCAATGGGCTTACTTCACATCCATTAAACGTTTAGAACCCATCGTTAAGGAGGCAGCAGATGAGGATTTTCTCAGAATCTGGCGCTGTCTGCAAACCAGCGATCACCTCTATTACATGTTTACTGGAGGTGGAGGACCAGGCGAGGTTCACTCTTATTTCAGCCCATTTAAGAATCCGGTGGACGCTTATGTAACGGCCCAAGCAGTTGTGCTGGACTTCGAGAATCGTATTCGTCTCGCCGTGGCAGCCGCCAATGAACCCTTCCTGTTCTGTAAGGGTGTTGGAGAAGAAAACTTTACGGGGATTATGGCATGGAGCCTTAAAGGTATTTTAACCGCCTTGAAGAGGGTTGAACTCGAATCATTAGAGTTTCACTCCAGCCGCGGAGACTTCGAAAATTGGGCTAATCATTCGTTGCATGACACGGTGTTAGCTAAGAAGCTTAGGAAAGTTAGACTTTCAAACGTGAAAGGGGAGGAGTTGCGAAGGGCTTTAATAAAAGTGTTTCGAGCAAGGCTTAAGGAAGTGCTTTGCTTTGTCAAGAAAGGAACAGAATACTTTTAAGCCTATCATCACTCTTAAATAAGGAGTACGCTTGTTGCATGGCTTAAGGTGAAATGATGAGGGAGGATCTCCCCATTTCTGAAAAAATTTTGCAAACCCTTCACAATTTATGTGCAACTGCTCCGGACTTGGCGAGGAAAAGTGAGGAGCTTGCTCAAGTGCTGCAGTTGGACGTGGCGGATGTTGAAAGAATATTGGACGAATACAGCTGTGAGGGCTATGTTGAGAGCTTTGCAGACAGCCAAGGCAGGAAATGGTATTATTTGACTGGAAGAGGAATAATTAAAGTATGCGCGCTTTTCACATAGTTGGCGGCGCAAATGCGGGTTATACTTTTTTCGTGGGAGTACCATCCACGCGTTGTTGGAAAGCTTGCCAACTACGTTAAGGAGTTGGCGAGACGTCTTGCCCAGAGCGGGGTGGAAACATTCCTAGTCACTTACCACGACTATTTAACAGGCGAGTTTGAAGAAGAAGGAGTGAAAGTCCACAGAGTCTCGAACCCCGTTAAAACTCACATCAGTGTTCTCACGTGGGTTTTAACCTTAAACCAGGAGGTTGAAAGGGCTGCCGCCAACATCTACTATAGAAGTGGAAAGCAAGTAGACCTTATAGATGTGCAGGATTGGCATTTCATACCGGCAGCTGTAACTTTAAAGAAGGCTTTTGGTATTCCCTTCGTTTATTCCGTTGAAAGCTTAGAGGACCATCGCTCCCATGGTGCTAACACTCCATTCAACATGGCCATAAAAAGCATTGAATGGCTTGGCCTGTATGAAGCCGATAGAGTGGTTGTTAAGTCTGATTGGATGGCCGGCGAGGTTGTCCGCATATACCGGGTTCCAGAAGCCAAAGTGAGAATCGTGAAGCTGGGCGTCGATTTTTGGCCCAAAACCATCTTAGAAGTTTACGGCGAACTATGTAGGGAGGCCTTTGTTCGTGGCTGAACAGCTGAAAGTTATGATGCTTACGTGGGAGTTTCCTCCGAGAATTATCGGCGGCATTTCGCCCCACGTTTACCACTTATCCAAGAACCTTGCAGCAAAAGGCGTGAAAGTCTACGTTGTAACGTGCGATTTTCCAGGAGCACCATACCACGAGACTATAGACGGTGTTGAAGTTTTTCGAGTAGATTCTTATAGGAACCCAGCACCGGATTTTGCAAGCTGGGTTTATCTAATGAACATGAATATGCAGAGAGAGGCTGCAGCCATCGTCAAAAAGCTGGACGGAGTGGACCTTTTTCACGCCCATGACTGGCTTGTAGCAAACGCCAGTATAGGCTTAAAACATGTTTTCAGAAGACCTCTGCTGGCAACCATTCACTCCACTGAAATTGGCAGGCGAAATGGGCTTCACTCCGACTATGAGAGGATGATCCATGAGACAGAGGCCTGGCTCACCTATGAGGCTTGGAGAGTTATATGCTGCAGCAACTACATGCTTTCTCATGTCAAATGGGCTTTCGGCCTCCCAGAGGATAAGCTCGTCATGATACCCAATGGGGTCGACGTAAAAGAATATGAGAGGGGCAATGTGGACCCAGATCAGTTCAGACGGCGTTTTGCCCTACCTGAGGAAAAAATGGTTCTTTTCGTTGGAAGACTCGTATATGAGAAGGGTGTTCACGTTTTAATAAACGCCGTGCCAAAGATCTTGAAAAAAGTCAATGCTAAATTTGTTATTGTTGGAAATGGCTACATGAAAGACATGCTTTCAGAGCAGATTAAACGCATGGGCTTAGCGCATAAAGTTTTGTTCACAGGTTTTGTGGACGACGAAACCCTCAGGAACCTACAGAAATGCGCAGATGTCTGCGTTGTCCCCTCACTTTTCGAGCCTTTCGGGATAGTTGCTCTTGAGGCTATGGCTGCCAAAACCCCAGTTGTGGTTTCAGACACTGGAGGCTTATCCGAAATAGTGGAGCACGACGTGACTGGCGTTAAAGTTTACCCGGACAACCCAGACTCCTTGGCGTGGGGTGTCACGAGGGTTCTTCTTGATGAAGATTACGCCAACAGACTTCGGGAAAACGCTTACCGAGCAGTCTTGGAGAAGTTTAACTGGGAGAGAATAAGCCAGCAGACAAAAAGTGTTTATGAGCGTGTGTTAAGCGAATACTCGCGGACTTTTTGGGCGTAATATCATGGATACTTGAGTCTAATCGCCTTGTTCGGACAAACGTCAACACATTTGAAGCAATATATGCATTCGGGGTCATTGATTTTCTCCCAAGGCTGCTCCAAGATGCGCACCTGCATTGGACAAGCTTTAACGCATTCTCGGCATTCGCCCTTAACGCATTTTATTGGATCCCTTTTCAAACCCATAAAACTAAACTTGTTTAGAATGGCCATGATTGCTCCGTGGGGGCATAGATACTTGCACCAGCCCCTTGGGATGTGTGCGGCTAAAACCAGTACACCCACGAGAATGAATAATTGAATCCAGAAGAGGGAGGGTAAATCCGTAACCCCCGCCAGAACTTCGAGAATAGGCTTTTCTATAGCGGCGTTTGAAAAGTTTCTAACCATTTTAGGCAGGGTTGCAAATAATGTTTCGGCGGGGCTTATGGTTGTGAATGGGGCGTAGGCAAATATCCCCATGGCTTTTTCATAGTTTCCATGCACCTTCAAAAGTTTGGCTAAAGAGAAGGTTAGGGTGATGAAAAGTGTGATGCCTAAGACAAGATACTTCACAAGCTTCATGTCATCGTGGGTTTTCTGCGAAACCTCCATTTTTCTTGCTTTAATAAAGCCGACTAGATCTTGGATAAAGCCGAAGGGGCAAACCCAGCCGCAGAGCGACTTGCCAACCAAAACGCCAACTATCAGAAAGGAGGCTATTGCAAGCCATGGGAAAATCTGGTTTGGCTGTTGCCAGCCGCTGGACATAAGCTGTATTGCCGTGAAAGCGTCGCCTACGGTGTTCTGCTGGAGCCCCCAAGTCCACATGATCGGCAATAGTAGTGGAAGCGAACCTAAATTGAGGATTGCGATGCTAAAGAATATGAAAGATAGAAATTGCACCACCATGCGGAGGGTGCTGATTCTCAGCAGACGCTTTTTTAGATCAGTTCTCGCCATCTGAAGCCCTTCTTTGAGCATTGGATGTTCTAAGCAATTTACCTGCCAATAACTTTAACGTTTTCCACAAGCACCCATGGTGCGACAAGCTGTCCAATCTTCCGCTCGTTGTTGGTTAATGCTGAAATGTTCTTCAATACATCGAAAATGTTTCCGGCTAGCATGGCGCCTTTAACCGCATGGGCAATCCTACCTCCCTCAATTTTCCACGCTGGGGTTGCCACAACAGAGAATTCCCCGCTTGCCGGGTTGCTACTGTGAGCTCCCTGCACCGAGTAAACCAGGAGCCCCTCATCAATTTCTCCTATAAGCTCCTCTGGTGATTTTTTTCCAGAGGTAAGACGGAAGTTTGTGGCTTCGATGCGCGGTGTTGACAAGTAGCCCGCTCTAAAAGCGTTCCCGGTGCTCTCTTTTCCCTCCCTTTTTGCGGTATAGTTGTCATAGATGTAGCCTTGCAGAACGCCGTTCTCTATTATTGGGGTTTTCTGTTGTGGGACTCCTTCTCCGTCGAATTTCCATGTGCGAAGTCCACCCTCGAAAAGTCCATCGTCATAGATTGTCACAATTTCGGAAGCCACTTTTTCACCTATCTTCCCTTGAAGGGCTGACTGATTTCTCTGCACGTAATCAGCCTTCACAGCATCCATCAAGGTGTAGTAAAGCAACTGTTGTAAAGCGAAATGGGCAAACACAGTCTTCATGCTTTTCGTTTCAACCCGTTTGGCTTTCAAGGCGGAAGCAGCTTGTTTCGCAGCTTCAATACCCACCCATTCCGGGTCTATTCTATACAATCTTTCAGCATTAAATTCAAAGCATACTGGGGTTACTTCACCGCTTTCTTGAGCTACTGTGGCTAAACTGCATTCGATGATTGTTCCACAGTCAAAGCCTATAATGCTATTTGAATTTGCGATAGCTCTTGAAAGGTACGAGGCGCCAACACCGCCCTCAACTGGAAAAACCCTTTTATCAGTTTTTTCACAAGCATTCAACATTGTAGAGGCTACTTCCACCAAGTCTTCTGAGGAAATCTCGCATATCGTTGGATCAAAAACATTCTTAACTGTTGGATACCGCTTTTTAGATGGGAAACCCTGCCAGTCTCTATCCGGTTTGCTTGCCTTCGCAGATTTTATCGCCTTCAAAACGATTTCTTCGATAGCTGTTTTGTCTGTTAAAATGTTTGTGTAGGCGAAGCCCACAGCCTTATCGACGACTACTCTTACCCCTAAGCCCCTGTCAATTATCCTGGAACTTTTAGAGATTTGCCCTCTTTCAATGGCAACAGTCGCCGTTAAACCCTCATAGGCGAAGGCTTCAGCTTCCATTGCACCTTTCTTTAGTGCGGATTTGACGGCGAACTCGGCTAGACTTATCACTTCTTCCTCTTTAAGCGCCGCCACCAACAAGCACCTCCAAAACCCTTACATGGGGTCCACCATCACAGACAAAGGCCGTTTGGCCCTTGCCGCATCTTCCAGGCCAAAGTTCAAAGTCTTTCCCTACAGCATCCACTTTATGTAGTGTTTCAAGGGTGTTTCCGCTTATGGATGCATTGCGTACGGGTTCACCTATTTCGCCCTTAACTATTTCGTATCCTTCCTGAATGCCTACTTGGAATGTGCCATCTAGGTTTGCTTGTCCCCCTCTGAAGCTTTTGAAGTAATACCCAAACTTTATGTCTTCAATGAGCTCCTCGAAAGTGTAGTCTCTTGGAGCCATGAACGTGTTGCGCATGCGTATTATTGGTTCAACGCGGAAGTCTTCAGCTCTAGCATTGCCAGTTGGTTGTGCATTAAACTTTTGGGCTGTCTCTCTGTTATGCATTAAACCAACCACAACTCCGTTCTTCACTAAAAGCGTCTTCTGGGCTGGAACACCCTCATCATCATATTTAAAGGAGCCAAAAGCACCCTCAATAGTTCCATCATCATAAATGGTGACGACATCAGAAGCCACTTTTTTACCAAGCTTATCCATGAGGACCGATCCGGACAATGTTAGGTCCGCCTCGGCTAAATGCCCAAAAGCCTCGTGGACAAACACGCCGACGACGTTCGGCCCCAAAACCGCCGGAAATGTTCCACCTTTCGGGGTTTTAGCCCTCAACTGGTCTACGGCTCTTTTTGCCACCCTTTCACCCACTATTTGGGGAGTTTCAACGTCGAATATTTCATAGCCAGCTGTGGAACCCACTTCTTCCCGGCTGAAAGTGTAAACGTCTCTCTCCTTTGCTGTGGCCAGAATCCTTGACCATACATATAGTTTGTCCTGCTTTATGTATGTGCCATCACTGTTTAGGAAAAAGTTTGTCCCAACAAGGTCTAAATAGTCTATCGTACAGCTTTTCATGCGTTTGTCAAATTCCAAAACGGTTTTTGCGATTGCCAATGTTGTTTTAACCTTGTCCTCGATAGGTATTTCGGAAGGGTTCTTTTTAGGCTTAACTGGCACAGCGTCCTCAATGGTTTTTCCTCCAACAAGTTTTATTGGATTTTTAAGTTTTAGGCTGGCGGCTTTAGCCATTTTACATGCTTGGGAAACAGCGTCCATCAACATTTTATTGTCAAATGAGCCTACAGAGGCGAAACCCCACGCTCCATTGACCAGGACTCTTAATGCAGCACCATTTTCAATGCCTTCCTTTGCAGCTTCAACTTTTTCCTCTTTAACTGTAAGCATTGTTTTGAAAATTTTCTGGGCGCGGGCTTCAGCGTACTCGGCACCGAACTTTTGGACAGCAATCTCTATAACCTTACTTAATGTGTCCTTCACCGTCCTCCTTCCTAGTTTTGAATCGTTTAAGAAAGGATTAATCACGGAAGGAGGCTAATAAGATTACCGAAAAATGTTCGCTATGGAGGCCTACGCCCGCCTCATAATCATCCTTACTTGGCTTGCAAAATCTTCACTTCGTATTTTCTCCAGTTCAAGTCTTCGAAGCAGCCCATAGCTTGAGTATATGTCCTCCAGAATTTTTCGCTCAATGGCATAGGCTCCTGTCCTTAAAAACTCCTCAAGTCCCTTGGCGAACAAGTCTATTTTATCCGCTATTTCCTCGGGCTTCAAGGCGTACCGATTTTCTAGGTATCGGTAAATTAGGCGCGTGGCCTCATTTCCAAAAATCTGTTTCAATACTCGGTCAACTATTTTGACGATTCTCTGGTTTTCTTTGCAGGTTTGTTGGCTTATTGTGGACATGGGCGTCATGTATGAATCGTGTATATTGCGTCTTAATAAATCTTGTTGTGTGCGTGTGCAACACATCTACAAGTTTGGGACGTAGAAAATCTGGTTTACATGAAGTCTGTAAGATTTAGTTGTTGAACTTTTTCTTTTTTGGGTTTAGCTCTCTCTTCGAAGATTATGGGTTGTCCGTAGATTCCGTCGTATCCCGGTATAACCCTTATTCTTCCCTCTCTAACTCTTATTATTGCTTCTGCAATTCTTTGGTCTATTGTGTTTTCTAGGGCTTGTTTTGGAGTGTCTATTAGCACGGTATACTCGTCGCCGAATTTTTCAATAAGCCTGTTGTAAATGTTCCACACTTGCTGAGTTGACGGCGAGTCTATGCCAAGGGCTGCTGCGATTATCTCTGATAAGGGAAGCAGGTGCATGTAGCCTATCGTGTTTTTTGGGATGAACCCTTCTGGGCGGTCTGCGAGTTCTTCGACGCGTTGCTCAACGCCCTTGGTCAGTTTTTTGCGGCATACTGGGCATATATTGCCGAGTTTTATGGCTTCTTTTGGCGGCAGCGAAACATGGCAGTCTCTGTGGCCTGTCCAATGGTATTTTCCATAGGCTGGGTCTGTTTCAATAGTGAACTTGAATCGTGTTTTGTCCTTTTTCCTAATAGCGTCTATTATCGCCCGGTAGCTGAGTTTTTCCAGTTCGAAGACGTTGGCTTCCCTTCCCATGCGCCATGGCCAGTAGCTGTGGCTGTCGCTGTTTGAAACCAGCGTATATTTGTCTAGTTTGCTTAGTCGCCAGTTCATGGGTGGGTCTGAGGAGAGGCCTGTTTCGAGGGCGTAGATGTGCTTCGTCATGTCTTGATAGCAGTCTTCCACGCTGTCGAAGCCGCTGAAGGCACCGAAAATGCTGAACCATGGTGTCCAGGCATGAGCTGGGAAAACCATGTTTTCGCTGGAGACTTCCATAACCTCCTCGACAAGCTCTGGAGCACTCATGTCTAGGGTTGGGCGTCCGTCTGCTGCTAGATCTCCATATCTTGCTAGGCGTTCGTTGATTTGGATTGCTGTTTCTATGCTTGGTGTTAGAATTACATGGTGAATTTTTTTGACTTCACCTTCAAAAGTGAATATTGTGCTGACTTCTGTTGTTATCATGAAGTAGACTGGGGAGTCTGAGTTGTTGGCGACCTTGTAGAGTCCAGAATCTCCATCTTGTATGAGAGCTTCTTGCAGTTCCTTCAACCATTTTGGGTGGGTGAAGTCTCCTGTGCCCACAAGGTTTAAGCCTTTGATTTTGGCGAAGCGGGCGATTTCCTCTATGCGCATGCTTTGGCTTGTCGCCCGACTGTAGCGTCCGTGAATGTGTAGGTCAGCTATGACCCTCAAGTCTTCCGCCATCTCACAATTTTTGTGTTTATCTCCCTATTACGTTTGTGGAAAATGGTTTTGCGTCAACTTTTATTTTCGCCAGCCCCTCCCTCTCTAGGTTTTCTGCGTTTTTCGATGACTTTCTCCCAATCCACTTTAAACATTAGAATAAAGACTATTATAAGGAGGATTAGGGCTATGACTGTGCCGATGATAGCTGAAGCCCAGTCGCTTTCTATTCCGAAGATTTCGCGGATTATCCCCACAGTGAAGCGGGCACTATAGACTATTATTAGGCTCATGCAAAGCTTGCCTAGAAAGGCTGGGATAAACGCCCGCAAAAAACCGTAGCGCATCACTCCAAGCGGAATGAACAGCAAATCGTCTGGCAGCGGCGTCAACGCGAAAATGAATATTGCTAGGGCACCGTACCTCCCGAAAATTTTTAGGAGGAACTCGACGTTGTGCCTGCCCTTCTCGCTTATTATTTTCCGTCCGCCAAGTCCAAGCAGATAGCCCGAAAACTCTCCCAAGGCTGAGCCTAAACCAGAGGCGAGTGCTATCAAGATTGGATTAAATGTCTCGATGGAGCCCAGTGTAAAAAGCACTACCGTGTATGGAATTGGAAAGAAAATCGACATGGAGCCCAAGAGGCTTATCAGGAAAATGCCCAAATACCCATATTGAATGGAAAGGTTTTGTAGCCACTTGGCAAGCTCCTGTAGAAAATCATCTGCCTCCAAAGTTTCGCCTCTCCCTTCCTTAGGCATTTTAGCCTTTAAAGAGTTTACCGTATGTTGAATGGATGCCGCCTGAGCCAAGTTTTAAATGAGACCTAAATCTATCACAAGAGTTCTAGGTGTTAGCTGGAGGTTTGCTGTTGGCTGAGGCTGAAAGACATGAAGCCATTTGGATTGCTAGGGATCTTTCAAGATGCAGCGGATGTAGAAGATGTGAAATAGTATGTTCCCTTTTCCATGAAAAACGCATATGGCCCGAGGCTTCTCGGATAAGGGTTTTTATGCTGGTTCCAGGCGTCGAGTTTCCCCATTTCTGCGTCCAATGCGAGGATTATCCATGTGTTGAGGCATGTCCAACTAAAGCCCTATCCGTAAGCAAGGAGACGGGCGCCGTGCTGGTAGACGCGGACAAATGTGTTGGTTGCGGAAAATGCATCGAGGCTTGTCCAGGAAAGATTCCCCACATGCACCCGGCAGAGAATAGAATTTTAATCTGCGACTTATGCGGTGGAGACCCTCAGTGTGTTAAGGTTTGCCGAGAGGGTTTGTGGAATGTTCTTATGGTTGTGCCAAGGAGAACGCATTCTTACAAGCTTTATGCCCGAACCCCAGAGGCGATTGCCCGGGACTTAGCCATCAAAATTTATGGAGAGGAGGGTGAAAAACTACTATGATTCTTGGATATGCTGGAAAGTTTCTTGAAGTCGATTTGACAGCGGGAAGCGTCAGAGAAGCGCGATTCGACGATGAAGTACTGAAGGATTATGTGGGCGGTAGGGGACTGGCTGCCAAAATTCTTTGGGATAGGCTGGGTAACCGTTGGGAAACGGTGGACCCGCTTGGACCGGAAAACCTGCTCTTGTTTTTGACGGGGCCGCTCACTGGCTTTTTTCCAGGTGGGAGGACTTGTGTTTCAGGCAAGTCTCCCCAGAGCAATGGGGTTGTCGGCTCAACGGTTGGCGGCGAGTTCGGCGTTGAACTGAAATGCGCTGGCTACGACGGCGTTATAGTTTCCGGTGAGGCTGAAAAACCCGTCTACCTCTTCATTAAAGATGGAGACGTTGAAATTAGGGATGCATCCCACATTTGGAGCATGGATGCCAAGCGAACAGTCGCCGCCCTAACCAGGGAATGCAGAGCCCTTCTGAAACAGCGTTATCCACATAAGGGAGAATGGCGGGAGCCCGCCATCCTCTACATTGGCCCTGCGGGGGAGAACAAAGTGCGAACGGCTGTTGTAGCGGCTAAGTGGTCGCATGCCGCTGGCTATGGCGGCTACGGAGCCGTTATGGGTGCCAAAAAGCTTAAAGCTATAGTCGTTAAGGGCACGGGGCCCCTGCCGGAGGTCGCCGACATGGAGACTGTCCAGAGGCTTATGCAGGAGGTTTGCAGCAGCGCCTACGAGAGTGAGCTTTGGAGGCGCTGGGGGACTGGCGCAGCTGGCTACGACGTGGGTGCCAAACAAAGCTCTGAGCCTGTGCGGAACTGGCAGGAGGAATGGCATGACGAGAAAAGCTTCGGCGTTGACCAGTTTGAAAACCGTGTTTGGATAAAGCAGTATTGGGGTGATTTTGGCTGTCCAACCACATGCCTAAAGGTGGCTATTGTGAGGGCTGGAAAGTTTAGGGGCGCCATAACCGATAACCCGGACTATGAACTACAAGCCTATCTAGGCACAAACCTCGGCATATTCACCCCAGAAGCAAACGTCTACATGGCTTCGATTATTGACGATTTAGGGCTTTGCGGCATCCAAACAGGCAACGTGCTAGGTTTTGCCGCCGAACTCTTCCAGAGAGGGCTATTAACAAAGGAGGATCTAGAAGGCATTGAACTAAAATGGGGCGACGCTGAAGCCTTTGCAGTCATAGCAAAGAAAATCGCCTACAGAGAGGGCATAGGCAACATTCTAGCCGAGGGAACCTACCGAGCTGCATTGAAAATCAGCGAACTTAAGGGTGTGGATGTTATGCCCTATGCCGTTCAGGTCAAGGGCATCGGCGTCGGCGCCCACGGCATCCGAAGCGAAAAAGATTACCCGGAAATTTACTCTTACGCCTGCTCCGTACAGTGCGGAGACCATACATCGACAGCCTGCATGCCGCTGGACGATTTTAGAAGCGAGCTTATGATGGCCTTCCATGATTCAAGCGTATACTGCTATTTCAATGTTTTCGGCGTGCCCAGCTCCACGATCTTCGAGTTTTACAGGGCGGTGACCGGCATAGAACTGACAAAGGAAGAGTGGGTTTACAAAAAGGCCATGAAGATAATCCAGCTGCAAAGAGCCATGCTATTGCTCGGCGGCCCGGACTTGAAATGGAACCCGGAAATCCACGATGACAATCCACCAAGGTTTTATGAGCCCTTGCCTTCCGGCCCATTTAAGGGCAAAACCATCGAGAAAGCCCGTGTAGATGAGGAGAAACGCAAATACTACGAGCTTGTAGGCTGGGATGAGAGGGGCATACCAAGGTCGGATGTTCTCAAAAGGCTTGGGCTAAGCGATGTTGACAGAGCTCTTGAAAAGCTCCGCTGAAAACCAACATCGTTTGGCTATATAGCGCAGCAAAAACGCTAGGCCCCTCTAGTTTTCTGTAAATGGCGATTCACACGGATGATCCTCGTCGGCGTAACTATGATGGAAACTTTCTCGTCCTTTGCTTCGAAGGGCACTTTATCCACCACTTGAATATCGTGGACTGTTGTGGCCACGGGGATTTCCCCAAACCTCCTTTTGATGATTTCTATTTCCGTGTCGCCGTAGCCGTGGCCTTTTCCAAGCCTATGTCCTTCGAGATCTACAGCTACTGAACCCTCAACTATTAGGTCTGGCCTTGGGAAGTCTTGTACTTCAACACCATATCTAAAGGCGCCCTTGATCGTTGAGGCTAAATGTTCCTTTCCTCGCACTTTTGCGGGGTCCAGTAGGATGAAGCCTCTCTGAAGCCTTGGAGAAGCCATTATTAGGATTTTTCCATCTTTCAGGGCGTTTTCCCGAATCTTCCGCTGGGGCGAATCCGGATTGACAAAAACTACCTTCGCCCTTTTCCACTCCTCAATCTGGCGGAGCCTTTCAGCCGCCTCGTCAGCTCCAACAAAGTTTGGAATTCTTCCCCAGCATGGAAGCGGAAAAGCCGCCACTCCAGCCTCTTCCATCTCCCGCCAGATCTTCTCTCGAAGCCACTGTTTTTCTTCGGCTATGCTCTTTGACATTGCGTGAAATATAAATGAGGGAATGGAGGTTTTAAAGGGTTTAGATTATGCCAAGCTTTTTGCCGCCTTCTTTGAAAACTTCAGCCGCCCTGTCTAATTGCTCCGGCATGTGCTTGGCGCAGACTTGGACGCGTATTCTCGCCTTATCTCTTGGCACCATTGGATAGAATATTGGCAGAACAAATATGCCCTTCGACCAGAGGTAATCCGCTAAATCTCTGGCAGCCTTGCTTCTCCCACACATAACAGGAATTATCGGGGTTTCCGTGTTGCCAGTATCAAAACCAGCGTCCTGCAATGCGTCAAGTAGGTGGTTGCGATTTTCCCATACGCGTCTCACATGCTCAGGCTCGGTTTCAAGGACGTCTATTGCCGCAATACATGCCGCTGCCACCCCCGGTGGAACGGCGCCGCTTAGCAGCCATGTGCGCGCCTTGTTGTAGGCGAAGTTGCGGAGCTCCTCACTTCCCGTGATGTGTCCGCCTATGACGCCGAAAGCCTTTGAGAACGTGCCCATTTCCACGTGAACCTCATCCCGTCTCAGTCCGAAGTGGCTTACTATTCCACGTCCGCCCTCACCCAGCACGCCCTCACCGTGAGCATCATCCACATAGACGCCGGCACCATGCTCTTTCGCAATTTTAACTATCTCCGGGAGCGGCGCCAAATCCCCGTCCATGCTAAAAACTCCATCCGTTATTATCCAAATGTGATTGTAGGGCGGGTCATGTTTTTCAGCCTCCTCCATGATTCGCGCCAAATCCTCAACGTCCTTATGCTTGTATATGGCCCTGTCAGCCCTGCTGAGCCTACATCCGTCAATTATGGAGCCGTGGTTCAGCTCGTCTGAAACGATAAGGTCGCCTTTATCCGCAAGCTGCGGAATAAGCCCCTGATTTGCCATGAACCCAGTTTGAAAAGTAAGCGAAGCCGGCGCCCTTTTGAATTTGGCCAGCCGCTTATCCAGCTCCTCGTGCAGTATCATGTTGCCAGCAATAGACCTGTCGCTCCCCGCTCCAGCCCCGTACTTGCGGGTTGCCTCTATCATGGCATTGACGACTTTCGGATGGGTTGCAAGGTTCAAGTAGTTGTTGGCGCATAGCATCAAAACCTCTCTGCTATTAACGATGCATATGGGCTCGCAGGCAGATTCTAAAACTTTAAGTTCCCAATTGAGGTTTTCACGAACAAGCCTTTCATACTCTTCGGCCAAATAGCGGGTTGGATGCCTCTCAACCAATTCTCCACACCTCACTAGAGTCTAATTTCAAGTTTCATTATAACACTTCCTATTCGAAACCCGTGAAAAGCAAATTCAAAGGCAGCCTTCAGCGAAGCGCCTCGAAAGTTTCTCTATCATGTCCTTAACCATAGCCGCCAAATCGTATTCGGGGCGCCAGCCCCAGTCCTCGCGGGCGGCGCTGTCATCTATTGTCATGGGCCATGAATCAGCAATCTGCTGTCTATAGTCTGGCTTATACTCGCAAACAAAATCTGGAATGTACTTTTTAATTTCGGCCACTAACTCCGCTGGTGAGAAACTCATGGCCGCCACGTTATAGCTTGTGCGGCACTTAATCCTTGAGGGTTCGGCTTCCATAAGTTTTAGGGCTGCGTTTATGCAGTCTGGCATGTACATCATGGGCAGAACAGTGTCGGCTCTTAAAAAGCAAGTATACCTCTTATGTCGGATAGCTTCATAGAAAATTTCGACGGCGTAGTCTGTTGTGCCCCCTCCTGGCGGTGTTTCGCTGCTGATTATGCCTGGATAGCGTACGCTTCGCACGTCTATGCCATACCGGTGAAAATAATAGTTGCAGAGGAGCTCGCCCGCGACTTTGCTCACGCCATATATGGTTCTTGGAATTAAAACCGTGTTTTGGGGAGTGTTGATGCGGGGGGCTTCTGGGCCGAAAACCGCTATGGAGCTGGGCCAAAAAACTCTTGTGAGCCCTTTTTCTCTGGCAATCTCCAAAACATTGTAAAGACTTTCCATGTTGACTTTCCAAGCTATTTGCGGGTCTTTTTCGCCGGCAGCGGACAAAACCGCTGCCAAGTGGTAGATGGTGTCGATGTCATATTCATCAACAACCTTGTTCAAGGCTTCTTTGTCCGTGACGTCTAAGTACACAAAGGGTCCAGTGTCCAGAAGCTTTTTGCTTGGCGTTCTTTTGTGTCCGGCAGCAACGACGTTTTCGCCTCCAAATCTGTCCCGCAGGGCCAACGTGAGTTCTGAGCCAATCTGGCCCGTGGCACCCGTCACAAGGATTTTCCTCATGGTTTTCCTATACAATTAGCCTTCCCCGTTTTGTAGAGAGTTGGCTTTTCATTTCTCGTGATATTTAAGTGCTTCCGAAGGGCGTCCATAAGCTCTTGAATCGGATTTGAGCTTTCATCAACCCTTAAGCTGAGCAAAATCCTTGTTCTGTTCACCACTGTTAGGGCGGCTGATTTCTCGCCCCGCTTGTCTCCGCCGCTTTCACTTCCAGCTTTTAATGCTTCCAAAAGCCTTAAGGCAAATGTTCCATGAGTCTTTTTGAAGCATTCCGCCATGTTCTCAAGTACTTTGACGCTTCTAAGGAAATTGCCAATAACCACGTAGTCTTCGCCGACGATTTCTCCCCGCTCTCTTGGGGTTTTCGCTCCCGTGAAAACCGCTTTCCTACCGGCGAAGTCCATGATGGCAACTTGTCTAATCTCCCTTTGAGGATCCTCTGCCAGAAGCCTTTTTAAGGCTTGGTCCGGCGTCAGCCCACTAGCCAGCAACTTTAAACCTTCAGTTCCATAAGCCACGTTGGTGTAGGCTTGTGTGGCGATTACGCCGACGCCCGGCGTTGCATGAGGCACCCTTAAACCAACGGCTGTTGAGCCTGAGGCAACAGCAACGCCCATAGACCTTCCATCTTTAGATATCGCCAGAATTGAAAAAGTTCCATGTTTCACCATTAAATTCTGTCTAAGTCATGAAACGGTTTATAGCTTGCGCAGCAATCTTTCAGTGAGGATAAGCATGCGGATGGGTTTCATTGTCAATCCGATTGCTGGCATGGGCGGAAGAGTCGGCCTAAAAGGAACAGATGGTGTTTTAAAGGTTGCCATTGCACGGGGCGCAACACCCGTGGCGCCGAAAAGGGCTGTGGAGTTCCTCCAAGAACTTAAAGAGGTTCTAAATGGAAACTCCATTGAAATTTTAACTTGCCCCGGGATTATGGGCGAAAAAGAAGCTGAAGAGGCGGGACTACGCGTTCAAGTTTTACCCATGAAGATTGGGGAGGAAACAACAGCGGAGGACACGAAGACGGCTGTAAAACTCCTATGCAAAATGAGAGTGGACTTGATAGTTTTTGTCGGTGGGGATGGCACAGCCAAAGATATCTTAGACGCCATGAAGGCGATGAACGCTGAAGTGCCAGTTTTAGGGGTGCCCTCTGGCGTAAAAATGTACAGCGGCATTTTCGCTGTAAATCCCTCTGACGCTGCAGAGGTTGTTTTGGCTTTTGTGCGTGGAGAGGCAGACGTCCAAGAATTTGAGGTTATGGATGCAGATGAAACAGCCATTAGAAGCGACACCTTCGCTGTGAAACTTTACGGCTACCTAAGGGGGCCATTTCTTCCCATGCGGATTCAGGGAAGCAAACAGGTAAGCCCGGACACCGTGGACGAAAGAGAAAACCAGATGGCCATAGCCCAGTTTATTGTGGAGGAAATGCATCCCAACGCCACATATATTCTTGGACCCGGAACCACTGTGAAATGCATAGCTGATCTGCTGCGCATACCGAAAACAGTGTTGGGCGTGGACATATACAAGGACGGCAAGGTGATGCTCGATGTTGACGAGAGGAAAATTTTAGGGGCCATAGATGACTGGCAGAACACCTGGATTATCCTGTCGCCCATAGGCCGGCAAGGAATATTGCTCGGCAGGGGAAACCAGCAAATAAGCCCGGAAATCATAAAAAGGGTGAGTAAACAGCGAATTATCGTAGCTGCGACAAAAAGCAAGCTTCGTGACATTGAAGGTGGAGTTTTAAGGGTTGACACTGGAGACGCTGAGGTGGACAAGATGCTTAGAGGCTACATTAAAGTAATCACAGATTATAGGGAGTGGCGTCTAATGCCAGTCCAGTAGCGCTTTAAGCCCCAAACTTCTTAACTTTGCCAAGATAGTTCATGAGGATGGGCATGAGGTTTTTTCCACGCAGTCTTCCAAGGCCTCCCCTGGCGCATGCTCTCTCGCTGAACTCGTCCACGTCGTCGCTGCGAATGTAGGGGCCCATTATGGCTATTGGCACAGGATCCCCCTCGTGATTTCTTGTTATGCATGATGATGTGTGGTCGGCTGTTAATGCCACATATGTTTCGCTTAAATCAATCTTGTTGAGTATGTAGGCGAGCATTTTGTCGATTTTCTCTATAACTTCAACCTTCTGTTTGATGTTTCCATCGTGGCTGGCGGCGTCCGGAGCCTTCACATGCAACAAGACGAGGTCGCTGTTTTCTAGAGCTTTGACGGCAGCCTTGGCTTTCGCAATGTAGTCGGTATGCACGTTTCCGGTGGCGCCTTTAACATTCAATAGCTGCATGCCCGCCGCCCTGCAGACGCCGCGGATAAGGGCTGTTGCGGCGACACATGAGGCTTTCAACATGTAAAGCTCGCTTAGCGGCTTGATTTTCGGAAGGGTTCCAGCTCCCCTGAACAAGATGAAGTTTGCTGGAGGCTTCCCATGGGTTTTTCTCTCCTTGTTCAAGGGATGCGCCTTCAAGACTTCATGGAACTTCTGGGCAAGCTCGTTAAGCAATTCAGCCGTGAACCTGGCTTCTGCACTATCATCTAAAGGCTTAACTTTTAAAATCTCTTTTCCCTCAATAGCGGGGTCGGAGTCGCTTACAGCCGGAGAAAGTCTCGAACCGCGCAAAACTAGGACGGCTCGATGTTCAACAGTGTTTGCAAAGATAAAGTCCACGCCGGGCTTTGAAAGTTTAACTCTTCTTAGACTTTCAGCAAGTTTGGAGGCGTCTTCGCTGGCTATTCTTCCAGCCCTCCTATCCAAAATGGTCATTTCTTCATTGACTGTAGCGAAGTTGCATCGAAAACAAACATCTCCCTGTGCCACTTCAATTCCCCATCCAAGGGCTTCAAAGGCCCCCCTCCCAGAGTAAACTTTCAAGGCATCATAGCCCAACAATGCAAGCGTGGCGGTGTCGCTGCCCGGCGGTATCCCGGGTGCAATTGGGTCTATTATGCCGCAGATGCCGACGCTTGCCACATGGTTCATGGAAGGCTTGTTGGCAGCCTCTAAGGGTGTTCTCCACCCCAACTCTTTTAATGGCCTGTCAGCCATTCCATCCCCAATTATGAGAAGAGCCTTCAAGCAAATCACGCTCAAACGCTTGACACTTCTCTTTAAATAATTCAACCGTTAAAACACTTGTCATCGATTCTCTAGCGGAAGAAACCTTAAATAACAAAAGTGCGTCTCTATTTGCGAGTGGCTGAAAATGGGCGATTGCATTCCACCTTGCTAAATTCTCCGAAAAAAGGCCCATTTTAAATGCTAAAACTCCACTAGGATTATATTCAACGTGCAATCAAAAGCTGGAGAGTGAAAACAATGTCTGATCTAGGCGTCACTGTTAAAAAGTCAGAAGACCTCTCCGAATGGTACACGCAGGTAATCGTAAGATCCGGATTGGCGGACTATGCTCCAATAAAGGGCTGCATGGTTTTCAGAGAGCTCTCCTACGCCATATGGGAGAAAATCCAGCAAATCTTCAACGAGAAAATAAAGCGGACAGGACACAAGAACGTGTATTTCCCCCTCTTCATACCTGAAAGCTTTCTGAAAAAGGAGGCTGAACACTTTGCAGGCTTTGTGCCGGAAGTCGCATGGGTCACCATGGGCGGGGACACACCGCTGGAGGAGAGGCTCGCCATAAGGCCAACCTCTGAAACAATAATCTACGCCATGTTTGCCAAGTGGATTAGAAGCTGGCGAGACCTGCCCATCAAAGTGAACCAGTGGTGCAGCGTCGTGAGATGGGAAACCAAATCCACAAAGCTGTTCTTGCGAACAAGGGAATTCCTCTGGCAGGAGGGCCACACAGCCCACGCCACCAAAGAGGAAGCCGACCAAGAGGTGATGTTGATCCTAAACGAGTATAAGGACATAATGGAGAACTATTTGGCTATTCCAGTGCTTGTTGGCCGAAAGTCGGAAAGCGAAAAGTTCGCTGGGGCTCTCTATACCACCACTTTGGAGGCTATAATGCCCGACGGCAAGGCTCTACAGATGGGGACATCCCACAATCTTGGACAAAACTTCTCAAAGGTTTTCGACATAAAATTCATCGGTGAAGACGAAAAGGAGCATTATGTCTGGCAAACATCTTGGGGTATATCCACCCGAGTCATCGGCGCCATGGTCATGGTGCACGGCGACGACAAAGGCCTCATAATACCGCCAAAAGTAGCCCCAATACAAGCTGTAATCGTGCCAATACCATACAAAACCGCCGACACAAGCACCATAATAGCTAAAGCCCAAGAAATCCGCGAAAAACTGGAGAAAGCAGGAATATCCACATTCCTCGACGACAGAAAAGAGTATACACCAGGCTGGAAGTTCAACGACTGGGAACTCAAAGGCGTACCCATAAGAATCGAAATAGGCCCAAGAGACTTGACACAGGGACAGGTAACCCTAGCCAGAAGAGACAACTTCGAAAAGATCACGGTTAAAGATGAAGAGGTTGTGGACGCTGTTAGGCGACTCTTGGACGACATACAACGCAACCTATTCAACAGAGCCAAAAAGTTCCTCGAAGAGCACATCACCACGGTCAAAAGTTATGAGGAGTTCAAGAAAGTGCTACAAACAAAGGGCGGCTTTATTAAAGCGTCGTGGTGCGGCAGCCAGCTATGTGAGCGAAAAATAAAGGAGGAAACTGGCGCAACAATTCGGATAATACCCTTCGAAAGGGAGGAGCCTGTCTCCAACTGTATCTACTGTGGCGGCGAAGCTAGGGAACTGGTTTACTTTGCAAAGTCCTATTAGGGCTAATCCCAAAGCTTTATGCGTTTTTTCAATTGCTTGGCAACTTCCTTTAAACCAAGCCTTTCAAGCGTTGTTTTTGTTGGGACGCCCCGCTCGTCCCATCCTCTCTTCTTATAGTACATTTTCAGCATAACCTCGTATTTGGCTCTGTCAAGCTTTGCGCCTTTCAAAACGCCTTTATTCAAGGGCTCTTCAAACCATCTTGCCGGCGGGTAATCCATTTCGGCGCTCCATTTCTCGCTGAACTCCCGCACCCAGAAAGCCCTTATCAACGTGTAAACCCTGTCGGCGATGGTGTTTAACTCCTCCCAAGTAATTTCCAGTCCAGTTGCAGCATGCAGGAACTTTGGATACCATTCAAGCTCGAAGCCAAGCTCAACCCATGGAAGCCTGCAAACGGTGGCACACTCAAAGAAGCCTCCCCGAATACGTTGAAGCTCTATAACTTTATCCACTTTCTCCTCGCTGTACCGTTCTCTTCCAGTCTTAACCTCCCAAGAGATTACCCAAGCGTCCTTGTGGTGGGCTCCTATGGGGCTTGTGGCGTATGACAAAGCCATAGCTGGAGCGGCGTGGCAATCATAGGCTGAAATCTCTAAACCCTTCACGTGCATAGCCCATTTACGTGCATCTCCCCCAAACTTTTCAGCTGTAAAGCGGACGCCCTCCGCCAGAACAGCCCCCAATCCCCGCCTGTACGTGATGTCTTCGATAAGAGCCCTTGCAGTCTTATAGTCTCCCCATAGAACTTTCTCTTTTATCAAGCCCCTCTCGGAGGCTTCCATGGCGAAACCTAAAACATTACCCAATGAGATGGTGTCTAAGCCAAACTCGTCTGCAAGCCTATTTAACGCAGCAACCTTTTTCAGGTTGCCCAAGCCAATGTTCGAGCCGAGCATGGCTACATTCTCATAATCCAACTCAGACTCCCTTCGGTCAGCGTCTTTAACGACATTGCCACATGTCATGTTGCAGTTGGGGCAGCCCCTCTGCGAAGACTTAATCTTCTCCATGGAAAAGCCACCTATGGCATCAGCATCCTCAAACACACCTTCCTTGAAATTGCATGTTGGCAAGACGCTGTTCTCTTGGCTCCACTCAATGGTCATCATGGTGCCCTGCCTTTTCCAAAAGGCGTAATTTGGCTTAGTTAAAACCTCCCTATAAGCCTCAGCCCCCAGCTCCTTTAGCTCCTTGGGGTATGCGGCTGGCAGCTCGCCTGAGCCCACAATCACCACGGCCTTCAAATTTTTAGAACCCATCACGGCGCCCATTCCCGGCCTTCCGCCGCCCCGTCCCTTTTGGCAGACAATATTAGCGAACTTCACAAGGTTTTCGCCCGCCTGTCCGATTGCAAGAATGCCCGCTGTTGGCCCGTAAACGCCTCTAAGCTTGTCCTCGATTTCAAACGTGTTTAAACCCCAAAAATCCCTTGCGTCCAAAAATTCCGTTAGGCTATCCTCGATCAACAGAATCGTTGGTTTCTCCGCCTTTCCCTCGACAATAATCGCATCGTAGCCAGCCTTTCGCATTTGAACTGCGGCATAACTTCCAATGTTGCCGTCGCCGTACCCCCAAGTTAGAGGGCTTTTAGCCGCCACAATAAGCTTGCCACTGCTTGGGAGGGCAAACCCCGTGAGCGGGCCGGCTGCAAAAATAAGCCTGTTATCCGGCGACAAAGGATCCACTCCTGGTTTAAGTTCATCCCAAAGGATTTTGACGGCGAAGCCTCTGCCGCCCAGGAACTTCATGGCCATTTCAGCGTCGTATTCTTTTGCTGCAGCCTTCTGCTTACTTAAGTTCACCCGCAAAAATCTGCCATTCCAACCCTTCATAACAGCACCAACTTTAACAACAAACGCATATTGGGCGCTGTAACCTAATAAAATTGACCGTTGGAAAAGGGCTAAATTTGGAGTTTCTCGGGTTCCACCCGTCGCTCTTTAATGCTTAAGTCGCTGACTCTAAATTTTCTGCCACCATAGAGAACCGCATACTCTTCACCATCGTAAAGCGCTGCAGCAATTCTGCCTATAGCGTCCGCCTTCATTATTCCGCTTCCGCTGGCACCGCCGACAACGATCAAGTCGTTTTCCTCGAAAATCACGGGATGACCATCCAAAGTATTGATTTCATAGAGTCCAGCAAAAGCCGAATATGGGTGGCAGTCTCTAAATTGTGGAAAGTACTTAACTAGAACTTGGTAGATGCCATACTCATAGAAGCTTTTTTCAGGCTGCGGATCCTCCTCAAGCCTAAAAGCCCTTGGAAAATCATCGGCATAACTAACCCAGAAAACACCCTCTGTTGGAAATGGTCTAATCAGAACTCTGGGTTTCGGCAATATGGTGAAGGGCACGCAGCCAACAGAATTGAAGCCCTCCGTGAAAAGTAGCCGCTTAAGGGCGGGCTTTTTCGCCTCTATTGCAAAAACCTGCCTTTTTTTAGGCTTTATGAAACACTCGATTCCAACAGCGTCCAAGAGCTGAGGGATCCATGCACCAGCAGCCAATATGGTCTTCTTTGCCCTAAACACTCCGGCATCCGTTTTGACGCCCGAAACCCTTGACTTCTGCCAGAAAAAGGGTTCCCCCGGTATCCCAAAAGGCTTACAAGGCTCCACGAGGAGGCTTTCAACTCTAACACCGTAGCGGATTTCCCCGCCGATTTTCAGAAACTCTTCCTCATAAAACTTAACAATGCAGTCAGCGTCAACAACTCCTGCCTTTGGAATGAAAACACCCTTGTAAACATCCTTTAAACCAATAATTTCCGCTTCCTCGTCTTCTGCTAGACGGGAGACCAAACCCAGTTTTCTGGAGAGCTCTTCTGCTTCATACTCCTCATATTTAAGGTTGTTGGCTGCTAGCTCCCTTAAAATGGGTCGCAGTTCGTCATATTCCCCTTCACTTAAAAGCCACAGGTAGCCAACGAAGGATAACTTCAAATCTACGTTAAGCTTGTTCTGCACATAAGCATAAAAATCCACAGAAGAGTCGGAGAGCAAATAATTCACTTTAGACGAGAACAAGCATCGGAAAGCCGACATGCTTTTAGCTGTGCTTCCCTGCCCAGCGGAGTTAAATTTGTCAACCACCAAAATTCGAGAGGTTGGATGCCTACTTTTAATGTGATAAGCCGTTGATAATCCAATAACGCCGGCGCCAACCACAACCGCATCGTACTCAGTCACGGTTTTCCCTCAAATTTTCCAGAATTTAAAAGCACAACAGCCGTTGTAATAAAATTTGCCTAAAAAGCGCCAGAAAGAGAATATTTATCTACTTCAAGAATCTTATGAGAATAAACCATTCGTTGCATGGTGATGTTATGGGCTTGCACACCGATGTCAAAGGCATATCCACGCTTGCCCTCATCCTCCTCATCATTGCATCCGCAATAATAGGCGGGATAATCTCATACGCATTCACAATAGCCTATTACACCGAAATCCCAGAAAAAACCACCATAACAATAACCGGCATCCACATAAACCCAGAAAATGTCCAATCATTTAACGTCACAGTCTTAAACCCATCCTACTCGCCAAGCGACGCAAACATCACAGAGATCGCAATAAGCTTGAAAAACGAAACAAACCTCTACAAGGTTATCGAAACGAACCCCTCCATTGAGAACGGCTTGAAAGTTCGAAGGGGAGAAACCTTAAACATAATCTGCTCAAGAATCAGAGTGGACAACACTAGCATGACTTTCGGAGAGTTCGCTGCCAAGTTCACCGGAGAAAAGATCATGGTCCATGTTTTCGCCAAAGGACCAGCAGCCAACATAGAGGCGAAACTCCCCTATGTTGACCTAAAAATAACCACAGACTTTAACCCACGAGTTTCCTTCAAAAGGTTCAACATAACCCTAGCCAACAACCCCCAATCAGAAGTAAACCTCACAATTACCAGCATAGACCCGACGGGGATACCCTTCGAGAAAGTAAACCCGGATTTTAGGTTGAGCCCCGTGCAGCTCCCAAAAAATGGAACAGTTTGTTTTCAATTTAATGGCAGCTGGCACGGTTACACACAGTTTACGCTCAGCATATACACCGAGCAAGGATATATATTCCGCAGAGAGGTTAAACTGGAAACAGCCCATGCAGTGATACAGTCAGTTATTTTTGATGCGAACTATACTGATCGATTTGACGTGACGATTTTTAACCTTGCGGAGTCCGCTAACCCTGTGAATGTTAAAGAGGTTAGATGCACGCTGGAAAATGGCACAGTTCTAACGTTTGACTGTAGTTCCACTATAGTAATGCCGAACACCACTAGGTTGTTCACGTTTTCTTGGAATTGGAGGGATTATCGCGGGAAAAATGTGACTGTTGTAGCCTATTTTACCCAAGACTTCAAAACCTCTGATTACAGAGTGGTTACTCCATCACCTGTAATATTGAAGGCTGATGGGGCATTCAATTTAAGGGATAAGGGGCACTTTAACCTAACAGTTCTGAATCATGCCTCCTCTATTGAAACAGTTAACATAACCAAACTTGTGGTCAAGAAAACAGGGGAGGTTTTACCAATCATTAATGGGCTTGTTGATCCAGGCAGTAGCAGAACATTCCATTGCACCTTCAATTGGGCGTCTTTCATCGGCAGTTATGGAAGAAACTTGACTTTGACGGTTTACGCCACCACAGTCCAAACCAGAAAAGAATATACTTTCGACTATTCGTTCACACTTCCGGTGGCGGAGCTAAATATAACGGCTATAGCCCACACTGTGGCGGGCGGGACTGGATACTTGAATATAACCGTTAGTAATTTAGACTATTCGATGTGGAATCTAACGTTGTCAAAGGTTGCTGTGGTGGTTCAAGGTTTGTCGGGGCCATTGGAGTATACATTTCCAAGAAATCAAGTGGTAGTAAAAGTTGGCGGTGAAGCTGTTTTGCTTTTACCCTTTGACTGGCAAAGGTACATGGACAAGAGTTTAACGGTGACCGTTACAACTGAAGAGCTTGTGGAAGCTTCGGCATCCTATGTGATCACATGAACTTTTCCATAAGCCTTTTATTTTCTCCGCGAGAGCCTTGTCTTGAATAAAAGGCGTGCGTGCACCTTTGGCTAATGTAAGAGTTACCGAAAGAGTGCGCACCATCGAGTATGCCATTCGCGACATAATCGTTTATGCGAGGGCGCTGGCGAAGACTGGCAGGAAAATCTATTACTTGAACATAGGTGATCCTGTGGCCTTCGACTTTGACACTCCTGAGCACATCAAGCAAGCCTTGTTTGAGGCGATTAAGGGCGGAGCCAACGCTTATTCGGCTTCTGAGGGTTTGCCGGAGCTTAGAGAGGCTATAAGCGAGAAGGAGAGGCGAGTGAACGGAGTTGAAGTTTCTGCCGACGACATCATCGTGACTTCCGGGATCTCTGAGGGCATTCAGATGGTTATGGCTGCCCTTGTAGACGTTGGGGATGAGGTTCTTCTCCCGGGGCCGACGTATCCGCCATACATCTCATACACTCGGTTCTTCGGTGGGGTTCCGGTTACTTATAGGACTGTTGAGGAGGAGGGTTGGCGGCCGGACATTGATGATCTGCGGAGGAAGGTTTCGGATAGAACGCGGGCTATAGTCGTTATAAATCCCAACAATCCTTGTGGCGCTCTTTACGAGGAGAAAACGCTTAAACAGATTTTGGATGTAGCTGCTGAGCACGGAGTTCCAGTGATTTCCGACGAGATATATGATCAACTTGTTTTTGAGAAGCGTTTCGTCAGCACTGCAAGCCTTGCCAAGGACGTGCCCGTAATAGGGCTTAACGGTTTCTCCAAGGCTTATTTGATGACTGGCTGGAGGCTCGGCTACATATACTTTCACAGTCCAAGAGGCGAACTTAAAGAGTTAAAGGAGTGCGTTGAAAAGGAGGCTAGGATAAGGCTTTGCGCCAACACCCCGGTGCAAAAGGCTGGCATAGCTGCTTTAAAAGGTCCTCAGGATCATATCCGCGAGATGGTTTCGAAGCTTAAAGCTAGAAGGGACTATGCTTGGAAAAGGCTTAATGAGATTGAGGGGATAAGCTGCACAAAGCCAGACGCTGCCTTCTATGTTTTCCCCAAAATTCACGGTGTAGGTTCAAGGTGGAAGACCGACTTTGACTTTGTGTTGGAGCTTTTGAAGGAAACTGGTGTGCTCTTTGTCCATGGTTCAGGTTTCTGTCCAGTTTACGGGGCAGGCCATGTTAGAGGCGTGTTTTTGCCACCCATAGAAACTCTTGAAGAAGCCTTTAATCTCCTTGAAAGTTTCATGGTAAAAAGTAAATGAACCGTGCTTGTCCATCTCGAGCGCGACGCTGATGGTCTATGGGCTGCTATTGGTAAATAGGCACTCCATGCTTTGGATCCTGCACAAGCTTTGAAAATTCTTCCATAAGCCTTCTCGTTATTGGGCCTGGTTTCCCATCACCTATCTGTCTTCTGTTTACCTCTCTGACTGGAATTATTTCGGCAGCTGTTCCCGTGAAGAAGACTTCATCTGCCGTGAAAAGCTCGTAAGGTGTAATGTTCTTCTCTATTACCTCGTAGCCCAAGCTTTTTGCAAGCTCTTTAACTGCTTCCGCTGTTATTCCGGGCAGTGCGCCACTCGAGCTTGGAGGCGTGTATATTCGGCCATTTTTGACTATGAATATGTTCTCCGCCACTCCTTCGCAGACGTGGCCGTTTTTGTCTAGGCATATGGCTTCGTCCACACCGTAGATGTTTGCTTCTATTTTGGCTAGAATGCTGTTCAAGTAGTTCAGCGACTTTATCTCGTGGCTTGTGGCGTCCACGGGGTCTCTCTTAACCCACGTAAGCATTGCTGTTATGCCCTTCTCCTTCGCCTCACTTTTATGAAGCGTTATGGTATCAGCTATCACAATTATTGTTGGCCTTTGACATTTCCTCGGATCCAAGCCTAAGTCGCCGACACCTCTAGTCACTATTAGGCGTATGTAAGCGTCTTTCAGTTGGTTTTTGCGCAGGGTCTCTAAAACGATTCTGATCATTTCCTCCTTTGCAACTGGGATTTGAAGCATTATGGCGTGGGCTGAGCGATATAGCCTATCAATGTGTTCTTTGAGTTTGAAGACTACACCATTGTAGGCGCGGATCCCCTCGAAAACTCCATCGCCATATAAAAGTCCATGGTCATAAACAGATATTTTTGCTTGGGACTTTGGATAATATTCCCCATCTATATAGACAAGTAGCTCTTTATCCAAGAAGGTTCCCCTTTCCGGAGAACAAAAATTTTCCCTTAGAGTTGATATGTGTTTTGGCTGTCTCCGCTAGATTCTATCCATAGAATTGGGGTCTTTTCGAGACATGCTTTGGCATGGGCAGCGGCTTGAATGGCTTGTCCCCAACTTGGCTTCTAATTTCGTTTATGAGTTCTTTCAGCGTCATCCTGCGTATTTCTCTGGCTTTTCGATCTCTGACTGGGAGGGCTTCTGATTCAAGCTCTTTTTCGCCAACAACTATTATGTATGGAATCCACTCGGTTTCAGCTTCTCTGATACGTTTTTGAAGCGTCAAGGGTCTTTCATCTATGTCCACGCGGATTTGGTTGGCTTCAAGTTCCTCAGCCATTTTCTCGCAGTGCTCCAGAAACTTTTCTGACATTGGTATCAGACGCACTTGGGTCGGCGACAGCCAGAGGGGCAACATCGGGGGCTCACCCCTCTGCTGCTGCTTGTAGGCTTTTTCTAGAAGGGCGTATATGCAGCGTTCCACGGCGCCGCTTGGTGAGCAGTGCAGTATCAATGGATGGCGTCTTTCGCCTTTCTCATCCACATAGGTTATGCCGTATCTTTTGGCGTTCTCCACGTCTATTTGGTCTGTGGATAGGGCTGCCGCCTTGTCCTGGTTGTCCACAAAGTTGAAGTCCCATTTAAGCCTAAAATAGAAGAAGGGTTCACTCCACATCTCCACAAGCACAGGTTTGCCGAAAATTTCCACAAGGCTTTTGATAAAATCCCTGTTTTCTTCGTAGAAGTCTTTTGTGAAGCGGAACGCCGCCTCATAGTCCTCTTTTGTTAAGCCTATACCCTCCAAAACCTGGATGCAGAGCTTAAACCTCGTTATAAACTCCTTTTTTGCCTGCTCCAGATCTGTGCAGAAGGCGTGGCAGTCCGGCATGGTAAAAGCCCTAAGCCGCCTTAAACCCACAACCTCGCCGCTTTTTTCCCGCCGGAAACTGTAGCGGGTTAACTCGTAAACTCTTAGGGGCATATGCCTATAAGAGAACTGTGTGTCGTGAATCATCAGGAACTGTCCGAAACAGGCGGCGAAACGTAGGAAAAGCTCTTTATCCTCAGACTTTAGGACGTACTGCCGCGCCGGGAAACGGTTTAAGTAATCCGCCAGACTTGGATGGCTGAAATCATACATGACAGGGGTTTCTACTTCCATGGCGCCATATTCGATTACCTTGGCGGTTACATATTGCTCAATCAGCGACTTTATGAGTCTTCCCTTAGGATACCAGCGGATGTTTCCAGGGTCGCTTCCAGCCTCGTAGTCGGCTATTTCAAGCCGCTTCATTAGTGGCACGTGGGGCGGCATTTGCTGGCTGGCCCTAACTTTTGAAATTTCGTATTTAGCGAACTTTTCAAGGTTTTCATGTCCCTTGAAATCAAACTCCTCCACTGGAACCATTTTTCCATCTGGCTGCAGAATATACCAGTAGGAGACAAGTTTCTCTTCAGCCTTCAAGGCTTCTGAAACTTTTTCAGTTTCCTCCTTCTCCGCCTTCGCCGGCAGTATCACGCGGGACTGTTCAGCCAATGGATGTCCCTTTATGGATATCGTGAACTGCTTGTTCCAGCCGAAGGGAGCTCGGAACGTTTCCAAACCCTCGGCCTTTGCATAGGCCTCCATAATCTTCACGATTTTCAGCGCCTCAGAGGGTCTTGCAAGGTTGCTGCTTAAGTGGGCGTATGGGTATATGAGGATGCGGTTCACCTTTAGTTTTTCAAGGAAGGCTTTAACCTCATCTATGGCTTTGCGGGCTACTGTCTCGTCGTCCCCATCCTCTATGGCTGTGAAGAGGACAACAACCTCTTCTAGGCGTTTTGCCTCGGTGTCCGCTTCTTCAGCCATAGCTATTTCCTTTTGGATAGGTTTGTACTCAATGTAGTTTGCATGAAGTTGTAATATCCGCATTTTTACACCCCCCTGAAACGCCACTGCTCTATTTTACGCTCCTTCTTAGTCCGCTTTTTAAACTCCTTATAGTGGCCTTCACATAAGTAGGCGCGCCTCTCGCTGCCGCTCAAACTCAGCCCAGCCATCCTAACCTTTTCTGCTGAAAGGGAGCGGGCTGCCTCTCTACCACATCCCACAACACTGCATTTAACGCCTTTCCCAACTTTCCCCAAAGGCTTTCCCTTCTGTTCATTCGTATAGCTTGAGACTTTGAAAGGAATAAAATGCATCTAATGCTTAATTCCTTTTTCGTATAGCGCCTCCGCCCTTCGGCGGATCTCACTTTCGCTGCCCACAAGAGTTGGACCAATTCCTTCAACAACAGTTGAGGCTGCAGCCGACCCTATGCATGCACACCATAAAACCTCCTTGTTGTGGAAGTACTCGGCTAAAAAGCCGCCCATAAAGGCGTCCCCTGCCCCTGTTGGATCCACAATTTTGTTTGGCGTGTAGACTGGAACCTCGTAAACTGTTCCATCAATGGATAGAACGGCGCCTTTCATGCCCAACGTCACTATCACGATTTCAACGCCGAAGTCGTGGACAGCCCTTATGGCGGCACGTAAATCTGCTATACCCGTGACTGCTTCAATTTCTTCCTCGGAAGATTTATAGATGTCTATAAGCTCTAAAATACGCTTTTCTTTTAGGGTTTCGTGGTGAACAAAACCTTCCCCATTAAATGCGCGGACTAGACCTTGAGGATCAAGAGCCATGAGATCGGCGGAGCGCTTCAGTTTCTCTGCAACATCATACTGAATTTCATTGGCTATGGGCGCCAAATGGATGGCTTTGGCCTCCAAAAAGTTTGGTATATCTTCAATGTTAATTGGTGGAGCTTTGTATATCAGCCGCAAAGTTCGTGTGGACAGGTCGTTGCTGTACTTTAATTCAAACCTTGTGGTTTTCTCTTGCTCCACTCTATGAACATTTGCGGTGTCAATGCCCTCCTGGTTTAGCCACCATAGATAGGCTTTTGGAAAGTCGCCGCCAACCTTAGAAATTATGGAAACGTTTGCTCCCAAATGCTTGGCTGATAGGGAGGCATATGCTGCGGATCCACCCAAAATCATGTATGTTATTTGCCTGTTAGGAAGGTTTATGGAGTCTATGCAGAGATGTCCAACCACGACTATGTCAGAGGCCATGGATCCCGCCAGATCTAGATTTTAGATTGAAGTAGGAGGATGGCTTTCGCCAGGTCTCCTTCGCATTCTTCTAGGGCTTTTCTCGCTTCTTCTAGGCTTTTCCCAGTTTGGTCTGCTACCAGCTTCACGTCCTCTTCGGGTATTGTTAACTTTCGTTCAATGGCTTTTTCTGTGATTTTTCCTCCAGCCACTTGAAACATTTTTTGCCCTTGGATGTCAACGACGGCGACCTCTGGGTTTTCAATGATTATTTTCTTGCTGCTGGTTTTTATCACGACTTGTTCAACGTCTGGGACTGTGTCCATGCTTAAGCCCATGCGCTGCATTAAGCGTCTGGCTTCACGGGGGCTTATCCGTCTGCGCATCAACAGTCTTCATCTCCCCACACACTAAACCTAGTTTGGTCTTTCCACTACTTAAGTTTCTTCCAAAGCGCCTCGCCTAACCTTAACCGCCACGCCCGTTTTAAAGGCGATCATTTCATCCCCAGACAAAACAGCCCTTCCAACAGCCAGAACCTCCCATTTCTCGTTGACCACTATAACCTCGTCCCTTGGGCGAATTTCGCCGTCAGCCTTCACAACATGCATGGCGAAGACATCGCCGCCCTCAGCTATAAACTTTGAAACTTCATTTTTAACCATGACTATGCACTTGGCGGGAATTCTGTCTTCAACGATTCTTTTAGCGCCTTCAATGCTGAGGGAGAAGAATCCATCCATGGGGCGGAGGGTTGCAAGCCTCTTCCCATTCAAGTATACATAGCGTATTCTGCCAGTGCGTTTTGAGTAGACAATTTCCACGTTTTCTGGAAACAGTTTTTCACCTACACCTCTCCCGAACTGGTAATTTGCTATGCTTCTAATGCGTTTAAGGGGGTTTTCCAAGCCTTCCACGCTGCCTTTATTCGACAACTATAAACATAACAAGGCGTCATTGAATATTAAAAGGGTTCACAAAAGGGAGCGCCTAAAATTGCGTTGCGAGGTTTGTGGAAGGAAAATCCACGGAAAACCAGTTAAAGCCTTGATCGAAGGAGCGAAGCTGACAGTGTGCAGCGAATGTGCAAAATATGGAACAATAGTCTCCGAGGAACCAAAACCACAACAACAGTTAATCCAGTTGAAGCCAAAAACAAAACCATCAAAGCCAACATACATTCTTGCGGTCAAACCGCGCAAGATCGAAGAGGCTTCCCTGGAACTTGTAGACGACTACGACGTGAAAGTTAGACAGGCAAGAGAAAGGTTAGGGCTAACCCACGAAGAGCTCGGCAAGAAGATAAATGAGAAAGTGTCAGTTCTCAAGAAGATTGAAACCAGAAAAATCAAGCCGGACAATAAGCTTGCAGCAAAACTTGAACATGCCCTAAAAATAAAGCTGCTGGTTCCAGCATCAGAAGAAAATGTGTCGGCGGTGCATGTTTCAAAACAGCCAAGCCGTGTCCTAACCCTAGGAGATTTGGTTCATTTAGATGAAGGAGAGGCGGAGGAGAAAGCCTAACGAAAGCGATAATAGTGCAGCGTCGCAGACCTTCTGAACCCTCAACGTTGGATGAGCTTAAAAGCCTAGCTGAATCAGCAGGCTACACTGTTGTAGGCAAAGTTGAACAAGTCCGAGCTCCGGACCCGAAATATCAGGTGGGTTATGGAAAGATTAAAGAAATCGCTGAACTGGTGAAGGCGACGGGAGCCCAAAAAATAATTTTCGATAACATGTTAAAGCCCGTTCAAGCCTACAACATAGCCAAAGAAACAGGCGTAGAAGCAATAGATCGCTTCCAGCTGATCTTGGAGATATTTGCCAGAAGAGCCTCTACAACGGAGGCGAAGCTGCAGATTCAGCTGGCTAAACTCAAATATGAATTGGCTAGGGCAAAGGAGAAGGTTAGGCTGGCAAAAATGGGCGAACAGCCTGGCTTCATGGGACTCGGCGCCTATGAAGTGGACGTTTACTACGAGACCATTAAGAGGCAGATACAAACTATCACAGAGAAGCTTCGAAAAATCCGCAAGAAACGTCTGCTACATCGTGAGAGAAGAGCCGAGCTTGGTTTTCCCTCGATATCTCTGGCTGGGTATACGAATGCGGGTAAAAGCTCGCTGTTTATAGCATTGACCGAAGAGGAGATTCCGGTGGATGATGCTTTGTTCACAACTCTTTCTACAACCACGAGACTCGTGAAATTTTCGAGGAAAAAATTCCTTTTAACTGACACAGTCGGCTTCATAGATCGTCTGCCCATAACCCTGATCGAGGCTTTCCGTTCAACCCTAGAGGAAACCATATACTCAGACCTCATACTGCTAGTTGTAGACATCAGCGAGCCCCCCGCAACGGTGGAGAAGAAGCTCTCCGTATGCCTAGAAACAATAAACCGCATAGGCGCGTCGGGCATACCAATAATAACAGCTCTAAACAAAATTGACCTCATCTCAGAAATAGAGCTTCAGGAAAAAATGGATATGCTAGAGGGTAAGGCGCCAAAGCCGGTGCCTGTATCCGCCCTCTATGGTATAAACCTCGACCAACTTAAGGAGGAGATAACAAAAACTCTGCATAACTATGCACGGGTATCCTTTCGTCTTTCAATGACAAGCGAAGCCATGTCTTTACTCTCTTGGCTCTTCAGCCGGGCGGACGTGCAAGAGGTAAATTATACAGGCGGGGAGGCGTATGTGGTTTTTGAAGCCATTCCATGGTTTGCCGAGAAGGTGGTGAGCCGTGTCAAAGAATTCAACGGAACCATCGAAAGCTTCCAGCACTGAAAATCAACCCAAAATTTTCGTCCTAAGATGGGGGCACAGACCAAAAAGGGATGCACGTCTAACAACTCACGTAGCCCTAACAGCCCGAGCTCTCGGAGCTTCAGGCTTCATTCTATCCGATATAGAAGATGAGAAAATTAAAGCAACCGTGGAGAAAGTCGTGAAGCACTGGGGTGGGCCTTTCCATTTTGAAATGGGCACTCCTTGGCGGAGAGTTGTTAATGAATGGAAAGCCAAAGGTGGGATAGTGGTTCATCTCACGGCCTACGGAGAAAACATCGAGACAAGCGACGTGATGCAGAGG
>Ga0209394_1000047_pt1 | contig 109127 bp, 96 predicted proteins | sample JNZ201metaG_FD_184122 | JGI IMG/M metagenome (GOLD analysis project Ga0209394, IMG submission 184122) | Hot spring microbial communities from Jinze hot spring, China to study Microbial Dark Matter (Phase II) - JNZ 20120812A (SPAdes) (version 3) ...
CCTCATCGAACTATCCCCACACACCACTACACATAGAGTACTTACAAGCGCCCCCATCCACATAAACAAATATGAAGAGATGTGAAACCCGAAACAGCTACTCAAGGCTCCCTCCACTCCTCTGGTTGTTCAGCTTAATAGTTTGCTGCTGAGTTAGTGAGGGTAGTGCGTGAGAGCTTCTCTATTTTTCCTCGGTACTGGAGCTCCGGACGCTGGTTCTGACGATATGCCAGCAGTTGCTTTCAAGGCTGGTTCTAACTTGTTCCTTCTTGATTCCGGGGAGGGAGTTCAACATAAGCTTGTAAACATAGGGATAGGGTTGAGCAAGGTGAGTAACATCTTAATTACGCATCTACATGGTGACCACGTTCTAGGTCTTGTTCCATTCATACAGACTAGGACGCTCATGTTTAAGCCAGCACCTCCGATAGCCATATTAGGACCCCCCGGACTGGCGAAGTACCTTAATGAAAGCTTTAGCTCTCTATACTTCGACCCGGGCAACAGCTTAGAAGTTCAAGAGCTGAAGGGATCGGAAGAGCTAAAGATACGGGGTGCCGCTATTCGAGCAGAGCTCTTAGACCACACGGTATTCACCATCGGGTACTTAGTAAACTTGAGTAGAGACTTCAGTTTATGCTACCTTACTGACACTAGACCTTTAACTAGGGAAGACCTCAACTTGGGTTGCTCTGTCTTAATACATGACTCTACCTTCTCCTGGATAGACCTAGATAGGGCAAGAGAGTTTAAGCATACGACAGCACTTGAGGCAGCAATGTTCGCAGCAAGAGCTGGAGCAAAGCTACTCTTTCTCTACCATATATCATCTAGGTATAGAGACAGGAGGTTTTTAGAAAGTGAAGCGAGAAGGCACCACCCAAACTCTCACGCAGCAGCAAAGTACATGCGCCTGAACTTAGTACTATAGAGTCTCTACTCCTAATTCAGTAGTGAAAACCTCTCCTCAACTAAGACCGCTTTCTTTACGTTATTTTTAGGGAAAAGCGATCGATTACACTGCGAAGGAGTACTAAAATGATTTTGTGGAGCAAAGAGAGACGTTCTGTAGGCTTATGAACGTATTAGGTAAGTCAATAAACAGTGATTCAAGTCGGATACCCCAAACAACATCACGTATCAGTGGGCATGACTCTCCCCATCGACTTGCCGAGAGTTTTTGCTATCCATAATCTCCAGTCACTCACGACTTATATACGCTGGAGGTATCAAGCAGTAAGCATTCGTGCTTACTGCTGAGATGCGCAGTACTGCTCTAAGAGGTTCTTAAAGAAGTCTTTTGAGGCGCTTACGTACCTTACGTACTGGCGCGATGGTATGGATATGTATTCTTCTTCCTCTACGTACACAGACTTCCAGCCCACTTTTTCCTCAAGATATTTGAATAATCTTTCTTTATCTAGAGCTTTTAGTGCGTCCTCGAGGTAGGGAAATTCTTCCGTGCTCTCGTAGTGAAGGGCTATTGCTCGCAGAGATACCTTTACATCTGGCTGTCTAGTGATCTCGATGTACCCTACCGTCAGGTGTCCCCTCTTTCTGAAGTACTCGCTTAACGCTCTAGCTAGTCTCTCTGCTGCCGTATAGCAGTAAGACAGCTTCTATCACCTTAGTAAGTATCCTATGGGCAGGGAGATGAAGACCTCTATGAGTGCTGCTATAACTAGGAATAAGAGTACTAAGTTGAGCCTACTTAGAGACTCTCTGTACTGGTGTAGAGGAAAGAGAGCGACTCTTTTCCCGAGTACTCTCAGTACTAGGGATAATATTGTTAAAAACCCTATCTTAACTCCGAGATAGCTGGAGTAAATTATAGCTGGGAGCTCGAAGATACCGTGTGGTACTAGAGCTAGTGAGCCGTACCCCACGAAACTTATAACAGATCCCAACATGTAACCATTTGCGTAGAGAACGTATAGTGGGTAAACTAGAGTAAAGCCTAATATAACACACCTAACAGCTACTCCAACGTTGTTGTAGAGTATTATGCTCAACAACCCCACTAACCGACTCACAATATCTTCGGACTTTGCTACGGGCTTCATGAGTGTCGAGATCTGCTCTTCAACACTCTCGAAAGGCATAGGACTAATTAAGCCCACAACCATCGCTATAGAGAATACCGAGATCGCAGTCAGTAGAGACACGATACTTAAAGCACGCATGACCCCCTGAGGATATCGAGCTTAGAGCTAAAATAAATCATAAAAATGCGTTCCTACTCAGCCTTAAAACTGAGAGACTCTCTACGCGAAGACAGCTGCTCATAGTTTTTCATTTAAGAATTTTTTTGTCTGCGTACTTCTTCTTAGGACCAACAATGAAGGCAGCAATTATTGCTGGAGGACTTGGAAAGAGGTTAAGGCCTCTTACTGAAGATAGACCTAAGCCCCTAGTTGAAGTTGCGGGAAAGCCTATTATTGAGTGGCAGATTGAGTGGTTAAAGCAGTGTGGTGTCAGCAGCTTCGTCGTTCTCGCTGGGTACTACAGAGAGAAGTTGATAGATTTCCTTGGCTCAGGCTCTAGGTTCGGTGTTCACGTAGCATACGTTATCGAGGACGAACCTCTGGGGACTGGGGGAGCTATAAAGAACGCTGAGAGCGTGATAGGTAGTGATACCTTTATAGCTGTTAATGGAGACGTAGTGACTAATATCCCGGTAGGAGAGCTGGTTAAGTACTTAAACGATCTTCGCGATGCGGTGGCTGCTATAGCTCTCGTCCCACTAAGGTCTCCCTATGGTATAGTCGAATTAGATAGAACAGGTAGAGTAGTATCTTTTAGAGAGAAACCTGTTCTAGAGGAGTACTTGATTAACGCAGGTGTATACGTCATGAAGCCAGAGATCTTCGAGTACTTACCTTCTAAGGGAGACGTAGAGCGAGATACCTTCCCGAAGCTAGCCGCAGAGGGCAGGCTCGCCGGTAGAGTGTTTAGAGGCTACTACTGGAGGTCGATAGACACGATTAAAGACGTTGAAGAGGCCTCTCACGAGATATCTAGGTACTTGAGGTCTTAGCGCAGGTCTAACTCCACGGACCTTAAAGAACCTATACATACTTATTGCGTTATAGCAACAAGAACGTCTTTGTATAGCTACCTCGGTGCTTTAGTTTAGGCTGCACTTTACTAGAGCCAACCTATGCTAGCAGATTTCCTAAGTACTGCTGTAGTTCTTTCTTCAGGTTCGACCTGGAAGTAACTAGTAGCTTCACACCATACCTCACAGCCTTAATGGCTTGAGATACGTCATTCACTAACCAGGCAACTACGTCCACTCCCTTGCTCGAGCACTCCCTAACTACTCTCGGCCTCAGTACTGATGCTGGTAGCGCTAGCACGTTCACTCCTTCTCTAGCTAGTAGAGAGACGTTAGGAAACGGGTTCGCTAATTTGAGGATCGTTCTAACCTTACTCGACTTACTCCTTACTACTCTAACGTAGAGTAAGTCTTCAACTAGAACGTAAGCTTTGCCGATAGCTCCCGCGTCCTCTATGGTTTTAGCGACAGTATCTAGAACTTGCGGATCTCTAACCCAGAAGAGTAGCTCGACTCGCGAACTCCTTAGGACGTCCTCCACTTTGAGTACTCTAGCTCTCTGAGCGAGTTCGACCTCAGTTTGACTTATCTCACTAAGCCCTCCAGCTGGGCAGACTACCGGTACTCTATCTTTCGTAGAGCATACTTCAAGCACTACTCCGTCTACTCCGGGCTCTAGATACCCAAAAAGTTCTTCACCTCCAACCTCAGTCAGTGATGTTAGTCTCCTTAAAGCGTATACCTTGACCGTATTCAGCACCCAGAGATAGGGATGTTTAAGTATAAAGAGCTTAGCATACTCGCAGCCTTCCAGCCTGCAGTTCCTCGCTATAAGAGTTTCGCCAATCTTAAGTCAGTAGTAAATAACGAATTTAAGAGCTTCGAGAAAAGGGAGGAAAAAGGTAGTTAATTTTGTGCCGAGTCTCTTATTTGGGTGCTCCAGTCACCTTTCTTATGGTTATGAATGCTAGTGTGGCCATTATGAACGCTAGTAGTGCGAATACCACTGCTATGTAAGATGCCATAGCTGCTCCATCTACTCTCCCAGGAATGGCGGCAACGTCAGACTTCACTCCAGCTACGTCTGACTTAACTGTCGCTATATCAGATCTAGCAGCAGTGAGGTCGGTCTTAAGTCCTGCGACATCGGACTTCACTCCAGCTACGTCGGTCTTCAGAGCAGCTACGTCGGTCTTAACTCCCTTGATATCTGCCACATCGGCCTTAATGGCGTCTACGCTAGTCTTAACTGCGGAGACGTCTTTGGCTACGCTACTTAAAGCATCTGATACCGTCTTTAGGGTTCCTGCTACAGCATCTACCTTACTGCTAACTGTATCTACTTTACTACTGACAGTGTCTACTTTACCGCTGACTGCGTCGACCTTAGAGGTTATCGTTGTTACAGCAGTACTGAGAGCTTTAGAAACGCCGTCTATAGCTGTCTTGAGGTCTGCTGTCGAGGCGTCTATCTTAGTCTTGAGGTCGGCTACTGCGGCATCGATCTTAGAGGATAGTGCAGCTGTTGAACTGTCTATTCTCGAGGTTATAGTGCCTGTTGCTGCGTCTATTCTAGAACGTAGCTCAGTTACTGCGGCATCGATCTTAGAGGTCAGTAGTGCTACGGCACTGCTTAGCGCAGTCGACACGGCATCTATCTTCGAGCTTAGAGTGGCTGTTGCTTTGTCGAGTTCTGCCTTCGTCAATAGTGTGCTGATGTTGTTTACTACGAATACGTAGCCAGCTTTCGCAACCTTAACGGTTCCATCGGGTAGTGAGTACGCAAGGCTAATTGCGTACGCACCAGGTTCAACTACAGGTACGTAGATACCTAGTACGTCAGTAAATGGTGATGTCAGTATGCCCCTAGCGTCCGCAAGCCACCTGGTTACGTGAGCGTTTAGAGTGTATGCTGCGTCAGTGCCGTTGAAGAGTACGGCGTACATAGCTATTCCTGATGGGAAGCCTGAGCCGATCACCCTAACGAAGCCTGAGCCAACTATCACCGGCACTACGTCTTTGTTCAGGTCTAGTATTAGCACCTTCGGCACTACCTTAGGTGATGCCGTTACCAACTTGGTTGTGTTGAAGAAGTCTGTTACTGTTATCGACCCTGAGGCAGTCCCGACAACAGTTATTGTGTAGGTTCCCTCAGGTACTGAGGGAACAACGAAGGACACTTCCTCAGTGCTCTTGTTTACCTTTGCTGTCAGCATTAGCTTTCCTCCAAAGTACACTCTTATCGTCTCACCGGGCGATAGACCGGCTACTACGACCTTTATTACGTCACCTAAGTAGTCGCACTTAGCTGTGTATACAGCACACTGAGCACAGTACTTAACCCCGGCAACACCGAGGCTCTCTGGGCATGGACATACTTCAACTCTCTTGTCGTTATAGCCTGCCCAGACTTCCGGCACGATCTTCCCTGTGTACCAGTAGGCCTTAGCTCCAACGATTATAGCTAGAGTGTACTCGTAGCCCCACTTATCGACTCCCCATATGTAGTGTACACCGAAAGTAGCGTCCTCGGGTATCTTGACTTTAAACGTTAAGTTGCCGTCCTTACCTAGGGTAAACGTATCTAGTAACAGTATCTTCTCCCAGTATACATATAGAGTGTTGTATCCTGGGTAACCCCAGGCAGCACCCGGACCGTAGCCGTAGGCAGCCATAGTGACAGTCATGCCAGGGTATATGACTCCAGGTGTTAGCAGTATGAGTAGTGGTCTCACTATATAGTAGACGTTTCTGAACTCGAAGGATGGTCCGGTAACTGGTGCTGCTGTCACTTTAAGTGTTGCGGTTATAGTTCCGACATCGTAGCTCCAGTCGACCGACCAATCTATACCGGCATCCGTGAACTTCAGTGTCGGTATCTTGATTATGTAGTCTGTAACAGACATGTTGGTTGGGTACTCATAGAACCTGCTGACCGTGGTTCCAGTGTCCTTATTCGTGTAGGTAACGGATAGGTTGGCCTTCGTTACTACTAGGCTCCACTCCCTCAGTAGTAGCAGTATCTGGTTCGGGTAGCTATAGAACGTTGCCCAGTACCTATAAGCACCTGGTGTCGGTGGCTTATCTGGGTAATACGCTGTGGGCACTATGTTGAAGGATAGGTCAGCCTGGTATGCACCTAGAGTCTCATTGTAGGTGGGAGTTATGGTCGTCTCGAACATAGTGACAAAGGGTACCGTAGTTATGTTGTAGAGAGCGAATTTTACATTACCATCTACTAGGTTAGCTGCCAGCTGGTAGAGCTTCCCTCCGTAGGATATGTTTATTCTGAGCACCTCCGTGAGGACGTAGGACATCCTCGACTGCTTGAGGACGTAGTCTAGCTTAGCGTCTACGTAAGACGTAGCACTCACTGACGCTCTAGTGCCTAGTGCTCCAACTATGACTGACTCACTTATTATGACTGTTCCCTTCTTTTTGAGTTCTATCGTGCTGGTGTTAGTGAATGTCGTGGGAATAGGGGCTTCGTAGACTATGGGTATGTACAGTCCCGCAGTCATGTTGAATCCTTTCTTAGCTGGTGTCCAGTCCTTGAGGTCAGTCTTAGTGAAGTAGCCGAATTCGTTAGTCGTAAACGTCGTTGGTGGAGTGAAGGTGTACTTTACGTTAGTAAAGTTTATGTTGAAGAACTCTACCTTGAGTATCCTAACCTTCGGGTCGAACCCGTAACCAGTTATAGTGATGGCCGTTAGCTCGCATACTGCCGCATCACATCTTCCATTACTTTCGAACGGAGTTACGATTACCTGCGGTCTTACCTCTAGTGACCCTGGCTTCACGTTAGTTATGTCAGTAGCTACTGGTATTCCAGTTACCTTGTAGGTACCTCTCGGAAGACCAAACCCAGTTAGGTCGAGTAATTTGATCGAGGTGCTTCCAGTCCCATCAGTTCCTATGGTTACTGGAGTAATGGGGTAAGTACCTGTTAGAGGACCCTCAACATTTATACTGCTCACAGTGTCTCCTGGTAAGTAGCCCAAGAACCTGACGGTAACGGTTACAGGAGCGTAGTAGGGGCTTGTAGCCGTCGGAACGACTACGGTAGTTGATGGTGGAGTTACGACTACCTTCGGGTACACCACTGTCTCTTCATAATCGGCAAGAGTGCCCCATATCTCTAGGACTACATAGAGGTCTATTAGTCCATCACCATTAGTGTCAGTAGCGCCGGGGAGGGATTCGGGTAGTGTCAGTATGACATCGTATGCTCCGGGAACGGATGCGTACCTAGATACCCAACTCCACACTTCAGAACAGGCAAGATCTGGGCAGAGCTTCACGGTGTAGGTAGTAGCCATGTAGACTTCTATCGATACTACCACTGGCTCTCCTGGGTATATCTTTGCTGTCTTAATCTCCACTATCCTGCCGGGAGATATCTGCGCTGTAACTATGTTAGCTACTGGCAGTAGTAGGCTGGCTAGTATTACTGATAGTATTAAGATTGAGCCTATTGACTTGGGACTCATGTGGTTTTACCCTCAACTCCATTCTCGACCAGTAAGTATTTAAGGGATCTGTCTAAACTTGTACACACAGCTGTAGCTATGTGTATACACAGTAAGTGCTACTGAAAACGCTTTAGTGGTCTCTGTGGTAATCCCTACTCGACTGGTGTATGCTTCACTATGAACCTCACGATGCGTGTGAAGACAGTAACTCTATTTCTGACTCTAGCTACTCCATGTCCTTCGTCTCCTATTCTTATGAACTCTACCTCCCTTCCCAGCTTCTTCATTGCTTCCACTAGTTGCTCTGCCTCACTTATCGGCACCCTCGGGTCGTTCTCTCCGTGTACTACCATTAGAGGTGCCTTCATCTTCTCGATATGCGATATGGGGCTTAGCTGAAGCATTACGTCGGCCATAGTCTCTGGGTCTCCGTACTCATACGCTCTATACTTCCTCCTCCAAGGCCCGGTGTTCTTAATGAAAGTTACTAGGTTCACTATCCCCACTCTCTCTACACCACAGCTCCAGTAATCGGGGAAGAGGACCATACTCATGAGTGTTGCGTAGCCTCCATAGGAAGCTCCAGTTACAGCTATCCGCCCCTTTACTACTAAACCCTCTTTCTCAACCCAATCTACGAGAGCCCCGATATCCTTTAGGGAGTCAAGCCTTTTCTCTCTGTCGTCGAGGTGCAGGAAGGTCTTACCATAGCCCGCAGAACCCCTAAAGTTAGGTGCGAGAACTAGGTACCCTAACTTCACTAAAACCTGAGTAAGCGGGTCGAAGCCCGGCCTAGCTTGACCCTCTGGACCACCGTGTAACACCACAACAGCCGGGTAGGGAGGCCTCCCAACTCTGGGTCTGTAGAGGAGGGCCGGAATCCTCATTCCATCCCAGCTCTCGTATCGAATAACCTGGGGGGCAACACATTCTTCGACTTTCGTGCCAAACGCTGGAGACTTCGTTATTCTCCTAGCAGGCTCTTCTTTTACTACCGCAAACAGCTCGTGACCTACTCTAGGTCCAGAGACGTCGTAAAATATTCCGGTAGCTCCCCACGAGACGGTGCCTATGACGCCCTCAGTAGAGGTTAGGAGTTCGACTCTACCGAAATCGGTGCTCGCTACATAAGCCCTAGAATAGCCGTCGTAGTTCTCTACGAACACTAGAGACCCTCTATCTGGCGCCAGGTCTAGGTCCTCGACATCGTGGTCTGAACCATACACGTACTTCCACTCCATTCTCTCGAGATCGTAGAGAGCTATGTTGACGTACTCTCGCCCCTCGTTCGTTAAGAAGAAGAACTTCTTATCGTCGAGTACTCTCGGGTTAGTGTTTCTAGCTTCACCGTAGTGCTTAGTTAGATTCCGGACTTCCCCACTAAGTGCACTCACTAAGTAGATGTCACTATCGAGGTTGGTGTTCATGTGGACTATGAGCACCCTGTCTTCCCCGACCCAAGAGCTACAGCTATTCGTACCCTCGAGCTCTGCTACTAGCCTTACACCGACACCCTCGTCGTATACGTAGAGGTCGAAGTCTACGCCGTTTCTCGCTGTAGACGTAAAGCAGAGACGCCTTCCCCGCTTGTCCCAAGCACCTAGGTTAGTAACAACACTCTTACCGTCGCCATGGACATGCCTTATAGAGCCGTTCCTCATCGAGTAAATATCGAGAACCCACCTTTCGTTTCCTCCCGTATCCCATAGAAAAGCTATATCACCACTCCTACTAACGGCTAAGCTACCCACTCTCTCATCGAAGGGAAAGAGAGGTTCAACAGAATCATCACTCCAAATCCAAGGTAAGTCAGCACCTGTTACATCCGACAAGTAAACTGCGAAGCCTCCATCTTTAGCTGCCTGAGGGGACTTAGCCGACCTAATGCTGAGAAAGCGCCTGACCTCCAACCACAAGGGGTCGTACTCCTCTAAGCGAATGACCAATATGTTCACCAACGACCTAGAGCACAAGTACATAAATACTTTCATTAACACTAAAACAAAGCCTCTAAGAAAGTGTTAAGCACCGACTACTACCTACAGCAACTCGAGGTGGGCCCGCGGGGACTCGAACCCCGGACCTCCGCCTCTCGCAGGAATCGGGAGCTCGTAAGGGCGGCGTCCTAACCAGGCTAGACGACGGGCCCAACAGTTTTCTTTAGTTACTGCTTAAAAACTGTTGATAAAGCCGCTAATAGAGTAGCCTCTTAGCAAAATTGGTGTAGGAACTAGAGCTCTCCTCACACAAACGCCAAGCCCACTAATTATGAGAGCTAGTACTACCTAAGTTGCTGTCTCGGCGTAGATGTCTACATCTAGTGCGCCACTAGCTAGCGCGTTCTGCTCTGGGTGTGCCTAGACCGGGTTACTCTATATGCGAATACCCCAGAGATTTCCCAAGACCAGAGAGTGATGCTATAATACTAGTATTAGGCTGAAGTAATATTCGGGGTAATGAAGTTCGACCGCGTGAATATCTACAAAGTTGGACTCCCTCAATGACCACTACTTATTCAATCTAACCCCGGCTCGAGATATAGAGGAGTTCGGATGCTGTTTTGAGTTATGGACCTGTAAGCGATATTTCTAATATACCAGGTGGTTATAGAGAGCGCTGACTCTCCAAAAGCGCATGGAACTTGGAAGCCGTAAGCATGGTCTTGTAGTTGTTTTAGTGAAGGTTTATTGAGGTTTCGGTATTGTTTTACGTTAGTGATGGGTTTAGTGTATTCTCCGACCTTAGGGGTGTTGGCGGGCTATGCCCGGAGTCTCTCGGTGATGATCACCCATTAGATGTGGACCCCGTGCTGCCGGGCTCGAGGGGGCTCAAGACCCTCATGTGGGGTAGTCGGTAGCAGCGTTGAGCTACGAGAGATACAACCTCCCCAGAAAACCTGGAGAAACCTTAAGGACGGAAACAGAACGGTCTCGTATTAGTGGTAGTTCTCAGTATATCCTCTCCGGTCTTACGATATAGTCGTAGTAAGCTATTACTACGTTAGCGCACGTTGTATTGTGTAAGTAAGTGCCTGGCCACACCTCTAGCTCCTCATACACCCCACTATCTACGCATACAACGCGAACACTGTAAGGGTTTTCACCCCAGTTAGCTATGACTATAGTGCTACCCACGCGATATGCTGAAATCTTCGGGGGTAGCCTTGCGTTTTTTAAAGTGGTACTAACTTCAGTAGCTATGTAGCTAACAGTTGTACCAATACTCAACACTAGTGCCAGAAGCATTAACTCTGCGTAAAGCTGGGTAATACCTCTCACTTACTCCCCCAAGTAAGTAGAGACTATTAAAGTGGTCACATGTCTGTATTACTATGTGTACATTTATATACTTACTGACATGGATAGCTAGGTGGTGGTGTGTCGTCTAGAAGGTTTGTAGCACTTCCTGAGAGACTTCTCGTTGACGCTATAAGGGTTGCCGAAAAGCTGGGCATACCTTACACAGTTTTAATTGAGAGAATTCTTACTGAAGTACTTAGACTAATGAGATACAAAAAGAACCTCCTGGAGTCTCTAGCTATGGTGGACGCATTTGACGATGTAAGAAGGCTTGGAGGTATGTTCTTCCCTGAGAAATCTGCTGTAGAGCTACTAGCCTTAGCGAGTACGGAGAAATTAAGCGAAATATGCCTAGAGCTAACTAAGATGACGTCTTGGTACGCAGAGTTAAGTAAAGTAAAGAGGTCTTTAACACTTACTGAAGTCAAAAACTCCCTGGAGCTGTGGATGCCTAGCGCGAGAGTAGACCTAGTTAAAGAAGGTGAGAGTACCTACAAGTTCGTCGTAAGCTTCGTGAACTACTCGAGAGAGTTTCTAGAGCTATCTAAGTGTGTAGCAGAGGGGCTTATTAGGGGCTACGGTCTGGAAGAGCACGAGCTGTCAACTGGACCATCAGTTCTCGTACTGAGAGTAGGTGGACTAAGTGAGGAGTAGGAGAACTCTCGGAGTAGACCTAGAGCTTGCGGAAGAGCTTAAGTCCATAGCCAAATCCAGAGGGATGAGCTTGGTCGGATATCTTAGAAAGCTCTTTGAGGAAGCAATAGAAGTAGAGAGACTCGGCTACTTCGCACCCGGTGTCTTAAGAGAAAAGAAAACAGAGTTAGTGCTCTCGAAACTCGGGTTTGTCTACATACCACTGGACCTCCTAGATAGCCAGCCTGCGGCCCTCGAGGTTGTGGAAACCCGCGGCGAAAAGCTGGGTGTTACTCTTAGGGAGCTGGGAATAAGCTGTGAAGAGATAATCGAGAGAATCTCCTTAAGCAACGGGATCGGGATACTGAGAGAGAACGCCATAATCCTCATCCCAACATCCGGATCCAGAGAGATACTGAGGCGCTTCCTCATAGGTCTAGCCAAGGGAAGCTCTCTCGAGGTATCGATAGTGGGCGACTTAGCAATAATAAAAACTTCACGCTACCTCTAAATAATAAAGCAGTTAGCTAGTGAATTCAGCTTATTGTTATATTGCGGTTTAGCGCACGTAGTGGTGAACAAGTGGTGAAGACGTCTATGAAGTACAACTACGTTGATTGGGAGACTCTTCACGGTTTAGTAGCCAGATTAGCACTATCAATAAGCAGAAACTATCTACCCCAAGTCTTAGTGGGAGCACTTAGGGGAGGATACGTCGTCGCTAGGATACTCTCAGACTTCTTGGGCACAGACGAACTAGCTGTTATAGGTGTGAAGTTCTATAAGGGTGTTGGCGAGAGGGGGGAAAAGCCCGTTATAACGGTGCCAGTAGTTCACGACGTCAAAGACAAGGCTGTTTTAGTCGTGGACGATGTAGCCGATACCGGTAGAACTCTCGAAACAGCTGTAGCAGACTTAAGGCTCCGGGGGGCTAGATCCGTTAAAACTGCTGTGCTGTTCCTTAAACCCAGGTCTATAGTGATTCCCGATTTCTACGCAGAGATGACTGACGCTTGGGTCATTTTCCCGTGGGAAGTATGTGACTTCTTGCGTGAAATGATGAGAAAAGGAGAGCTTAGTGCTGTAAACTACCTTATGTCCCACATTCAAAAAAGTAGTAACATCTCTAACGCCGTTCAGCAGATCCTGGGTGTGAGTAAGGGTGAAGATTCCACGAGGGTGTAGCCACCAACCTCCGTCTTAGCTATCACTTTACCCCATAGAAAGTCTGCTGGAGGCTCGATCACCTCACCAACTACCGCTGTCTCGGAGTACCCTAGCTTGCGAATGAACTCAAGCACCTCGGAGTACACCTCCTTTGAAACAGCCAGTACCGCTACTCCCTCTGATGCCGAGTTAAGTGGGTCTACACCGAGTAGCTCTAGGAAGTTCTTAGTCGCCTGGCGAACTGGTATGGAGTCTCTATAAACGACTATAGACAGCTGGGTCCCCCTGACCCACTCGTATAGAGCTGAAGCTAGCCCACCTCGTGTTGGATCCTTTGCTGCGTGAATGAAGCTACCGTACCGGTCTACGAGCGGGATCATCAGGTCGTGAAGGGGTTTTACGTCACTTGCGAGACCTGAGACCTTCTCAAGTAACCCTAGTTGAGCAGCAGCTATGACGGCTCCATGGTCTCCCACAGGACCTGAAACTATGACTGCGTCACCCACTCTAATCCTCCGGTCCACTATGGGATTTCTAGTAAGTCCCACCCCAGATGTTGTAATTATGATGCCGTCGATAGAGCCCCTGGGCATGACCTTAAAGTCTCCACCCACTATGTGAGCACCGACCTGAGCTACTGTAGACACGAAAGACCCTACTACATCCTCAACTAAAGACTCGTCTATCCCCTCTTCTACGACAATCGCGTCAACGAGGGCTAGCGGCTTGGCTCCCATCATGAGGAGGTCGTTTATGGTTCCAGATGCCGCAAGCTTGCCTATGTCTCCACCAGGAAACTTCAGGGGCTTGATCGTGTAGGAGTCTATAGTGAAAGCAAGATAGTTACCGCTGCCCACGTCTATTATCGCACCATCATCTAGGTAGTCTAGTCCATAACCTCCGGGGGTATTACGCAAATGCTGTGGAACCTTAGCAGCTATGTTTTTCACGATGAATTCTAGCATCTCTAAACCTCCAGCACCGTGCTCTAGCTTAATCACTTATTGCCCCTCTTCCATAAGCAGTCTCAACGATAATAAGCTTCTCTACACTCTTGAGCCGGGTCTCGAATACAATTGCCGCAACTGATACTCGAAGGTCTGTTAACCTAATGCGACCCCCGAGTTGTGGTGGGTTATCGCAATATCGTATCGCAAGGTCTCTATTAACGGCTTCGTGATTAGCTAACTAGGGGTCGAGAATCTTTAGCACAGCATTAACTAGGGCTCTCGCGCAGATCCCGCGGTTGTTGTAGCAGATCGACATAGCCAGTACATCTCCCTCAATGCAGTGCTTGAGGGCTATGTCTTTGAGAACTCCTCCAGCTTTTTCGAAACCACCACTCACGGGCATTACCGGGGTTTCCCCGCAGTACACTATGATAGCTCCCTCCGCTCCTTCTCGAACCACCTGATCTCGCAACTTTAGATATCCTATCTTCTCAGCTAGGACCTCTCTAAATTTCTTAATGACTACTCCGTATGCTTCGCAGTTAGCACATACACCACTTATATCAAGTCGACCTATAAAATCTAGGACCTTACTTAAGTTCTCAACTAGCTCTAGACCTTCTCGAGTTAGGAAGATCCCCGCTACTCTATCTACATCGATAAGCCCTCTACTTCTCATCCTCTTAATTAGGGTCTTAACCGAAGCCTCCCCTAGGACGAGCTTCTTAGATAGTGCTAGTCTACCCATAGGAGCCTCTTGATACAAGCTCAATAGAGCTAGGTAGGCATGGTACGCGTCGAACGAGGGCTTGACACCTCCGGCCGGCTCGGAAAGCCTCTTTAGCTCGACTAAGAAGCTCATCTCTGAGCTCCCGTATCCACGCGAACAAGTTTAACCCTTGGAGCAACAGATATGTGGGTCACACCTTTTCTTGCTGGTAGAGACACGTTGTAGACTCTGGTAAGCCCTATTACTGCTTCAGTTACGGTAGCGTTGTGAGCGTGTGCGTGAATCGCTACATCAGGTTTTATCTCACGTATTACTTCCTCTAAATATCTGCAGCCCATGTAGGGGTATATCTTCTCGGGCTCTCCCTTAATAGTCTGGTAAGTAGGAGCATAGTGAGTCAGCAATATCGTTATATCAGATACCTTAGAGACTTCCTCGAGTAGCTTCCGCAAGACACCCACTCTCCTCCTATACACTGTCTCAAGTTGCGGCATGTTCTTGCTCTGCCAGTAAGTGAGTCTATCTAAAGACCCTCTACTACCTACTACCCCTAGTGTGACATCCCCCGTCTTTAAAACAGTAACAGAGTCGTTCAACCATACTACATAGCTAAAATTCTTGATTAAGTAGTCTTCTACTTCGTGGTACTCGTCGTTCCCGAAGACTGAAACTATGGGAACGTCTTTGAATCTCGACGTTATCTCCCTTAAAACTATGTTCATACCTCCAACATCTCCTCTATCGATTATATCACCAGCGAGCAAGATAGCGTGCAGTCCTTCGGGCTGAACGCTCTTTAAGGACGCCCTCAGAACACCTAGGTACTGTAAACCATGGACGTCGCCAAATGCCAGTAATCTAGCTGTTGATGTCATACTCCCCTTCACGTACTCTGTAAAAGCTTAAAAACAGCGCGTAAACACCTCAAGGGTGTTACCTCTGGTTAAGCTAGTGGGAACTAACGCCGGTGGACATGCGGGGTGGGCGACTAAGAGGTGTAAAGTGTGCTCTAGGGACTTAGTAATCGGTGAGGCATCTGTATACTACTGTAGTAACTGCTCCACTAAGTATGGAGCATACTTCTGCTCAAGTGATGCTAGAGTACTCCACTATAAGTGTCCTTACTGCAAGCAACCCCTAGAGCTACTGCTGTAGCTTATAGCAAAATCCGGGAACGCTAGCTTTGTGTTCGCTGAACATAACTCTAGCTTAGGAGTAGCTCGTAGAGCTTTGCCAGTCTATTCTTTCCTTCTAGAAGGGCCTCGTTAGCAGCTCTGACAGCCTCCCGGAGGTCACCGATTACGAAGCCCCCAGTTCTCAGAAGAATCGTGACTCTCACTCCTGTTTTGAGTTCAACGTATATCCCCCTCCTGCTAATAGACAGTATACCACTGTGCTTCATACCTGCTTCACGAGCTATTTTAAGTATAGATAGAGCTTCTCGTAAGGTTAGTGTAGATATGTGAAATATGGGGCCGGTAGCTATTAGCCAGAGTCTGCTCATAGGGGGAGAGTTCCTGACTACTGAAAGAACCTCATGTTCTTCGATTACCTCGTGCTTCTTGAATACCACTGTAGAGCTCTTGCGATGCCACGGCATTGGTGCGTCTACTATAGTTATCCTGCCACTACACGAGCTCACCGGGAAGGCTTTCTCCCTCTTAAAGAGTGCGAGGAGCACGTGGTATACGTCGGGGTCAAGATAGCCTACGTCTAAGTCCTCGAGCATCCTTCTGCGCATAGAGTCCTTCTCCTTTAGCCACAAGCTCCTGTCCACTATACCCACAGACTACCCAGTAACGGGAATTGAAAAGTAAGTAAAGAGTTTAGCGACACATACTTTTAAGCTAAAAATAATCACGAGTCTTAGGTGGTTGAGGGTGATACTAGAGAACGTGAAGCCCCAAAGCGATGGCCAGAAAAGGTTGCTGGAAGCTTTGAAGGCGGAGTCTTACTCCATAGTGGGGGTCTTCGGGCCAACTGGGAGCGGTAAGTCTCTCTTCTCTCTAGCATACGGAATAGAGTCAATAAGTAACAATAAGTTCAGGAGGTTCATGGTAGTCAAGCCCGTAATCGATGTCGTCACTGGAAGAGAGCTAACGCTAGCAGAAGCGAGTGATGAATACACTAAGCTTGCTAGCGAGTACTTGGCCGACGTTCTAGGGAGTTTTGTAGACCCGCTGAAGATATCGGAGCTCTCGAAGTCCGGGAAGCTCGTGCTGACGGATGGTCACTACTTAAAAGGTAGAACGTTCGATGAGACCTTGATATTTATAGATGACGCCCAACACGTTAGACTCGAGATACTACTTGAGGTAATCGTAAGGTTAGGAGTTAAAAGCCGGCTGATAATTGCGGCTGACCCCATATTCCAGACACTAAGAGGTGCGCAACACGACCACATAACCACACTCAGAGAGATACTCCTCAGTGAGTCCAACGCATACGTTGTAGACCTAGGTGTAGAGGATATTGTTAGAGAAGGTGCGAAAACCGGAGTAAGATTCTTGCTCGAGTACGCGTTGAGGTCTAGGAAGCTGCAGGAATCCGAGGCTAAAGCACTGCAAGTAATAAAGCTTCACTCACCAGACGCTGATGTAGTGACTGTTGTAGAGATGGAGGAGATAGCTAAGAAATACGGAATATCGCTAGACCACGTACCTAAGTACTTAGTTGTTGTTAAGCCTGGACATCTAGGTCGTCTTGTAGGTAAGGGTGGAGAGAGAATTTCAGCTATAGAGAAAGAACTAAGTAGTAGGGTCAGAGGGGTGGAGCTAGACTTAGATTTAAACAACTACATAAGGTCCGTTCACCCAGTTTCATGGATATGGAAGAGGACTAAGGTGAACCTACTGGGTTCCTACCTTGCAATAAGAATTGAGAGTGAGAACCTTGGTCCCTTAATGGGGCAGAGAGGCTCATACATAAGGTTCTTAGAGGAGGTCACTATGAAGCTCATGGGCTTAGGTGTTAAAGTCATACCTACTTCGGAGAAGGTGGAGTCAGATAAGTCTAGAAAGAAGGCTAAGAAATCTTCTCGAACTGAAGATCGAGGACGACCTGGTAGTAGCGTGGACCGACCGACCTAACTACTCGTGACCCGACTAGCCCGGCTTTCACGCCAATAGATTCGCACTTTCTTAAGTATCTATTTCGTGCCTCTAGAAGGGCCTCGTCCTTCGTTTTAGCTGTTACGAATTCGTATGCATGTATTACTCCCGCATCTCTTAGTGCTAATACTGCGTCTTCAAGGTATTCGTAAGCGAGCTCGGGTAGGGGCATTAAAATCCTGTCAAAGCATTTAGCACAGGATCTAGCTACCTCTCGAGCATCACCTAGTACTGGAACAACAACTTCAGAGACGTTGTTAAGCTTAACATTCTCTACCATGTAGTTGAAGGCGTCCGGGTTTATGTCTACCGATATAACACGCTTTGGCTTTGAGTACTTAGCTATTATGATCGAAAAGAGACCTACACCGGCAAACATGTTGAGGACCTCTTCGCCAGGCTTAACCAGTTTCGCTATCCTCGCATGCTCATAATTCAGAGCTGGTGATACATATACCTTAGTTATATCCAATCTAAATAAACAGCCGTGCTCCTTATATATGGTCTCACTCCTCAGCTCTCCAGCTAAGTGCACGAACTCTCTAATTCTGTAGCTACCTCCTACAGGTGTTACAGCAAGCCAGACAGACTTAACATACGGAAGCCTGTTCATTATCTCTACAGCAAGGTTTCTGTATGCTTCCACCCCCAAGTCGAGATCTAGTGGCTTTCTGAGAACTGCTATATCACCTATAATCTCTACTCTCTTCCACACTCTGCGCGCTAAAGACTCCCCTAAGACCTCTCTAGCTATATCTCTTAGCAAAGAGCCCAAGAATACCTATAATTTCAGACTATATCTAGGTTATAGCTTCAACACAACGAGGGCACTGTGACTCTCGTGTAGAGTGGCTGGTAGCCACAGTGGACGCCGAGAGGGGTGCGGCCCGTCCTAGAAAAACCCGAAAAGACCTAGAACTAGAAACAGCGGAAATCTCTTCGTTACCTCCTTGCTTCTCTTACTCAAGTATCGAACCAGAGTCTAGGATTCCCTAGGTGTTGCTTAAGTCAAAAGCTTAAAAGAGTGTGTGACTACTATATGAGGCGACGAAAGGGGGATGAGGATGAGCAGGAGACCGTCTCACGTAAGGTTTGATGTGCCACCGGAGGTCGCAGAAAAAGCCTATGAAGCAGTAAAGAAAGCTAGAGAGTCTGGAGGTAAGATCAAGAAGGGCACTAACGAAGCTACTAAAGCCGTTGAGAGGGGGCAGGCCAAGCTTGTTGTAATTGCTGTTGATGTCGATCCGCCAGAGGTTGTGCTACACTTACCGTATCTCTGCGATGAAAAGAAGGTCCCGTACATCTATGTGCCCAGCAAGAAGAGGCTCGGAGAGGTAGCCGGGATTCAAGTGGCATCAGCTTCCGTAGCCATATTAGAAGCCGCAGCCGCTAAAGACCTGGTCGAGGAACTTACTAGAGTGTTTCAGGACCTAAGAGCGAAAGCCGCATAGCATTACACCGAGAGATAGGTCACTAACGAAAAGAGTTTTCACACCGCACACAACGTTTTTTACTCGCCCATTCTCTTGAGGGTTTAAGTCTAGCTCCCGCAGAAAACTGCTGTTTAAGTACTAACCTAGAGGAGCTCTAGAGTCTGAGGTGTCACTATAGAAAAACTTAACCCCACTTTAAAACCTCGGTAATTAAGAATACCGTAGGTGCGAGGTGATTACTAGTGTTTAAGTCTGCTAGAGAACCTGCAACACCGGAGGGTCTGCAGTACCACATACACCTCAAGCCTGGTGATATACCAAGATATGTCTTACTCCCAGGAGATCCTGCGAGAGTTCCACTAATTGCCGGCTTCTGGGACCAGAGTAGGCTAGTAGCGGAGCATAGAGGGTTCGTAACGTACACTGGCACGTACAGAGGTGTTGCTTTAGCAGCTACATCCACCGGCATTGGTGGACCTTCTACAGCTATAGTTGTAGAAGAGCTACTTAGAGTTGGGGCAGATACCTTTATTAGAGTCGGTACGACAGGGGCTCTTCAAGACTACATAAAGCTAGGTGACTTGATAATCTCAACAGCAGCTGTGAGGCTAGATGGAGCTAGTAAGGCGTACGCTGACCCAGAGTACCCAGCTGTCGCAAGTTACGATGTCTTACTTGCTCTAATAGAGGCAGCAGAAAGCCTGGGTGTTAGATACCATGTGGGTATAACAGCTAGTAGTGATAGCTTCTACGTTGGTCAGGGGAGACCGGGCTTTAGAGGCTATCTACCGCGGAAATGGAAGGGAATTGAGCGCGAGCTAAGAGAGCTAAACGTTCTAAACTTCGAGATGGAGGCATCTACGTTGTTCACCCTATCCAACATATATAGTGCGAGAGCAGGTGCCGTGTGTGCCGCAATCGCTAATAGAGCTACTGACGAGTTCGATCCTCAAGCAGGCATAACTGACTTAGTTAGAGTTGCTAACGAGGCAGTTAAAGTACTTTATGAGTGGGACAACCTACGGGAGCTTAAGGGCAAAAAGTATCTTTCCGTACGACTAGTCTCTGGGAATACCTAGAGAAAAATGGCGCGGTAGAAGCAGGTGATAGCCGTGGTCAAGGTGCTCATCGACGGTGCTTCAGTTCTAACCGTAGATAGGGGTGTAAGCTATATAAGTACCGGTTATCTATATATAGAGAACGGGTTTATAAAGTCCCTCGGGGTTGGTCAGGCTTCCGAAGAGCTACTTTACCCCGAGCTCTTACTAGGAGGTGCGGGCAGACTTGTTACGAAAGGCTTTGCTTCAGGATTTACGGTGTTAAGTCTCTACCCCCTTAGGTACGGGCTAGAAGACATAGACTGGTTTTTGATGAGGGAGCTGGCTAGGGCTATCAAGAGAGCAGACATGTACTTCATCTCGCTTCTCTCCCTAGCTGAGTTGGCTAGTAAAGGTGTAACAGAAGTACTAGTAGTGGACGCTTACTTAGACGAAGTCGCAAGAGCCTCTAGAGATGTAGGCATAAACGTAACTTTAGCACCACCTCTCAACTGCGGTCTAGACGATCAACAGCAACTAAACGAGCTAAGGCTCCTACTTGGAAGGTGGCATGAGAGAGTTGAGGGAGTTAAGATTGGAATCTCCGTATGCAGAGAACTCAAGGAGGATCACGTAACTTTAGCTAAGGAAGCGAGTCTACCTATATACGCACTAGAGCTAGAAAAGGAACCTCCAAAGAGCGCTGAAAAAACTAAGATCGTTGCTGTAAATCCCGTGCTCAACATGGACTTCCCAGCTATTTACTACGGCAGGATGCTGCGAAGCTGGAAAGGAGGTGGAGGAGTAGGTATCGGGATAAGACCTTCCTACAGTGTGCGCGAAGTAGTGAAAGAAATACTTTGGTCTCAGAACGCTGACCCAGCAGACGTGTTTCTTTCTGGAACAAAAACTACTTCAGAGCTCATTAGCCAACAAGAGAACTCGACGCTCAGAGAGGGTAGTAGGAGCAGCATAGTCATCTACAACCTATCAGAACCTCCAGGATGGCCTCTTCCTCGTTCTCTTCACTCAGCTATAAGAGCGGTCTTGGAAGGTGATGCACCGATTGAGACAGTAATTGTTGGAGATGACATAGTACTAGACAGAGAGGGGATTTTAACTGTGGGTTACGAACTATTTAAAAAAGCAATTAAGAGATTTGATGAGCTGTATCCTACTCTTCCTCCCTTAATCTCTCGACAACAGCTGTAGGAATCACTCTCTTCTTAATAAACTCATAAAGTCTCCTGGCTTCCTCGTCTGAGACATACTTAGCTGCCGTTGTTAGAATACCTATGTTGCTCCTTAGGGCCTCCTCGATTGTTTTTCCATCTAGTAGTACTTTCTGCTTCTCTACGACTAGAGGTGTAGGTACTATGACAGCCGCTTTCTTTATGTAGACAAACTCCTCGTTGATTGGAGTAAGGACAAGAGCTCCCACCTCCCTACCTCCAAACTTTAACGAAAGAACGACGTCTCCGTCCTCAGTTTCACCCAGCTTCTCTATAGAGTACTCAACTATACCCGTCATTATCGCTTCAGCCTTAGGTAGACATGACTTTAAAACGGTCTCCACCTCACTTTCAGGAACCCTCCTAAATACTTCTACTCTAAGTGTATCCAGCTTCCACTCTATCTTACCTGGGGAAATTTCGTAGTCTACTATTATTCTGACAACATCTCCTTTATCTACCTTAAGGCCCTCTACTAGTATGCTGTAGAGGAGCTTGTTGAGTTGGCCAACAGCGTAAGCTATATCCTCACTCTTTATGACTCCCTCTTTCATAACATCCCTAAGCAGTGCGAACGTCGTTTTTCTTATTTTACTAGCATATGCCCCAGCTATTACAAACCCGGAGCTCAGTCTTGGCATTATTCCACCAAATAAGAACGTTGTTATGAAGCTATTAAACACCGACATAAATGTGTTAAACAAGCTATGTTCACTCTATCGAGCTTGACTTCGGATTAGCTTGTAGTAGTTGTTGTCACTACCTTATTTTGTCTCCACATGTCGCTCGGGCTTGCATTTACCTTATGAGCGCTTTATACAGCTCTGAAACTCCTAAGTTATAGTAAGTCAAGAACTCTATGAACTTGTTGAGAAGTGAATATACAAAAACGTACTTTACTAAAAGTTTTTGGTCAGCTGATAGTGATAGTGTACTTTGAAACATACGGGTGTGCTCTAAATAGGGCTGATACCGCCTTAATGAAGTCGTTAGTAAGTGAGAAAGGTCATCAAATCACTAAGCATATTGAAGAAGCAGACATTGTAGTTATAAACACGTGTACGGTAAGATTAGACACCGAACTAAAAGTCCTCAGGAGACTCTCCTACCTCTACAAGCATTTTGGAAACTCTAAGAAGATCGTTGTAGCGGGATGTATGGCTGCCGCTCAGCCATATACTATTAAGAGAGTGGTTCCGGGAGCTATACTCGTGTCCCCTCAGAATATCACGAGGCTAGTTGAAGCTATAGAGAGTGGTGCGGATGCCTTACTCGGTGAGAGAGATGTGTCCTATCTCAAGCCTTACGTAGACGGCGCTATAGCGGCTGTTCCGATAGCTGAGGGGTGTATTGGTGATTGCTCCTTTTGCTTAACTAAGCTAGCTAGGAGAAGGTTGCGGTCGTATAAACCGGGGGCGGTAGTTAAGGCTGTTGAAGAAGCTGTTAAGAGTGGTGCAGTCGAGATAGAGTTGACTGCGCAAGACACCGGGTCTTATGGTTTAGACCTAGGAGACGTTAGACTTCCGGACTTAGTTAGAGAGGTCGTAGAGAGAGTGCCGGGCAAATACATGCTGAGAATAGGAATGGCTAACCCTGATACCATAGCTGGGCTTATTGACGACGTCGTTGAAGTGCTCAATGAGCCGCGCGTTTATAAGTACATGCATATACCACTTCAGTCAGCTGATGACAGGATCCTAAAGATCATGAAGAGAAAGTACACCTACGACGACTTTAGGGAAATCGTCCGTGAGCTCAGAAGGAAGATTCTCGGCATAACTATAGCGACAGACATAATCGTAGGACACCCCGGAGAGGATGAAGATGCCTTTCAGAGAACTGCTACAGCAATAGTCGAACTACAGTTCGATAAGGTGCACATAGCCCAATATACTATAAGACCTCGTACGCTGTCTGCAGCCATGGACCAGGTACCCGAGCACGTAAAGAAGTTGAGGTCGACAGTTCTCAGTAAAATAGTTGAAGAAGTAGGTATCAGCATAAACCGCGAGTACTTGAACTCTATGGCTAACGTGATCGTAACGCATAAGAGCATTAGGGGGAGCACTATGGGTAGGACTATAAACTATAAGCCCGTAGTACTCCTCAACAGTAACACAGGCGAGACGGTAGGATCAGAGCACGTAGCTCGTGTAGTAGCAGCAACTTATTATGACCTGAGGGGATACCTCGTAGACTCTATGTGAGCTCTATGAGGATGGGTTCAATTAGAGATGGTGCCTCAACGACGGCTTCGTTATACCCTAGCCTGTTAATTAGCGAAGCTACTTTGGCATCGAGATTCATCGACTTAGAGATTGCGGATATGTCGTCAGCAGACTTTAAAGCCTTAACTACCTTAATATTGGTATTGTTCATAACCTCGTAGTCTAGTCCAGCTGGGGATTGAGTTACCACTATTAAACCTATCCCAAGTTTTCTAACCTCTGCTAGATATTTCTGCAGGAACTTGCTTTTGGCCATAACGTTGTGAGCCTCCTCTACTACGACGAAAACGCTGTCCTTAAACACCCCGCGTTCCTTTAAGTATTTAACAGCATTTAGCACACCGAGAGCTACTAAGCGCCTAAGCTCCAGAGTCTTTAGATTGCTTAAATTAAAGACTGTTAACCTACCCTTAGAGAACTCCACTAATCTATCTACTTCGCTAGGCTGAACCACCTTAAACACCTTTCCGTATTTAAGTAGTAGCGATACCTTTCTCATCAACGAAGCCTTAGTCTCGACTTCCCATCGAGCCTCGGGCTCGTACGTCTCTATTAAGTCGATCACTCTCTCGAGGTCCTTCGGTTTTTTCAGTAGCTTAGCTAGTAGATAAGCCTGAGGAGAACTAAGATCTAATACCTCCTCAAGTAAAAACACCGCATCCAGAGGGTCTTCGATAGGTATTGCGACAGGTTCCCCCAAGCCGACGTCAACAATGTAGTCTCCAACATGCGAATATTCACCGTACCAGTCTAGAACGACAGAAGCACCGTAACGCTTCAACTCATTAGCAAGCCTCATAGCTAGACTCGTCTTTCCTGAACCAGTAGTTCCAACTATCAAGCAGTGCCTCAAGAAGTCCGTCTGCTTCACATAAACCGGTATCCTAGGAGGAGTAGAGGTTCTTCCCAGTAGCACACCACCCTCGATCTCGTTCGAGCTGTTGTACGTTGAGTAAACCACTTCTATCCCACTTGACCTGTGGAGGCGTAGAGTAAAGGGACACTACCACACTCTGAGGAAACGATTCTCGTGTCTTCACCTAGGACGTACCTGAGTATTGGCGATAAATAATCAGCGCACGGCTCCTTCGACACTATCTCTACAAAAACCTTCAGGGCTCCACCGGAAAACTCCTCTACCACCCTAGTCTTACTCGGATTACAGGCTACTACAACAGCCCGAATAATGTCTAAAGCCTTGACTTCAATAGGCCTCTTAGTCAACAACCACAGACTCTCGCAGGACACGACGCCCCCACCTAAAGATAAACTTTTAAAATAGGTGCTGGGGGCAGATAACCAGCCTCTCCTACCCTGTAAAAACCACAATAAACCTTACACACCGAACAACCAATGAACCATAATGAGCTGATTTCTCTCGGGATAAGGAAACTTAAGGCCATAAAATCGGCTAAACTGGCTACTCTACGAGAAGTTATGAAGCACAACGCCCCACTCCACACGATGCGTAGCTCTAAGTGCGAGTTAATACATTACATAAAGTAGAAAGAAGCGCTACTAGTAAGACCCACTAAGAAGGTTTAACAGACCCGACTGCTTCTACTCACCTTAAAGAGGTTTAGTTATGAAATTCCGCTACCGCTTACTCCGCCTTTCTACATCGACTTATACCAAGACAGAAACTGAGGAAGTAGGTATACTACGTGCTCTTAGAGCGCATTAAAAGTTCGCAATGTGGTGTTACTATATACTTTACCTAGGACTTCAAGTTACGCATTACTGCTCTTCAAGCGGTGCTATACTAGCTACGCTACTATCACTAAATACAAATGTGTTCCTCTCAACTCGAATGACCTTACCCGAGACAGGTGATCGAATAGTCTCTCCACTAACCTGACTTAGGACATCGCCCTTCATTACGAACGCTCCCGGCTCTACGGTAAACTCCGGGAAACCCTCCACAGGAGTTTTCACATGAACTAACTTACCATAGTAGGTCTTTTCTCTCTTTGAGTAAGTAGAGACGCTACTATCGCTAACTACCCCAAGGTTTACTAGCATTCCTAGGGTAACTCTATACAGTTCTTCACCCCACTTCTTGTCGTAGTAACCGTCACCTCCTCCAGTCTCAATAATCACTGCCGGTATTCCTTTGTGTGTTGCTTCAACAAACAGCTGCCCGCGTGTTCCCGTAGACTCTACGGCTGTATCCCACGGGATGGTATCAGCGAACTCCCTCACCTTTGGGAACTCCTTGTGCAGGGCGAGAATATACTGGTAAGAGTTTAGACCAGCGCAGTGGAGGTCGAGTACGTAGTCAGATGAAGATGCTAGCTCCCATACGAACTTAACTATCTTTTTCGTGATCACTGAACCGGTGCCTTCAGGAAAAACTCTGTTCATATCCACGTAATCTACGGGATTAAACCTCGTCCTAGCATTGAACCCCAGCACGTTGACTACTGGCATAATGATCGCGGTCCCACTAACACTACCCTTTTGCTTAAGGTATTCAACTAGCTTGTAAGCAGCAAACACTCCAGTGACTTCATCACCATGAATAGCTGCTGTAATTAGAATTCGAGGAGAGCCTCCAGATCCGAAAACATAGTACTTCAGCCTGAGTTCAGGTAAGTCCAGGAACTTTAAATCCATACGCAACCCTAATTACCTTATGTGAAACATTTACCTTTAAAAGAAGCAGGCTATAAACGTCCTACTCAACCAGTTCATAGTTCCTAGTCGTGCACGTAGATAGCTCTTACTTGCCTCCTTTTTTCAGAGACTTTCTCTAGCTTGACGAAGCCTATGCGCACTAGCTGAAGAAGCCTACCAGGTGGGAATTCCGTGATGACTTTCTCAGCTATACCGCGAACTACTCTAAGCTTAAGTTTCTCAGGCTTAAGTAGCTCCAACTTAGCGTGGCTAGCTACCGGAACCCACTGCACTATCTTCAGGCCTGATTTCCTAGCCTGCTCTACACCTGACCCCACAAATCTCGCCTCTACATGCTCTCTATATGCACTCTCAACCGCAATGTTGCAGAACTCGAGTAACCTCAGAGAACCGTCTCTACTTAATGTACCGTAGTCCTCTCTGCTAATGAAAACTTCGACCTGATCATCCGAACCAAGGTCAATGGTTCTAGAACCAAGAGACGTATTAGATGGATGATAGCTTAGCTTTAGAACCCTCAAATTGAGTTCTTTAGGTACGCCTCTTATCACAACCCTTACTGGATCAAGCACAGCCATGACTCTAGGGGACACCGGGTCTATCTTTTTCCGATTCAGTGATGCGATGTTCTCCCAGCTAATAGTTGCATCAGTTCCCTTAACTCCTACTTCCATGATTATCTCTCTAACAACCTCGGGGAGAATCCCTCGCCTCCTTAACGACCTCAGCGTCCCAAACCTCGGATCATCGACTTCTACTCTACTACTTTTCTTGAGAAATTCCTTTATCTTACTCTTACTTAGGATCATTCCCTCAAGTCTTAATCTTCCTAAGTTTATTACTTCTGGATACTCCCATCCCAGTGCTCTGTAGACATAAAGCTGCTTCAAAGTGTTTATAGCGTGTTCCTTACCCCTAAGTATGTGGGTAACGCCCATAAGCCTGTCGTCAACGCCTGCGGCAAAGTTATACGTTGGCCAAACAACGTATCTATCTCCGGTTAGTGGGTGTGGATACCTTGAGGTATCTACTACCCTAAATGCTACCCAATCTATTAGCGATGGATCGTGGCTGGTTAGGTCCGTTTTAACTCTCATTACAGCCTCTCCCTCGGTAAAGTAGCCGGACAACATCTTATCGAAGAGCTCCAAAGATTCCTCTGAACTCTGGGCTCTGTGGGGACACGGCCTCCTTTCGAGCTTAAGCTTTCTAAACTCCTCACGCCTGCACAAATCTACGTAAGCTCCACCTCGGGCAATAAGCTCTTTAGCAACATTGTAGTATAGCTCCATCCTCAACGACTGAACGTACTCCTCGTTCCAAGAAATTCCTAGCCATTTTAAGTCTTCCCTGATAGCTTTATATGCCTCCGGTAAAGGTTTCTTGATCCTAGGGTCAGTATCCTCAAATCTGAGAATGAAAACTCCATTATATTCCTTAGCATATTCGTAACTGAGTAAGGCAGGTCTAGCGTTCCCTAAGTGTATGTAGAAATCTGGATTAGGTGCGAATCGAGTCTTAACGCTTTTGTGTTTATCTACCCCAGGTAACGGCGGAAGGACTTTTTCTTCTCTGCGCTCGACTTGTTTAGTTTCCTCAAAGAACTCGGGAAATTTCTCTTTAACAAGTTTAACTTGCTCCTCTATGGAGAGAGAGTTCACAAAGCTAACTACCTCCCTAACTACTTCTGCTATTTGCTTAGCATACTTCCTTAATTCAGGTAACTCCCCAAGGACTTTGCTAACTACAGCACTTTCTAAAGCTTTACCCCCATGGTCGATCGAGTTCCTTAAAGCATGCTTTAGTGCTATCTCTCTAACTTTCTTGACTTCCACTTACTACACCCCCTTCTGTAGTTAGTATAATGTAGCACTTTAACGGTCTTGACGCCGGATCCTCGTACAACAACGCAACATAACCCTCTAGAGCAGACCTCTTACTCCTGACTTCACCTTTGCCGGTTATTATGTAAGCTAGCAGTTCATTAACTCTCACATAATCACCTATATCGACCTGCGGGTAAACTTCCGAACCAGATATCTCTACTATAGCTACCTTCGAGCCTCTAGCTAGACTTAAGCATATGTCTCTCCTTCTATTACATACCGTAAGATCTGCTTCAACACTCCTTTTCCTAATCAACTCGAGAGCTAGTTCGTGACACTCTATCTTGGTGTTCTCTATATAGCATTCTGCCGGTCTATAGTACCTCAATACTTCATCTAAGTCCTTTAAAACCTTAGCTGAAGCCTCACCAGGCTTTAGAGACAAAAAACCACCGCTAGTAGGATCGCCTAGTTACGTAATAAGCAAGATCCCTAAGCATCTCTCTAGCTTCGTTATCTCTGGGGTTTGTTAGATATAGGGCTTCTATACCTTTTCTTATAAACTCCTCTGCGAGCTTATTACTGAACTCCAGTGCCCCAATTTCTACTATTGTTCTAGCTGCCTTCTCAAGCTCATCTCGCCTTACGTTACTTCTCCCTAGTGAGTTGAGTATGGTCTTCCTTTGTTCCTCGTTTGCTCTCTCTAGGGCGTAGAGAACGAGTATGGTCTTCTTTCCCTCCCTGAGGTCGCTATACTTAGGCTTACCTAACGTCTTTTCGTCGGCTACTAAACCTAGTTCATCGTCTCTTATCTGAAACGCTATACCGATATCTGTGGCAAACTCAGCTAGGTTAGCTAACTCGTCATCGGAAGCTCCGGCAATTATGGCACCTATGAGTACAGAAGACCTAAATAGCCCGGCTGTTTTCTTTTCGACCATCTCTATATACTCACTTACTGTAACGTTGTCTCTAGAAGTAAAGAGTAAGTCTAGTGCCTGACCTTCAGCAACTGTTCTAGCCGCCCAAGTCAACTCCCTAATCGCTGAAACGACTCTCTCGTAGCTTAAGCCGTAGTCTAGCAACCTATGGAGAGCTTCATACGACTTCGCAAAGAGGAGGTCTCCGGCTACTATAGCGAGAGCTTCACCCCAGATTTTGTGAACTGTCGGAACCCCTCTTCTATACTCGTCTCTATCCATTATGTCGTCATGCACCAGCGTGAAATTATGAAATATCTCAACAGCTGCTGCTGCCCACGACGAGATCTCTAGTGAGAGCCCGTACATCTTAGAGGTAAGAGCAACAAGTAGGGGTCTAAGCCTCTTACCACCAGCTCTAATCAAGTGCATAGACGCATCATAAAGCTCCTTTGGTTGACCAGACACTAGCTCCTCTATCCTTCTGTACGTCATGGAGCTAACAGTACTCGCTAAGCTCACGAGACGCTCAGGGAGCTCCAACCTCACACCTCAACTACGGTATACTACCACAACAAATTTAGCTTAGCAATAATGCTACGAATGACGCATCACCTAACTACTAACAGCGTCATATGCCGTAAACACTGTTGCTACGCAAAAATACCACGGGTTTTGCTCACACGTAGTTGCTTGACCCAGGCGTTTTATGCTATACGTCGAGAGATCTACATGGTTCGGGTCTTTTCGACACTAGTATTTACTTTTGAGTAATTGAACGGAGTACTCCAGCAGGTACTATGCTACGAGCGGCTTATGAACTAATTCACTAGAGACACGGCGGATTCATAGTTACCTAGAGAGACTTGCGAAGAGCGTAAAAACACTAAACGGGCTTTACTATTAGTGATTGACGAAATAACGCAACGCTCTGTATTGAAAGTGCTGCTTGGTTAACGCTCTCGAGGTGTTCAGCAGTAAGATATATTTAAATATCTCTTGAAACACAGTCTTGGGAGATTAGGATGAGCTACTCAGGTGCTGAAGTGAGTTTAGCTGAGTCTAATATTGTTGAGCAACTCATGGGTATCTACAGACTGATGTCTGACGAGATAAGAGAACTGAACACCATGATTAGAGAAACAGACCTTACTCAGAGTCTGCTTATCGAAAAGAGATACGATAAAGTTAGAAAGCTAAAGAACGATATCGAGAGTGCGTCTATGAGCTTAATGGAGTACTTTATTAAGGTATCTGAGTACATATCCTCACGTGAACTATACGTAATGGTTATCGACGAGACCATGAGAATAGCCGAGGATCTTGAAGCAGCTGCTTATAGGATATTCTTAGTAAATAAGCTTGGAGGTAAAATACCGGACAAGATCTACGTGATAATTAGTGAAGTATCTAAGAAGATAATGTCGCTTATAGACATGTTGAGTGACATGATCAGGAACGTAGACAACAATAAGGTCATTAAGGAGATGTTCTCAGAAGCAGTAAAGGTTGAAGACTCTATTGACGAGCTCTATAGGGAGGGGGGGTTGGAGTGCTTGAAAATATCGGGAGACTTTGTTGGGGCGTCTATACTTAAGGAAGCTTTAGACAAGCTTGAGGACTCAGCTGATATAGCCAAGAGGGTGGCTACCTATATCTGGTTCCTCTCATCGTTTAAGTGAGCTCAAGTCGTGTGGACCTGTTAGTGGATACTTAATAGGTTCAAAGATAGTTGTTTTTGATGTAGAGAAGGCTAGGTGTTTATTCACGCACGGGTTCTACGGCAAACCTGTAGGCGTGAGAAAACCTAAGGATACGAACATAGAGGTACCCCTAGAACTTTCTCTACTAGAAGCTATATTTTTGTTAAGAGAGGGAATTTTAAAGGTGTATTCCGGAGATGCGGAGGTCGATAAGGAAGAACTCCAGAAAATAGTTAGTCAAGCATTTAGTAACTTCGAAGAGCTTTATGCAGTATACGAAGACATCAGGTCTCAGGGGTTTACTGTTCGATCCGCACTTAAGTACGGTGCGGACTTTGCTGTCTATAGAACAAGACCCGGTCTAGAGCACGCACCATTCTTAGTAAAGGTAGTTTCCGAGAATCAGCTACTAGATCCTGGAGACGTAGTTGGCTGGGGGAGAATATCGCACAGCGTCAGAAAGACCCTGTTGCTAGCAGTGCCTAACCAAAAGAACGGGGAAATAAACTACGTAGTTCTAAGATGGTTCAAGCCGTAATAGTCTCTACCCTAAATCGCTACTAGGTTGACTTAGAGCTAGTTGCGCCTCAGCCCTTGGTAGCTACTTATTAGTGAATTAAGTTATGTAATCTATATCTTACTCGATGCCCCGAGTAGTAGTGCTCAGGCTAGGACACAGACCCGGGAGAGATAAGAGAGTTACAACTCATGTGGGACTTGTAGCTAGAGCTTTTGGAGCCTCTGGGATGGTTATAGCTGGCGTCAAGGATGAAGACATCATTAAAAGGTTGAGGAGAGTGTGTGAAGTCTGGGGCCGTAGGGATTTCATGGTTATGGATAGTATTAACCCGCTAGACTACATAAAGATCTGGAAGGATTCTAATGGGCTGGTCGTGCACTTGACTATGTACGGTCTCCACATTGATGATGTGATAGATACTATTAAGTCACTGAATAAAGACATCCTAGTTATAGTAGGTGCCGCAAAAGTTCCTCGAGTGTATTATGAGCTATCAGACTATAACGTAGCTGTAGGGCATCAGCCACACTCTGAGATAGCTGCTTTAGCGATATTTTTAGACAGGCTCTATTCCGGGAAAGAGCTAAAACTTATCTACTCTGATGCTAAATTATACATAGAGCCAAGTCCACGAGAGAAGAAGGTGATAGTTCGTGACTAACTACGTTGAGGGTTTGTTGAAGTTCATCGAGAGCTACCTAGGTAGTGAGGGCATGAAGGTATTTCAGGTTCTGCTTGATAGTGATAAAGAACTGAGTTACAGCGACATTATAGCTAAGACAGATCTAGATGAGCAAACAGTGAGGAGAGTACTTTACGAGCTTAATGACTTGGGCTTAGTGGTATATAGGAGAGTTCAATCACCTGAAGACGGTAGGTTCATCTACTACTGGTTTGTGAACTCTTATGGGCTTAACCAAGTGCTTTTAAACCGGAAGAGAATGACTTTAGAGAAGCTGAAAGCGAGACTGGACCACGAGATGAGGACCATATTCTTTCTCTGCCTAAACGACGGTATTAGGGTGTCCTTCGATGAGGCTATGGAGTCGGACTTCAGGTGCCCCAAATGTTCTTCGCTGCTTGTTCAAGAAGATAAGAACCCTTACGTAGACTCTCTCAAGCGACTAGTTGAAAAGCTGAGCAGAGAGATAGAGGATGAGCGCAGGTCTGTTTCTGCTTGATCTATTCTCAGGAGCTGGCGGGTTCTCACGAGGCTTCAAAGATGAAGGTTATAGGGTACTTCTAGCAGTAGATAACGATAAAACTGTCTCTAGAACTTATAGTGCTAACTTCCCTAGAACGATAGTTCTTAGCGAAGATATTAGAGAAGTATCTTGCGATGACATCATGTACATCATCAATAGGGCTCGTGTCGATGTCGTAATAGGTTCCCCACCGTGCGAACCGTTTACAGCAGCCAATCCACGGCGATCACGTAGTCCTATAGATAGACTGTACTCAGATCCCACAGGCTCTCTTGTCCTAGAGTACGTCAGGGTAGTTGAGTGCGTTAAGCCGAGGATTTTCATTATGGAGAACGTGCCTGGTATCATTGAAGGAGAGCTTAAGCAGGCCATAAAAACAGAGTTCGCTAAAGCTGGGTATGGGACAGTATTCTATAATATTCTAAGAGCAGAAGACTTCGGGGTACCGTCAAGGAGAACTCGTGTTTTCATATCTAATATCAGAATAGACCCACCAAGAGTTAGTAAGAGGATGACCGTGTGGGACGCCATAGGAGACCTGCCTAGCCCATCCCAAGATCCCGACATACCGAATCACGAACCACCTCCCTCATTGAGTGCTAGAAAGCTTAAGAGAGCTGTGAAGCTCAGGTCTGGGGCGGCATTAGTGAAGTACCGAGGTTGTGGTGGGCGTCTTTTTCCGAACCTAGTAAAACTAGACCCACACAGAATAGCTCCAACAGTTATGGGTTCCTCCAGGTTTATACATCCATACGAACCGCGGCTACTTACCGTAAGGGAGCAGGCCAGGCTTATGAGCTACCCCGATGACCACGTCTTCGTGGGAGGTAAAGAAGAACAGTACAATCAAGTTGGTGAGTCCGTTCCTCCAGTTCTATCGGGTGTTATGGCTAGGTACTTACTGAAGTACCTAGTTTAGATATCTTGAAATAGACCTTATCCATAAAGCTAAACCCTGAGAGAAACTCTTGCTTATTGGCTTCTACAATAGCTATATAGCCCCAAAGAGATATGATCATCTTGAAGAGAGTTTCACCTTGTTTTAAACTTATAACGTACCCCCACGCTACGAAATCGACGCCTCTTTCGTAATTAGGCGTGTGCTTACTAATAGTTACTACTACTTCATCGCCGGACTTAAGCCTCACGAGCTTGCTCTGTACGTCAAACCTTACTTTTATGTCACCGCAGTCAATAGAGTACACAGTTACGTTAGGTATGTGAGATTTAGTAACCTCGGTTACTCTACCTTTAACTTCTAGATACCCTGAAGCCTGAGAATAGCGGGTCTCCTCACTACCTACCGGATCCCCCACATTTTGATCTGAAGCGCTCATATCTCCTCAACAGTAAACGAGCCCACTAAGATATATAAGCAACTCATTATCCCTCTAGAGTCACTTTTTATTAGCTATGAAAAGCGTGTTCAGCGACCTTAGGTAGTATTTAGGTTCTTCATAGCTCCAATAAATGCTTACGGCATTAGTGGACTAGTGGACACTAGCGACCACTATACGAATTTACCTAGATACCTCAAACCGAGTGGGAATTTAGTTAGGTGTTAGAAGATGGGTGTAAGGTAGACATTCACGAGCTCGTTCGGGGACAGGTCTCCTATACTAACTTAGCTTGCTGAGAAACTTCCTCTTACTTAAGGTTGCTGCTAGAATTACTACGAGTGCGACAGATATTAGTGCTAGAGAGTATAGCTCCACTCCGTATTTAGGTACTTGAACGTACTCCGTCACTGTAGTTGTTACCCCAGGTAAGTAGTAGGCTTTGACGTAGGTCTCCGTTATAGCTCTAGTAGTAGTAATAGTTACAACCTCAATTACGGGCTTAGAGGGTAAAACAGTGCCTTTAACATAAGGATAGGCAGCGACGGTAGCTATATCACCGTGTGTAGTAGAATACGTGTTTAGTGTGAGTAGCTGGTCTTCGATGGATTCAGCTAGGATATCTAAGACCCTCGGTATATACCTCAGGTTTAGCTCATCAACCGTTTTATTATATATTACTGGAGCATCCGATCCGATGGCCCCAATTCTTACGAGCTTATCCCTCGAGGAAGGATCGTACGCTGACACAGCTATGAAGTACCTCCAGGCCGTTACGTTTATGTTATCAACTGCTTCAGCTATTATAGTAGTAGGAATCTCGACGACAATGGAGTTGTTCAAGACGTAAACCCTGTCCACTGCTTGAGTTCTCCCGTCAACGTACACAACACTAGATACATAGTCACCGAGATTCGGGGCAACAACTACACAAGCACACCACGCATCAATAGCCCTAAGCCTGACGTTGAGACCTAGCGTATCGGTTCGACCGTTATCACATGCCCCCACAATATAAACGTGTACTATCTGAGGTGAAAACCCCAGAGGTGACCGAAGTGGGTTACTCAAGTTAGTAAAGCTCAAGGTCAGCTTAATTATGCCACCATCAAGTTTAGCTGAGAACCTCCTTAAGTCGAAGTACTCAGCTCTATAAGCATCGTAGAAAGCTGAGCTGTAGACATAGTCACCTGGACCATAAGAGTCGTTATCTGGATCCTCGTAACTTACTTCTGAAGATCCGGAAACAGCAAAAGCTAACTTGAAACAATCGCATATACTAAGCAACATCATCGCAAAGAGTAGGACAGCGAAGACCGATTTCACGTACACATTGTCCGCTACTCTCACATAGCTCACCTAAACTACATCCAGTATGCCATATAAAAGAGTTTCCTTACCTATGGTGTGCTTATATACCTGCGAGCACTCAATAACCTCAAGAGAGTTAACTCCCACACAATACCACTGGCTATCTGCTGAGTTTAAGAGTTCTAGAGAAACCGTAGAACGTGAGCCAACTTTTTTGATAGCAGTGTATGTCTTCTAGGGATGCTACCTCGGCGGCTAAGGTGTTCCGTAAACTGATTACCGTAGATGAAGCTTTGAGGGAGTTAGACGGCTACCTAAAGTCGAGGCAACTAATTATCGAAGAAGTAGACTTACGCCATGCCTTGGCCCGCGTGCTAGCTGAAGACATCCTCGCCGTCACTGATTACCCACCCTTCGACAGATCTGAAGTAGATGGATTTGCTGTACGCTCGTCGGACCTCGAGGGAGTAGACGAAGATAACCCAGTGAGATTAAAGGTCTTGGGTTCGGTAGGTGTAGGTGAACAACCTAGGTACTCTGTAGAACCGAGCACATGCGTTGAAGTCTCTACTGGAGCTATGGTACCCCGGGGAGCCGATGCCGTAGTTCCAGTCGAATATACGAAAAAAGTTGGGGAATATATCTATGTATACCGTAGCGTCGCTCCCGGAGAAAACTTAGCTTATGGTGGAAGCGACGTGCTCTCCGGTGATATAGCAGCTCTTGAAGGTACTTTACTAGGTTCGGCTGAGATAGCAACTCTCGCTGGAGTCGGGGTATCAAAGGTAAAGGTCTACAAAAGGACTAGGATCGGTTTAGTGTCTATAGGTAGCGAGCTTGTAGAGCCCGGTAAGTACTTGAAGCCTGGAGAGGTTTATGACGTTAATTCGTACTATCTGGAAGCAGCTCTCAGAGAATTAGGTACTGAAGTAGTTTTTTATGGTGTTGTAGAGGATAGCGAAGATCGGTTAAGAGATGTCTTACGTAAGGCTATTAGTGAGTGCGATGTGGTAATTACTAGTGGAGGTACTTCGGCAGGTATAAGCGATGTTACGTACAGAGTGGTAGATGAGCTTGGTAAGCCGGGTATAATCGCCCATGGTTTAAAGATTAGACCGGGTAAACCCACCTTTATTGCCTTAATTGGAGATAAGCTCTTGTTCGGACTCCCCGGCTTTCCTCTATCTATGATGATGATATTTAATATCCTCGTGAAACCCGCGATAGCGAGGATTTTAGGACTTCGCGGAAGCTACATCACGTACACCGAAGAAGCTATGTTAGCAGAGAGAGTGATTGGTTATTTAGGTGTCGATAGGTTAGTCCCGGTAATACTTAGACGAGGACCTAAAGGAATGCTAGCCTTTCCGGTAAGCTACCGCTCGGGTTCGATAAACACTCTACAGTTAGCAGATGGTTTTATAAGAGTTCAGGCAGGAATACCCTACATCGAAAGTGGAGCTAGTGTCGTGGTTTATAGGTTAAATAACCGCAAGATAGTGGACGTACTAGCGATAGGTAGTCACGATTACCTCTTTGCTGATGTACTTAAGGCATTAAGCCGCGAGTTCACAGTCAAATACGTGGCAACAGGTTCTCTCGTAGGTCTTGACGCAGTGGCTAAAGGAGTGGCTGATGTAGCTGGCGTGCACATTCTTGACCGCGATACGGGGACATATAATGAAGAAGCTATTAGGAGACTCGGCTATGGAGGTAGAGTCGCTCTTGTCTTAGGATATGCGAGAGAAGTAGGTCTTGTAACACTTAAGGGCAATCCGAAGAACGTTAAAAGTCTTCGAGATTTACTTCGAGATGACGTTATCTTTATAAATAGAAGCAGGTACAGCGGTACTAGAGTACTGATTGATGCGGTCCTGCAGGATCTAGCTGTAGAGCTGGGGATATCGTTTGATGAGCTAGTAAATAAAATAAAGGGGTACCACTCAGAGGCTAAAACACATAGTGGTGTAGCAATAAGCATACTAACTGGTAGAGCGGATGTAGGCTTGACACTAAGATATGTTGCTCAGAGATACGGCTTGGACTTCATGCCTATAGCGTATGAAAGATTCGATGTTGCGGTAAGTGTAAACTCCCTCGAGATGCCGGGAGTGAAGTACTTAATTAACTACTTGAGGTCTAGTGAATTTAGGCAACTAACAGCGAAGTACCCAGGCTATAAAGTACTTAATAGCACTGGGGAACTGGTCTTCCTCAAATAAGCTTCTGTACCTGAACATAAAAAGGCGCAGAAAGAGAGAAGTTGATAAACGTTTTAACTACGAATGTAGATGGGTACGAGGACGTTAATAAGTCGGGGTAGTCAGAGGTGGTTAATAAGCTGAGGTCTGCAGAATATAGTGTGCCGCCACGCTTGAATAATACGAAAACCGTGAGTGAGTTGGCGGAAATGGTTTCGAGGTGTTCGTGTTGATAACTTTGCTTAAGAAGAGCGAGCCGGGAGTAGCGACCTACCGTAAGTCTACTAGTAGCTTTAGGAACAAGCTTTTGGCGTACCTAGAACTGGTCCGCCTTCATAACGTAGTAGCAGCAGTTCTATGCGTTGTCTTAGGCATGCTCACTACCTCAAGAGCTTTAGGGAGACCTTTGTACGCTTTTGAGGTAGTGGTAGCTAGCGCTGTTGTAGCGTTTGTCTCAGCAGGAGGGTATGTTATTAATGACTACTTTGACTATAGGGTAGACCTAGTTAACAAACCCTACAGACCTATACCCTCCGGGAGAGTTAGTCTTAGAGAGGTTTTCTACTTCTCTTTAGTTCTAGGCTTCATAGGTATCGCTCTCTCAATAGAGTTCGGCATCGTGTCGTTTGTTTTCGTGTTGCTGAACTCTCTCTTAGTGTACGGCTACTCAGCAAAAATAAAAGAGTGGGGGATCGTGGGAAATATTGTTGTTAGTTTCGAGGGCAGTGCATCTATTTTTTACGGATCCCTAGTGGTGTGCGCCCGGGTGAGAGAGTACGGGGCCCTGACTTCTGCTATAGCCCCTATGGCGATAGCTTTCACCTTACTCTTAGGAAGAGAAATAGTCAAGACCGTCGAGGACTACTACGCGGACTCTGTACGTAAAGTAAGGTCTCTCCCTCGAACAATCGGTTTAAAGAGGTCTGCTCTAGTAGCCTCGGCAATCCTGCTTACAGTCCCCATGCTCTCCGTACTCCCTCTTTTCTCGGAGCATTACAACGCCTCAGTATACATCCCCCTAGCTACATTTACGGTAGTAATAGTGGTGACGTCGGCCTTAAAGATGATCAGGAGCACCAACATTATTTCAACAGCAATTAAAGTGAGGTCTGCTCTGAAGATCGCAATAATAACTGGAATACTCGCATTGCTATTATCTCTACTCTTATGAATATAGAGCTCTCACGTCTGCTGCTATTCTAGTCTACTCTAGGTAGGACCTATCTGCTACAGTATACTCAAACCGCTTTGGGTTGAGAGCCCGGACTATGTGCTTAAAGGCCTCTTCAGGCTTCGAATGCTTCCCGCAGGAATAGACATCTACAGTGGCAAAACCGTATTCGGGCCATGTGTGTACAGCTATGTGCGACTCCAGAATTACAGCTACTACGCTAACTCCTGGACTTATGTGCCAAACCTTAATGTCAAGCAACGTCATATTACCTATTTTAGCTGCCTCAATAACTATGTTCTTAAGAAACTCTGGATCAGCCAGTAGCTCGTATCTACACTCGTACAAGCTGCCATAGACGTGCTTCCCATAGACTATGTACCTGACTTCCTGCATCTCCCAAATCTGGTTCTCCTGACAGTAAATATAAGCATATCCCCCCATACCCACACCCCTTATAACTCATTTACTTTATTTCAATAGAAATATGTTTTTTATGTAAAATAATTTAATGAAATGATTATATTTTATTTCAAAATAAGGTTGCAGTAGCTCATGCCATTACCTTAACTCTCATCTTTACTCTAGCTTATTTCAGCCTCGCACAAGACCACGCTGGCTTTAGTAGTACGCTGCGGCTATAGATTGAGTCACTAGCTCAAGCTTCTCTAAAGTATGTATCTAAATCCGGGAATAGAGTCTCAAGGATAGAACTAGCGATTAGCAACTTGAAGTGGCTATGAATACCTAGAAGAACTCGAGCGCCGCGGCCGGGATTTGAACCCGGGTCACGGGCTCGACAGGCCCGCATACTAGGCCGGGCTATACTACCGCGGCACCGTCTACTATAAAACTAGTGAGGCTTTTAAAGCTTTGTAAAGGTACATAGTTGAGGTGATTTAGTTGAGTGTCGAGTATGCTGAGCTCGGCGACCTTAAGGAGGGTAGCTACATAGTCATAGACGGAGAGCCTTGTAGAATAGTCGAGATGACAAGAGCGAAGACAGGCAAGCATGGTAGTGCTAAAGCTCACGTAGTTGCTATAGGCATATTTAGCGGTACTAGAAAAACTTTAGTTGCTCCCGTCGATCAGAGAGTGGAGGTTCCCATAGTTGCTAAGAAAACCGCTCAGGTTATAGCTATTCTAGGAGATAGAGTCCAACTAATGGACTTAGAAACCTACGAGACTTTCGAGGTAGAGCTTCCAAGAGAAGGAGACGTTGCGAGTAGGATTCGAAGTGGTAGTGAGGTTGAGTACTGGGAGGTCATGGGGATCAGGAAAATAATGCGCTTACTTAAAGCCTGAGGAAATTCAGGAAAGGAGGCATGTCTAGCATCTTCGGTAAAGTCAGAGACCTTGTATCATCTTTTCTGAGATCCTCTGAAAGCTATGAAGAGGCCGTCGCAGCGTTCATCAAAGAGTTACAGAAGGAAATGATTAAAGCAGACGTTAACATTAGAGTAGTCTCAGAGTTCAGCTCTAGGATTAGAGAAAGAGCACTTAAGGAAGAACCTCCACCAGGTATTTTAAGAAAGGAGTGGTTTATCAAGATAGTCTACGACGAGCTCGTAAAACTTTTAGGTGGTGATACGGTACCAGAACCTTTTCCCAGAAGCTTTCCGTGGGTAGTGTTGCTAGTGGGAGTTCAAGGTAGTGGTAAGACAACTACGGCTGGCAAGCTAGCTCTTCACTATAAGAAGCGTGGATATAGAGTTGGACTAGCAACAACAGATACGTACAGACCGGCAGCTTACGACCAGCTTAAGCAATTAGCAGATCACGTAGGTGTTCCTTTCTACGGCGAGAGGCAGGGAGACCCAGTAGAAATAGCGAAAAAAGCCATTAAAAAGCTACTACATGACTACCTATGCGACATAGTCATAGTTGATACTGCCGGCAGACATGGTTACGGTAAGGAAGAAGACTTACTCGTAGAAATGAAGGAAATAGCTGATGCGATAAAGCCTTCAGAAGTCGTACTCATAATTGATGCGTCAATGGGGCAAAAAGCGCTTGATTTGGCGAAAAAGTTTCACGAGAGGACTCCCATCGGCTCCATAATAGTCACAAAACTAGACGGTACTGCGCGTGGAGGAGGAGCTCTTTCAGCAGTAGTAGCTACTGGTGCTAGAATCAAGTTTATAGGGGATGGGGAGAAGCTTGAGGACTTCGAACTCTTCAATCCTAAGAGGTTCGTTGCGAGGATACTGGGACTAGGAGATATAGAAAGTCTTCTAGAAAAGTTTAAAGCTATCGAAGAGAGTGATGAAATCAAGAAGCGCCTTGAAAAAGCTGTGACGCTAGGTAGAATGACCATGAGGGACATATACTACCAGCTAAAGTCCGTTAAAAAGCTAGGTCCCTTAAGAAAGGTTCTCGAGCTGGTACCCGGACTATCTATGTTGAAAATAGGTGATGAGATGCTTAAAGGAAGCGAGAAAAAGATAGATGTGTGGGTCAGTATAATAGAGTCTATGACGTATAGAGAGCTCGATAATCCAAGTATAATAGACAGGAGTAGAGTGAAGAGGATAGCGATGGGGTCCGGTAGAACAGTCAATGAGGTAAAGGAGCTTCTCGATTACTATGAGTTAGTGAACAAGATGCTAAAGGACCTTAAGAGAGGTAAGCTTCGGGTCAAGGGACTTGACCTGGGCCGCATAGGTGGAGGATCTGACTGATAGATGGGAGAACATAAGTAGGGTTATGGAAGCAGCGTTAAGAGTTCTTTTAAAATACCCTTTATGTGACCGTTGCTTAGGGAGACTATTCGCTAGGCTCGGTAGAGGAATAGATAATGCTGATCGCGGAAGAGCTATTAAGACTTTCCTCGCAATGTTTCTTGCCGAGATTAGACTCAGAGAAGATGAGTTAGAGAATTTGAAGGTGAACATCGGGCTACCGTTACCTGTAGAACCAAAGCCCCAGTTAGGTCATGTGGGGACTTGCTATATATGCGGTTCAGAGCTAGATAGAATCATCTTGGAACTAGGAGAAGGAGCTCTTAAGCTGCTTAAGGATAAGCAGGGTGAGTTATCTAGCTTTCTTGTCGGTGTTGAAGCTGGCTCAAAGTACGAAAAGCGGGAGCTGGAGGTAATTGGAGTGCTAGGTCTCGATACTTGGGAAAGCGTGCGCAGAGAGGTTAAGCGGCTAGTCGGTAAGTACGTATCTAGGGAGCTATCAATTACGCCAAGCTTCAGCAATCCAGATGTTCTTGTAGTATTGGACCTGGAGAATAGGAAAGTCGATGTTAAGGTCTTTCCACTCCTACTTAGAGGTAAGTACGTAAAAACAGGTAGATACATATCTCAGATGCCTTGGGTTAGAAGAAATGGAACAAGAAAGTACAAGCTTTCTATATATGAAACCTGCCAAAGCGTTTTAGAAATCTTTGGAGGTAAGAAGCTTGTACTACATGCGGCAGGCCGCGAAGACGCGGATGCCAGAGTGCTAGGAGATGGTAGACCTGTGGTTATAGAGATTAAAGACCCAGTCCGGCGCTCTCTCCCCAATACTTACACTCAGGAAATAAACCTGAGATCGACACCTTGGACTCAGGTGATCATATACGGTAAAACGACAAGAGAGTACGTTAGAGCGATAAAGACTAGACCTACTAAGAAAACGTATAGAATAGTGGCGATCGCTCCAGAAGGACTCCGTGAAGAAGACGTTTTAAAAGTTCTTAGCTTAAGCAATAAAGTGATATACCAGAGGACTCCTACTAGAGTACTCGATAGAAGGAAAGACGTGGTCCGCCGTAAGAGAGTGTATGAAGTAAGTGTTAACCTAATATCTAAATACCTTCTAGAAACATTAATAAGAGTAGATGGAGGTCTCTACGTCAAGGAGTTTGTGGACGGCGATAACGGAAGGACTACTCCCAGTTTTTCTGAAGTTACTGGAAAACGCATTAAAGTAGTGATGTTAGATGTTCTGACTTCCTTCCAGCCCTGAGGGGTTCCCGTTAGAGACCGACTTATTTGCTATTTACTATCCCTTATCTTCATTGCTTTATTGCTAGTAGACGCACAACATATCCTACTGTTACTCGCCCCTTAGAGGGGAGAGCCTGCTAACGCTTGTCTAGAGAGTTCCTCATTTCTCTTGCTGTCTGCAATGAGCACCTGGTTCTCTTCTCAATCGTTGCCTACATATTGCTATTTTCTTAATACTCCCTTCCTTACGGGCGGCGGTTCTTCAATGACCAAAACCCTTAATGCGTATTGCCCGCAAGCCATGAGTCGTTGAGCTTATGAGTTCGAATCACAACGCACAGCAGACAGCATCTACCGTGAGCTAGGAATTTGAGGCGCCTCCTACCTAAGCCAACCTACAGTGACTTAGACTTGGAACTTTGTACTCAACCATGAAACTATTTAAGTTTTCTCTGAACCACACTTATGGAGTGCCGCCGTAGCTCAGCCTGGTTAGAGCGCCGGACTCATACGGTCGCCTGGGTGATCCGGAGATCCGGGGTTCGAATCCCCGCGGCGGCACTCGGGATGATTAGTGACTCCAATAATGACTAGATGATGTAACTCCATCCCTGGATGACCGCTTTAAATAGGTTAAAAATGTAGCTACTTCTACCTATGTGGTGTAGGCTGTGAACGGAGGTAGTGAGATAGCGTCGTACCTAATAGTGCTACTCTTTTTAGTGTCATTACTAATGAACTTTACTGATATACCGCAGAGGATCCAACTGCATAGGTTCTCCTCGTTTGTGAGAAGGAAACTATATACTCTCGAGGAAATGGAGGTTGATGCTAGAAGAAAGGCAGTAGCGTATATGAGTAGTACTGGAATTAAAGAACCTTCAAAGGTTCTCGAGGGGTTTATGGATAACTTCTTCCTTATAAGACCTGTAGACATGGAGCCCACAGACATAATAAGAAGGTTTAAGCATCTCATTAGAGTTCGAGAAAGTTCCGTTAGAGACTACGTGAGAAGGGTTTTAAATAGTGCGGAGAGGAGCGTTCAGTACTCTGTTGAGACGGTCTTAGAGATAGTGAGCGTGTTGAGACTACTAAACAAACTAATTAGGCACTATCTAGAGCTAGGACTTAAGTATAACAACTGGATCTTAGTGATGCAGCTAGCTATTCAAATGCCAGAGCTTGTAGAGATAGCTAAGGCCTATAGAAACTCCTTAGACGCCTTTACTTCCGGCATACCAATAGGTGATAGTGTAGGTCCTCTAGTTGCTAAGATGCTAGTGAACTGGAAAGAACCGGTTCGCGAGATATCGGAGGGAACAGACCTATATGAAACTGAAGTTGAAGGTAGGAAGGTGTACGTCATTAAGGCGTCGGGACCGGGCTCTAATGTCGGTTGGCCAGGTGAAGCCCTAGAAAAACTTATTGAAGAGTTGGGGGGCACTATCGATAGAATAATCACTGTAGATGCTGCCCTAAAGCTGGAGAGCGAAGAGTCAGGTGAGGTAGCTTTTGGTACCGGTGCTGCTATTGGCGACATAGGACCAGAGAAGATAGCCATGGAGAGGGTAGCCAGCAAGTACTCTATACCCCTAGACGCTGTAGTAGTTAAAATGAGTGAAGTCGAGGCACTAAGCCCTCTCTCTAAGAAAATACACGAGGGTGTTGTTAAGTCTTACGAAGTAGTTCGGAAACTCATCACCGAGAAAGTTAGAGACGGAGGAATAGCTATCGTTGTGGGGGTAGGAAACACTGTGGGTGTTAAGTGATGCTATTACAGCAGTTCGACGCATTAATGACAGCACTACTGATAGCTCTGTTCCTGCTTTTACTAACGACTCTGCTTCCCTGGCTGATCTCGGCAACAACTTCCAAGTCTAAAGTAGTTAAAGAAGAACTAGTTGAGCTCGTAGGCTGTCCTAAGTGCGGTTACGAATCTTCAAGAAAGTATGAGAAAGGGGACTACGTAGGTAAGGTGGTTGGTACGTGTCCAAAAGACAGTAACTCCTTAGTAGTTAAGGCGATATATGTTGAAAAACATACCTACACACAGTAAGCTATGGTAGCCGGGCGGGGATTCGAACCCCGGTCACGGGGGATCTCCCGCTCGGCCGCCTACCCCCCAATAGACCGTGTTAACTTACTTATAAGGTTTTGATTAGAGATGTTCCCCGCATCTTATATGTTGGTTGACTTCGTCTCTCACCTATCCTGTAGTGCTGGTTTAGTTCTAGCATCACTCCTGGTTCCGCAGGCTGCTGCTTACCGATCATAGCCGGCTCCTACATCTTTACGACTTTAGTTAGCCTTCTGGGTTTATCTACGTTTATCCCCCTCCACCTAGCTAGGTAATAGGCTAAGAGTTGTAGAGCTACCGCTATAGCTATCGGCATGAAGTGTCTTTTCATGCTGGGCACTCTTATCCCGGTACGCATAAATCTCTCACTCTTAGTGGTGTGAGATATGAGTACTATCGGACTTCCATACTCTAGTACTTCTTCAACTACCTTTAGCATGTCTTCAGCAGCTACTGGTTCCAGAGGTTCTATGAACACAACGAACATGTTTTCGCCTAGGATTGCTATAGGTCCGTGCCTTAACTCACCTCCTTCAATGCCTTCCGCGTGTATGTACGCAGCTTCTTTGATCTTTAGAGCTCCCTCTAGAGCTAGTGGGTAAGCTATACCTCTTGATACGACGTACCCACTGGAGCACTTTATGAGGTGTTTTGAGGCTTCTTCAGCTTCTAACGATACCTTGTTTAGGTTTTCAAGCAGAATGCTGTGTATGTTTTCGAATTCACTCCAAGTCTCGGCTAAGGTACTAGAGGTAGGCTTACTAGCTATAGTTGCGATAGATCTAGCTAAAGTATACAGCAACGCTAGTGTTGACGTAAAGGTTTTAGTTGCTGGAACAGCTAGTTCTGGACCGGCAGCTATGGGTAGATATATGTTTGAAAACCTTGTTAGCCTCGAGTTTATGTTGTTAGTGACCCCTATTACAGTGGCACCTCTGAGTCTAGCCTCATAAGCAGACCTAACAACTTCCGAGGTCTCACCAGACTGACTTATAGCTATTACTGAGTCACCTACACTTACGCCGTCGAGGTAGTATAGCAAGAACTCGGATGCGCTGACTACAGCTGGTACTATACCAGCTAGCTCTGAGAGGTAGTAAGAGAACACCATGCCAGCATGAAAACTCGTTCCGTTAGCTATTACGAAAACTCTGTTACTCCTATGTATCATCTTAGAGGCCAGCTCTAAGTACTTGGCTTGGAGTGCTGAAGCTGTTCTTAAAACACTGTAGGGTATCTCGTATATTTCACGAAGCATGTGGTGGGGGAACCCGCTTGTTTCTACTAGAGATTCGTCGAGGTCGTATTCTAGGAATTGCCGCGAGAGAGTTCTCCCGTTCAAGTCAGCAAAAACTACACTACCTTCACTCGTTATGACAACCATCTCACCTCCACTAACTTCAGAATACTTTACTACTATGTTGTGAAGACTGGAGAGAGTGGAAGCTATTGCCAAGAGGTCTCTGCCGATCCCCACATAGATCGGTTGGTGGGACGTGTAAGCAATAGCTGAACCATCTTTAAAGAGGGCAATAGCAGTCACAAAACCCTGAAGCTTAGCTACAGCTTCTGTAAACGCCCTCGTATGACTTAACCCTTTTCTCACGAAGTCCTCTATGAGGTGCGGTAAGAGCTCGAAGTCGGATTTCGAGCTAAGCTTGTGTCCTTTCTCCACTAATTCCGTAGAAAGCTCCTCGTAGTTTCTTATAGCTCCATCACCTACGACAGCAACAATCTTTTCGCAGTCTGTATGTGGGTGAGCGTTCCTTGCGTCAGCTTTTCCGTGCGTTGAGTACCTCGTGTGTCCAAGTACGCTAATCGCCGACCTGTCTTCAATAGAGTACTTACTATAGAGCTCACCAATTGGGCACGAGTCCTTGACTACTCTCACCTCACCTCCCTCAAGCCATGCCAGTCCACTACAGTCTCTACCTCGAAACTCCATTCTCGTTAGAGCAAGCCTAGCTAGGGGAATTACGTTGAGGCCTCGCAGAGACCTAATGAAGACTAATCCACCCACTTCAGGAACCGGATCACACTTGAGCACAAAAAAATATGTGTGATATAGCAACAACTTAAGTTCTAATTAAGCTCTAGTAACTTGGATGAGTGGAGATGCCACCGCAGACTGTAATTGTAGGAATTGTCGGTAAAACTAATGTAGGTAAAACAACTTTCTTCTCAGCTGCTACACTACTTGACGCAAAAATCGAGAATAGACCTTTCGTTACTATAGACCCGAACATAGGTATAGCGTACGTCAGGAAAAAATGTGCTCATGTAGAATTAGGACTCCGGTACTGCAATCCTAAGAATTCCATCTGCCTAGGGGGCTATAGGTTCGTGCCCGTAAAGGTCTACGATGTTGCGGGTCTCATAAAAGGTGCGCATAAAGGGAGGGGATTAGGGAATAAGTTCATGGATGATCTAAGACAGGCAGACGTTCTTCTCCACATAGTAGACATGGCTGGTGAGACGGATGAAGAGGGTAACCCCGTGAGACCGGGCTACTATGATCCCCTCGACGAGATAGAGTCCATAGAATACGAGATAAATGAGTGGTTTTATGGAGTAATAGCTCGTGATTGGGATAGGTTCTCAAGAGGGTTAGACACATTACCTTGGGATGAAGCTGTTTCCAGAATAGCGAAGAGAGTTTCAGGTCTATCCATAAGAAGGGAGCATGTAGTTGATGCATTGCGCGAAGCTAAGCTCGAAAACACTAAGCCTGGGTCATGGAGAGAGGGGGAGCTGAGATTATTCTCCCGGAAGCTGAGGGAGCTGGCCAAGCCTATTATAGTAGTGGCAAATAAAATGGACATTCTGGAAGCTGAAGATAACTATAGAAGGGCCATCAATAGCTTAAAGGATAGAAAAGTGATTATACCAGTAAGCTCACTATTTGAACTAGCTCTAAGAAAAGCTGCTAGGTCTGGGTTAGTAAGATACTTACCTGGCGACCCGAGCTTTGAGGTATTAGATGAATCAAAGTTGACCGCAAAACAGAGGGTAGCACTAGATAAAATAAGGGAATTCATGAAGAAGTACGGAGGAACCGGCGTCCAAAGGGCTATAGATACAGCAGTTTTCGACGTGCTCAAGATGATCATAGTGTATCCCGTCGAAAACGTCTCCAAGCTAAGTGATAAAGACGGAAACGTTCTCCCAGACGCTTATCTCGTTAGGCAAGGAACAACAGCACTAGAATTAGCTGAGATAGTACATACGGAGCTAGCTAAGGGATTCATAGCTGCCCACATAGTAAACAAAAACAAGAGAACTGGTGCGGAGTATAAAGTATCTGACGGAGACGTAATCAAGATAGTATCAGCCACAGCTCGCGGATAGGTCTACCGCTTGTTCATTATTCTCCCGCTCTACTCACGTAGACTTCGTGTCCCCCGAGTTCGTTAGTGACGGCCAACCTAGTTGATGAAGAGCTCATGTAGGATTGGGGGCTCGTAATCAGAGTAGCCCTGACCATTACTCTCATTATCGCTTAAAGTCACCGCAATGCTTAAGCCCGTTGCTCTAGAGACAACTAGGTAGCTCAAAGCCTTAAATCTCTGTATAAAGTAGCTCGCTTCATAACTCACTTTAAATTGAAAATTAGTTTGCTCACTACGAGCAAGTTCACAGACTCGCAGGCCTCCTAACTAAACTTATTCCCCTGCTAGATGTTAGTCGACGTTGTTTCAGTTATATAGAAAAAGTTGTGAAAAACTCTTTCCAGATCTCCAGCTCTATGTGTTTTGTATGTTTATTAATTATCTAGTCCAGAGCTTCTTGGAGCTAGAAGTGAAGTTAAGATTTTACCTACTCGATGTGAGTTACGAAATCCACGGTGGTGTCCCCACTATTCTTTTATGGGGAGTATCTGATGATGGTAGGAGAATTCTTATTGTAGACAAGAGCTTCAGACCGTACTTCTATGTAATCCTTAGAGAGGAAGTCGATGAGTATGGAGTCTTGAGCAAGATCAAGATCTTGTCTAGAGGAGATTCACCCATTACTTCCACAGAAGTGGGTTATAAGAAGTACTATGGAAAGCCTGTTAAGGTAGTTAAGATAACTACAGTTAAGCCCGAAGCGGTTAGGGACTATAGAGAGCTAGTTAAGAAGCTAAAAGATGTAGTCGACGTAGTTGAGGCCGACATAAGGTTCAGCATGAGGTACGTACTAGACAGTGACGTACCACCATGTCAGTGGTATGAAGCTGAGGTCGAACCTTTAGAGGGAGTTAGTGGATACAGGGTCAACTCTATGTACGGACTTGCGGGTAGGCTAAGACCTCTAGATAGGACTGTTCCCCCGAGGCTCAGGATCTTAGCACTAGATATAGAAGTCTATAATCCTCGTGGTGCTGTAGACCCATCGCGCGATCCAGTGATCGTGATTTCGCTGGCTACTTCCGATGGAGATCTCAAGTTACTCACGGCTTCCGAGGGGTCACCACCTCAAGATAGGGACTTAGTCAAGGAGTTCATTAACTATGTTCTTGCTTACGACCCAGACATTGTCGTCGGATATAACTCTAACAAGTTCGACCTACCGTATCTTGTTGAAAGAGCCAGCAAGCTGGGTCTAAGCCTAGATATAGGGAGAGTCCGCGGTGGTATTCCAAGGCCTTCAGTTCACGGACATTACTCGATTCCCGGGAGGCTTCATGTCGATATATACAACTTCGCAGAAGAGATTCCTGAAATCAAAATAAAGTCTCTAGATACTGTAGCTGATTACCTAGGGGTTATGAAAAAGAGTGAGAGAACTCTTATTCCTGGACACGAGATACATGCCTATTGGGACGATAGAAGCAAGAGAGGCCTACTACTCAACTACGCTAAAGACGACGTCGTATCGACGTTGAGGCTTTCTGAGAAGTTTATCCCATTCGCGATGCAGCTATCCTCACTGACAGGTTTACCTCTCGACCAGGTTGGTGCCGCATCTGTAGGTTACAGACTCGAGTGGTACTTAATGAGGTCAGCAGTAAAGATGGGTGAACTAATACCTAATAGGTTAGAGAGAGAGTATGAGCCCTACAAGGGAGCTGTTGTTTTAGAGCCCAAGAAGGGAGTTCACAGTAACGTAGCAGTTCTAGACTTTACTTCAATGTATCCGAACATAATGGTCAAATACAATATAGGACCAGACACATATGTCGAGGGGGAATGCGAAAATCACTACAAGATTCCGGGCACGAACTACTGCTTTAGAAAGGACCCTCCGGGCTTCTACAAGAGCGTTCTCGAAACCCTCCTCAGGTTAAGGAGAGTAGTCAGAGAGGAGATGAAAAAGTATCCTCTTGGTTCTCCGGAGCACCTGATCTTGGATGAGAGACAAAGAGCTTTAAAGATACTGGCTAACGCATCATACGGTTACATGGGGTGGGTAGGTGCTCGATGGTATTTTAAGCCAGGCGCCGAAGCCGTAACAGCAATCGGTCGGGATACGATAAAAAAAGCGATAAGCCTAGCGGAGAACTTAGGCCTTGAGGTTATATACGGAGATACAGATTCCTTGTTCATCTCAAATAGACCAGAGGTTAGCAAGTTTATAGAAGAAGTCATGAAGGTACTAGAGCTAGAGATAAAGGTAGATAAAGTATACAAAAGAGTCTTCTTCACTGAGGCCAAGAAGAGATATGTTGGAATACTAGATGACGGAAGAATCGATATAGTCGGATTTGAGGCAGTGAGAGGTGATTGGTCAGAAATAGCGAAGGAAGTCCAGGAGAACGTAGCTAAGATCGTCCTAGAAACCGGTGACACTAAAAAAGCTACCGACTACGTGAGAAGCGTGGTACTAGAGCTAAAGCAGCAGAAAATACCCCTTGAAAAGCTAGTGATTTGGAAAACACTGACTAAATCCCTAGACGAATACGAGGTCAACGCCCCACACGTAACTGCGGCTAAGAAAATGATAGGCCTCGGTTTTAAGGTGGAGAAAGGAGATAAGATAGGTTACGTAATAACGAGAGGTCAGACACCGATATCTTCGAGAGCTGCACCGTACTTCATGGCTAAGCTTAGTGATATAGACGTCGATTATTATGTGAAACACCAGATAGTACCTGCCGCCATGCGGATTCTAGAGTACTTCGGCGTTAGCGAGAAGCAGTTGGAGGCCATATCTAAAGCTGGAAAAACCTTGTTCGACTTCAAATAGGTAGAAATGATCAGTGTTACTTTACTCTAACTTCACTACTACTGAGCTGAAACTATTGTGCTAAGAACATTCGGCGGAACTTCTCGATATGGTAGTCGAAGTATCCAGCCCTCTTCAGCCACCTACCGTAGTCTACTAGCGCCTTAATTACTCTAGCAGCTCTTTCTGGAGACACGTACATAGGTATGCCCATAGACTCCGCCTCCTTCGCGTAAATCGCTGTATAAGACCCCCCAGTAGCTACTCCAACTATGGGGACTACGCGGTTAGTTTCTCTAAACACCTTCTTGACTCTCCCCAGGAACTTTTTGTTGAGCTCTGGGGTTATACCTGGGACCATGTAGTACGGAAGCCACATTACTGCGTCAACCTGGTCTTCAGAAGTCAGCAGTATGTCTATTGCTTCAACTAAGTGCTCGTCTACAGCGGACCCTGTTACATCGACTGGGTTATACGGTGATGCGAACGGAAGTAGAACTCTTCTTAGCTTACTGACAGTGCTATCAGAGAGCTTGGGAACTCTTAGACCTAGCTCTGATAGGGCATCTGTTGCCATAACACCAGACCCTCCACCGACGGTTAGAACAACAACTCTATCACCTGGTGCTGGTGGCTGCATAGCTAATCCCATTGCTAGATCAAAGAGTTCCTCCATACTGTAAGCTCTAATTGCTCCAGACTGCTTGAAGACAGCGTCATATATAGAGTCCGAGCCTGCTAAAGACCCCGTATGAGACGAAGCCGCTCTCGCTCCTGCCTCTGTCCTTCCGGATTTAAGTACAACAACAGGCTTATACTTAGCAACCTCTCTGAGAACCTTAAAGAATTCAGCCCCGTCTTCTATACCCTCAATATAGAGTGTAATTACACGTGTATCCTCGTCGTTCTTGAAGTAGAGGAGGACGTCGACTTCATCCACGTCGGCCTTATTACCGTAGCTTACGAACTTGCTTATTCCTATCCCCCTCATTGCTGCCCAGTCTAGTACAGCAGAACCGAAAGCACCGGACTGTGAAGCGAAAGCTATAAACCCATGTGTAGGGTATCCCTGTCTCTCTTTGGAGAGGAACAGGGTGTTCATGCCTGTCTTGGGAACGTAAACACCAACACAGTTGGGACCAATGAGCCGCGTTCCATACTTTTTAACTATCTCAATAAGCTTCTTCTCCCTTTCAAAACCCTCGGTACCCGCTTCCTTGAACCCTCCAGATATTACTATTAGACCTTTAGCACCCTTCTCACCTGCCTCCTCAGCTACCTCTAAGACCTTTTCAGCTGGTACTGCTACTACAACTACGTCTATATCTTCTGGAATACTGGCTAGACTAGGATAGCACGGCACTCCTAGAATCTCTTTAGCCTCAGGATTCACGGCGTAGAGATCTCCACGGAACATCTCTCGCAGGTTCCTAAGTAACTCGTACCCTACCTTACCCGGCTTTCGCGAGGCCCCGACTACTACCACCGTTCTGGGAGAGAAGAAGAACTCTATCTGACCCCTCATTACTACCCCTAATACGTGGGAGACCTCCGTCTAAAAAGTTTTCGCTCTACCTAACCATACTTAAGAGACTACCTCATACACAGAAGAGTACGAAGCTGTTATGTAAACTGTCAATAGGGCTTACCATAGTTTTGTTGCTGTTTTCGCTGCGCAAGGTTTACTGAAGTTCCCGCGATATCTTCGAGTCGGTAATGAGTCTTGCTGCCTCTCCGACTCCAGATAGTGATGCGGGGCCGCCCGGAGCCACCCAGGAGGGTGATTACCCATTAGATGCGGGCCTAAGGTCGTTGGGCTCTAAGAGGATCTAGACCCCCACGCGGAGCGGCTGATTGCTGCTATGAACCGCTGGGCCGAGGAGTAACCTACCCCAGGGAGACCTAGAGCAGAAAACATTTCCTAGAACCCTTCAAACTTGGGAAGTTGTAGCTTACTCATGTTTATTACTTGAAGAGCTAGGTTAGTTAGCTCTCTCTGTTCTCTAAATATCCCTCTCAGAGCCATCGTACTCATAGTCATAGACTCCTCAACACCTCTAATTAGAGCGCATGTGTGGAGGGCTTCTTGAAGCACTATTAGGCCCTTTGGATTCAAAACCTCGTTAAGGAAGTCTGCTATTTGCTCTGTCAGTCTTTCCTGTATCTGGAGCTTGCTAGAGAGGACCTTAATCACTCTAGCAAACTTACTAAATCCAAGAACTTTACCCGAAGGTATGTAGACTACGTGAGTATACCCGAAGAAGGGGAGGAGGTGGTGCTCGCATATAGACCTAGTTGGTATGTTCGTTACAGCAACAAAGCCTTCATGCCCTTCATACTCCTCTACCTCAAAGGTTTTAACGTATGCTAGTGGATCCACAAAGTAACCCATCGCTAGCTCTTCAACCCACATGCGTGAAACTCTACTAGGTGTTTCTCTAAGTCCTTCACGGCTGGGGTCTTCTCCTAAAACCTCCAGCAACTCCTTCACTATCTTCTTGATTATCTCTTCTCTCGAATGGAGATCCGGGTGGATGTTAAGTTCCTGTACACACTCTTTCATCTACTTCTCCTGACTTAAGCTTATCCTTCAAGGTAATTATAGTCTTGAGGCTCTCTACAAGCTCGTCTACTTCCTCCTTTACATTGTAAACATAATAACTCGCTCTAACAGTCCCCGTGAGACCGAGTCTGTAATGCAATGGGTGAGCACAGTGCCTGCCTGACCTAACAGCTATTCCGAACATATCTAAGGCCATGCCAACCGAGTGATGATTCAGCCCTCTTACGTTAAAAGATATAACACCACCCCTGACCTCAGGGTCCTTAGGACCGTATACTTCGACGGCATCTCCAAGTTCTTCATTAAACCTCTTAAAAGTGTATCCCACTAACTCTTTCTCATGCTGCCTGACCGAATCCATTCCAAGCCTCGCTAGATATTCGACGGCTGCTTTCAGTCCAACAGCACCACCGACGTTTGGAGTTCCAGCCTCAAATCTCCAAGGAAGGTCGTGCCAGACTACTTCATCAAGTGTTACATCCTTAATAGTGTCTCCTCCTGATTTAAACGGCTCTAGCTCCTCAAGTATTTCCCTCCTACCCCACAAAACTCCTATGCCCATAGGACCCAGCATCTTGTGACTGCTGAAGCCCAGGAAGTCTATTTCTAGGTCGCGAACGTCTGTTGGTGCGTGTGGTACGTACTGTGCTCCATCTGCTACAACAACAGCACCATGTTCGTGAGCCAGCTTAACCACATTCTTCACCACATCTGCGGTAATTGTTCCAAGAACGTTGCTCATTAGTGTTGCTGCTACAATTTTGGTCCTCTTGTTCATTACTCTCTCAAACTCCTCGTATGTGAGCTCACCACCATTAGTTATGTCGACGTACACCACCTTAGCACCCCTAATTTTAGCTAACTTCCTCCAGGGAAGCATGTTCGAGTGGTGCTCCATGACTGTAACGACAATCTCGTCTCCAGGGTTGACGTTAGCTAAACCCCAAGTAAAAGCGACTAGGTTAATGGCTTCTGTTACGTTGTACGTAAACACCACCTCTTCCCAGCTTCTAGCATTAATGAACTTAGCTACGTACTCGTGGGCCTCTTCATACATCTGGCTTGCCTCTTGAGAGAGGGTGTGTAGACCTCTATGTACATTTGCGTTATGCCAGAGGTAATATTTAGCTATGGCTGCCACTACCTGCTTAGGCTTCTGAGACGTTGCTGCGTTGTCTAAGTAGATTAGTCTCCTGCCTCTAATCATTCTATTGAGTATGGGAAAATCTTTTCTAATTTCGTATGGATTAAACATCTTCTCGAGCACCAGAGAGAAGTTGCTTAAGTAACTTAATAATGTCCTGCCCCTCTTCTATAGGTTTGCTGACTTTCAATCCCTTCTCGTACGCCTCAACTCGGGACTTAAAGCCACCGATTACTTTCTCAAGCTCGTCTATTTTGAGGTAGCCATCATATGCTTCTCTATATACCTCCTTACCGTTCTTAATATATAGAAGGACTGTAGTAGGTGATGCGTGAACAGCGTAGTAGGTAAAGGTATTACTAGCAACTGGAGACTTGCACTCTCTAGCAAACCAGTCGCACAATACTATAATAAAGTAGTGGTCTAGGAGCCTCTGAGAGTTCTGCCTAATGTACGGAAACCAGTGGAGGTCGTACTTCCTGCAGGCTGAACAGCGCGAGTTGTCGAAGTACATGACGTAGTAACCGTCCACCTTGGGTAAAAACACGTCACTATCCTTAGACGAAAATAGAACCCACACGTCACTATCCTTATCGTATATGTAAAGACCGTGAGGAGACCCCGGCCCAACCTCTTTAAACTCAGCTAAGCTCTCTCGGAGACCCCACAGTCTCTCGATCACGCTCACTATACTGCCTCGCTCCATACCCCCTCACCAGTAACTAACCAACCCTACAAGCTAATATGTTCTTCGTGCTAGAGACTGTGGCGATTGCCTACCTAGAAAGTAATTTATAAAAATACCCACTACAACACTTGTGGAGCCGCCGTAGCTCAGCGTGGTAGAGCGCCGGCCTCGTAAGCCGGTGGTCGCGGGTTCAAATCCCGCCGGCGGCTCCACACCCATGGGAGCTATTGACTTATAAACCAATAGACCCACGGCTCACTCCATATCCGCGAAATGCTCTATTTAAAGCAGTAGCTTTCCGCGGGTCTGGTGATAGCTAGTGTGTTTAAGTAGCCTAGGCCCGAGAAAGTTTTAAGCAGGGACATCAGCAGGATACTGGAGACAGCATGGAAAACCCAACCGTAAGGTCCGCACTAGTAGCTCTATTCCCAGCCTTGGCAGGTTCGACCTCACGCTACGCAGTCTCCAGGAGGTAAATTACTTGAGTCTGTTAAGACTCTGGATCGCGCAGCGTCCAGCGCAGCCCTAGTCAACCCAGGGCGACGGTAATCCATGAGAGCTGGCTCGAGACAGATTCTGGAAACGTGAGCGGCAGTCTAACTAAAGTACTCTAGTACTACCGTAGTCTACTAGCCGCTAAAGCGGGAGAACTCTGTTAAGGCAAACTATCCATAAAAAGAGGGACTAAAGACCGAGGTGTTAAGTTGGGTACGACATATTAAGAGGGCTAGAGCCACCGGGCCCGCAGCACCGTACAATACTACTTCAAAAGGCTCCATCACTCTCCACCCCCTCCGCTTGACTGCGGCCGCAAGGTACTGGCCCCAGAGGTAAGCCGTGGGTAAGTAGTAAATACTGAAGATTAGATGGAGTGCGGGCCTCGGGCTATCGCCTACGGCCCGTGTAAACCATTTCGGTTACTGAGAACACAGTGAGTGGTATGATGATCAGCAACATCAGCTAGACCGATACCGAGTTCGTCCTGACCTCAGCCAGCTACCTCCAGACCCTCTTTAATCGCACAATCTTTCCACTCTCTCCTTCCGCCCGGAGGGCCATGATCACACCATTAAAATGTATACAACATGTCGACCAGTCCGGTAAGTTTAAGAGTTGCGAACTGCTGTGCGCAAGTAGTAAACGCAAATGAACGGATACGTACGCGGAAGCGAGATACAAATAACACCAGTAGAGTTTTATAGTGATGCAAGCCTCAGAGCACGGTAGCTTCGTTATGGTTTCCGTTATATATTAACAGTATACAGTATAAAGTTTCACTACGCTTTTTATCATGGAATTTGTGTACGCATGGGTTGATGCGGATGGATAGTTTGAGAGTCTTGGTGACGGGGGGTGCTGGATTCATAGGGAGTCACCTCGTGAGAGAGCTTGTGTTTAGAGGTTATGAAGTGAGGGTTTTGGATAATCTTTCTCGAGGTAGTCTCCAAAATATCCATGGTGTCTTAAGTAGTGTTGAGCTGATCGTCCGAGACGTTAGAGACTATGAGGCTGTTGAAAAGGCTGTTCGGGGTGTGGATGCCGTTGTCCACTTAGCTGCCCTAACTGACGTGGGGGAATCACTTAGAGAACCAAACCTCTATACTGAGGTCAACGTAGTTGGGACTCTCAACCTAGCTAGAGCCTCTAGGAGGGTTGATTCCTTCATATACGCTTCCAGTTCTGCTGTTTACGGTGATCCCGTGAAGATCCCTATACCTGAAGACCACCCCCTGCACCCTAAGTCCCCCTATGGAGCTTCTAAGGCTTCTGGAGAGCTCTACTTAATGTCCTACTCCAAGGTATACGGCTTTAGACCAGTGATTTTGAGGATCTTCAACGTCTACGGTCCTAAACAGAGTACGGGTTATTCAGGAGTGATAGTAGAGTTTATTAGGAGAGCACTGAAGGGTGAGCCGCTAGTAGTATACGGTACCGGTGAGCAAACGAGGGATTTCATATACGTTTCAGATGTCGTACAAGCTGTTGTTTGTGCTTTAAAGTCTAGGACCTCAGGGGTGTTTAATATCGGTAGTGGTGAAGCTACGAGAATACTGGACTTAGCTAACGAAGTACTAAGGATCCTTGGACTGGGTAATGTTGGGCTGGTTCACGAGGATGCTCGTCCCGAAGATATAGTGCACTCAGTAGCGGACATAACCAGGGCGAGAAGAAAGCTCGGCTTCAAACCTTCAATAACTTTACACGCAGGGTTGAGGATCACCATAGAGAAGCTGAGAGCAACCCTCAACACATGATGCTCTAAACCTTTACTCAGGGTTCGGCTCTGATGTTGGCTTATACCGAGTGATGTCATCGCCCTGCGCCTTCCCCCGCATTTCGCCCGGGATTTCATTAGGCTTAGGGGCACTCGGGGCGGCTCTGGGCTCTCAACATCTTGCGTGTTTGACGTCTGGATTGCCTCTGAGAGGTCTTACCTTCAGCTCTCCCACGAGCTTCCGCACCCCATCGAGAGGCTTTATTCTTTGGTGAGACGTTTATAGGTGTCTCTAACGCATTACCGAGAGTAGCACCAATCACTATAAACTAATGCGAAACCAGAAAGAGTTCTGCGGGACTTTAAGGAGGTGACAGTTAGCTTATGGTTTATGTAGGTCATAGCATCTGTCACGGTATGTTGGATAGCTTAGTTACTTAAGCACGGCAATAGAAGTCGAGAATGATCAAGCTTGAGTAGAGAAGCCGTGTACCAAGCACTTACCGACCTTGGTAAATCGAAGGAGCTCGTGACTTAGAGCCTCTTTAAAATGGAGGCTCTATAGTTTGAGCTAGACTGAGGTAGGAGTGTGGGGTTGTCTAGTCGCTCTTGCTAGAGTATAGACTAATGCTATAGTGGGGAGGAAGCCTATTCCGGACGCAAGGTAGTGACCTCTAATTAGTGCCACAATCCCGAGGAGGAGGGAAGTTGTGGTAGCTATGTACTCCTCTAAGTATTCTCTATATCTTTCACGGTCTTCGGATCCCTTAGGAGTTACGGGAGCTCTCGGTCGTGTGCCGAGAATACCCAGAATTAATCCTTTTATAACGATCGGTGCTACAGTTACACCGATTGCTGACGCCGTACCCAGTAGCCTGAGTATTTTAGTAACTTTCGCTCCGGGTTTACTGAAAGTCTTAAGTACGGCTCCAACGTAGAAGGACGATATAGCACTAACGGCAAGCAACGGGAGATAGCTTAAGTCCGAGTTCGATGCAATAGCTACGCTGGGTACTACCATCGAGGTTGCCAATACTGAAAGTCCAGGAACGTATTGGAGAGTATATAGTCTAGCTTCAATCGACTTAAGGACACCTATGCTCCTCTTAAGGTACTTAAAGCTATACCTTAAGCTCTCCACTGAGCCGTAAGCCCACTTAAGTTGCTGTATTCTAAAGGCTCTATAGGATGATGGAACTAAAACACGTAAAGTAGCTTTATCTGAGTATCCGACTCTGAAACCGGAACCATAGAGTCTCATGCCTATAATCACGTCGTCTTGAACTGTCCCATCTTCCCATCCTCCGACAGCCTTAAGAGACTTCACTCTGAAAAGGGTCCCGGAACCCAGAGGAAAAACAAGCAACCCAAGTTTTTGCCTACCTCTGTAGAGAGCTGTAGCGACAAGCTCTGTTATGAAAGCTAGTGCCCTAGCTATTCTGGTATCTCTTACCCAGTACCCTACCCAGCGTCCTACGCACGCATCGTATACCTGAGCACAGTCTAGTAGCTCTTCAAAAAAATCCTCACTTGGTTTAGCGTCTATGTCTAAGACTAGGAGATTATCATTCTTCACAACTTCGTTGAGGGCGAAGTTCAGAGCGCCAACTCTTCCTCCCCGACCATCCCGTCTTACGACTCTCACCGAAATAGGCGAGCTTAAAGAGTCTAGCTTATTCCTTAAGGTTTTAACGTACTCTTCTTCATCATCTGACACTATGTATATCTCTATACGGTTACCGAGTTTTTCTATTAGCTTAATTAAGTAACTCACACTATCGTAAACTAGGTCGATGGGTTCGCTCTTTATAGGTATAACAACACTGACTCTTTCCCTCGCACTAAGGCCGGGAGCCGTTTTTCTCTCTATTCTACTAGACGATAGCAAGTATATAGAATGTAACGATAGAATCAGCACTAGAGGGGTTACAACAACTAAAAACGCTATGTCCACAGCAACCAATACGGATTCCCTACCGAACTGCTAGAACTACTAAGTCATTCACGTTCGTACCGGTGGGACCAGTGATTATGGCCCTTCCCAACTTGCTCAGTAATGTGTACGTGTCGTTATCGTTTAAATACTTGTGAGGGTCTAAACCTGCGTTTAGTGCTTCATCTACCAACAGCCCGTCACACATTCCTCCAGCAGCTGGACTGTTACCATCTATTCCATCAGAACCTATGGACGCAAGTACGACATTTTCTAATCCTCGAGCAGATAATGAGAACCCCACACAAAGCTCTTGGTTTCTACCACCACGGCCGCGACCTCTAACCGTTACCGTAGTTTCACCACCTAGGAGTAACATAAGCTTTTCACCGGGTTGTTTGTACTTGGTGATATGGCGTGCTATACTTCCGAGGAATCTACCGACTTCTCTAGCTTCACCAACCATCATGGAAGTCACTATTGTTGCTTTATAGCCTAGTTCTCTAGCTTTCTTTTCCATATCCTTAAGAGATATCATGTTGCTGGCGACTACTAAGTTTCTAACCTTATCGAGTAGTGGATCTCCAGGTTTCACCGTTTCGGGGATCTTGCCAGATAAGCCACTTAGCACTAGTTCTCTCACGCTGTTCGGTAGAGCATCCCACACCCCTCTTCTCTGCAGAACTTCGTAGGTATCTCGATAGGTAGTAGTGTCTGCTTCTGTAGGACCCGAAGCGATGAACTCGATCGGGTCTCCAACCACATCGGAGATTATGAGAGAGAAGACCCGGCTTGCTCTCCTAGTAAAGTTCAAGAGCCTTCCACCTTTAACCATGCTCAAGTGTTTGCGGACTGTGTTGAGCTCGACTATATCAGCACCAGCCCTCATTAGGGTATTCGTGGTGATAGCTATATCACCTAGAGTTAGTGGTGGATACGGAATTTCGAACAAAGCCGACCCACCGCCAGAAATTAGGACTATCACCACGTCTCCTGTACTCAAGTTATCCTCAACGTACTTAATCAATCTGTGGCTTGCTCGCAGAGTTTTCTCACCTGGTATTGGGTGCTCTCCTTCGACTACTTCGATCTTCTTAGGTAGCCTAGGAGAATCCCCTATAGAGGGAACTATGACTACCCCACCAGCTACTAGCTCCCCTAACACACTCTCGCACCCCAGAGACATACCCAAACCGGCCTTACCGAAGCCGATTACATGAATTCTGCCCGTAGCACTAAAGCATTCATCTAAAACACACACTACATCTCCCCCTCTCGAGAGAGCACTACGAACAGAAGACTCCGGATCGGCTGCTCTGAGCCCTACTTCCAGCACCTTTAGAACATCAGCGTGGAGCTCTGTTCTAGCTAGAGACTCACGGTTCAATATAGACTTAGATAGAGCCATGTTGGGCATAGCCGCACCCACCATTAAGAGAAACTTAAGACTAAAAATTGCAACAGAAGACTCAGGGTCTAAAGCAATAGAGTGACCCCCTATCCTGAAGAGCAGGGCTCTCGTCTGCGAGTGAAAATACGGGTATACTGAAACATCACTGCTGACTAACAAAATTGTGCTAGTTACTAATGTAACCGATTTTTTTGAGTACCTCTATGGCCTTCTCGACGCCTTCATCAACGCTATCAGCTCTAACATTCACTATTATGTTAGTGCCTTTTACTTTAAATCTATATCTTTTTTCGCCCCAGTAGACATACTCTTCAATCAAGTCTAGTTCAACAGTTTTCTTGTTGCTCAGACAGTTCACCAGAGCGATATGGGGATTTCTGCTATATAGTCTTTTAATCGTAGTTTAATCTACCCCTATTCTTAACCTCATGGATTGAGTAAGGCAGTGCTTTAATGGACGTTGCTCTTAGATTGCGGTAAGTGTAATACCCCTAGGTAAGCATAAAAACTATCCACACCCTAAATGCGAGTGGAAGCACCGAAATGCATTTAAAGCTTGCGGGAGTATGCAAGGATATTAGTAAGACAGGCTTATCCATACTATCCGTCTTAGACGAGAATCTGGGAGTCTTCGAGTACGTACCTGAAGAACTACTGTTCAGAAAGACTCGAATACCTGAGAAGAACTTTGCTAGAGAAATCTCTGCCTTAAGAATGAAAAAGCTGGTAGAGGGTCATTTAACGAGAGCAGCTTACCGCCTGATGTTTCTCGGTCTAGACTGTCTCGCTCTGCTAGAACTGGTTGAAAAAGGTGTAGTAACTCACGTAGGTCCTTCGATAGGTACAGGTAAGGAGAGCGTACTATACCTAGCTAAAACCCCCACTAGTGAGATAGCTGTCGTAAAGTTCTACAAGATAGGTAGAGTAAGCTTTAAGAAGGTAGTGAGGTATAGGGGATATCTCACAGACCAGCCTTCTTGGTTAAAGGCCTCCAAGCTAGCTGCTGAAAGAGAGTACAGAGCCCTTTCGCTCTTATCAAAACACACTAGTTTAACTCCGAGAGTGTGGGGATGGAGTAAGCACGCTGTAGTAATGGAGTTCGTTGACGGGGAAGACCTCTATAGGTATAGAAATGCTAAAGACCCTGAGAACATGCTAGACCTTATACTCACAACTATGAGAACTGCCTACTTGAACACCGGCATAGTTCACGCAGACCTAAGTGAATACAATATTGTAGTATCAGTAAGAGACTCTAATGAAATACCCTACATAATAGACTGGCCACAATACGTTAATAGGGAAGACCCTCTGGCCGAGGAGTACTTGAGGAAAGACATAGGTAATCTACTTAAATTTTTTAAGCGCAGATATGGAGTTTCCTTGGATCTAGAGAAAGCGATCAGATATGTTAAGGGGCTAGTTAATGGAATATAACGCACCCACATACCTTGGTGTAGACGTAGCTAAATCCGGGAGTAAGCTAGGCGAGTTTGTCTATTCGATAGCAGTACTGCGTAACGGAACTCTAGTGAAAGTAGATGAGGTTACGGTAAGCAGATTACTAAGAATGCTCTGGGATCTCAAACCCGAGGTTCTCGCTGTAGACAACGTCTTAGAACTCGGTGGTTCTGTTAGAAACGTCTCTAACTTCGTGAAGCTACTGCCTCCTGGAGTCAAGCTAGTACAGGTCAATGTAGATGAAAAAAGCTTTAAGGAGTTACGCATGTTAGCTAGAGAGGCCGGTCTCGAGTTACCTTACGGGAAGCTAGATTCAAAGCTCTCAGCCGTAGTCATAGCTTTCCTAGCTAGTAGAGGGTTCGGCAAGGAGGTCAAGGTCTTCAGTAAGAAAGTTAAAATACATGTCTACAGGGGAAGGTCGGGTAGAGCCGGTGGCTCTAGTGCGAACAGGTTTAAGCGCAACCTGAGGGCATCAGTAGCGCAGGCAGTTAAGAAAATAGAAGAAATACTTAAGTCTAATTCTATAGAATACGACATTACTTTGAGGAGAAGCCAGGGTGGGATAGAGTCAGCTGTAATAACGGCATACTGCGATAGGGAAAGGCTTTACGGGCTTGTTAGAAACACCGTGGGACGAGATGTAGTAGTACGAGTAAAACCGGTAATCAACATTACGTCTATAAAGCATCTAGTCCTGTCTCAAGAGCAAGAGCAGAAACACCTAATAGTTGGTCTAGACCCGGGCATTGAGGTAGGTCTCGCAGTGCTCGACCTCAACGGGCGTGTGGTAGCATTAAGCTCGGCCCGGGGGTTAGATAGAGAAGACGTAATCTCAGTGCTGCGGAACCTTGGGAAAGTTGTGATGGTTGCTACAGATAAGCAGCCACCGCCAGAGTTCGTGAGGCGAGTAGCAGCATCTCTAGGGGCTAGAGTGTATAGTCCCGAACGCAGTCTAGCTGCTTATGAAAAAGAGTCTATCTCTAGAGAATACGCAGAGCTCTATGATATCGAGGTTAAAGATACCCATATGAGGGACTCCCTTGCTGCTGCCGTGGAGGCTTACAGGTCTATTGAGGGAAAGATGAGAGAGCTCGAAGGTAAGCTAGTGGAGATGGGACTAGATAAAGCATCAATTAACTTAGATAAGTACCTAGTGAGAATCGTTGAGGGAGTTCCTATAGCGGCTATAATAGAGGAGATAATAGCAGAGGCTCTAAGCAGTGAGGAACCTACTGATAGAGTTCTAGAAGTGATCCACGAAGCTAGAGCTCTAGCCGAGTCAAACGAGTTCATGAAAAAGAAGATTAGAGAGCTAGAGAGGACGATCGAATCTCTCGAAACAGAGAAGCAGCAACTTTTAAACAAATTGAAGAACCTCGAGGTAGAGCTCTCTAAACTAAAAACGATAATAGAATCTGAGTTAGGTAGCATATCTAGAAGCATTATGAAGGACCGCAAAGTCTACGAGCTGACTCAGAGGTTAGTCAACGTAGTAAGAGACTTAGATAATCTGAGAGCCGAGTACGAGGGCGTGAAGGAACATTACCTCAAGCTGGCGAGAGTTCTACCAGGAGTTGCCGAAGGCAGGTTGATCGTAGTGAGGAAGGTATCAACAGCAGAGCAGTTAGAGAGCTTAGAGAATTTGAAGCAGGGTGAGATGGTGTTTATTGAAAGACCTACCTTAAGTAGTCTAGAGAAGGTTGCTCCGTTAGTAGAGAAGTTGGAGATCGGGTTGATACTGCCTAGTAGCTTCCCAGACGATGCTCTGTCTAGATTAGTTAACGAGATGACTATACCAGTCACTAAGGAGGTAGACTACAGTACTCTAGATAAAGTAGCCATAGTAGGCTCCGAAGTCACTAGCAGAATGGCTGAGGTGAGAAAGAAAATCAACGAGATTAAGAGGACTAGAGAATTGAACAGGAGAGGGCTGTCCCTGCGTGACCTCGAGGAAATAATCAGGGAATACAGAGAGCTGAGGAAGAAACCCGAGGAGAAAGCTGGCGAGCAAACTCAACCCCAAGTACTAGCGGAGAACTAACTACTCTCTAGTTAGTGTCTTAATTAGATACGCCCTCAACCGCGGATAGCCTTTATCAAGACTATCAAGGCTTGCTCATCTCTGGGCCTAAATGTGGAACCTCCTTTGTACCTATAGGTTTCATGGATGCGAGGGAGGACCATGAAACGATGAGTTTATAAGCAATCAGCTCCCACGGGAGCTGAAGCCGCCGGCGGGATTTGAACCCGCGACCACCGGCTTACAAGGCCGGCGCTCCACCGGGCTGAGCTACGGCGGCTCCAAGTATTTTAAATTAGGCAAAAAGCTTATAAGCTACGATTCGAATGTTACGATAGCGGTTTAAGGTGGGCAAAAATAAACTTTTCGGTGGGTTTCATGGTTTCTGAGAATCCAGAGCAAGAGGTAATTGAAGAGAAGTGTCCACCAGATAAGATAGTGTTTGATGAGTCTCGTGGGCAGTATGTGTGTTCTGAAACTGGCGAGGTAATAGAGGAGAGAGTTGTCGACCAAGGACCGGAGTGGAGAGCCTTTACTTCTGACGAGGAGAGTAAGAGGTCTAGAGCTGGGTCTCCTTTGTCGCCTATGATACACGATGGAGGTCTGACATCTGTAATTGACTGGAGGGATAAGGATGCTACAGGAAAGAAGCTTGAGATGAAGAAGAGGCTTGAGGCAATGAGGTGGAGGAAGTGGCAGCTGAGGACAAGAATACAGAGCTCTATAGACAGAAATATCACGCAAGCTGCTGTAGAACTCGAGAGAATAGCTGATCAGCTGGGACTACCAAAGTCTATTAAAGAAGAGGCGGTATCGATATATAGAAAAGCCATCGAGAGAGGCATTATCAGGGGTAGGTCTGTAGAAGCCGTGGCAGCAGCATCTCTTTACATAGCCTGCAGAATCCATAAGATACCCAGGCTACTCGACGAGATCTCGGGCGTAACTAAGGCTGATAAACGCGAGATCTCTAGGTGTTACAGAATGCTAGTTAAGGAACTAGAGATAAGGGTCCCACCAACAGACTCGGCGGATTATGTGCCGAGAATAGTTTCAGCTCTCGGACTAAGTGGCAGAGTCGCTAAGAAAGCCGTAGAACTTCTAGAAGAAGCAAGGAAGCTGGGTATTACAGCAGGCAAAGACCCAACCGGAGTAGCTGCTGCCGCCGTCTACGCTGCGGCCCAGATGTTAGGAATAAAGAGGACTCAGAAAGATATAGCAGCTGTTGTGGGAGTGACAGAAGTAACAGTTAGAAATAGATATAGAGAGCTTGTTAAAAGCCTAAAGCTACAGCTGCCAGAAGAGTAAGAAAGTTGTTAAAATAGTATTATTTAACTTTAGTTATTTAGCTACTCAGATTCTATAGTTATTATGTTTTCTGGAGGTATACCTAGTTCCTCAATCAGAAGCTGCTTAACCCTAGTTTTTTGATTTCCCTGCAACTCTATGTGGTTGTCTTTTACTGTTCCTCCTACTGCTAGCTTCGACTTCAATCTTGAAGCAACCTCCTTTAAATTGTACACGTTACCGTCTAATCCCTCTATTACAGTAACCTCCTTACCGAACTTCCTTTTCTCTACTCTTATCTTAACGATCTGTTGTTCAGAACTTATCTGTACGCATAGTTCTTCAGGTAATCCACCACATATTGACTCTAAGCTTAACTTTCCCTTACCCTCCATTCCGCACCCTACTTCACGTAAAAATGGTGGTTGTGCTTATAAAGCTTTAGTGTGCTTTAGCTTAAGCTTACTCCCAGTTTTTCAAGTTCTGGTGCTACACTACCTAGTTCGAGCTTCTCTAGAGTAGACTTTCTCGGAATCCCTCTCTCGTCCCACCCTCTAACACTATAGTAGTGCTTAAGCATCTTCATGTAGCCATCAGCATCCAGCTTCATGCCCTTTAGCAAGCCCTTAGTGAGAGGCTGAGTAAACCATTTTGCCGGAGGTAGGTCCATCTCGTAACTCCACTTTAGGCCTGATGCTACGTACTCCCTCACCCAGAACGACCTTATTAGAGTGTAAATCCTGTTCGCAATTTCAAACACTTTGTCCCAAGTATAGGCATACCCAGTAGTAGCAGTTAGAAGCTTGGGATAGTAGTCTAGGTCTAAGCTTACTTCAACCCATGGAAGTCTGCACGTTACTAGAGACTCGAACATACCGCCTCTTACGTTCTGCATCCAAACCAGTCTCTCAACTTTCTCAGTAGTGTAGTCAAACCTACCTATCCTGATCTCGGTAGCAATAAACCAGGCATCCTTGTGGTGAGCACCTATTGGTGATGTAGCATAAGCCAGAGCCATACCGGGCGCGGCGTGACAGTCATATGCCGATACTTCCAGGCCCTTGACGTGCACAGCATATTTCCAGGCATCACCTCCTATCCTGTTGGCCATAGTAGCAACACCCTCCGCAAGAAGGTCTCCCAAATCTTCTCGGTACGCTATCTTTCGTGTGAGCTCCTTGATCTTAGCGTAGTCACCCCACTCTATTCTCTCCCTTAGTAGCCCCTTCTCGCTCAGCTCCATAGAGTAGCCAATCACGCTCCCCAAGCTTATCGTGTCTAAACCGTAGAGATCCGCCAATAGGTTTATGTGAGCAACTTTATTCAGTGGTGATAGACCTATGTTAGAACCCAACATTGCGACATTCTCATAATCGAGTTCTGCTTCACCAGACTCAGTTGAAGTTACATACTTAACTACGTTGCCACACGGCATATTGCAGTTCGGGCATGCTTTGACCCTAGTCTTCATAGACTCCATAATGAAGCCGTCAATCCCCTCCCAGTAATCAAACACACCCTCACTGAAATTGTACGTAGGAAGAACAGAGTTCTTCTGAGACCACTCTATAGTAGCCATAGTACCTTGTCTTACCCAAAATTCGTAAGATGGAGACTCCTTGATCTTTCTATATGCTTCTGCTCCCAGCTTCAAGAGCTCGTCTCGGTTAGCAGGCTCAGGTTGATAACAGCCTCTTACAACCACAGCCTTGAGATTCTTAGACCCCATTACAGTACCCATACCAGGTCTTCCAGCAGACCTACCGAACTCGCTCACTACTGTAGCATACTTCACTAACCTCTCACCAGCGGGACCTATGCTTAAAACCGATACTTCTTTACCTAATTCCTTCTCTAGTTTCTCCTCAGTTTCCTTGGTCGTGAGCCCCCAATAGTCCCTCCCATCTTTAAACTCAACACCGTCGCAACTCAAGTATAGAATAGTGGGCTTCTCTGCTCTCCCCTTAATAGCTACGGCATCGACCCCCAGCCTTCTGAGCTCGACAGCTGCCCTAGTCCCGATATTTCCATCACCGTAACCGCCTGTAAGAGGGGACTTAGACGCTACCACCATCTTACCTGAAGATGGCAGTGGGTAACCAGTAAGGGGACCTACCGCAAGGATTAAGTGATTCTCTGGTGATAGAGGATCTACACCCGCTGGGTTAAGGTCCCATAGTAGCTTAATAGCCAGACCCCTACCGCCGATAAAACTTATCAGTACATCATCAGAAAAGTTTACATAATGAAACTTTTTATTAGATAGGTCTACGTAGAGATATCTTCCTGACCAACCCTTCAAAATACCACCAATTGCTCTTTATGCCATAGCTATAAATACTTTAATACTTTACCTTTAAGAAACTGTAACTAAGTCTGTGCTGTATAACAACCTCCTACCTACGAGCTCCAGACTCTCCATTACAGAGCACTCTCGCCCGAAGAGAGACTCCTCGACCGTAGAGCTTTCTCCCATTAGTTAAGACGTTAATTATTCAGTATTACTGCTTTCTATGAGCTCTATCTATCTCCTTGAGCTTCTCGATGTTGGGTAACTCAGAAATGTCTGGGCTCTCAATAGAGATCCAGGCTTCTAATATCTCACGTGCCATAATTTCAGTTACAAGTCTACCACTCATCGCTAGTACGTTAGCGTCATTCCACAGCCTAGCGCCACGAGCAGTCTGCGGGTCATTACATAGTGCAGCTCTAACACCATAGACCTTGTTAGCGACGATTGAAACACCCGTGCCGGTATAACAGACTAGAATCCCCCAGTGAGCCTCACCCTTAGCTACAGCAGTTGCTACAGAATAGGCTACGTCTGGCCATGGCTCGGGCTTGCCAGTTCTCAGTGAGCCAGATAATTCGACTTGGTAACCTCTTTCCTTGAGATACTCGACTGCTGATTTAGCACATGAATACAAGTCATCGGAACCCACAATAACCTTTTTCATCTTGACTACCCACTAAACAAGCTTAGAGAAAAGCTCATAAATAGCGCCGTGAAGAGAGCTGTGAGCAGTCCTGATTCCGCTAAGCTATCTACGATGGCTTACGAAATATGTAACACTTACTACTTTTTCGATATGTCTTCGTCGCTAGGCGAATAAGTACTTCTATAGCGTAATGATATGTGGGTAGCGGAGATCAGGCCGTGGTGAGCTTTTATGAGAGAGGCTTGCGGGATCTTAGCTCTACTCACAGACTTCGGTACTTCAGATCCCTACGTACCATCAATGAAGGGTATAGCTCTGAGGATTTGCCGAAACATAACTTTAGTAGATATAACACACGAAATTCCCTCATTCGACGTCGACTACGGCTCTTACATACTATTTTCTACTTATAAATACTTCCCACCTGGAACAGTCTTTGCAGCAGTTGTTGACCCAGGTGTAGGCACGTCTAGAAAGCCCATAGCTATCGCTAGTAAAAACTACTACTTTGTCGGACCCGATAACGGACTCATGATAATAGCAGCCGAGGAAGACGGACTAGAGAGCGCTGTAGTTCTTACTCGCGAGGAACTCTTTTGGAAACCAGTATCAAGGTCGTTCCATGGAAGAGACATATTTATACCAGTTGCCGCGAGAGTGGCGTGCGGTATTGACTTCAGGTCTCTAGGTGAGCCTGTGAGCCCTAGTGACTTAGTTAGGCCTAAACTCCGTATTGGACTGGAGAAAGTGGGTGATTGTGTAAAAAGCTGGGTAATCCACATAGATAGGTTTGGAAACGTAGTACTGTCCGAGAGGTTCAAAAGAATCATAGAGCTCCTCGAATTAAGCGTTGGAGATAGAGTAAGAGTAATCGTTGGTGCCCACGAATTCCTGGCTTTAGTAGAGAAGGTATTTTCAGCTGTGCCGCCTGGGACACTAGTGCTTTACGAGAACAGCTTACAGTTAGCAGAACTAGCTGTAAACCTAGGATCAGCAGAAAAAATCCTTAAAGTAAATAGAAGAGATAGCTTAGCCCTATGTAAGTAATTGTAAGCAGTAACAAGCTAATGAAAGCTGAACCTTCTCTTTCCTTTTCTCTAATCGATAATATGAGGTCAGCTCTAGCAGTATCTAGCATGAACTAATGAAATTAACCTTGCGCACGCGAACTTAGCGTTCTCGCTATTCTTGAGTTGCGGTTAAGCCCGACGATGGAGTCCTTGCGTAGTTTAAAGTTGCGGGAGGCTCGGAGCATTACCTTCACGGTCAACTCCGGTAGCTACAAACAGCAAGGTTTTGGATCTATTCCAAAGCACAAAACATTAAGATGGAAAAAATAGCCTAATATTTCATGGTTGGTGGCGGTCGAGGCCAATACAAAAGAATACGCGAGGTAATGACGCAGGTTGCTATAAATCAACATAGAAGCTAACTCCATACAAAAACACCGCTTGAAAGCAGTTAAATGTTTGGGCTATAGATTGCGGACATCTATCAAACTTGTTCCTCTCTGAAGAATGATCGCCCCAGAGATTTAGGGTCTGCTAGCAATCTACTTTTTCTATGCATAGTGGACACTACTACCATGAGAGCTATCGACGTGATATAGGGAGCTGCGGTAGATACCTCTACGGGCAGTCCTAAGCTTTGTAAATGGGGGAGCAATACATATGCTGCTGAAAAGAATATAGAGACTAGAGCTACTAGAGGCGGGTACCTCCAGCCGGCAATGGATACAGCGTAAGCGAGCCAGCCGTGGTTAAGTCCCTGACCTTGAGACCAACCACCTACTCTCCATAAAGTAAATAGAGCGCCTCCCAGACCTACAAGTACTCCCCCCAGTAAACCTGATAGAAGCCTAACGTAAGTAACGTTAACACCAATTTGACTAACCAACCTAGGATCCTCTCCAACAGCTCTTATCAGCACTCCCAGTTTGTACTTGTAGAGTAGCAGGTAGGCTACTACAACAGCTAGAATTGTAGCAAGATATATGAGGACCGCACTAACGTGTGTCATACCGATGTACTCTATTCTAACTCTCCGCAAGCTGAATATGAGCCTCCCTATGTTTCCTACTACAGCAGCTAGACCGTATCCTACAAACATAAAGGATAGACCAATAGCACCCTGACTTATCGGTAAAACAGTATTCAACACCATAAATAGAGAATATAGAAGAGCTGTAGTTGCTGCTGCTAGCAGTAACGAAATACTTGTAGCCAGGGAGCCTATTTGAATCAGTGATGACATTTGTATAGCGTACGTATAAGCTAGTGAGGCACTTAACACAAAGAGTCCATCAATAGCTAGATTGAGAACACCAGACCTTTCTATGACAGTATTCCCGATGCCGGCAAGAGTATAGACTACGTAGGCCGATGCCAGTGTTCGGGTAAACCAATCTAGGAACTCGCTCACCTTCGAATCACCAGCTTCACTGAAAACTCTTTCGTTATCCTAGTTAGGGTATATACTATAAGAGTAGTCCCGATGAATATCTGGGAAAAGGCGTAAGCCGAAATACCGGGCGGCAACAAGCCTTTAAGACTCATCTGGGTTCTGTAGCCGAAGCTGCTTAGAGCTGAAACTATGACCGCGGAAGGTACGATAAACCTGATGTCCCTAAAGGAAAGCCATGCTACTAAAATAGCTGTATATCCATAGAAACCAGTCTTACCGTCTCCTATGTTATAAGGTAAGCGGTAGTCGTATCCCAGGAGCCTCATAGCGCCAGCTAGACCGGCAATAAAGCCACTAATGGTAGCTACTAACACGATAACTCTCCTCTCATCGTATCCCGAAGACTTTAGAGCGGTGGGGTTTGTCCCCAAGATCTTGATCTTTAGTCCCAGCAATGTATGCTCTAGGATTAAGTAAATTAGAGCAAGTACTGCAATGGCTGCTACCACTACCTCGTACCTTAAGATCTCTAGTCCCGGAATAACAGTTAACCTCACCGACTCAGATATCATGTCAGTCCTGATGTAGCCATACGTGTACCTACCCTTCCACGGTCCCGCCGTTAGGTAATCGGAGAGACTGTAAGCAATGTAGTTCATCAACAGCATTACCGGTATCTCACTTATTTTAGCAAATACTTTGATAAGACCAGGCACCAGCGACCATAAGGCACCGAGTACGCCACCTAAGACTATGGCAACAAGTTTAAGACCTACCGCACCTACCTGACCATTACTCAATAGAGGACCACTAAGTGGAGAGAACATCACGACGTACATAGCACCAAGCATGCCCAGAACATACTGACCCTCAGCACCGACGTTCCAGTAAGACCCGTAGAAGGCTATGGAGATCGCTGTACCTAGGATTGTTAGAAACAGCAGTGACTCTAGTAGCCCAGTATATGACACCAGAGTCTGGTAGAACGTACCAAAGAAACTGGCTGGATCGAGACCTACTGTAGCCCAAATAATTAAGTAGGACACTACTAAACCGACCAGCAGAGACCCTAACAGTATTACAGGTGTTGACGCAATTACAGTTCTCTTGTAGCGCTTAGTTATTACTATCGATACTCTTACCACCTACATCACCATAAGCTTCTCTAGAACTTCCCTCTCAACAGTTTTCCTCTCGAAAACTCCCACTATCCTGCCGCTGTTTATAACGGCTACGGTATCGCTTACTTGAAGAACCTCGTCTAAGCTCTCACTAATGTATATCACGGAAAGCCCGCCTATTCGCACATGCTTTTTTAAGGTACTAATAAAGCTTAGTACAGACTTCTCGTCTAAAGACCTTGTCGGATTCAATGCTATCAGCGCTTTCTTAGCGAACTCAAGCTCTTTAGCTATTGCGAACTTCATGACGTTACCGCCGGAGAGAACCTTTACTTGAGTTTTAGGTGATACTGCAACGATTCCGTATTTTTCTATGATCTCTCTGGTTTTTGCTGAAAGAGACTTCAGTGAAAGAAGCAAGCCTCTATTGCGGGCACCTAGTGCCATGTTTTCAGTTAAGCTAAGATCTCCAGATAGGTTGTAGTAAAGAGGAACCTCCGAGATAAACCCGACTCCAGCAGCTCTTACTACTTTGGAGCCTCTATTGGTAACATCAACTCCACCTAGGTAGTACCGACCTCTCTCAACAGGCCTGAGACCTATTAAAACTTCAGACAACTCCTTTTGACCACTACCCGAAATCCCAACTATTCCTAGAACCTCCCTAGGTCTAACACCGAACCGTACACCCCTAAGAGCGTAGTTACCGCTTTCGTCGACAGCCCACACGTCATCTAACTGAATTACTGCTTTCTCATCTCTTGCGATAAGCTCTCCCGAAAGTCCTTCGGCCATATAGGTACTTAGACCGTTGTTTTCAAACATCAGTTTCCTGATTAGGTCTATATCAAATTCTCTCTTCTCTAACGTTTTAACCACCCTACCAGACCGCATGACCGTGATTCTATCTGCTACCTCGATTGCTTCGGGGATCTTGTGCGTTATGAGAAGAACTGCTTTACCCTCGCTCTTCAGTCTTTTCAAGTAGTCATAGAACTTTTCTCTAACAGATCTCGGTAGGTATGTTGTTACTTCATCAACGAGTAGTATCCTAGCACCCAGTAGGGACGCCTTCACTAGCTCTACTACCTGTTTCTGGGTGTAGCTTAACTTACCTACTTCGGCTTCTGGGTCTATAGTTGAGCCTATATTTCGGGCCTCCTTGACTACTAGCTCTTCGACTTCTTTAACTTTCGACATAATACCGTATGACCTCAACGTTAAGAGCACGTTCTCAGTTACAGTAAGCTTATCTATTAAGTTAGGGCTCTGGGGCACGTAAAAAATGCCGTGACTAATTGTGTCTGCTGGGCTTACCGGACGGAGGCGTTTCCCTAGAATCTCGATGCTGCCTTCGTCTGGCACATATATGCCTGCGATAACCTTAGCTAGAGTTGATTTACCTGAACCGTTTTCTCCAAGAAGTGAGTGTATTTCGCCAGAATAAAGGTCTAGGGATACGTCATCCAGAGCCAGAACTCCGGGGAACCTCTTAGTCACACCCGCAACGCGAAGAGCGGGTTGCGTAGATGAAAAAACCATCTCTATTCTCCTTACCTTCCCCCCAGGAACTTTACCCAGCTCACAAACCAGTCCATGTTCCAAAGATCTGCGTGTCCTAGTCTTACACCAGCAGGTATTGATACCTTATCTGACTTCTTACAGTATTCAGTAAAAGCGTAAGTTCCCGTGTACTTACACCAACCGTCTAGAGGACCTATGAAGGGATCAAACTCTGTAGAAACTAGGTACAGCTTCTCTTTACCTCCTATATTTACGTAGGTTAAGTTCTCTAACTCATGAGTTAGAGCTGAGAACTGGAGTGCTTGAAGAATGGGTGCTCTCCTCATCTGTTCATACCTTCTCATTACGAGGTCAAAAGCAGATATCCTATCACCTGTTAGTCTGTCTTTGACTACTACTTCTCTCAGCTTAGGTATAAACTTTGGGTTTACCATCATAACGGTCCCGTTGTCGAATACGTGAGCTCCCAGCTCTACAGCCCCTGTATTAAGGAGGTACCAGTAGTCTACATTTCTCAAGTTTACTGGATTAAGTACTCCACTCTTTATCTTAGTTAGTATATCAGCGTATATTACCTCCCACCTAACGAGCTGACCTGAGACTACGACGTCGGGACCAAACTCGTACATAGGTCCGTAGTGGCTAAAGACGTAGACCTCTTTTCCTCTCTTATACTGCTCCTGCGCATATTCAACTATAGCTGAGCTATCCTCAGTAAACGCAATTACATCCACGCCCACAACATCAACTAAGTACCTAGCTGCGTCAACAGCTTTATCTGGAGCGAACCATGCTCCTATCTCGACTACGTATACCTCAATGTTTTTACCTAACTGCTCCCCTACTTCTTTAGCACCTATAGCGAAAGCGTTAATGTGTCTTATCACTTCAGGTATGGTGAACGCTGCTACGTAACCTATCTTACCAGTCTTAGTTAAAGCCCCCGCCATTAGTCCGTTTAAGTAGTAAACCTGGTAGAGGTCAGCAAAGTATGTTCCCATATTGTCCCACCTCATATAGCCGCTACAGTGGAAGAACATTACGTTAGGATACTTCTTAGCCGCCTCATAGGTTTTCTCCATGAAGTCAAAGGATGTTGTAAAGATAACTGTATACCCAGCTCGAACGAGCTCGTCTACCCGCGATAGTAACTCAGCTTCAGATACGGCTTCATAGTAAGTAGTATCTAGCCATTGCCTAAAGAGGCCCTCGACGACTCTCCTACCAAGATCATGCATATACGACCAACCTAAGTCACCGATAGGTCCAACGTATATCCACGCTGCTCGAATCTTTTCTGGAGAGACAGCCATCGCGGGAGTGTACGTTATGGTAGTAAACGCTGTGACCGTCACGGGACCCGTGACTGCTTGTGGAGCTGTTGCGGAACCCGCAAAATATCCTACTAACCCAGCTATTAGTACCGCTATGATCACTAAGACGTACATAGTCCTGGGTTCTACCACAGGGTACACCAAGGTAAAGTTTTATACAGAGCTTATAAAAATTTCTTAAGGTCCGGTAGCGTTCTTGACATGCGTTTTTCTCTTTTTTACGTATTTATGTTAAACTACTTTACTGAAATAAGCGTTTTTCTCTTTAGAATAAGGAAGTCATCGTTTAGAGCACGAACACTTATAGCCTTAACTGGACATACGACTTCACAACCCTTACAGTAAATACACTCACCTTGGTTTACACTTAGGTGAGTGCCGACGACCCGAAAAACACCTGTTGGACAATACTCCGCGCAAAGACCGCACACGTTGCAGGAATTAGAGACCTCGATTAAGACCTTCAAACTACTTAAGCCTCTCGTACTCCTCAAGCTTAGATTTAATCAGACTCATGAGCTTCTCGAGATCTACCGGGTGAACACCTGAACTAGTTACAGCATATGGTATCCAGAAGGGATTTGTTGGGACTCCCCTCAGTTTTTTCACCAATAACTCCTTAAGCGGTATCCCTATCTTTCTCAGGTCTTCGTTTATTCTAGTATATATGACTCCATCAAACAGGTGCTCTATGTTCTTTTCAAGCTCCATCATCTCCTCAGTGTCCGTATGAAGAACTAAGAAGCCAAGCACCTTTCTCGACTTAGATACATGAGCTCTAATGGACTTTATTAGCATCACTATCTTAGACATGTCATGGAAATATAGTAAGTCGTTTAGTGAGTCCACTATGAGAACGCCAGAACCATCTAGCTTAAGCTCCTCCACTGAGTTAAGTATGGAGTAGGCTAGTTCATCTATCTTCTGTACATTAACACTTCTCTTAGAATAAGCTGAAGCTAAGTACCTACCTGTAGTATACGTATAACCATCAATTATGTACAACAACTCTCTAGCGTAAAAATCCCGGCCCGGCCACTTAAAGCTCTCTAACTGCTCGACGAAGGAGTCAGGAGAATCATCTAGAGCTACATACACGCACTTCTCACCTTTAAACATGAAGTTCGCTGCTATGTGAGCGATAAGTGCAGACTTGCCCGTACCGGATTCACCAGCTATTAGCACTGTTGATGTACGCAAGATTCCCTCGGGCGCACCTACGTCGAGAGGTTCTATTCCAATTGTCACTCGAGTACTCAAATTCACACCGTGATTAGCTATCTTACTTCTTTTATATTCGTTCTATACCTTGTGTAGTTACTTTAAATAGAGTCTCTAGCGTGTCAGCTTTCCCTCTGCTAACTCTCCCACTAAAGAGGGCAGCTTGTTTAAACCTCTACGAAGCGTGAAGAACTGTTCGGAAACACGTACTTTGTAGTATCTCTCAACTTAATAAATGCCTCACCCCTCTTTATAAGTAGATATGGCATTTTCTATCTCAGCTATGAGACTATCGAGACCTACAGCTTCTCGTGCTGAAATTGGTATGGGTGGTTTAATAAACTGTCTAAACACCTCACAGAGTTGTAGTGAAATCGATGTGTCAAGAAAACTCTCGCTGGTGATTAAATATGGGCACTCGCTATACTCCGATAAGAGCCTGTATATGGGTATAGCTTCGTAAAGTTTTTCATACAGCTTTGAGCCACTATGAGCAGTGAGATCTACTACAAGGTCTACCTTATTTATAGCTAAAACCATAGGCAGGTTAAGTCGATACATAGTAGATAGAGCGAGTAGTAAAAGAGAGTAAGCAGAGTACATTCTTGACACGAGTCTTGCGTCCACTAAGAACACCACTACCGCCTTACTTCCCTCAGATAGCTCATGTAGTAATCTCGGGCCGAGCAATCTAAACGCTATTACTTCAAGTTGCCCAGGCAGGTCGACTAACACGTAGTCTGCTCGACAGTCCTCTATCTCGGTCTTAACGTCTACAACGTAGTTAAGTAACTCATCCATGCTGGCTAGTAAAGCACCATTAGGCCCTAATCCTCGCTTGAGCATTAACTCCCTAGCGTTTACATATCTTCTAACATCAACGTCTGGAACATAGGGTAGAAGCTCAGCCGCAGGATCTAGGTTTACTTTACACACGCTATACTCAAACCTCTCAAACCACAATGCTAATGACGAAGTAAGCATAGACTTTCCTGAACCCGCAGGTCCAGCTATGAACACCGTATTCACTCCTAAGTTACCCACCAATAGCTCTCATAATACTTAAAATAGACTAGTAGTAACTTGAGAAGCAACACTCAGAATATCTGTAGAGTTCGAACGAAAGCATATATGGGAACATATGCGTTATCAGCAAGACAATTGCATTAGTAGTTCAGCAAGTAAATAGGGAGTGTAGCTAAGTCTGGAACCAGAGCTTGGCTTCCGTATCTGTTATCATCAGTCTTCGCTTCCAATACCTAGCCCCGTCCTACATAGAGCTTTGTGATGTTCAGGGAGTCTCTGGGCGCTTAGGAACACGGGTTTTGCTGACTCTAAGGTATTCATCGAGCATAGGATACCCCCACAAGCCCACTTCAACAAAACACCTTGCGAGCTCATAGTAACGATCGTCAACCCACGTAGGCCAACGCAAGGCAAACAGCACGCAAATACTTTGGCTTATCTAAAGTATGGCTCTCTAGCTTCTATGGCTCTAGCCAAGGAATTCATAACCTCAAACTCTTTTCTTGCCTTAATCGATTGCTTTAGGTCTAGATACACTTCTCTATAGATACATAACTTTAGTTTTCCATCTGGTCCAACGCGTATTCTCGAACAACCTGCGCACATCAAAGGGTTTCCATAGCCTTTTATGACGTATACTTTGATTCCTGATGGAAGAGTGTAGACAGTCCTGTTTTGAAACTGCTCCGTGTGTTTCTTAATGCTTGCAGTTTCGAGATAGCTTACTATACCATCAAGATCTACGTGAAGTAATTTGTATAGCTCCTTACTCACTCCAAGAGGAATCAACTCAATTACGTTAACATCTAAACCATTACTTGAAGCAAAATCTAGTAAGCTCCATATCTCATTTAAGTTAGGTTTTAGAACTAAGTAGTTTATCTTGAGCTTAATTCCGTAGTTTAAAGCCTCCTGTATTCCGGATAGCACTTTATCTAAGGCATCGTAACCGGTTAGAGCTGCAAACACGTCTCTTTTTAAAGAATGAAGTGAGACATTAATGTGATCTATACCCGCTCTTGATAAGGGTTCTGCGAACTCCTTCAGTAAGTATCCATTCGTAGTTATAGATGGAGTACCACCATATTTTCTTACTGACGATATAACATCTACGATTCCACTGTAAAGTAGTGGCTCACCACCAGTTACCTTATAGTGTTTTAGCCCAAGCCCTGTAGCCACTCTTATGAAGAAATCCCAGTCTTCTGGAGAAAGTTCTTCGTTCGAGTAAGTAAAACCCTCTCCGTGGCAGTAAACGCAGGAGTAGTTACAGCGATTAGTTACGGAGAGACGGATGTGCGTCGCAGGTCTACCGAATCTATCCTTAAGCATCAGGAGCGTGCCCGAGTAATATAGTCTAAAAGTATATAAGTAAGCCGTGGCAGATGCAATGCGTTACTGCTACATGTTGCCGCACTCCCTATCGAACTTGGTCGCAACCTACGGTCTTCGTTTACCTTACTTTCAACCACCTCTCCCAGAGATAGTACTACTTTTACCTGAAGACACAGTAGGTATTACACTCAAACCACTCGTGGAGATAGGTCTTGGAGTGTCCGTACTGCAGAGCTGTAAACTCCCTAGTTTGGGATGAGATTCGGGGTATGGTAGTGTGCTCTGAGTGCGGCATCGTCGTGGACCTCATATACGTTAGTGGAGGAAGCTTTGAAAACGAATTAGAGCCCCTAGGTGATAGAGTTTCAGCTACTGTGAGGAAATTCGGAAAACTCAGTGATGCTTCAATAAAGTATTTGACGATACTTAAGGAAATTAAGTATAGACCGCAGCTCTATGTCGATTCCGATTCCTTTAGTAAATACCTAGTTTTAGGAAAGAGAGTTAAAGTCATAAAGAGGAGAGCTAGCATACCCAAGAATGAAACTATAGAAAAGATAGTCACTATTATGGCTAAGTACCCTAGGTTGTGCTCTAGAACAGATCGGGCAAAATACGCTTTAGCCGCTATAGCGTATGCTCTTGTTACAGAAGGAAGCGTAGATCCCTCAAAACTCTCCAAGCAGCTGGGCCTAAGTAAAACCCACATCAGGAGATTATTGAGAGTAGTCCGTAACTCGCAAAGGTTTCTAGGTGAAGTAAGAAAGATAACACAAGTAACTCTCACTACAGTATCCCCCTAAGAGAGGTAAGTTAAAGACTCAATTTTCCCTCTAGAGCCTCGAAGACTTTTTCTACCCTAAAGTTGTTTCGTGTTTTCCTAGGGTGGGTTGCACCCAGACTCCACAGCTCGCTGTACCCACCATAGCTACTAATTCCTTTGATGTCGCGAGTGCCGTTTGAGCTTTAAGCAACTGTTTTGGGTTCGTAATGGTTTGTGCTGCTCTATAGACGCTGCGGAAACGCTTACGAGTGTCTCTGTTTGATTGATGTATAGAGGCTGCACGATGAGGGGGTAAGAGTCCCGTAGATGAGGTGCGGACTCTCCCCGAGGGCAACCACCAAGATGTGGAGTGCCCGGGGCCGCCTTGAACGCCCCAAAGCTCGATGAGAACCCCGAGCAGGGTGTGGGGGAAAGACGAGGCGATGAAGTCAACCCATATAAAACACGAGAGCTGAACCCCTAACGAAGCAGAGCTCACACCCACACTAACAAAACAGAGCAGAAACCTCGATAAGCATTATCCAAAATAGCTGCTGACTCCACTCGAGTACCGCTAATTCGGCAAACAAGTTTGTCTTGAAGAGTTAAGCACTTACTCTCGCTATGCGAAGAAACTCCGAAGCTTCTTCTTTACTATGGCGCTGACTAGAGCACCATCAGCTCTACCTCTAATTATAGACATAACCTTACCCATAACTAAGCTGACGGATTTGTCGAGACCTCTAGCTCTTATGTGCTCGATGTTAGACGTTATTACGTCTTCGACGATTTTCTCTATTTCTTCAGCACTCATCATCTTAAATGACTTCAACAAGTCTTCAAGACTGGTTCCTGAAGCGACCGCTTTGATGGCCTCAGGAATAGCTTCTTTAGCTAGCTCTCCTCTACCTACCGCACTCAGGATTCTAGCTAATTCTGGGTAACCTACTTTATCTACTTCAATACCCTCTCTTTTCAGGGACTTCATGTGAACGACTATAGTTGTAGCAATTATCTGCGGACTGGTTACTCCTCTTAACTCCTCGACTAGGTCTAAATAGAGGTGTAGAACAGGATCTCTGATAAGCTGAGACGCTAGATCCCGAGATAGCCCGTGTTCCTCAACTAGAGTCTTAAATACGTCTTCAGGTTTAGGTATGACCAGTCTCTCTACTTCCTTTAACAGCTTACGACTTACTCTAATCGGGAGTATGTCTGTTTCTGGATACATCCTAGCCGCACCTGGTTGTGGGCGCAAGTACCTAGTAGTGCCGTCTGGATTCGCTCCGCGAGTCTCCTTAGGAACACCTACGAATGCGTACCTAAGTCTCTCCACGATGGCTCTAAAGGCCCTCTCCGCTTTCTCGCAGTCGCTTATTACCAAGATGAACGCGTCTCTATCTCGACTTAAACTTAGGTATCTGTATACAGCATCTAGATCCCGTTCAGAGATTCCGTAAGCCGGGAGTTCATCGCTGTGAATTATCCCACCAACACCCCCCCAAGCTTTTGCGTAATCGGATAGCTCCGTACCGAATCTTCTACCTGGACAGACCTCCGTACCTAAAATCCCTTTAAAGCCTGGTAGCGGTAAGGCGTAGACCCTCAAGCCTTTCTCTATGCTAGTTCTTACCATCTTGCTCCCACAACTCTTCATAGACTCAGTTACATCGATGAAAGACTCAGGTATGTCGCCAGGTTTTAAGCCCCTCTTGAAAAGCTCGTCTCTTATATTCAGTAAAGAAAGCTGTCTAACTACTTCATAGGTTACTACTTTGGGGATCAGCTCTAGCTTTTCAACTCCTTTTACCTCTATCCTCTCTCCTTTCTCTATAGATATATTTAGGTCTTGCCTTATCGTACCTATACCTCTTTTAACTCTGCCACTCAACCTCATTATAAGCCCTATCTTGTATGCCACTCTAAGAGCTTGTTCTGGAGTCCTAATGTCGGGTGCCGTACTTATCTCGACGAGGGGTATCCCGAGCCTATCGAGGTTGTAGACGACGTAATCGGGTCCTTCACCTACTTTTCTAGCAGCATCTTCTTCTAGAGCTATCGTTTGGATTCCAACTACTCCCTCCTCATCCTCGACATAACCTCCAAGAGCTATTATTGCTGTTCTCTGAAATCCTGCTGTGTTTGACCCATCTACAACGATCTTCCTCATAACATAGATCTCGTCAACAGGTTTAGCGTTTAAGGCTTTAGCTATAGATAGAGATATAAGTAAAGCTTCCCTATTTATGTCGTGCGGCGGCTCTTCATCGAGTTCGACTAAACACGCATACCCTTCCGGAACTCTGTAGATTATTTTTCTACCTTTAGCGATCTCGTAGACTGCGGCAGGATCAAGTTCTCCCAACTCAGACTTACTTAACCATAAACTGCGGACTACTTCGTGGTGCTTAGATTCTTCGGGTGCTAATTTCGCCGGACAAGCGCAGAACAGCTTGAACTTGCTATCCAGCTGCTGATGTATCTCCAGACCTACTTTAAGCCCTAGGCTCCTGTAATCAATTTCCATGGTGCCACCTCGGAAAAACTGATAGACTTTGAACCCCACCTATTTCGTTAACAAAGTTCGTGATGAGTCTAGAGCCTATTTCAGCAGGATCTTCCCCGGGGTAGTTTCCTAAAAGCCATGAGAGCTTCACGAAAGCTACTTCAGGTAGCATATCGTTAGTAGGCACCACCCCGGCCTTAAGGAGCTTTCTACCAGTCGTATAGACATCGAGGTCTACGCGTCCAAATATTGTTTGAGTAGACATAGCTACGATAACGCCTTCCTCTGTAGCTCTCTTAATTCTATCTACACATTCTTCCCTAATGTGACCCAATCCTGTGCCTTCGATTACTATCCCTCTGTAACCCTTGTCTACGAAGTAGTCTATGATCTCGCAGTTTATCCCTGGATAATGCTTAAGAAGGGCTACTTTACTACTGAACTTGTTCATTAAGAGTACTTCGGAACTCCTAGTCCTAGGTAAATAGCTTTTATTTATTACTTCAAGCCTTTTCTCTCTAACGTAAACTTTAGCAAGAGGCAGGTCGTTTATTGACTGAAAAGCGTCTCTTCTACTCGAGTGCATCTTCCTAACTCGAACACCTCTGTGGGCAAGTACATAGACATCGTCGCTACTTCCATGCATAGCTACAACTACTTCAGCAAACGGGGCTTCTTTAACGATTACTGGGCACGCCTTGAGATTGTAAGAAGCATCAGTACTTGGTCTATCACTACTCCGTTGGGCACCAACTAAAACCACAGGGTTCCCAAGGTTTCTGAGGGAAAAAGCTAGTGCCGCAGCTGTGTACGCCATGGTATCAGTTCCGTGAGCAACAATTACTCCATCTGCCCCAGACCTCAGATACTTACTAACCTCTTCTGATATGCGAGACCAGTCCTCAGGTGTCATGTTTTCACTTAGTTTTCTCATAAAGTCTGAGACTACTATCTCTTCAGCTAGCTCTCGCAACTCTGGCACAAACTCCACTAAGTCACCAGCGTTTAGTGCGGGCTTAACCGCACCTGTTTCATACTCAACCTTACTCACAATAGTTCCACCAGTGCTAACGAAGGCTATTCTAAGCCGTCCCCCACCCTTGATCACGGTGACTCCCTGCGGTCCCTCGAGAGATCCTGGCTTTAAGTAATCTTCTGCTATAACTTCGACAACGGCGTTCTCTAAAGATACACCGATATTATAGCCATTTAAAAGCTTCAGCACTACGTGTCTCTCAGATGTAAACTCCGTTGACGGCAGTACTACCCCCTCTACTACTAACCCCCCGCTAGTGATTACTCTGATCAAATCTCCAGGTTTTATGTTAACCACTACACACTACACCGCTGAATAGGGGAAGCAAGAACTATTAACCGCGAAATAGGTGCAAAACAGCTCACACGCTAGTCGACTCATCTACTCCACGGTTTTACAGAGCATCACCAGCGAATACCGCCTCCACACACTCTTAGACAATCAAAGTATATGAAGAAAAGTGTTCGCGTACTACTTAGCCAACGTTTATGGTTCTTCCTACCCCACTAACGGGTTTAGCTTAAAAACTTGTTGCTATAAGCTATTTGGGTAGTCGGAAGTATGGGTAAGGTGTACACATCGCTGATCAAGAGGACTGCGAGGAAGCTAGTGGAGCTATATCCAGGTGAGGTCTCAGAAGACTTCGAGAAAAACAAGGAGGTAGTATCTAGGTATCTAGACGTTAAATCTAAGAAGCTTAGGAATCAGATAGCTGGCTACTTAACGCGTCTTGTTAAGTTATCTAAGAAAGTAGAGGTTCTTCCTCAAGAAGCGGAGGTTTCGGATGAAAGTTAGAATAGAGCTCTACGGGTTTTTGAGGAACCTAGTCGGATCAAAAGACGTGATTATGGAAGTTCCTGAAGGTTCTACCTTAAGGGAAGTGCTCTCCATAACCTCCTCGAAGGTCCCAGGGCTTCGAGAAGCCATAAACCTCGACGGACAACTCAAGCCCTACTTTATGCTGTTTATTAACGAGGTGGACTACGAGCTTCTTGGCGGATACGATTACATAATGAGAGACGGAGACTTGATACAGCTGCTTCCCATAAGTCATGGCGGGTCGGCTAAGCCTTTAGAGGAGTATCTGAGCCAAATAAGCTCGATAAAGGTTATTGCGTGCCTAGTTGATGAAAACCTTGCAGAGAAGTTGCTTGGTTATGTGGACATGGTTAACTCTGAGTGTGTAGCTCAAGTAGTACCAAGGAGGTATTATTACGGAGCTAGCTATTCAGCTTTAGTAGCTTACTTAGCACTGCGCTCTATGGAGCTCGGACTTAACGTGAGTAAGAAGAAGTCCTTGGAGTTTCTGCTTTACTACTTTGGGGACAGGCAGATAGGCAGTGTGCTCAATCTTATCAAGAGTGGGCGGACAGAAGAATACGTTGCTATACACGCCTGTTTACCGGGAGCTACCGAAACTGAAGACATCTTTTTACGCGCTATCGCTAGTTGCTGTAACTCCCCAGCTGAACCCGAGAAAGCGCCTGATGAAGCGATAAGCAGACTCGCTTCCGGAATTCTCAGGATCCTCTCATAGCTGCTTCACCCTAAAAACTTATAAGATTTAACTAGAGGGGTTAGTTGAGTGACCACCTATGTTCGAGGAAGAAGAGTGGTGGGAAGAAGAGGAAGAGTGGTGGGAGGAGGAAGAAGAGGAAGAGTGGGAAGAAGAGGAAGAGTAACTCCGTTCTCCCTATGTAAGCTGTTTTTAAGTTTAGATCTCTACCTCTACTACACAGGCTGTATCGGTTTTTCTAGCTACTGCGGGGTGGTTTATTGGTTCGAGTAGCGTCTATTGAGAGAGACTTGTGTAACCCAAGAAAATGCCAGCTGGAGTGCGTCAGGTTCTGTCCAATCAACAGGATCGGAAAAAAAGCTATAGAGGTTCCGCAGGACCCGGGTAAAGCGGTAATATACGAAGACGCGTGCGTAGGGTGCGGGATCTGCGTTAAGAAGTGCCCATTTCAGGCTATTACTGTAGTAAACCTACCGGACGAGCTAGAAAAACACGTTGTTCACAGGTATGGACTAAACGCTTTCAAGCTATACGGGCTACCAATACCACACGAGGGTAAAGTAGTCGGAGTTATTGGCAGAAACGGCATAGGCAAGACGACGGCACTTAGGATACTCGCTGGTGAACTCGTTCCGAACTTAGGCATGGTCGACTCCAAGCCTAGCTGGGAAGAGGCTCTCAGGTTTTTTAGGGGTTCAGAACTCCATAATTACCTTTCAAAACTAGTAAATAGGAGAATTAGGGTTGTACACAAGATACAGCATGTCGATATGATAAGAGCTTACATCAAAGGGTACGCTAAAGAGGTGCTTGAGAGAATAGATGAGAGAGGTATTTTGGGGGAGCTTATGAAGGTTCTTGATGCCGAGCCCCTGATGGAAAAGAAGATATCCACACTAAGTGGTGGAGAGCTGCAGAAAGTAGCAGTAATAGCTGCACTTCTTCGGGATGCTGATGTCTATGTATTCGACGAGCCCGCTAGTTACCTAGATGTTAGAGAGAGGCTAAGGGTAAGTAGAGCTATAAGAAGGTACGTACCGAGTAAGGCATACACTATTGTTGTCGAGCACGACCTGGCCATGGTAGACTACATCGCAGACCTCGTCTCTGTCGTATACGGTGAGCCCGGAGTTTACGGAATATACTCTAGAGTATATTCCGTAGGTTCAGGAGTTAATCACTTCCTTAATGGATATTTGCCTGCAGAGAACATGAGGATACGTCCGGAGCCTGTAGTCTTCAATACGAAACCTGAACAGCGTGTAGTGGAGTTAGGTTACAAGCAGATATACTTAACGTGGTCAGATATGATTAAAGTACTAGACAGCTTTACTTTACGCGCTGGTCAGGGAGAGATGAGAGTAGGAGAGGTTGTAGGAGTCGTAGGTCCTAACGGAATAGGTAAAACCACCTTTGCCCGCCTAATAGTCGGTGAAATCGAGCCAGACTACGGTTACGTCCCGTTCAGAGGGTTAAGAATATCCTATAAGCCTCAGTACATTAAGGGAGAGACATTTCCATGGGAGTACGTAGGTGATGCTCTAGAGAGCGTGGCAAAAGACGGAATAGCTTCAAGCGAGTGGTTTACGGAGGAGGTGATTAGAAAGTTCAAGCTACATAAGCTTAAAGAAAAGAGGATAAAGGAGCTAAGTGGTGGTGAGTTACAGAAGTTCTCGATAGCTATAGCTCTAGCTAGAGACTCGGAGCTCTACGTTCTCGACGAGCCTTCAGCCTTTCTTGATGTAGATGAGAGGCTGGCTGTAGCAAAAGCTATTAGGAAGATAATCGAGGGAAGGAAAACTGCGTGCTTAGTCATAGACCACGACCTCATGTTAATAGACTACATATCCGACAGACTTATAGTCTTCTCGGGCGAGCCGGGAATTAGTGGGCAGAGCATCGGACCTGTAGACGTGAGAAAAGGAATGAATATGCTTCTTAAAGAGCTCGAAGTAACCTTTAGGCGAGACGTAAAAACCGGGAGACCAAGGGTCAACAAGCCTGATTCCTACCTAGACAGGTACCTCAAGAGCGTTGGGGAGTACTACTACACTAAGCCCGCTGAGGATGAGAGGGAGTCGTAGGGAATGTCGTGGCTTCTGCTCATTACTAGTGAAGTAGTGCGGTACGAGCTATGCCCGCATTAAAAAGGTAGTCGAGTGGTGACCCCGATCTTTCTTAGTAAGTCACATATTACACACATGCTTCTACCATAAGCTGTAGGAGATCCACATATCGAGCATTGCGGCAACTCACTTAGTTGCGATACCCACCTCAGTAGCTCCGTCTCAATATACCTATCTACTGCCTCAAGTATTTTAATGAGAGAACCCGGTTTCAGTTGCTCGACTTCGTAAAGGTAGTCACGTATTATAGCTCTCAAGGTCGGTCTGAATCTTATATATGGACACTCCGTTACCTGAAACTTGTATCCTCTCATAAAGGCGTAAGTTGCTGTCTCCCATTCATATATCTTTCTAAGGGGCTTAACTCTTTTAACGAAGTATCTACTTAGAGTAGAACTCATAGGATGGTTCTGGACCAGTCTTCCTCTATCGCCTCTGAGTAGATTCATTATGTAAGTCTGAACTTCGTCATCTAGGTTATGTGCTGTTAGCACCTTATCGTAGCCTAAGGTTCTAGCGTAATAATTGATTATCCTTCTTCTTAGTACACCACAGTAAGTGCAGGGACTAGCCCTCACTTCTCTAGACCTATCTAGCGAGACTAGCTCATCGAGACTGAGCCCTACGAACTCTTTAAAAGACGTTAGATGTAGGTCTATACCGTAGCTTCTGGTGATGTCCACTATCCAAGCCACGTCATCTACTCTATTATACCCCTCTACTCCCTCTACTATCGTTACCACACCTATTTTACTCACGTCATGTACTTCTCTGATGAGGTCTAAGAGTACGTAACTATCCTTTCCCCCCGAGAGAGCTAGAAGTACACTCTCGCCGGGAGTAAACATGTTATACCTAAGTACCTCGTCTTTGAGTCTTTTGAGTAAGTCCTCTCTAAAGCACTTGTCGCAAAAAGCCCTTCTGGTATGTTTCTGTACAATTCTGGCTCCAGTCTCACCACATATATCGCACTGCCTGATCGAAGTTCCCTCAAAATACCTTTTTCGAATGATTTAAGCAGTCAACTAAAGCTTTTATCTAGACTGTAAGGCATATGTAGGGACGCAACGTGAAGGTAGAACCCTACGTTAAACCTCCTATCCTACTAAAAAATAGAGGAATAAGCAAGAATCTCCGCTACGGTCGTGGTTTTAGTGTGAGTGAGATTAAGAAAGCTGGTCTCAATATCGAGAAAGCCAAGTCTATGGGAATTCCGATAGATGTGAGGAGGAGGTCCTGTCATGAGTGGAATATCAGAATACTTCAAGAACTTCTAGTCAAGTCCTAGTAGCGAGCAACCGTTTGTCCTCGGGTATTCGCTATTTTGGTGTTCTTTAGTGTTTAGAGACTTCCACACTACTCACTCAGACCTCTATATCCACGTGAGTTCGTGAGTGGCTTTCGAGCCCGATGGAACGAGGCCCCATCTAGGTCGATCGACTCATACTCCGGGTGGCTTAGATCACCACTCAGAATCACGCAGCAAACTGAGTACGCTAACACAAGCAAGTGAGTAGAAAGCCTACGAACATTCCACAGAGAGGTCGGGAAGAAAATCCTGAAGCCTTATTAAGGTTTAAGCCCCAGTGCCATTATATAGAACTTGGTATCGCTGTTTTATCTTCATTCTCTACTTAGCTCGAAGTATTTAGGAGTGTCAATGCCCCAGCTTAAGCAAAAGTTCACACTATCAGCATTATTTACAATTTATAGTATAGAGGAGAAGCTTCTTTACGCTACCTAAAGTCAAATAATACAGACCATCGGAGCTGCGAAGGCATGTTGAGGTCTGAAGGTGTTGTTAGGCTTTTTACTCATATGCGGCGAAAACCATAGCGTGGTCCTTATCGTACGGGTCCAAGTGGACTACATCTAAGATCTCGAAGTTTCCCTTCTCAAGGGTTTTTATTTCCCTCAGGTATATTTCATCCGGCTCCTTGGTGACATCAATACTCCTAGCCTTTATAGCTAGGTATAGGTTTCCTCTACTCTTAAGGAACATCTTAGCGTTAGCCACAACTATGCTTGCCTGCTCGGGCTGAGCTATATCAGCATACAGAACGTCTACCTGAGGGACTAGCATTGAGTACCTCTCCGGAAATCTGGCGTCAGCTAGTATAGGTACTATGTTTCTCCTGTAATCAGCTACCGTAACCAGCTCCCTCATAACCCTAGGTGCGAATTCTATAGCGTAGATCCTTCCTTTATGTCCAACTATATCGGATATGTGACTAGCAGTCGTTCCGCTGCCGGCGCCTAAGTAAAGTACCTTGCTTCCACTTGATATGGCTAGCTCTCGTATTCCCTTATAAAGAGATGCAGCTAGCTTGCTCCTTATGTGATTCCACTCTCTATACTCTACATTTTCGTAGCTGAATAGCCACTCACCGTAAACTCTGCGGCCGGGAGTAAGGTTTTTAGTTGCTAGTCGAACAGACCCATCTTCTAGCTCTACTACGTAAACTCCCCTATAGCTTGGGTGCTCCTTAACCGAAACTACTTCGACCACAGCCCCACCTCTGTAAGTAGGTCTGGAAGGCTTATAATCTACTTTCTCCCCCGCTTTACAGGTTTCGGAGGTTTTGGTGGCGGCGCTTTTGGAGGCGGTTTTGCGTAAGTAGACTTTATTTCCTCGATTCTGTCCTCGAGAAGCTTCTTTAATCTTGACGCTATGAGGCGTCCTGTATAGAAGTCCGCTCTTGCTGCTATAGCAAGCTTCGTGGCTAGCGCTCTCGCGATCTTACCCCTCTGCCACCTAGGTGCTTTATGTATTTCTGGGTATTGAAATATTACTCCATGCTTAGGGGGTCTGCCTCCAGTTCTAAGAGCTCTAAAGAGAGCTTTTTCCGCACCTAGTACTTGTACTGTACTAGCAGGAAGCTTTGCTAAGTCCTCAAGGCTTCCAGCGAGACTGAGTAAACGGGCACCCAATAGCGAACCTACTAACTCAGTTACATTAGGAGCGACCTCCTTCATAACCTGCTCTAGATAGTCTGAGAAGTCTTTCCTCATTTCGTATAGGGCTAGAATAAGTTCGCTAAAGGACTTTATTTTGCTCATGTCGAGTTCTGAGATGTCGGCTCCGATGCTCTCTCTTGCCGCTCTTGCGATTCTCTCCGCTCTCCCGCCCTTGATACCGAGCTTAGAGAGATTCTCTACGGTATATTGATGCCTAGACCCAAGAACGGTCACTAACCTAGCGTACTCCTCGTGCTCTTTTACTAAATCATCTAACTCTGGGAAGTGCGTACTATACCACTCCCTAAGCCTAGATGCGAAGAGGTTTATTGTCTTATCGATGTCGTCTATAGCTCTAATCGCCTGAATAGCCATTAAGTCTCTCTTTAGAGCTTCACGCCTTAATTTCGACCTAGTAACACCGACTGCTATCTCATAGATTAGCACATCAAACTCTTCTTCGTTCTTAACCAAACCCTCCTTAATAGCAATGCTCGGAAGCATCTCTCGCAACTTCACGATCAACTCCTCTCTAGGGTTGATGGTGTGGTTTAAGCCTCTTTGAGCAAGGTACGTTGCTTCTAGCTCGGATGAAACTACAAAGACCGCATCTGGAGTAGAAATTTTATCGATTAAATCGATGAACTCCTGACTTAACTCACCACTCTCAATCCTTAGAGCTCTCTCGATAATGTATCCCGGGTCTTTGGGCACCATGCTGCAAACTAAAGTGCCGTCGTCACGAATCGCTATAGCTCCTATTACAGTTTCCATTACCGCAATCCTCATATACCTGCCCTCCTCTAGTATTTGCTCTTCTCATAATATAAGTATACCCAAGCCTATTTAGCTAAGGCTTCACGACCCTGACGCCTCAGAGTCGCCTCCATGATCAGGGTAGAGCTCTTAGTACATATCGTAAGAATATAGTTGTGATTTACTTCCCGTGACTATGGAACGATTCTTCAACGTTTGATTTCTGGTGGGGTTTGACGTACTTTAGTAGTGTCTCTTGTAGTCCAAGGACTACCTCAAGTTGCTCCATGTTCAGACCCTCGGCTATAGCCTCTCTTCCCACTCTATAACCTGAGCCCGTCGGCTCTAGCTTCTCTGCTGGAACAAAGACCCAATCTCTCCCTGGAATCCTGATGGCTACATATGCTCTCCCACCAGCTCTCTCAGTAAACTCGATCATCTTCAGTACTTGCTCTCTGTCTATGTATATAGTTTCCTCTTTTGACCTAGATTTGACCTCAAACACGGCTACGTGCCCATTCTTAATAGCAACAACATCTGGATACATAGCTTTCTTTACTTTTGAACCGCTAGCTGGCGCTCTCATAACAGCAAAGCCTCTCTTCCATAATTGAACAACAAGCTCTCTTTCAGCTCTATATCCTCTAGACCTACCACTCTTAGGCACTCAAGTCACCTAATCCTTAGAGACATCTGCTACTATTGGTTGCAGAACTCTACTAAGATCTTGAATAGAGACGTAAGCTAATGTCGATATGTCGCCACCTCCACACCAAACCCAGTTTTTCTCTAGGACTTTGTAGTCAAAAACAACTCGCAGGACCTTCACACAGTCAGATAGAGGTGATACCCCACCAATTTCAAAGCCAGTCACCTCTCTAACTTCATCGTAGTTAGCCAGCCTCAAAGTCCTGGACTTGAGTACTTTAGCTACTTTCGAGAGTGCTATCTTTCTGTCACCAGTTACAACAATAGCCGCATATCCATCGCCAACTTTAACTATTAGTGTCTTAATAATTTCCGAGGGAGGGCTTCCAGTTGCTTTAACAGCTCCTTCAACCGTGCTAACCTCTACGTCAAACCTCTCTAGACGTGCTAGAACTCCATATCTCTTAATGAACTCGGAGACGTTGTCTCGACAGCCCATAATCTACCCGAGCTAAGTATCCTACTAGGTTTTTATCTACCACTTTCTAACACCCATCTTAGCATGTCAGCCGGCATAGAGTCACCTCTACCTCGACTAACGAGAAAGTATTGCGGGAAGTGTTGAACTAGTCCATACAGGGCGTGAAGTCTGTAGCCACTCTTAACACTTTAAGGATACAGTAAAGCCGAGACTAACGCTGAGGAGTAGTTACGAGAATATGAAGTCAAACAATAGAGAGAATACTTCAATACTTCAAACTTAAATTAACAGGGGGTGTGCGGCCCCCGCCTTGCTCGGAACACCTCGCTCCAGGGTCCTGCGCACCGTCCTCCACCCGGTGACCCATGAACGCTGACGTCGGAGGTTAGGTTGCTCCCTTCCGGGCCTGGCCAGGTTCCCCCCACGAAGGTGGTAAGCCCTCCCCTCCAGGAGGGCCTCCACCACCGCCAGCCCCATGGGGCGGGTTTCACCGCTGATGCGCAGTCCTTAGTGCGAGGAGCCTCCGAGTAGGCTAGGTTACTGGCCCCGCTTTACGCCTTCGGCTACGGGAGGCGGCGAACTCCCAGCCCTGCCCACACACCCCGATTAGGTTGTTTTAATCAAATTTTTATTTTTTAGTAAGGCGAGCACTAAATACGGCTTTAAAAATAAACTCTTTTCTAGGCCTTACGGGCAAACCGCAGATTAAAATCTTATTGAGGAGTATGGGTTCAGCTCTTATACAGGTTTATATCGGTTGACCTCATTGCCTCATTCTCTTTCCCCCGCATCGGTCTCGGATCTGCATCACCCTTAGGGGCGTTCAGGGGCACCCCTAGGCTCCCACATCTTGAGTATCTCGGGGAGAGCCGTCATCTAGGGCGTCGCAACGGCTCTCGACCCCTCATCTATGTACATCTACGTATGTTGCTGTATAGGGTGTTTATAAATGGTTCGACCAGTATCAACAGATATGAGCAGATATGAAAACCGAAACAGTTACACAAGGCTATAGTTAGTCGGACGCCTAGCCTTAAATACGTGGTTCTTTTACTTACCTTTATCCGGTAGCGTGGTTTATAGCGTAATCTTGCTTATATAGTATATTCCCACGAGCGTGTAGAGCGGTAAGAACTCTATTCTACCTAGGTACATAGCTACCATAAGAAGTACCTTAGTTATTACTGGAGCCGATGAACTCGCTATACCAGACGAGAGCCCTACACATGAAAGAGCTGACGCAGTCTCAAATAGAGAATCTATGTAGCTGAAGCTAGTGATGCCGGAAGACAGTAGAGACAAATGTAGAACAACTGATATCGCTGCTAACGTAAGCAAGTATAGAGCTACGAAGGAGTAAGTCGATATTAATTCTTCTTCCTTAATTACTTCGCCACCAACTCTTCTAACTACCACTACAGACTTTGGAATGAAGACCTTACCCGACTCCCACAGTAATGACTTTGCTAAAACTATAGCCCGCTTTATTTTAATACCGCCGGCTGTTGAGAAAGTTGAGCCCCCAACTACCATCGAAAGCACTAGAACAACCTTTACGATGTCTGGATGGTCTCTAATGGGAACGATAGAGAAACCTGTTGTAGTCAGACCCGACAGCATGTGGAAGGTCCATGCCCAGAAAGACGACTCTGTCGAGTTTGTAGCGATAGCTGAAACCCCCAGCAAAGCAAGAAAAACCAGGAAAATAGCTGCGAACCCTCTGACTTCTATAGACTTTGCGAATTCGCTGAGGCGTCCAAGGCTTAAGTTGTAGAGGTCCATAAAGTTGAGCGCCCCCAACACCATTAATATAGATGCGGATATCGCTATGAAGTTGTTTCCAGCCTTAAACCAGTAGCCTAGGTTTTCGGAGTTAGTAGACATGCCCCCGGTTGCTATAGCTGTCATAGAGTGGGCTATCGAGTCTGTGAGAGCCATACCGGAAAGAGTGAAGAGCAGTACTCCTATGGCCGTATACACTACGTATAGAGTGAAGAGCTTTCTAGTTGTCGATATTATTGTTGGAGCTAGTCTAGCCCCTCTCTCGACTACGTAGATACTCCTAATAGACCTGTGTAGAAAAGGCAACAGAACCCCTGAGATCACAACGACCCCAAGCTCTCCAACCCACTGCGTTAGGGCTCTCCAGATAAGGATTACTCGAGGAAGAGATTCCGGCTTATCTATAACAGTAAGACCCGTTCCAGAGAACCCGCTAACAGACTCAAAAAGTGCGTCAAGAAAGGGCATACGAATAGTGTAACTATACAGGGTTGCTGAAAATAGCGGGGCGAGAATCCAGAAAACTGATACCACTAAGAAAGCGTCAACTAGCTCGACGATGAGGTGTTTCCTATATAGAGCAAAAACCGCTACGGACACAGAGTCGAAAATCAGAGCTATTCCAACGATCTTTAAGCTAACTTCTCTTTCAATAACTTCCTCAAATACAAGAAAACCGGCTAGACCAGTGATAATTGCTAGTGTAGAAACAGTCGCTAACAGAATGGCCAAACTAGACGCAAACCCCTTAACTTTAGCGAATGTGACCCCCATTTTCACCTCCACACGTTGTATACCTATTGCGATCACTTACTAACGCTTTTAATTATTTCTAGACCTTCGAAGAGAAGTACTACATATATCTTGAACTGATTTTCCAACAGCAGAAGGCATCGAAAGTTAATTTCACTTCAAGAGCTCCATACAATAGGTACTTCGATACTTGCTGAAGGCATGTTAGTTGCTGGACTTGGGGGGATCGGGCATTATTTAACCGCTCCTTGAAAAGATTAGCTCCTATTTAGTGCATGTTTTGAGTGAATTGCTGGAGTGTGTTTACTTTTAAGGTACCCAGAAGTGCTTTATGTATGATATATAGAACCCGGCTACTATAGCGGTACCTATGACTCCAGCTACGTTAGGCCCTAAAGCATGAAACAGTACGTATAGTCCCGGTCTAGCAAGCTGTGCTTCTCTTTGAGCTACTCGAGCAGCAATCGGGACTGCTGAAACACCTGCACAGCCTATGACCGGGTTTACTTTACCCTTAGTTAGGAAGTAGAGAGCCCAAGCAAATAGCAGTCCTCCTACTGTAGATACTGCAAACGCCACTAAACCTAGTGCCAGTATCATGAAAGCCTCGACAATGAAACTGAAGAATGCTGCCGGAGAAGCCTCAGCTACGTACTGCAACAGGAAATCGTAGGACAGAGTCGCACCAACACCTATCATCGTAAGTATTGTGGCAATATCGAGCAGAGGGTCTGCTAGTGTCTTAAAGTATCTCTCGAGCTCACCTATTTTTGTAGAGAGCTCTTTTACTATGTTTCCCATAGCTATTGCTGCCACGAGCGGAAATGCCGCTGGAACTAAGGCACCTACTACTACGAGACAGATAAACCAAAACGTAAGTATGTGGCCCAAGGTTACTTCCTTAGGGCTCGGCATCTCAATAGCTCTATATTTCTTCGGTACAAGAGCTCTAATTATGGGGGGCTGTATTACAGGAACGAGGGCTATGTAGCTGTATACGGCGATAGTTAGAGGACCAACAAGATGGGGTGCCACGTTCACTGCGGTATATATTGTAGTAGGTCCATCGGCACCTCCTACTACCCCTATAGCCATAGCCTCGTTTAAGTGAAATCCTAGTGCTAGGGCTATGAACGTTACAACAGTTATTCCCAACTGGGCGGCCGAACCTATGATAGCGCCTGTAGGGAACGATATTAGTGGGCGAAAGTCCGATAGTGCTCCAATACCTATGAAAATTAGTATGGGACCTACCTCACTCCTTACCACAAGATGGTATACCCAGCCGAGAAGCGACGTCGACTCCGGAGAGCATACTCTCGTATAGTTCCCGAGGTTTATCACGTTTACTAAACCCTCAACTCCCTTCAACATCGCTGGCAGCTGTCCATCCATGTCTTGGCATACGTACTTGGCTAGATGAAGACCGGGTACGTTAGCTAGAATCATCCCGAGCCCTATAGGTATCAGCAGAAGAGGCTCGACACCTTTTTTCACTGCTAGAAACAGTAGAACAGCTCCCCAAACTATGAACGTAACTCTTATACCCAGTTCCATAGGGTCTCCTAAGGCTAATCCCGGGAGCAGTATGGAGATGTCCAAGTACCTAGCACCATAATTGCGTACACCATTAGAATAAAAGCTTTTGGAGCAGCAAACGGATATGCCCCTAATTAAAAGTTTTAAGTGCTAACGCATAGTTCTTCGGGGCCCGTAGCTTAGCCTGGTTAGAGCGCCCGGCTGATAACCGGGAGGTCCGGGGTTCGAATCCCCGCGGGCCCACTTTTGCGGTGGTAGTATTGCCACCAATCCCGGTAGTAGTAGCAACAGAAAAGGAAAACAGATACAGTATAGGCGTTCTGTTAGGTTACCTATTAAAGCGCTTAAAAGAGGAGAGACTAGATAGCTATTTCAGGTTTGTTTTAACAAACTGGGCTAACGTTAATGAAGTTCTTACTTCACTCAGCAGACCCCACGTTCTAGTGGCGTCCCTCTTGACGACTCAGATTCTTGGTCTCTACAGCAGAATCCAGAGTGCCCTAGAGGTTTCACGACGGCTAGGTGGAATCTCTGTGGCTGGAGGACCTCACGCTACCGGGGATCCTTACGGTACGATTTTGAACATAGGGTTTGACTTAGCTTTTATTGGAGAAGCTGAAGAGAGCTTTGCTGAATTCATAGTAGAACTAATACTAGGTAGAGACCCTCTTTCAGTGCGCGGAGTAGCTAATGTAAGTGAGGAAGGAGTTAAAGTACGTTATAGCAGAAGGAGGGTGTCGAACCTGGATCTAGTACCTCCTTTTTGTCGAGAGCTCGGCCTCTTCAACCCCATAGAGATCATGAGAGGGTGTCCGCATGCTTGCCGCTTCTGTCAAGTAAGCTACATGTTCAGTGCTTTTCCTAGGTTTAGAAGCATTGAAAACATAGTTTCGTTCGCCAAGGAACTTCTTATCAGAGGTATTCGAGACATAAGGTTCGTATCCCCAAGTGGATTTCAGTACATGTGCTCCAAGAACCTAGATGTTGCTGCCCTAAGTAGTTTGCTTGAGACACTCGATAAAGATGTTAGAAGTCTCGGTGGAAGAGTTTACCTAGGATCTTTTCCAAGCGAAGTGAGGCCCGAACATGTGACCGAGGAGACCTTACGCCTTATTAAGGCTTATGTCGATAACAGGAAGCTTAATATTGGAGCTCAGACAGGATCGGACAGACTCCTCAAGTTACTACATAGAGAGCATAGTGCTGATGATGTATTAAACGCCGTCACAGCGGCCAATAAGTACGGTTTTAACGTCGACGTCGACTACATGTTCGGCTTACCCTGGGAAGACTCTGAAGACCTAGAAATCACGATGAAACATATAGAGAAGATAGTAGAACTTGGTGGAAGAATACATTGTCATACTTTTATACCCCTTCCTGGAACTCCTCTATCTTTCGCTTCTCCAAAAAATATCCCAGAGTTCGTAAAGAATAGATTAATCAAATTGATGGGTAGAGGGAAAGTGTGGGGACAGTGGCTTAGGCAGGAGTCTTTAGCAAGAGAAATAGCTCTTCTTAGAGAAAGTAATTTTATAGTAATAAACTATCAAAGAGCAAGCAGTATAGTTGCTGAAAAATCAAAACCCATTAAGAGAAGATTCAATGTTTTTTACAACAACTTACATAAGATCGAGTTACTAAATGCAGAAATACCGTAACAAAAAGCCCTCTCCTGGAGTTATTGTGGGTTGTAACTAGCTAGAGAAAGTGTAAGTTAAGAATAGCTTCGCTAAGAGTCCTAGCGCGCAAACCTTCTCAAGACTGCTTTAAGGATAGCATAGCCAACAGTATCAATCTGCTGAAATAGTATAAGGACTAGCTCCAGTTGTATTAAGCTTATTTAATCCTAGTTGATTGCTATTAGGAGGCTTTGATGAGCGAAACAAAATCATATAAAGTCAGCGTCGGGAAAAGGGCTATTAGCGATTACATGGCTTCAATAGCCATAATATTTAACCAAGGTGTTAAATCAGTTGTAATAAGAGGATGTGGTGACAATATACACAGAGCTGTGACGCTGTATAACGCCCTCAAGTCTAGGCTCGGAGACAGCATCAAACTAGCGAACGTTAGAATAGGGAGTGAGAAGAGGGGATTTAAGTATGTATCATATATAGAAATCGAAGTTGAGAGAGTTTAAATAGGCGCAATATCGGGTGGTGCTAGCTTAGATAATGACCTGAAAGCCCTGAGCTTATCTTTATAACCTAGCTCGGCACTCCTTACTATCTCGTATAACTCGCTGAGTACTTCTTCAGCAAGCTTTTTCTTAACTGGGTACGGAACCCCGTCCTTGCCTCCTATGGTATACGCGTACTTGAAGGGGCTATACACCTCGATGTCTCTTAAGGGTGGTGGTTCTCTGTAGACCAGCTCAGAAATAAGCGATAAAGCCCTGAGAGTTTCTGGACCAGCTCTCGTCTCGTGCAAGAGTTCAGAGAAGCTTGATGGACTAACCTCATACGCTTCGTTTAGTATCTTGAGGAGCCTCTCAGTAAGTTTAACAGGTCTATAGTAGGGGATTTCCGCTACTATGGGTCGAGGTAGTTCTCCAAAAAGAGGTTTATATCCTCTAATGACGGCGTTGACAACATGCAAATACTTAGCTATCTTCGTGGGTCTCTCACGCACCAGATCTAGTATGACTTTACGGCTTTTGAGGGATCCTCTGTCACTTAGGTTTAGTGGTAGTGTGGTTTTTTCACATAGTGCCCCACTATGAGGCTCTATAGTTACGTCACCTGAATCCGCCCTCTCCCACGAAAGATGGTATCTCCTAGCTATTCTCTCACTAGAGTTCATACCCTGCTGTATAACTACCCAACTTCCCTTTCCGTCAAACACTATGATATGATGATAGAGAGAAAAGCCGTCTTGTAGAAGTGCGGAATCGGTCTTGGCGGCAAGCTTTGATATCCGCACTAACTCATTTCTAGTACTAAACCTTATGAGTCCCCTATCGACTAGCATGTCTATCTCTCTAGGTACTGCTGTAGATCTAGTCCCCTTTCCACCGGCCACCCAAACCCCTAGGTTTTCCCAAGCTAAGACTTCCCGTAGTATTGCCGTAGTAACCGTAGTTGAGCCACTGCTATCCCAATCCATTCCTATAGCGTTATTTAGTGCTTGAAACCATAGAGGATTCGACAACCTCTTCAGTAAGTATGGGGGGCCCTTCTCGAGAACGACTAACTTAACTATAGCTCTAGTCATTCTCTTCATAACGTTGAGGAGCCAGGAGGGAACACGACCTTCGTGTAGTGGTAGGTCAGCTACTCCCCACATACTTTTTCACAATTAGCATACTTTCTCTTCTATCCACTACTACCACTAAGGAGTTAGGTTCTATCTCCTCATCAGAATAAGCCTTCCAGTACTCTCCCTCAACTATAACGAATCCCTCACCGCCCGCGGGTATTCGGTCCATAGCTCTACCTACCTTCCCTCTAAGTTCAAAGAGCACTACTTTGCGCCTCTTAGCCTGTATTACTTTGTATAACACGAAGGCAGTTAGAGACCCTATTCCAACCCCTATTCCTAGAGCTATGTATCTAGACACTAAGACAAATGTAGCGTTAGGAGCTATGTATGTGGGCCCTCCGGTAGGTAGTAGGGCGAACCCCGTGCTTAACATTATTATGCCGCTTATTCCGAGTATCCCAAATCCAGGTGTCAAAAATAACTCTATCGATAGAAGTGCTGCTCCCAGTAGGATGAGGAAAAGAGATATGAGATTAGGGTTAAAACCTGAACCTACTAAGCCGAGAAATAAGAAAACTAGAGCTAGAGGTAGAGCTTCAAGCCTTCCAGAAGCAATAGAGAAGATAGTTGCCATTATACCTATAGTAGTTAATACGCTTGAAAGAAGGGTATTAGAGAGTATAGATAGAAAACGGGACCTAATACCACACGAATACTCTTCTACTCTAAGAACACCGGATAACGTGTACTCACTACTGCCAATGAAGATGCTTTTTCCACTAAAGTACTTGAGGGCATCGCTGACATCTCTCACCACGTAATCAGCTATACCGTATCTCACTGCTTCTTCAGCTGTTAAGACTAGGTTTCTCGTCACAAACATCTCAACGGCAGTAGTGTTCCTATTCCTAAGTCTGGCATAGTGTACTGCTTTCTCTATTATAGGGTTTATCACTTTAGAGTCATTTATTGGTTCGTACCTCCCCGTCACTGGGTTTATCGCAACTGGCTGCATGGCACCTATGGTCGCAATCGGTGAGAGAACGATTAAATGTGCTGGAAGAGATATCAAGGTACCAGCACTAAACGCCTTTCCCCCAGAGACAAAGACTATTACTGGTGTTGTTGCCGTAGCTATCTTATCCCCAATGGTAAGCGCGGCATCTAGATACCCACCGTAGGTCTCGAGCTCCACTAGGACACCTAATTTCCTTGACTCAGCATAGCTGATAGCGTCTACGATGCACTCAGCGATACCGGCATCGATCATGTCCCAAGGTGGGGCAACTTTAACATGAACGAGAGTGTCTATAATAATAGTGCCGCTAACTTCCGCTATAATAGCTAATCCGGGAAACACGAGCAATGCTATAGTAAAAAGAAGTATTACGCTTAAACGCATTACTTACCAGCCTGAGTAGTCTGGCGCGTTACTGCTGAGGCTGCCGATATCGAGGCTCCAACTACTGACGATGATTCGGTCACTATTATTAAGTTCTTCTCTCTCGCTATTTCTACTAGGGTCTGCAGTTCCCTAAGCCTCAGGGCTTTCGGATTTTCTTCATATGTCTGCGCAGCCTCACTCAATATTCTTGCGGCCTGTCTTTCGGCCTCCGCCTGAATTATCCTGGCCCTCCTCAATCTCTCGGCTTCAGCCTGGGTTGCCATAGCTCTGACCATGCTCTCCGGCAGCTCTACGGACTTCAAGGTAACTGAGACCACCTTGATCCCCCAGGGACCAGTAAGCTCGTCTATAATTCCCTGGATCCTCTTATTGATCTCGTCTCTCTTAGTTAGAAGGTCGTCTAGCTCGACCTGCCCTACGACATCTCGAAGTACTGTTTGAGCAAGCAAAGAGACTGCGTACATGTAGTTTGTGACTTTAGTAATAGCTTTTATTGAGTCATCTACTCTAAAGTATATCACAGCATCCACTTTAACACTAACGTTATCTCTAGTAATTATTTCCTGCTTAGGAACATCGATAGTCATTATCCTGAGGTCTACCTTGGCTATAGAGTCAACAAAAGGTATCACGAAAAACAGCCCCGGGCCTCTAGCCCCTACTAACCTACCCAACCTAAAGAGCACTCCTCTCTCGTACTCCTTAAGAACCTTTATGCTCGACGCTAAGAGCGGTAAAACTATGAATAAAGTAGCGAGGATTAGTGTGATCGTCGAAATATCTACGATCGCAGGCACCCAAGTCTTTAGTTGCTTAGGAGCTTAAAAGCTGTGCTTTTAGTAAGATTTTAATCTCTGAACCTTAAGCAACTGTTTCGGGTTTCGTGATGGTTTATGTTGCTTGATAGATGCTGCGGAAACTCTTATGAGTGTTTCCGCATGGGTCGGTGTGTGGAGGCTACTCGATGAGGGAGCGAGAGCCATGTAGATGAGGCGCGGGGTCGCCCCGAACTTCCCTGAGCCCGATGAGGCCCCGAGCGGAATGCGGGGGAACAGAGATAAGGCAATGACATCACATTAATATGAACCAACACGAGAGCTGAACCCCAGCTCTAATACCTTCTTATCTAATCTTTACCTCGCTTTAAAGAGAGAGGTCCGCAGCTGTAGTTAGAGTGTTGATGTACGTGGGAAAGGTGTGTTGTGTTCGCAAAACAGCCTCAGCTTATCGGTAGCGGGCTTATTAGTAAGTATTTAAGAACTATTAGAGTGATAGAGCACTAGAACACGCAGGTGTCATGTTGCAACAGATCCTAGAGCCTATCTCGATGGTGGAGGATGCCTTAGATATGCCGGCACTCATCAAAGCTTTGAGAACATTAGGTATCGAAGCTCTTATGCCAGTTCAGGTTAAGGCTATTGAGTCAGGACTCCTGAAGTCTAACAATAACATCGTTGTAGTAGCTCCCACTGGAAGCGGTAAGACCTTAGTCGGTTACATGGCCATGATCAAAACCTTCTTTGAAAAGGGAATGGGCGTTTACCTTGTTCCATTAAAGAGTATTGCGTCCGAGAAGCTTGAGGACTTAGAGTTGGTCTGCGGAACTCTCGGGTGTAGAGCGTGCATTACTACTGGGGACTACGATAAACCGTCCGAGTGGCTTTCCGAGTGCGATTTCGTTGTAGCAACTTACGAAAGGTTTGATTCCCTACTCAGACTTAAGCCATTGTGGATCAGGAAGATAGGTACCGTGGTCTTGGACGAGCTCCATACTGTAGGAGATGATGAGAGAGGACACGTTGTAGAACTAGTTGGTGTGAGGTCACTACGTGAGGGGTATAGGATAATCGGTCTCAGCGCTGCTACTGGTAATTCTAGTGAACTAGCCGAATGGCTGAACGCTGACCTAGTTTATGATGATTGGCGTCCGGTAAGGCTAGTTGAAGGATATTATGACCGGAGCACTAGAGCAATAGTCTTTGATGACGGGAGGATCGAGACAGTTAGAGGAGACCTTGAAGCACACGCACTAAGAGAAGCTTACGTTCAGAACTACCAAGTCCTTGTTTTTAAGCACTCAAGGCAGCAAGCGGAAAACCTCGCAAGAGTTTTAGCAGATTACTCACAAGAAAAGTGCCAAGACGTTCTAGAGGAGTTTCTGCGACGTGAGCCACCTAAGGTGGAGCTCGATAGCTCTAGATACATTCTCAGCAAGTGCGTTGCGTACCACCATGCTGGACTCTCCACCACTACTAGGAAGTTCGTTGAAGAGCTTTTTAGAAGCAGGAAGATAAGGGCTGTAGTGGCAACCCCTACACTAGCGGCAGGTGTGAACCTTCCAGCTAGAAGGGTTTTAGTTAGTGTAAAGAGATATGAAGAAGGCTACATGAGGGGGATCTCCGTTGCTGAATACAAACAGATGGCTGGTAGAGCCGGTAGACCAGGGCTAGATCCCTATGGAGAGGTCGTGATAACTGATGCTAAGAATAGAGAGGAGGTATTCGGGTATATCAAGGGATCCCCGGAGCCAGCTACTTCAGTACTCTTATCGGATAGAGCTGTAAGAATACACACACTCTCGCTCCTATCTTCTCAGGACGCTGAAACTGTGGAAAAGCTCCTTAACTTACTCAAACTAACTCTAGCATTTAAGCAGGCGGGTTCTGCTCTCACAAGCAGGGTCAAGGGAGTCCTCAAGGATTTAAATGAGTGGGAACTGATTTCTTGGGATGATGGAGTTCTTAAACCCACAAAGCTTGGGAAGACTGTCTCTGCTCTCTACATAGATCCCTTAACAGCTAAAATATTCGTCGAAAACCTCTCAAATGTAAAAAAAGCCTATGACATCTACTATTTAACGCTAATAGCTATCACTCCAGATTTTTCTAGGGTTAGATTAGGAAGCACTAAGTCTAAAGAGCTTTACACCACTATGGAGATTTTAATTGAGAGCGGAAATATACCAGCACCTCCTTGGATTAGCGAATACGACCTCCTTAGAGCTACGAAGGCTGGCTTGATACTGCGGGACTGGATAGAGGAGGTAAGCGAAGACACTATTGCTGAGAGATATGGAGTGGGGGTGGGAGATATAGCTGTCTTAGCAGATACAGCCCAGTGGTTACTGTACGCTTCTGGAGTAATATGTGGCACCATCGGCCTCAGCGAGCACGCCCATAAGTTAATGACTCTCAGCAAGAGAGTAGAGTCTGGAGTTAAAGATGATGCTCTGGACTTAGTCAGGGTGAGGTGGATTGGAAGAGTTAGATCCAGAAAGCTCATATTAGCTGACGTGAAAACCATTGAAGACTTATCCAAAATGAACCCGGAGAAATTAGCGGAAATACTTGGTATTGGGCTATCTAGGGCAGAGGAGATACTTCTTGACGCCAAGAGGCTACTATCTGAGAAAACTGAATTGAGGAAGCGTGTTTAAATATTATTAATTCAGATATGTTAATTGGGAGTAAAGGATAGTGGAGCCAGGGTTCTCGGTAGCAAATAAAGACCTCAGGTATCATTCAGTAGAACTTCTAAGACTCTATAAAGGATTAATGAAGTATCGGGAAATCTCGGAACTTGTGGGGATTCCTCCTCCCGCTATATGGAGGTATATCACTCTCAAGATCATTCCAAGTTTCGAGAGAGCTGAAAGTATCGTTAGATTACTAACCTCAAGAGACGTAGTCTCGAACGTACTCAGAAAATACATTAGATTTAAAGATGGGGCTGTTGACACAAGCAGCGTTCTCGATAACGTTCTATTGCTTAAGATACTTGCGTACGTGGCTTTCTACAGCTTTAGCGATGTCGATACTGTTCTCACTGTAGAGTTGGATGGGGTGCCGATTGCGACTTTAGTTGCCGACCTCTTTAAATCGAAGCTGACTATCTCGCGAAAGGGAATACCGTTCACATCCGACTCAATATATGAAGCTGAATACGTATCCCGAGATCCACCCTCAATAGTGAGGCTATACGTGCCCTCATCTGGACTGAAAAAAGGTGAAAAAGTACTAATAGTCGATGACATCATAAGAAGCGGTAAGACTACGGCAACTCTAATAAAGCTAATAAAAAGCGTTGGCGGCGTGCTAACCGGGATATTCTCCCCGATATCTGTTGGACAGAAATGGCGCGAGACCTTGAGAGAACACTTAAGTAGAGTGGTTACGGTACTAGAAATTGAGGAATTAGGCTAATGGAATTGCGTAGCCTGTGGTACTCGGTTGCGAGGTCATTTGCGTCTGCTTTCGTAATCGAAGTAATTTCACCAAAAATAAGTGGAGTTACAGCTACGGAGACCTTGAAAGGCTTGAGCCCAACTCAGTTTGTCCATAGTTCTTTCTACATATATAGCTCAATAGCGAGCATGCCTTCCTATGGGGGTTGCGTACCTATCGGGAAAAACCTAGTTATCATCATGAACGGCATCTTAAGAAACCCAGTTATTAATACTAATACTTGCCTAGGCTATGGATTAGTGGCTTTGTCTCTTGCTTCATCTATTCTCTACTCACTTAAAGCAAGAGAGTGCGATTCTCTTGAGGATTGCGTTTTGAGAGGATACGATGAATTTAAGTACTGCATGACGAAAGAACCCCCGGGTGACTTGATAAGGTCTATAGAACTGGCTAGCCCGAGCTATCATGGGCTATACTATTCGCCGAAGTCTCCAAATAACGTGTTTGAACTACTACTTGAATCAGCTATCTGGGATCTAGTAGCTTACAATATAGTCAATAAGTTCTCTGTAACTCTAGATCTGTATAACTCCACTAAATCTGTGGTTGCTAATGATTTGCTGAGATACGCCAGCGAGCTTTATAGATATGCCGCAAGTAAGTACTTCGATAGTATATCGTTTAAGTCGGGAGGCATCATGCTCTCTAGACTAGTGCGGGAAGTTGCTTCTAAATCTTCAACAAGCTTCTACGATGCACGTGATGTGTTAGTAAATAAGGTCGGCGTAAATCTCGGGTCTATTTCAGATTTAGTTGCGTCGTCTATAGCCTTAGTCCTCTTGAGGATGGAATGGGGAGTTTAGTATGATACTAGCTACTTCAAGAATAACCCACCCCTATTACTTGGATTACGTAGTTAAGATCGCTAAGTACTCTGAAGTTGATACGCTACTACTTTGCGGTGATGTTAATATTAACGAGAGCTTCATAAAGGAGTTCTCTCACATTAATCTACTAATGGTTTCTGGTGACGAAGATGACATACACGTCATTAAATTAGCCAAGAAATACAACATTCTCTTAGATGGTAAAGTAGTGGAGGTAGCTGGCGTTAGAATTGGTGGGGTTGGAACTATTAACACCTTCCTAGATTACACTGCCCTAATGTCTAATGCGGGAAAAGTCGATGTCTTACTGACGCATTTCCCACCATACGGATGCCTGGATAAAGTACCTCCTCTCTATATACCTTCAGGACTTAAATCTCTACGTATTCTAATAGAAGCCATAAAACCATCAGTAGTTTTTGTTGGTCACTCTTCTAAGCCTGCCGTAGAGTACTGCAGAGGCATACCTGTTATCGGTGTAACCAGCTTTCTAGCACTTGCTGATTCCATTAAGCCTCATAAGATAAGGTTTATACCAGTAAGCCGAAGTTTTAGTCTAGGATAAGGTCGTGAGTCGTCAATCTAGTGATTGTAGAATTGGGTTCTTAGTTAACCCCATAGCCGGTATGGGCGGAGCTGTCGGCCTTAAGGGAACAGATGGAAAGCTGTATTATGAGGCATTAAAGAGAGGGGCTAAACCGGTTGCTCCAGCTAGAGCTATTAGATTTCTTGCTAGATTTAGAGAAACTTGCTCTAGCTGTGCGGAGCTACTAATAGCTGGTGGCACAATGGGCTGTGATTATGCTTCTACTGCTGGTCTAAGTGAGTTCACCTGCCTAGATATACCGACTTCAGATACAACAACAAGAGAAGACACAACGCTAGTTGTAAAAGAGTTTCTTCGACTTAAAGTAGGTGCTATAGTCTTTGTTGGAGGAGACGGCACAGCACGCGATGTCTTTGAAGCTAGTGGCGGGTCACTGCCTGCTCTCGGAGTTCCCTCGGGAGTTAAGGTATACTCCTCAGTCTTTGCTGTTTCACCCGAAGCCGCTGCTGACATAGTTTCAGACTACTGCAGAGGTGAGGGATACATCGACGTAGGTGATGTAGTAGACGTAAACGAGGAAGCTGTACAGAGAGACGTTTTGGTGTTAAAACCCCTTGGAAGAATGCCTACACTATCCTCTGGGAACTTAAGAGTTCACACCAAAGAGTTTGGAAGTTCTGAAGATATTGAAGGTCTTGCTGAGTATTTCGTGTCAGAAGTTTACAGACATGGGGTTCTTTACATACTCGGACCTGGCTCTACTACAAGAGCTATCGCCACGAAGCTGGGCATAGAGAAAACTCTCTTAGGCTTTGACGCCGTGTTTGACGATAAAATCGTTGGTAAAGACTTATCAGCGAGTGATATAAAGAGGCTCATAGGAGTGTTTAAGGACGTTTACGTAGTTCTCTCAGTTATAGGTGGTCAGGGATACCTCATAGGCCGGGGAAACCAGCAGCTAACGCCCGAGGTACTGAAGTTGCTAGGTAAAGACAGAATAATAGTGGTTAGCTCGAGGAGTAAGCTGAGTCAAATCAGGTACTTACTTATAGATAGTGGCGATATCGAAGTAGACAAAGAGCTTTCTGGGTTTTACAGAGTTATTACTGGGTTCGGGGAGATGTACGTAATTAAAGCCCTACCGGCTTCGGACCCGAAAGCATTAAGGCTTCACTCGCTACGGGAGCAGTAATGAGATTATCTACGAGTCCCATACGGGGGGCTCCATAACGAACTTCCGCTTACTCTTCCACCAAATAATGTACTTTACCCCGCTCTCCTTTAGGGTTTTAGCGAGTCTTCTATCTGTTGTTGCTACTATTACCTCGAAGCTCCTAGCTGTTCGAGAATATTCCAGGATGCACTCATCAGTTCTAGAGCAGCCGGAGAACTCGATTAAGCCTATAGCGATATCTTGTTTGCTTAGTCTAGCTAAAGCCAGTCTAGCGGCTACTCCCTTACGTCCTCTTCCCTTAGCCAACCTGTTTAGCTCCTGAACAACGCTTGTCAGTAGCGAAACCCGGATGTCCGGGCAGTAATTCTTGAGAATCACTATTGCCTCTGACACGGGATCTACTCCATAGGTAATCAGTAGGAGCGCGCTTGTGTCTAGAACTAGCTCACACGAGCGGTGTGCTAAACTAATCTCTAACAACGCCCCAACCGACAAGTCTCCATCTATTCATGACGTTTCTACTTATAGCGATTTTCATTCCCTTCCATATGATAACGGGCTTATCTACAAGCTCGACCTCAAACCAGTCACTTGCGAGCCTCTTTATGACGGCCATGGCTATGGCTGTTCCAGCAGTTACTATGAGTCTCTCACCTACCTTCAGGGGAGGGACCTTCTGAAGTTCCTTTGTTCCAACTACTCTCTCGAATAGAGAGTAATCTGCTGAGAAGTGTGTCCTTGGATGTGGCAGTTGGTCAGCGAGCCCTACAACAGACCCTACTAGTTTATCGGCCTTAGTTAGGGAGGGATCGAGGGCGGTCCCCATAGCTACAAGTCCACCTGGTCCCGCTTTCTCATAAGACCTCTCACCGAACCTTATGCTCTCTATTTTTGTATAGAGCTTCCTATAAACAGTCTTCCCGCCTTCCACTGCCTTTACTCCAGGGCTTATCTCGATCTCGTCACCTACTCTAAAGATTCCCTTTACCACTGACCCCCCTATAACTCCACCTACCAGCTTCTCTGGAGGTGTACCCGGTTTATTAACATCAAAAGACCTCGCAATGAACATTAGTGGTTTAGCTGTTACGTCACGTTCGGGGGTTTTAAAAAAGTGCTCTACTGCTGACAACAGTACATCAATATTTGCTCCGTGAAGAGCGCTGACGGGAATTATTGGAGCTTCCTCCGCAAAAGTACCTGAAAGAAACGCTTTGATTTCTTCGTAATTCTTTCTGGCTTGCTCTTTACTCACGACGTCAACTTTGTTTTGTACTACTATGACTTTCTTTACACCTATCACCTCTAGCGCCATAAAGTGCTCTCTTGTCTGAGGCTGCGGGCATGGTTCATTAGCAGCTACTACAAGAAGAGCACTATCCATTATGGCGGCACCAGAAAGCATGTTAGCCATCAAAACCTCGTGTCCAGGTGAATCTACAAAAGATATGCTTCTTCTGTAAGCCGCGTTTGAGCACTCTAGAGGGTCTGTTACATACCTCTCGTAAACCGGTCTGTCAGGACACTCATAAACATCCGTGTCGGCATATCCGAGCTTTATAGTCATCGACCTCAGTAGCTCCTCCGAGTGCTTAGATGTCCAAATACCTGTAATAGCCTGTACTAGTGTTGTTTTACCGTGATCTACGTGACCCACAACACCAATATTTATTTCCGGCTGCTTGAGCTCTGACTCCATAGGTCACCCTCGCAGTTCATCGCTAGTAAACCTATCGAGAAACACTACCTCCTTTAAGTTTTTAACGTGCTTGAGTATGTCGTAAGCAGCTAGAGCCTTTGAGTACTGTATATCCCTCCCCACTCTGAACTCTCTAGGTAGCTCAACGACGGCTCTACTCTGCTCCTCTATCCCAACCTTGACTTCATCAAGCTTTACGCCCCTAACCCTTCTCTTAACCAAGTACTTTACGGCCTCAATGGGATCGTCAACTACCTTAACGACACGTATCTTCAGCTTTAAAGTCTTTCCCGCGAGCGGGTGATTAAAGTCTACAATAACTCTTCCACCTTCTACAGCTAGAATCCTCCCGATATCGTCATTAATCCTTACTTCCTTACCAACTTCGGGTCTAATGTTCTGCTTCTCAAAAACCCTCCTGGGATAAGTCTTTACCTTAGTCGGGTCTCTAAAACCATATCCTTTTTCAGGAGGTATTTCGAACTCCTTTTCTATTCCTATATCGCAGTTCTCTAGAGATTCCTCAAAGCCTTGAAAAAATCTTCCTTCTCCAACAACTACTACCTCTGGTTCGTATAGAGCTCCTTCAACATACTTTTTATAGAGTTTTGCTTCAACTTCAGATGTAGTGTCAATAAGTTCTCCGGTGTCTTTTACGTAAAGCGAGTACTCGACTACAGCTACTTGCCCCTTTCCTATCACGTACCTCACCTTAGATTAATTTCCTGAGGCACCTTAAAAGCAACTTTAACACAACCAATCAAGTAAACGCTAACTACCGAGAACTTCCACTCAGTTGCCTAGGTAGTAATTAGTAAGAAATGAGAGAGGGGTTTTTAACTAGTGAGGCGTCATAAGCGTGGTTCGTTCATGCGCCATTAGTTGTTCCACCTCAACCTATTCATGCCTTCACACGAGTATGTGAACTAGATCTAGTAATGTGGGTGCTACCCACAAAGAAAGTATAAGCATCAAGTACGTTACACCCCCTACTAGGAAGTCTCGACAGTAAAGTCTATAAACCCTTTTACTACATCTAAATTAGCCGGGGTGGCCGAGCGGCCTAAGGCGGTGGGCTCGAGTTCCGGCAGTGCGTGAGACCCACTGGGGTTCCACCCCACGCGGGTTCGAATCCCGCCCCCGGCGCTTTTATCAATCTAGAGTTGTATTGTACTGACTATAGGTTTCTTCTTAAC
>Ga0209394_1000048_pt1 | contig 108856 bp, 108 predicted proteins | sample JNZ201metaG_FD_184122 | JGI IMG/M metagenome (GOLD analysis project Ga0209394, IMG submission 184122) | Hot spring microbial communities from Jinze hot spring, China to study Microbial Dark Matter (Phase II) - JNZ 20120812A (SPAdes) (version 3) ...
AATCCTCTAACAGAATCTATAGCTATACATATCTCATCTCTATCTATGGAGTCCTTCATTAACTTAATCAATAGATCCTTATCATCGCACTCCACAATATCTACGAGTTTGCCTAGCTCTATAAGTAGAGCAGCTCTCTTGAGAAGAACATCGATACCTATAGCGCTAGATCTGAAGAGTACGAATTCATCTAGTTTGAACTCTACTTTGTATTCTATACCTTCGGCAATCATTATCGAATTAAACTCTGAGCAAGCAAGAGAAAAGTTTTCATGTGAAAGTCTAGCGATATACACTCTAGCCACTTTTTAATGCTCTACATATTATGGGTGTGATATCTATTACCTTAATCCAGCTTGGTAGATCGATGGATAACTCAATTGTGTTAGCTATAACCAAGCTCTTTAAACCAGCTTTAGAAAGTATATCTATTGTTTCTCTTGATATAAATGCATGTGATACAACAGCATAAACATTACTAGCGTCAGCTCTATATAGAGCTTCGGTAGCTTTCGCTAAAGTCTTACCTGTACTGATAATATCATCAACTATTGCTATATCTCTACCAGCAACATCTAGAGTTTTGGTGTCTATGGTTATCTCACCTGTTATTCTATCTCTATACTTATCTAAATAATCATATTCAACACCTAGCTGTTTAGCTACATCTAGAGCTCTGTGGAGAGCACCTTTATCTGGCGCTAAAACCATGTCTATCTCTAGACCGGATCTAGAGATCATGTAGCTATGCGGAAGTAAATCGATATGTGTGTATCCCATATCATTGAAAGGTCTTGATGAATGTACATCAACAGTAACTATTTTTGTAACTCCAAAAATTTTCAATGCGTTATAGAGAGCTTTAGTACTTATAGGTTCTCCAAAGAGAAATCTTTTATCCTGTCTAGTATACGCTACATAAGGTAGTACAACAGTATCAACATGTATATCTAGACCTTGAAGAGCTTCTAACGCAAGATACAGCTCTACTATCTTCCTATCTTGTTCAGGATAGAGAGATTGAGTAACTACAACATTATCGCTGATGCTCCTAAATTCGATCCTTAAATACTGTTCACCATCAGGAAAAAGCTTTCTCTGAGGTACATAGACAGCGTATCCACACTCACTTTCAAGACTCTTAATCATAGACTTAGGTACGCCACTTAGACACACAATCAATATGTTCTCACCTTGAACTCAACTAGTTTTATTCTTCAAACTCTAAAAACCTTTATATCTACCAATATATGTGCAGTAGAATAGATGATTATTGTTTAGAAAGGGACTTCACTAGATGGCTAAAGAAACTGTGCCTATATCTGTTGTCCAGTTAATGAATATCGAAAACATACCTCTTTCGCTGTGTTGTGTATCTGGATTAGCTCTAGTAGTAAACTTTATTCAATGTCCTGTAGACTGTAGCAAATGTTTATGGGAATCCAATATCACTATCCGTAGCGCTAAAACTATAGAGATCGATTATGACTCAATTAACCAGATAGTTAGAAGATACTATCCAGACATAGTCTTTCTTCATGGAGGAGAGCCCTGGAGATATAGATACACCTCAGAGTTTCTATCATCATTAAACAAACTAGATATACTAAAGGGTATTAAGATGAACAGCATCTTCATATATCATCAGCATATACAGGACATACTTAAAGTGATAGAACTATCTGATGTAGTCTTAATTGAGGTAATTAGCAACAATATTGATGCTGAAAACATCGTAGGTTTAGTAGAGAAGATCTATAGAGATAAACATGTAGAGTTTGTCGTAATTTATGATCTGTGCCAATACAAATATTTAGAAGCTGTAATAAACGTACTGAAAGAACATGGGATATCTGTGCCTATCAATATATCGTTGATCGATATCGATAAGGCTAGAGAGGTGTATAGATCTATAGAGTTGTTGAGGAAAAAGTACCCTCTTGTACAAACAATTAATGCTACAGTTTCAGAATATTCATCGGTCTTGTGCACAAAATGCCGCTTACCTATAGTCGTTAGAGAAGGAGCTAAGGTAATAGAGATAGAGCTTGATAACGAGTGTAGATGTAAATACTGTGGATATAGGGTTATAAATGTTTCAAAAAATATTTGTAGAGCAAGAAAAATGTATAGGTTACCAATAAGGATTCCACTGATGTAGCACGAGGTATACAGTATAATGTACTTTGTATATGTGATGGGGCCTGCAGGCTCTGGAAAAAGTTATCTAACTCAAGCTCTTTATAACTGGCTACAGGATCATGGACTAGACACTGTAACGGTAAATCTAGATCCAGCAGTATCCTGGCTACCATATGAGCCTGATGTGGATATTCGTGACTATATAACTGTTGAAGAAGTTATGAAAAGATACAATCTAGGACCTAATGGAGGTCTTGTGGCTACAATAGATCTATCGATAGAGTTTATAGATAGGATTGTTGACGAGATTGAGGGTCTAAAGCCTAACTACGTTATTATTGATACTCCAGGCCAGATGGAGGTTTTTGCATTCAGATCCTCTGGCCCAACCATAATATCTGCACTTACTGAAGGTAATAAAGCTGTTGTTCTATTTCTTATAGAATCGCTACAAGCAGTAAAACCATCGATATTTCTATCAATTCTTATACTATCTCTAGCAGCATTATTCTCTCACAAATTACCTCAACTCTTGGTTGTAACAAAATCAGATCTAGTTTCTGAGGAACTTCTCAAAAAAGTTAAGCAATGGATTGAGGAGCCGGCATTGATTGGTAGGAATATTATGAAGAATGACTCTGTTTACCTTCAACTATATGGTGATGCTATAGACATAATCGAGAATGTTGTGAATAGATTCATACAAGACATTGTGTATACCTCTGCTGTTACTGGCGAAGGTATGGATGAACTTTATGGAGCCATACAAAGAGTTGTTGCAGGTGGTGAAGATTTTTATACTGAGGAGTATAGTCAAGTTCTTTAGATAGGTGCATACCTTTTGAGTACTGATTTAGATACTGTAGAAAAAGAGTTGCAGATAAAGGTGGCTTCTGTTCGTGAAGAGCTCCAGAAACTCTTGATCGATAGAGATTCTATAAGAAGAGAATTGGATAAAATCAGAGAAGAACTAAATAACAGGAGAGATAGATTAAAGAAACTCAAGGAAGAGTTATTGAATGTCAGAGCTGAGCTAAACCATATGTACAACGAGCTCAATAATACAAAGAACTACTTAAAAGAGCTTAGAGAGAGATTTAGAGTAAATATTGCTCAGCTAAAGTCACTTTCAACAGAGATCAAGAAATTTACCTCTACCACTTACGGCATGAGTATCGATGAGATAAGAGAGGAGATAGAGAAACTTGAATGGATTCTTGTAACAACACCGAACCTAGATCTTGAAGAAGAAAAGAAGATAGTAGATAAGATATCCCAACTTGAAAAGAGGTTGAGAGATGCATTAATGTACCAGAGAAATATGTCAAACGTGTATTCACGATATGAAGAACTTAGCGATATTCTAGACAATATAAGGAAAGAGCTTAAAACTAAATCAGAAGAAGCAAACATAATCAGAGAAAGAATAGCTCAGCTCAAAGAATTAAGGAACAAGCTCAAACAAGACATAACAACTCTTGTAAATGATATAGTTGAATTAAAGAAAAAGAGAGAAGAACTGCGAAACAAAATAATGGATATAAAAAAGGCTATAAACATTAAATCTGAAGAATATAGGAACTTGATTAAGGAACTAAACAGATTGAAAGAACTTAGAGAACAAAGCAAAAAAGACATTGTAATGAGCCGTAAGAGAGAGGAAATAAAGAACAAAATTGAGCGTGGAGAAAGAATTACGCTATATGAGCTCTATATAGCTTTTAGTGAAGGAGAAGAAAAGAAGACTAAAAGTAGATAACTAGTGAAAAACCGTTAAGGAACTCGCAAGACACTTTATTCTCAATTAAGCTATACGTATACTGTTATAACGATTTTATCCATTATATCTCTATACCTATTCCTTATAGTCACTTCTGTTACATTAGCAGCTTTAGCTACCTCTTTCTGTGTTTTCTTTTCATCTAAGACTATGGATGATATATATACTGTTGCTGCAGCTATTCCCGCTGGATCCTTTCCCTCAGTAAGTCCATAGTTCTTTAGCATTTCTATAATTTTAGAGGATAGTATGTGCACTTTTTGGCTGAGCTTTAGGTTCGAAATTACAGATGGTACAAATATTCTAGGATCAGAATACGATTTGAAGCCGTTCACTTCTGTTTTCATGTAGACTTCTGATAGAAGTTTCCAGTACTTATCTTCATCAATATCAAATTCTTGTAGAAGCTGTTTAGCTCTTAGAGGTAACCGATGCTTTCTTGATGCTATTACTAAAGATATAACTGCTAGAGTCTTTATATCATCTCTTTTTGGTTGAATTGAGTAGAATATCTTCTTGAGTATAATTGCTGCAGTTTCTTTAACTTGCTCAGGTATTTCTAGAAGTGCACATATATGGTTTAAATTTGTCAGTGCTTCAACTATTTTTCTTTCATTTCTATTAACGCGGATCTTTTTGTTAAGATATCTAAGTCTTAACATTTGTGCAGTCTTTCTATAGTTATATATGGTGTTGCTTATTTCTTTGGTATCGATATCTGTTGTTAAACCTACATCATGAACTGCTTGAGATATAAGGCCTGTATGGGCTCTTCTTCTCCATTCATCATGTGTAAAAGCACGCCATTCAGGTGATTGATCTATGCTATCTTCATCTATAATTTCTCCAGTATCTTCACATATTAATGCGCCTCTCTCATAATCTCTAATGACGTTATCGCATAACTGGATCATTTCCTCTTACCCTTAGTTGTGTGATGTTTCTGTTGTCTAGATCTATAGAATAGAATTGTGGAGGTTTTGATGGATGAGAGTATCGCGTAACTTCGTGGTTTAATCACAGCATAGGCTCTATTTACAGGCCCTATTATGTCCATGATCTTACCTACATGATTACCACTTGCATCTGTGACGATACTTCCTATATCTGGAATATCTCTACCGGCTTCAAGTTTAACCAAGATCAATTTGGATTTAGTTATTATTTCAACTGGACCTAATGAATCAAAGGTTCTCAAAGTAACACCTTATAAGACATTTAGAGTTGTTGCAGATTTAAGGTGTAAATACAGATCATATACTGTATCACTCATGAAAATTTTGGAATTATTGGATATTATTCTGAGAATTACTTAGTCTTGAATGGCTCTATTGTGTTCATGTAAATATTACCTGCAGAGATATAACAAGATATTACCTATAATATTACTTGTAGTTAGTTCTAAGCAGCTTAAGTTCTCTTGCTATATTTTTCACAATGTAATTCTTCTTGATATTTGTCTTAACGAGCACAAACCCTGTACTTCTGAACCATACTCGAGGATACTTTTTCTCGATATAACTACACTCTAACCCTAGCTTCTTGCATACTTCTAGAACTTCATCGGGTTTAGGATTATCTACACACATATTTGAAGGAACTCTACGTCCATACTTTCTCTTGAGCGAACAATCAAGATATGGGAGCCATATGATATGGTTCTTAACTATATCCATAAATAGATCATCTACAGAAACCCAGATATATTTTTACTTCAAAAGTATTGCGTTTATTACACCATCTTGACCAGGTCTTGATATAACTTGTGCTTTACCAAGTTCTGTTTGGATTATAGCGCCTTTAACTATTATACCTCTTCTAGCGAAATCTCTATTGGATGGTGTCTCGATAACGCTAAGAATTCTGGTCCTCTTGTAGGTTTTTGATGTGGGGTCGAACACATTAGCGTAAGCTACGTACTTCAACCTTACCTTTGTATTCCCACCTCTACATCTATCTGCAATCCTTATATCTCTAGATGAGAGAAGGGTTTCTGTCGGATAACCACCAAGTTCATACTTACGTATATCTCTATGGGGTCTTCGTTCACCTCCACTTACTTTTTTAAAATCTTTACCTTGATATACACCCATGTACATCCACCTAGATGAATCTGAAGACGTATTTGGGAATACAATGCTCTAGTAGCAAGAATAGGTTTATAAATGTAGATAGTAGTTGAAAATAGTAGATATTTTATTCGTCGATATGATGAACAATGGGTCTGAATATCTGTGATGAAGCTTATGAGTGCTGAAGCTCTACATCCTCTACAGCTTGCTTAACAATTATGTGATCTTAACAATTATGTGATTGGTTCAGTATATCTTCGGTTCACACCCCCACTGTATGTATAGAACATTACTTAGTAGAATATAAGTTTTATAACGATTTCTGATTACGGTGATAGAATAATGTTGTGTCCTTTTTGTAGCTCTACAGAATTGATATACGATTTCGATCATGGATACATTGTGTGTACGGTATGCGGTAGTATAGCGGATACAATATTTACCGAATTCTATGAAGATTATCCAAATGAAATAAAACACGAAGTGCCCGGTTTACCGAACGTCAGAAAAGGGCTTGAGAAAAAGAGAAACAGGGTAAGAGAGATAAGAATAACGAAAATGTACATGGACGTTAAAATATACGAAAAATATGCAAAAAGAGCTAGAAAGAATGTATACGTAGATTTTGAAACAGCGATAAAGCGTGAGAAAGGGGAATTGTATTCAGGGAGGATATACCGTCACAAAGCAGACGGAAAAATTACAGAGATTCTTGATTCGGATCCGCTTGTTAAACATATACTGGATAATATAATCAATAAAGATCCTATACTTTCGTCAAGAACGCCGAGAGGTAAAATTGCTCTTGCACTAATATTAAAACATATTATCGAAGGACATGAAATTGACTTAGATGATATATGTAGAAAAACGTCATTGAGTTCTGTACACGTGAAAAGATTAATCAATTTATTGAAGGAGAGAATTAGTATTTCAACAATGCTTATTTCACCTACTAACGTATCTAAAAGAGAGATAATGAACATACAGGAAGGATTAGTTTATGGTGAAGTTTAGTAAGGATAGCTTAGTGTGTCTACAACTCTTTCTATATTAAAGGTTTCCACATAAATCTTAAAGAGATACTCTACAATCTCTGCATATTCAGATAATTAGCTAGATACTGCATTGAAGATCAGTAACAAAAATTATGGCTAGTTTAAGGAAGCGTAGAGATACCCATGTTTGTGTGATGGTATATTATGTGGAGAGGTTTGTGTCAAGATACTTTTGTGTAGTTAAAAGATGAGGAGCTAGACCCATCTAGATATATAAGTATATACCTTTATACCTTTTCTATTGCCTCTGGTGTAGAGATATGGGTATGGAATTAATCGAGCTATTTCTAACATTCTTGAAAATAGGTTTCGTCATGTTTGGCGGTGGCTACGCTATGATACCTATACTTAGATACGAAGTTGTTGTAAGACATCAATGGATTTCTGAGCAAGAGCTCATAGACATAATAGCTGTAGCTGAATCCACTCCTGGACCTATAGCAGTAAATTCTGCTACATATGTGGGGTATAAGGTTGGTGGCTTCTTAGGCGCTTTTTTAGCAACTATAGCTATCGTTTTACCTGCTTTCATGGTTATGCTAGCTATTGCTGTAGTCATCATGAAATTCTATAATAATTATCTCGTTAAAGGCATTCTTAACGGTATTAGAGGTGCTGTACTGGGGCTCATTCTATCAGCCGTGTTAATGGTTGTGAAGGGTATTGTTAAAGGCGCAGCTATAGGCAATAGTTTGGCAACTTTCTTTATAGCTATAGCTGTATTCATATGCGTAACATTCTTAGACATAGATCCAGTTATACTTATAGGTGCTTCAGCACTAATAGGACTTGTTCTTGCTCTCCTTAAAGTATGGTAGAACACATTATACTGTTTAAACATTGATGTACCAACTCCAGATGTCTATGTTTAGTCACATACTATAGATATATTACTTTAGCTAATAACGGTAGCTGGGGAAATCATAGTGTCTGTCGCAATAGTTAAGAACAACGATAGCTACAGAGGTGTGCTTTCTGCTCTAAATCTTATAGCTAATGAAATCGATAAAACTTTAGATAACAGAAAAAATATTTTAGTGAAACCAAACTTTGTATCTATCTTCAATCCGCTAAGTACTACACCTAGAGAAACTGTTGAAGCAATCATAGACTTTATCTACAACAGATACAATGTATCTGAGATAGTTATAGCTGAATCGCCCGCCATAGGATCTTTTAACCAGGCTATTGAGTTTCTAGGTTATAAGGAGCTGGCTAAAAGGTATACATCTATTGAGTTTTTAGATCTTGATGACTATGAGCAAGAGATCATAACGCTTGAAGACGAATATCATAATCTATTTGAGGTTTCAGTATCTAAGATACTTATGGATAATCGATTCTTCAAAATCTCAGCCTGTAGAGCTAAAACACACGATACAGTTATAGTAACGTTGAGTATAAAGAACGTGGTCATGGGATCAATTAAGCGTGGATATAAATCAAGAATGCATAGAGGCTACTTCTCGATAAACTACAACATAGCGAAGCTAGCAACGAGGCTAATGCCAGATTTAGGTATAGTAGATGGTGTTGTGGCTATGGAGGGTGACGGACCTGTTAATGGTGAAAAGAAGTGCTGGGGGGTAGTATTTGCATCAACTAATCCGGTTAATCTAGATGTTGCTACTACCTATGCTATGGGGTTCAATCCTAGTGATGTTGGTTACCTCTTCTTTTTATCCAGATGGGGTTACGGTGAAGTAGATATAAAGCGTATAAAGATCTTGGGAGAAAACATAGATACCATTAGATCTCCCTTTAAACCACATAGATCATACAAAGAACAACTCATATGGAAAGCGTATAAAGATCTCAAGTTCTAGATAAGTTTTAATCTAGCTTTATAATGTTTAGCTGTGTAAAGATATATTTTTCTTGGGTCAAGAACATGATTTCCTTCAACAAAAAAGTGGCCATAGGTTCAGACGATCTATATCCTATTGCGGACTTTGTAGTTGAATATCTGAGGAGCAAGGGGTTTGAGATTACGCCTATCGGATCTATTAAGACACGTAAACCAGAGCCCTGGCCTTTAGTGGGTTACGAAGTTGGTAAACTTGTTGCTTCTGGTGAAGTTTCTTGGGGTATCGTTATATGTTATACAGGTACTGGTGTATCGATAGCTGCTAATAAGGTTAAAGGTGTAAGAGCTGCTCTATGTGGAGATCCTGAGACAGCTAGAGGTGCAAGACTATGGAATGATGCTAACGTTCTAGCGTTAAGCGGTAGACTAACAACGAGCTATCTAGCTAAAGAGATACTTGATGCTTGGTTATCTGTAGAAAAACCTGATGAAAGTGAGCTCAAGAATATAGAGATGCTGATGAAGATGGATATAGAAAGGATGTAGAAGATATGTTGAATCGCTATCTATACATCGATAAGAATACCTTAGTAAAGAAACTAACACCTAGAGCTATATACACATGGATTCCAGTCCAGATAATTAGGTTTAGAGAATGTAGACCTAAAGAGCTATACATAGTTGATTGTTTCTTTCGGTCACAAGTAGACAATCCCTACATATCGTTAATTCTCTTAAGAAAACTACCTAAGAAGATAAGGATAGTAGATCAAGCGCCACTAGATGTTAAGAAGATAGTTTGCGAATGTAAAGATGTTATCATTGATTTAACCAATATTGTTAGAGATATAGTTGCAAAAAACTATAGCAAGCTATACAATATGTTGGATTTCATATCCGAGTATAGAGACATAGAGGTGACTACCAGGTTTTTCTTAAGGAGTAGAAAGTATGTGATAAAAGCAGAGCAGATTAAAAAAATGGATAGGAAATTAGCTGTACGTGTCACAGAAAGCCTAATGGATAGGGTGTGTCTCTACGATAAGAAGGAGAATAGAGATCTATATACACCTATAGATATAGAATACGCTTATGCCCTTATATACATAGACCCGGTTATAGGTACTTCGGGATTAGCTGTAGAAAACAAGCTTATCGAGATAAAAACCTATATGAAATTAGTTAAGAAGCTCTCTCTAGAAAACCAATTTTCTCTAGAATCTTTAACACCTTCCTCAGATACGTATCATTGAAACCCACTATACAGTCGATCTTAACAGTAGTATCAAGAGGAAGCTCTAATGGATCTCTATAGCCAGGTAGATATGCATTTGCTCCTAGGGCTAGTGCTATCCTTAATGCTGCAACTACATCAATATTCCTAAGCTTATGTCCCCTTATATCGATAAAGACCTCGGCGTTACCTAATGCTACGCTAACTATATCTAGTGCAGCACTTCCTAAGATCCTCAAAACTTTGAATCCTTCGCAATTCTTTATATACAGTTCTAGAGCTTTAAAAGATTCATAGGAATCGAAGTAACCTAAAACTATATTCTTTGGATCCCTTCTTCTCTTAATATCTGTACCTATCGCCTTGACTACACCTTCTCTATATATGTAGATTCTGTTTCTAGATATTTCTGCTAATAATGCAAAAAATACATCACCTAACTTAGGAGAATCTTTTTTGCCGTTAGCTATAGCTATCGATATAGCTGACCAAGGTATATCGGCCTCGTAATTCCTACTACCATCGACAGGATCTATCATTGCAATTAGTTTTCTTTCACCATATGATTGAATGCCCCTTTCTTCACCAACTATGACTATATCTCTGAGTTCATCTTTAAGACACGAAATTAGAGCTTCTTCTATCCTTATATCGAACTCTTTTGAGAGATCCCCCCAAGGATTGACTCCTACAACTCTATCAGATGGTTCTTCTAAAACCAGTATAGATTTTGCTTTATTTACACATGAGATAACATTATATTCAATTCTATCTATATTCAAACACATCACCCCAACCTCTGTAGAGCTTCCATAACATTTTCTAAACTATTGGCCAAGAATAGACCCAGCTCAACAATCACGCTTCTCTCCTTTCTAGATCTATCTACATACATAGCCTTCATACCTGCAGATAATGCTCCCCCAACATCTTCAGCTACACTATCACCTACATGGATAACCTTAGACACATCTACACCAATCCTTCTACAGAATTCAAAAAATATCCTTCTATCGGGTTTAAATACACCAACTTCATCAGAATACACTTGAGTTTTAAAGTATTTGTCTAACCCTAGCACTTTAAGTACTCTTCTTGTATACATGCTTTCCCAAAGCACGTTATTTCCTATAACACCCATCATAATATCTATCGCTTTAAGCGAATTCAATGTAGGTATAACGTCGCTATATAAAATCTTAGAAACTTCTGAAGACATGTATGGAGCCTCAATTATAGAAGAGAATGCTAAATCTATAGCCTCAACCAACTGGTCATAATCTATATCCAATGCTTTAGCGAGTAGATTTCTTGATGAGATAACGAACTTATGTACCTCTATTGTGTTATTGTTGAGTCTAGATTTCTTTACTTTTATGTATTTATCGTAGATTATTCTCTCTATAGTTAACGGGTCTTTACTAATAATCTCTGCTATGATTTCCGCTAACTTTCTGTAGACAGCCTCTATATTCAATAAAGTATTCCATACATCAAAACTTACAGCCATCAGCATTTTACATCACTCAAATAATTCAACTAGCCTCTAACCTTAATCTCGGTAACAAACTTTTAGCACATCTATAAGGTTTTTTCTAGAGACCATATCTATCAGGAATTTCTTCCAATCATCAATAACCCTTCTATAGACATCAAGCTTCCTCCTGAATCCAGGCAGAAGTGCATCAGGATAGCTGAATATCGACAACCTATTGTAAAGTTCTTCAGCTAACTCCAAAAGCCTGAAGGCTTCATCGAATCTGTTTTTTCTTATACTCTCTAAAGAACATCTCTTAAGTTCACCTATGGTATCAGCTAATCCCAAGAGAAAGGGAATAGGATGCACATTCAGTTCCTCTATCGACAAGAACCTTGCTCGAGTAACCATATTATACAGCTGGACGGCTTCTACATATTCAGCCACTATAGAGTAAAAAACATTTGAATACACAAGCTCTGGATAACTCTTTATCTGTTCATAAACTTCATTAAATAATTTAGAGACTTTATATACATCTTCTTCAACGTTTCTTCCAAGAACTATACCCGAGGTTATGGATCTACACAAATTCAGTATATCTCTCCCCTTCTTTACCAAAAATTCTCTCACATTCTCCAAACCATCTAGATAATTCTTCACGTAAGATGTATCCATTATCTATCCCTAAGGCACATCCTTATAGATATCACAAATATTCTAGGTTTAGAACTTTATCTACTCCAATAACTATATCAACGAATTGTATAGATGACCACTATAAGACAATTAACATTCATTATATAAATGTGTAGAGATAGCCGTGAAGCAACTAGAAATATTGTCAGCTCTAGTATAGCATGAATTGATAATTATAGGTATGAATAAGGTTGTGCATCATGATGCATTAGGTAGTCTGTAAGCAGGTATCCAGATATATTCTTGATATGATGCTTCAACATATATTGTAGTATAAGGTGTATGCTGTGACCGTTATGAAACGTATTTTACTAGGCAGATGGAATATATGCTGCATTGCTTCTTGGCATTCAATATTCTTGATAGAATACGGAATACTCTATATCAATTGCTTCACTAGCTAACTTTATTTTTAACCAATCATCGTATTTCATTCTCCATCCAATCGAACCAATGAGATCTACCACTTGTTGAGGATCTTTTGCACCGGGTATAGGCACTACCACACTACTTGATGTGATTAGCCAATTCAATGTTATCTGAACAGGTGTCTTATTGTATCGTTGACCTACTTCTCTTAACACTTGAACCACTTTCCACACTCTTTCAAAATTCCTTGGATGAAATATAGCTTCTCTAGATCTCACATCTTTAAAGCTAGGCAGATTTTCTGGCGTGTATTTTCCTGTTAAAGCTCCTTTAGCTATAGGACTCCAAGCTTGAACCGTTATATTATTCTTTTCAGCGTAAGGTATTATCTCTTCTTCAACCCATCTCTCAATTATATTGTATCTCACTTGAATTATATGTATATCGTATTTGGATAGATTATTTCTAAAACTCTCAACAAGTTCTATAGGAAAGTTGCTTAAGCCTAGATACCTAATCCTTCCAAGATCAATAAGTTTTTCTAGAGCTCTCGCATATACTCTTGTTGGAATGTTAATCCAGCATGGAGGCCAATGAACCAATAACCCATCTACATATTCGAAACCTAGGTTCTTCAATGATTTATCGACAGATTTAAATATATCTGTAGGACTCAGATATTCGCCAGGTATCTTCGTAGTTATTATTACTTCGTCTCTTTTAACTCCTAACTCCTTTAACGCCTTACCTAAAATATTCTCGCTCAAACCTTGACCATAGACCATAGCCGTATCAAAGAAGTTTATGCCAAATTCTATTGCTTTAGCTATAACAGCTTTAGCTTTATTGTATTCTATAACACCCCAAGCTTCGCTAAATTGCCATGCACCTAGACCTATACGCGAGATTTTCTCATTAGTTCTACCTAGTGTTGTGTACTCCATGTAGACACCCTTAAAAAATGCTTGCAGCTAAGGATCTATATTAGCTTTATGTATATGACAACAAAACACCATTTTGTCTAGACATATCTTTTCTCATCACCATCTACTAACTCTATAATCTTGTAGGACGATCCCAACATATCTATTGCTTCTCTATAAACATCTTCGGGTGTCCTTCTATACTTTCTAACAAGTGTATGTAGAGATACTATGTCGAGATTCAGTTTAGCTGCATACTCTAGTACTGTTGCTCTCATGATTAAATCTTTCACAATGTCTTCGTATCTCAAAACCTGTAGATTAGCTATAGAATCTAGTGTTTTGCTATTCTTGATGTCTATTTTCCATACATTGTTATATCTGTCCCATAGAGCTACAGACTTTATGATAATGGTATCTGTTGATGGATTGTAGTCTTCAACCTCATGCACATACGTGACTTTTCGAACAACATTTTTGTGTAGAACAAATCTCTGGATCTGTATAAACAGTCTTGTAGATGCTACAAGAGCTTTAGGTACACTCATAGGTGGTGCTACAAGCCTCCTTATTAGAGATTCGACATTTTCTGCATGAATTGTTGTGAGTCCACCATGACCTGTTGAAACAGCTTGGAAAAAGCTATACGCCTCCCTAGACCTTATCTCACCAAGAATGAGAATATCTGGTCTCTGTCTCATAGCTGATTCCACTTGAGCCTGGAGAGTAACGCTCTGGACATACGTATCGCTACTAAGTCTAGTTACCATAGATACCCAGTTATCGTGGAATGGAAGTCTTATTTCGTGTGTATCTTCGGCTGTAACTATCTTTAGTTCTGGAGGTAAAAGCATTGCAACAGCATTCATGAGCGTTGTCTTACCGGAACCCGTAGGCCCATAAAATATCATTCCCTGTTTATTTTCAGCAGCAATCCATAACAATGCTGCTACCCCAGGCGATAGTGTTCCATTGTTTATAAGCTCAAGAATTGTGTAAGGTGTTTCCCTAAATTTCCTAATGGTAAAACTATGTCCACTCATAGAGACTACATCGAGAACTACATGTATTCTATATCCCTCGGGATTAAGAATACCTTCAACAATTGGTTGTGCTACGCTAGCCTCTTTTCCAGCTCTATACGTCAATCTTCTAATAACTCTCTCAAGTTCTTCTCTTGATAACACCTTATTTGTTTCTAGCCACTCATATTTATTGTGAAAAACATAGATGGGTTTGTCGTGACCATCACATGTTACATCCTCTATATTGGGATCCCTAATGAGTGGGTCTACCTCTCCGTAGCCTATGAGGTCTCTCAAAACATAATATACAATTGAAGAGATAATATTATCACTACATTTTTTCAAGAACTTTTTACAAAGCTTCTGAACAAGATCTTTGACAAAATCATATCCATCATCAAAAGATGTGAACGACGAAATCTTCTTAATGATCTCAACATCATTGGTTATGAACCTATACACTCTTTCCCTAAACTTCTTGCTCACATCATCAAGTAGAGGCTCTTTAACTATGTATAGAAGTTTGCCATCGCTGAGCTCTACAATTGATACAGTTACGATATCACCGTAACCGATACTGTATTCCGCAATACTCTTACCAAACTCTGGCACATTAACTTCCCCATCAATAGGTACACTAAAGATAATTAATAAAGTTTACAATACATATAGAAAAAATTTTGTGAATGTCTCATGCTTGTATACTCCATACGAATGAGCTTCTAGTCTCAAACCCTGATGCCGTCACAATGCTAACGAAATATATATACCCATAATCGTATCCCTTATCTGATACATCACCCATATCCCACTCTATTCTAGCTATACTATTAGGTTCAACCACTCTATTTGTGTCATCACAAATATCATCATTAAATTTACATGCAACTACATTTGTAGTTGCATCGACTAGATTCCCATTTACTTCAAATATCAATAACTGAAGTACTTCTGCAGGTGTATTCCCCATATTGTGTACATAGACTACCAACTTTGCTTCGTTAATAGTTCCTTCAAGTCTTACTCCTGCTATTCTAAGTCTATCCATGTTCGTAACAGAAGACGTTGGCGGTGATATTATACCCGAGACCCAAGACCATAAAAGGAGTGCTGCAGCTACAGTTATGATTACAAGTATTACTGTTGCAACTACTGGAGACACAGCTCTAGTTGTATACTTCATATTTATTGCACCTCGTCCATCAATTCATTTGATTCATGAGATATTTCTCTACCTATTTAGAGCGACTGCTAAACGAAATAGAGCCTGCAATTACTTCTCGATATCAGTAGACCAAGAGTTATTTGAATGTATGGTATCTCTACACAGAAATAATCTATGTTTAACTCTTCAATTACTCAATCTCTCGATCGATGGAGCTCAATTCATCTCTAAGTCCTACAGATAGTTCATACTCTTATTTCTCTAGTCTAGGAGGATGCGTACTGAACCTAGTTAGGAATTTGTTATTATTACAATCATGTATATTTTGCAGTTTTTTATATAATTTATGTATAAATCTACATGATTGTGTATAGAAGAGTTTATATATTAATTATGCGAATTAGTCAAAGTGAGGTATAATGATGTCGGTCTATGAAGGTAAAAGTAAACGTGTTTATGTAAAAGATGATTATATAGTAGTAATCGAATTCAAGGATGATGTAACTGCTATGGATGGTGCTGTGAAAGCTATAGCTAAAGATAAAGGTGTGATGAATGCTGCTGTATCTGCTTATTTGTTTAATTATCTAGAGTCTCGCGGCATAAAAACACATTTCATAGACTATGATGGATATAGATGTATTATTGCAAAGAAGCTTGGGATAATCCCCGTAGAAGTTATTGTTAGAAATTACGCCTATGGATCGTTATTAAAGCGCATTCCTTTATACAAACCTCTGCAGAAGCTTGACCCTCCTTTACTGGAGTTTCACTTTAAGGATGACTCTATTCACGATCCCCTCATACTTCCTGAAGATATTATATATACGAATCTGCTTAAGAAAAATGAACTAGATACTGTCATAGAGGTGTCGCTTAAAGCTAATGATGTACTTAGAGAGCTATTTACGTCCAAGAATCTTGTGCTCGTGGATATAAAGTTTGAGTTCGGTAAAGATAAGAATGGAAATATTCTACTAGCTGACGAAATATCTGGAGATACGCTTAGGGTTCTCGACGAAAATAGAAATCATTTAGATAAAGAGATCTTCCGAAAGACTAAGGATGTGGAATTATTGATAAAGGCATATAGAGAGCTATGTAATAGGCTTGGTATCGAGATGAAGAGCATTGCTGCATATGGTTGAGGTTGTTATAACTAACAAGAGGACTGTAAGAGATCCCGAAGGAGAAACAATACACAAGCACCTCATCCTGAGAAAGGGCTTCAATTCCGTTAAAAATGTTAGAGCTGGAAGATACTTGCTATTTGCAGTTGAGTCTGAAACTCCTGAGAAAGCTTTGGAGATTGTTAAAGAGATATGTGAAAAACTTAGGATCTACAATCCAGTTGTGCATGATATAGAGGTTAGGCTTCGTGGTTAAAGTAGCTATAATGAAGTTTCCTGGAACCAACTGTGATGAAGATGTCCATCATGTGTTGAAGAATGTCATTGGACTTGACTCAGAGATAGTATGGTATAAAGAATATGTAACAAATAGATATGATGCTGTTGTGGTTCCGGGAGGTTTTAGCTATGGTGATTGGCTTAGGGCGGGTGCTATAGCTGCTAGAAATGTTGTTATGGAGAGAGTAGCTGAAGATGTTTCTAGAGGTGTTCCTGTTCTAGGTATATGTAATGGTTTTCAGATACTAGTTGAGGCAGGTATGTTGCCTGGAGCACTCATACTGAACTCTAGTGGTAGATTCGTGTGCCGATGGATCAGACTTGTTGTAGAGAATGCCAGAGGACCTTGGCTCTCGCTTGCTAGAGATCGCATAATGCTTGACATGCCTATAGCTCATGCCGAAGGTAGATACTACATAGATGAAGAGACCTATAGAAGAATCGCTAATGTTTCATCCATAATTAGGTATGCACAAGGCTGGAACCCCAATGGTAGTCTATACGATATTGCCGGTATAGCTGATGAAAAAGGACTGGTTCTAGGGCTAATGCCTCATCCGGAAAGAGCTTCAGAACCGGAACTCGTTCCAAGAGGGTTTTCTCCGGGAGGTAGAATCATATTTGATAGCCTTGCTTATTCGCTAAAGAAAGGGTGGTGATATGCCTTTAACAGATAGCGAGATAGAAGAGATAAGAAGTATACTCAATAGAGAGCCAACGGTAGAAGAGTTAGCTATGTTTGAAGCACAATGGAGTGAACACTGTTCTTATAAGAGTAGCAGACTTCTTCTAAAGCTTCTACCTACGACAGGAAAACACGTTATAGTAGGTCCCGGTAAAGATGCTCCTGCTGTAGAACTTTTCCCCGGTATAGCTGTTGTTTTTAAGATTGAGAGCCATAACCATCCATCAGCTATAGATCCTTACGATGGTGCGGCAACAGGTATAGGTGGTATAGTTAGGGATATTCTTACTCTAGGTGCTAAACCAATAGCTCTTCTAGATCTTCTCTACATGGGTGATCCCAAGGATCCTCATGCTAATTGGTTGATAAGGGGTATAGTTAAGGGTATAAGCGATTACGGCAATAGAATAGGTGTACCAACAGTTGCTGGCGATACATGGTTCGATTACGCCTTCGACATACAGCCTCTAGTAAATGTTGTATGTGTGGGTATAGCTCCGATAGATAGGCTAGTTCTCAGAGGTCCTAGAGCTAATGACTATATAGTCATAATTGGTAATGCTACCGGTAGAGATGGTTTACTCGGTAGTAGTTTTGCTTCTAAACCATTAAGTGGTGAAGATGAGATTAGCGCTGTTCAGGTAGGAGACCCGTTGATGGAGAAGCTACTTATAGATGTTATCCAGATCTTAGTTGATAGAAAGCTTGTTAACTATATAAAGGATCTTGGTGGAGGAGGTCTAACGACAGCTATAAGCGAAACTGTTGCTGATTATAATCTTGGCGCCGAAATATATTTAGATAGGCTTCATACAAGACAAGAATTGACACCTCTAGAGCTTCTGGTATCAGAAAGCCAAGAACGTATGCTACTTGCTGTAGATCCTAACAATTTCCCTAAGGTTGTAGAAATACTTGAGAATTACGATGTCATGTTTAGCCTGATAGGGCGTTTCGATGAAAGTGGTAGGATAAGGGCATACTTCAAGGGAAAACTCGTAGCAGATGTTCCCTCAAAAGAGCTTGCAAGACCTAGAGCTATTAGAAGATCCTCTAAACCTCCTACAGAAGCGCTAAAGGGGTTTACTCCTGTAGTAGATGTACCGCAGATAGAATCTATAGAGAAAGTCATCATAGCTGTACTATCTTCACCCAATATAGCGTCCAAGAAGTGGATATATGAACAGTATGATTATGAGGTTGGTGCTAGAACGGTTATAAAGCCTGGATGGGGTGATGCTGCTGTCCTAAGACTATTGGATGGTAGTGGAAGAGGACTCGCTATAAAGGGTGACGCTAATCCTAGATACACATTCTTAGACCCATTTAATGGTTCTGCCAATAGTGTGGCTGAGTGTTTTAGAAACCTTGTTGCTGTAGGTTCGAAACCCATAGCAATAGTTGATGAACTTAATGCTGGAAATCCTGAAAAACCAGAGCATTTCTGGTATTTTGAAGAAATGTTGAAAGGAATAGCGTGGATTACAGAGGAGCTAGCGTTACCTGTTGTAGGTGGTAAAGTTAGTTTCTATAACGAGGATATGTATGGGAGACAGATAAAGCCTACATCCACTATAGTTGGTGTTGGAAAGGTAGATGATGTAACAGCTACGAAAACATTTGATTTTAAGTCTAGCAACTCCGTAATAATAGTTGTCGGTATCACATATCCTGAACTTGGTGGTACAGAGTATCTCTATAGGGTTCATGGACTAGAGGTAGGCGAAATACCTAGACCGAGACCTGAGTTAGAGATTAGGAATGCTGGGTTCATATTAGCAGCGATAAGGAGATCTCTTGTTAGTGCTGTACATGATATAGGGTTGGGAGGGCTTATAACAACAGTAATAGAGATGGCTATAGCAGGCAGTACAGGATTCAGCATAGATGTGTCTAAGGTTTTGTGTAGAGGTTGCTACAGACTTGACGAAATACTGTTCTCAGAAACACAGGCTAGGTATATAGTAGAGGTGGATAGAGATAAGTTGGAGGCATTTCTAAGTCTCGCTAATGAATATAACGTCTATGCAAGTGTTGTTGGACATACATCCAATAAATCAACATGCATCATCAGAAATGGTGATAAAGAAGTCTCTGTCTTTGAGCTCGAGTTTCTTAAGAATATCTATGAAGAGGCTCTCAATAAAGAGCTTGAGTGATACATGTGTGCGGTATAGCTGGTTATGCCTCAAGTAAACCAGCAAGTTTAGCAACATCAATAGCTCTATCTATATTGATAGAGCTTCAGCATAGGGGACAGGAATCCGTGGGACTAGCTACAGTATCGCTAGATGGCTATATAGATGTTCGTAGCGGTAGAGGAACAGTTGTTGAGGCTTTACTAAATGGACTCACTGTTGATATGGGTAACAGGAATATTTTTGGTGCTATAGCCCACACAAGATATTCCACCTCTGGAGGATACATGGATAGTGTTTCTCAACCTATAGTTATAGGCAATGATGACTATAGGTTTGTTCTAGCGGTTAACGGCACCATAGCTAACTACAAAATACTGGCGAAAACGTTTGGAATGGAGGGCAACTATAATGATGCTCAAGTCCTTGCCAACGTCTTATACAGGCTTGCACTAGAACACGATAAGGATGTTATTGAAGCCTTAAAGAGTTTCTCTAAAATAGCTATAGGGGGGTATAGTATTGTTATATTGACCTCTGAGCCCAGACTTGTAATAGCTAGAGATCCCTATGGTTTTAGACCTCTAGCCTATTCATATAATGGTGAAGAAATTGCTGTAGCTTCTGAAACTGCTGCACTCGATGTAGTTGGATACAATAACTGGATTGAAGTTGGGGCTGGAGAGATAATATCTTTTGATGGAAAATCGTTAGAACGAACACACAGCATTACTGCCACCTTTTCTCCATGTGCATTCGAGTACGTGTATATCTCTAGACTCGATTCCGTATTCAATAACGTTAACATCTATACAGCTAGAGTTCGAATGGGCTATGAACTATCTAAAATGATGCCTGTAGAAGCAGATATAGTTGTTCCCGTACCAGATAGTGGACGTGGAGCAGCTATTGGCTACAGTAGAGGTAGTGGTATACCTCTTGAAGAGGGGCTTGTTATAAATAGGTATCTTGGTCGCGGATTCATATTGCCTCCAGGGCTTAGAGATGTTGTTGCTAAACTTAAGTATGGATTCATAAAGACAGCTATTCAGGAAAAGAAGGTTATACTTGTTGACGATTCTATAGTTAGAGGAACAACTATGGCGGCCATAGCGAGTAGGTTGAGGAAATATGGTGCTAAGGAAGTTCATATCAGGATATCTAGTCCTCCCTTTAGGTATCCATGTTTCATGGGAATAGATGTTGCCTCTAGAAGTGAGCTTCTAGCTTGGAGAAAAATGGATTTAGCAGATATAGCTTCATCTCTTAATGCGGATACTGTTGCCTATAACACAGTTGAAAATATCGTGAAATCTATAGGTATAAATACGCTGTGTCTAGCCTGTTTTACCGGGACATACCCATTTAAAGGTTTAGGTGTTGAAGATCTTGAAGAAATGTTCTCTAGGTGATACTCAGTGACAGGGCTGTTAGCAATATATGCTTTTGATGACTTGTGGAACTTGGGTCCCTACATAAGGTATGGATTGATGTCGCTACAGCATAGAGGTGCTGAAAACTATGTTGTATGTATTTCAGAAGGTGATGTAAAATGCTATACTGCGAACAACATAGACAATGTTAGTGAGCATGTTGCTACAAACAAGGTTATAGCTGCAACGTATAGTAATAGAGATGAAGCTCTATACATCCATAAGGAAGACGGCCTAGATATTGCTGTTTTAGCTGATATACCTAATGCAGTTCTAGAAGAAGTAGCCAAAGAGCTTAGTAGAGCCTTAAAGAAAGATGGTACAGTTAAAGGTGTCACAAGAGCCTTAGAAAATTTTGGAGCAAAAGAGTACATACCTTCATTTATCGCTATAACAAATCGAGGAGATATAATTGTTTGGCGAAGTGTAAGTGGATTAACACCTCTTGTCCTCGGAGGATACGGCTTCGATATGGCTATAGTATCCTCAGAAACAACAGCTATAGATATTCTCGGGGCTGATACAAGAAGATTCCTACTACCTGGTGAAGGTCTATTGATATCCAGATACCTTTTAACAAAATTCAATACAGCTTCAGCCATAAACCCAAGACTGTGTCTCTTCGAGATACTCTATCTGGCTAGACACGATGCTATAGTAGACAATGTATCTGTGTATAGTTTTAGAAAGAGCTTGGGCAAAGAACTGGGAGAGCGATTCAATAGAGATGTAGATGTTGTTGTAGGTGTACCTGAAACCGCTATACCTTACGCTATAGGCTTTTCTCAAACAATAAATAAACCTTTTGAGTTAGCCTTTATTGCTACAGGAGGTAGGGTAAGGTCTATGCTTAGATTCGATCCTAGGGAAAAACTTATAGCAATTCATTTGAAAATGAATCCCATCAGACACAGTCTTGAAGGTAAAAGAGTTGCTATAGTGGATGATAGCATGGTTACGGGTTCAACAATAAAAACGATATCCCAGATACTTAGATACAGAGTTGGTGTAGACGAAGTACATCTACTTATAGCTAGCCCTCCATTAATAAGTACCTGTCCCTACAACATCATGAAGCTAGATATGGAGAGTCTTCTAGCAGCTAATCTATCTAAGGAGATGGCACTAAAATATCTCGAAGTTGATTCACTTAGCTGGTTACAGCCAGAAGTAATTGATTCTGTTGCTAAAATGTATAGACTGAAGTTGTGTGGAAAGTGCTTTGGTCGTGAGTTTTTTGGGTGAGTTTATGAAAGTTCTGGTAGTAGGGTCGGGAGGAAGAGAACATGCATTAACACTTCTGATATCTAGAAGTATGCTGAATCCGAAGATCTATATAGTTATGGATTATAGGAATCCAGGTCTAGAGAGAATTTCGGAGAAATCTGGAGGAAGATGGTTTATAGCTACAACAACTAGCCCTAAAGAAGTTGGCAAAACTGCTGAAGAAGTTTCACCAGATCTAGTTATCATAGGTCCTGAGGAACCGCAATTCAGTGGGGTCTCTACATACTTGAGGGAGAAGGGGTTCATAGTATTTGGAGCAGATGCTAAATGCGCAGAAATAGAGAAGAGTAAGGTTTTTGCAAGAACATTGATGTGGAAATACGAAATACCTGGGAGACTCTACTTTAAAGCATTCAGAAGTATTGATGAAGCAAAGAAGTTCATAGAGTTTGCTGGAGATGTTGTGATAAAGCCCGCTCGACAAGCAGGTGGAAAAGGTGTTAAGGTTCTTAAAGATACTCAAGCCTATCTCTCAAAAGATAAGGTCAATATAAAGAAGAACTATATAGATAAACTCTACTCCGAGATGGAGAGCTACGGAGATATAGACTACAAGATACTTGTTGAACAAAGAGTTGAAGGAGTAGAATACACAGCCCAGGTTATAACTGATGGAAGTAGCTTCGTGTTCCTACCCATAATACAAGACCATCCCCATGCATACGAATTTGACACAGGTCCAGAAACAGGTGGTATGGGAAGTATATCGGGACCCGGATGGATACCACCATTTCTGGATCAGGAAGAATTTGAGAGAACCAAAGACATTGTTGCAAAAGTGCTGTATAGTTTAAGTGTTGAGATTGGTATCAATTATATGGGTGCTTTTGCGGGACAAATGATGCTCACTGGTGTATGGGGTCCAACAGTTATAGAGTTCTATAGCAGGTTTGGTGATCCAGAAGCATCTAATCTTGTACCTATTGTAGTAAGTGATTTCCTAGATCTTCTAGATAGAGCTGCTAGACAGAAATTGGCTTCAGCTAAGCTTGAGATAGATGAAGAGAAAGTTGTTGTAGTAAAAGCTGTAGCACCCGTAGGCTATCCAGATAACAAGAGGATAGCTATTGATCACCCCATAAAGGTTGATGAGGATAGAATCAAGGATATAGGATGTGAAGTGCTTTATGCTAGTGTTAGTATAGGTCCTGATGGAAATCTATACACAAGAGGGTCTAGAGCTGTAGAGATAGTGTGTTATGGATCGAGTTACGAAGAAGCCTATAGTTTGTCTGAAAAAGCTGTGACGTATGTTGAGAGTCTTGATGGTTGGTCTCTATTCCATAGAGGTGATATAGGTTCGCCATGGCTTGTTAGAGAGAGAATAAAACTTGCTGAAAAAATAAGGAGGATATATAGTGATAGAGCTCGAAGAGGGGTACTGGGTGAGATGTATGTATGGATACCAGGTGAAGGAATTTATTCGAATCCTCTCTTATCTCCTGTAAGGTGGTAGGTATGGAGAAGAGAAACTATCTATCAACACCTATGTTTGGTGAATCGATAAAGATCATGTTGCTTGGTTCTGGAGAACTCGGTAAAGAGGTAGCTATAGAGGCTCAGAGACTAGGTGTAGAAATTGTAGCTGTAGATAGATATGATTGGGCTCCAGCAATGCATGTAGCACATAGACGCTATGTGATAGACATGCTTAATTCTAATGCCGTTAAGGCTGTTGTGAAGAGAGAGAAACCAGACGTAATTGTGCCTGAGATCGAGGCCATAGCTACAGATGCATTGATAGAACTTGAGGAAGAAGGATACTTCGTAGTTCCTAATGCTACAGCCGTAAAGATAGCTATGAATAGAATTGAACTGAGGAAATATGCGGCAGAAAAACTGGGGCTACCAACAACTAAATACGCATTGGCTACTAACGAAGATGAAGCTGTAGAGGCCTGTGACAAAATTGGTTACCCGTGTCTGATAAAGCCTGAAATGAGTAGCAGTGGCCATGGACATGCCAAGGTATTCGAACCTTCTCCTAAAGCTGTTAGAGATGCTTATAACTACGCTATAGCTCATGCAAGAGGTAGAAGTGGACGTGTAATAGTTGAAGAATATGTAGATCTCAAAACAGAATTCACTATATTAAGCTATAGGTATTTAGATGAAGATGGCTCTATAGTAACAGATACATGTGAACCTGTTGAACATTGGAGATACGGTCACTACCACTATATAGAGTCATGGCAACCCTCATCTAAACCTCTAGAAATACTGAACAAAGCTAAAGAAATAGGTATAGCTGTTGCTAAGGGTCTCGGCGGTTTAGGGATATTTGGTGTAGAAGTATTCCTAACAAAAGACGGTAGAATTCTGTTTAGCGAAGTTGCTCCAAGACCTCATGATACAGGTATGGTCACCATGGCTAGTCAGGAATTGAGCGAATTCGCAATACATGTTAGAGCCATATTGGGCTTACCTATACCTAGACCAAGAATAGTGACACCAGCTGCAAGTCTAGCTATATACACAGATAAAGACAATATATGGGCACCAAAATTCTACGGCATTTATGAAGCATTAAAGATACCTGGAGTAGACATAAGGACCTTCGGTAAACCGGCAACGTATAGAGAAAGAAGAATGGCTGTAATATTAGCTAAAGGTCTTACTGTAGAAGAAGCTCTTGAGAAAGCACGTAAAGCTCTTACCCACATAAGAATAGAATAATTGTGATAGTTATAAATATATTTCTATACATTTGATGAGATATATCTGTATCTCATCAAATGTATAGAGTCTTAGAATAATAGAGCTCAGTATATCTATCTAAAATGAAATGTGAATGATGTGGCTCATGTTAGCTCTATTTCTTCTACAATTCTAAAGGATTAAAATATCTTAACATTATCTACAATCAATATACTTGAAACTTATTTGCTTAATTCGTAGGTTTTATTTCTGGGTATTACTTCAAATATGTTAGCTACACCATGGCATGAACATGCAGTTGCTATAGCAATTAGATTATAGCGATCTATATATTTATCTAAATCCTTTAAGAAGCTATATAATTCTAAACCGCTATAGCCTCCAATTCCCTCTACAATAAATTGTGATTCAAGTACTATGCTTAAATTAGTTATATGCCTCAAAACATATTTCAGAATCTCTTTGAGTGGAGCTATTTTAGTTTTACCTGTAATGGGGCATACAGGAGGTTCTATGCAATCAGGTTTACATAGTTTGTTAAACGGCATATAACTCATTACAACTATCCCATTTAGAGAATCGACTTTTACATCAACCTCATAATCTCTAATCATATCAACAACTCTAGCTATAGATTTAGATGGATATACACTACATGCTTTAGCAATTAGATACCTCTCTACAACTTTTCCAGCCAAATGTATTGGAACAGTAGGTATTATAATTGAAGGAATTATATTTAGCATCAACAATCTGAGAAGAACCTCTACCACATCAGCTATCAGCAAGACCTTTCTACATCTTTTTCCTTTTCTCATTAGTTTATCTAGACTTTGTAGCGTACAATCAACGTATCTGTTAGCTGGACATTTGCTATTGATATCCACGACAAGAATTTCATCTTTATTATCTATTGATAGTAGAGCTTTTGTTCCATAGAATCCGCCTCCAGCTATAAGTATCATTTGCTTTTACCAAACGATCTACCGATTACATATCATCTTGTTATTCTTCAGCTATTCCTGTTACCTTAACTATCTTTTCTGCTGCTTCTTTTGAAATACCTTTCTCTCCAAGAATTGTGTATCTTTCAGGTCTAATAGTGTGTGCTATCGATAAAGCTTCAACGATTTTATCTAAACTAACCCCTATTTCTCTAGCTGTTGTAGGTGCACCTATTTTCCTTAGTACAGATCTTATCTTTTTCCAGTTTCTGCCATGTAGGTATAACGATATTATGGTGCCAATACCGACTTCTTCGCCATGTAGAGCTGGATAGTTAGCGACTATATCTATTGCATGTGCTATCATATGTTCAGAACCACTCGCAGGTCTAGTAGAGCCTGCTATAGCCATAGCTATACCGCTACTTATGAGAGCCTCTACAAGTATTCTTATTGCTTCTAATGTAAATGTCTTCTCTTCAAATAACTCGCTATTCTTTAATATATGTTTTGCTGAAAGGAGGGCTAATGAAGCTGCATAATCTCCATAGTATTCTCCCCTAAGTTTATGAGCTAACCTCCAATCAAGTACTGAAGAAAATTTCCCCAGAAGATCACAACAACCAGCTATAATGTTTCTCCTAGGAGCTCTGGATATGATTTCTACATCAGCTAGCACAAGAACTGGTGTAGCAGCCTTGATTGATGTTGGTCTACCCATATCACGTATTGAGGCAAAAGGTGATGCAATACCGTCATGCGATGGTGATGTAGGTACACTAATAAAGTACTTATCAGTAGTTGCAGCAGTATACTTAGCTACATCAAGTGCTTTCCCGCCTCCAACACCAACAATAGTATTGGCACCAACTTCTCTAAGCATAGCAATGGTTTTCTCAACCTCTTCTTTAGACGATTTAGCGACATACATATTCCAACAATCAATACCTTTATCTTCAAGAGACTCAGCAACAATTTTAGCGTAACTTAAGGTTGATGTAGTTCCCGAAACGATTAGAGCATGTGAACCCAGCTGCATCTCTTTGACTATCACACCAATGTTATCGATAATCCTTGTACCCACTATTACTCTCTTAGGTAGATCAATTCTATGTTCATTATGCATATAAGTGCACACATCCTAATTATTTCATAGAGACTTATTAAGCTTGCATGCAAAAAGAGTGGGTGAATAGTATCTTCTGATGAGGAGCTAAATCATGTATGAAACAGGGGTTTCATTTCCAGAAAACATATTGAGGAAACTTGAAAATGTATACAAAGGTACAACTACTATAGGAATGAGAGTTAGAGAGTTCGTGGTATTAGCTGCAGATAAGAAAGCTACAGCAGGACTGTACGTAGCTCACAAAAATGTAAAAAAGATAGCAAAGATATCAAACAATTGTGCTCTAACAATAGCGGGTCTCGTAGCTGATGCACAAACACTTGCAGACTACTTAAGAGTAGAATCTCACTACTACCAGGTCGTAAATAGAAGACCAATGAGTATACGCAGTATGGCATCATTATTAGGACTTTTGCTAAATGAATATAAGTATTTCCCATTCATAGTACAACTTTTACTCGGAGGCTACGACTATTACGAAGGACCGAGACTTTTCGCAATAGAGCTCTATGGTGATGTTACTGAAGAAAAATACGCTGCTACAGGTTCAGGTTCACCACTAGCTATAAGCATAATAGAGTCTAACTATACAGAAGATCTAGATCTAGACGACTCAATAAAGCTAGCTGTCAAAGCGGTAGCAGCGGCTTCATCTAGAGATGTATTTAGTGGTGGTGTGGGAATTGATGTTGTCATTATAGGAAAGAATATGTACAGAGAACACACTTTCCAGGGAGAGGAGATCAAAAACATCGTTGGTAGAATATACTCATGAGTTTCAACATAGATCTAGCCTATATAAGGTCTGTTATACTAAAGACAATACCACCTTCAGCACAAGTAACAAGACTAGAGTTTGAAGGACCAGAAATAGCTATCTATGTTAAGAATCCAGAGTTCTTAATGGAGCAAAGCGGTATAATATCTCAGATAGCGAAATCCGTAAAGAAGAGGATTGTTGTTAGAACAGATCCATCGATAAGAAAGAATGTAAATGAAGTAAAAGAGTACATAAGCAGCATTGCGCCAACTGAAGCCGAAATAGAGGATGTAGAGTTTGACCATGTTTTAGGAGAAGTTGTGATAAAGGCTAAGAAACCACATCTACTGGACGACAAACTCAATCAAATACTTGTTTACACAGGATGGAGACCTAGAACCATACGTGCCACACCAATAAGATCTGGAATACTCGAAGAAGTTATGAGAGGATACTTAGCGCAAAGCGAATATAGATTAAGATTTCTTAGAGATCTTGGAGAATCAATACATAGAGACGTTATCCTAGCCAAGAATGGGAACAACTACGTGAGAATGACGTTTCTTGGAGCTGCTCAAGAAGTAGGTAGATCAGCTATATTATTAGAGACAGCTGAAACAACACTACTGCTTGATTTTGGTATGAATCCTGGCAAAGGATTATCACCCAATAGCTTTCCAAGAATAGATCTGCTAAAGATAGATCCACAAGATATAGATGTCGTAATTGTTAGTCATGCGCATCTGGATCACGCTGGCTTCGTTCCCTACCTCTTTAAGTACGGATTTAGAGGAGCCATATATACTACTGAAGCTACTAGAGATTTAATGGTACTTTTGCTTAAGGATTATCTTGAAATAACAGAAAGAGAAGGTACAGAGCCACCTTTTACACTCAAAGACGTTGAAAAGATGTTGCTGCATACTGTTGCGCTAAAGTATGAAGTTGTTACTGATATTGCTCCAGATATCAGATTAACTCTCTATAATGCTGGACATATACTTGGTTCAGCTATAGCCCACCTACACATAGGTAATGGATTCTACAATATAGTGTATACAGGGGACTTCAAATTCGGTAAGACTAGACTACTTGAAAGAGCTGACTATAAGTTTCCAAGAGTTGATTCAGTAATAATGGAAAGTACCTACGGTACGACTGAGCAGCCTAAGAGAGATGAAGCTGAGGAAACGCTTCTAAAAATAATCATCGACACATATCAGAGAAGAGGAAAGATACTGATACCTACTCTCAGTATAGGAAGAGCTCAAGAGATAATGGTGATACTTGCTGATGCTATGAGACAAAACAAAATACCGCCAATGCCGGTATATATAGAAGGTATGGTTCATGAAGCTACAGCTATACATACAGCTTATCCAGATCTATTGTCAAGGGATTTGAGCAAAAGATTAAAAGATGGTGAAAATCCATTCGAATATGAAACTTTCGTAAGAATTGAAGGACGGGAACCAAGAACAGAAATTGTTGAAAGCTCTGAACCAGCAATAATTATCTCGACCTCTGGAATGCTTACAGGTGGACCTGCTGTTGAGTACTTTAAGTTGATGGCCTCTAATCCAAATAACTCCATAATCTTTGTTAGCTATCAAGTAGAAGGTACATTAGGAAGGAGGGTCAAAGATGGTGCTAAGGAGGTTGCATTCGTTAATGATAGAGGTAAGGTAGAGATAATTAGGGTAAAGATGCAGGTACATGCTGTTGAAGGTTTCTCAGGTCATTCAGATAGACGACAATTATTAGAATATCTAAGGCATGTAGAGCCAAAACCGACAATGGTGTTCCTAGTTCATGGCGAGAAAAACGTGGTGCAGGAATTTGCAAACGATATAATTAGGTACAAGAAGAAGATGTATCTAGAGAATATAGATGTAAGGATACCAAACATATTGGACTCCTACACATTAGCGTACAATCTATAACAATCTATAGCTGGATTATATAGACTTCAATTACTTTCTATCATTATACGTATTCATACTGTTGTACACACCATTCGCTACATATCTTGGATTTTATCGTAGAAGATGAATACTCTCCAATTTTTTTAGGAATTCTAACAACAACTATATCTTCTATACCTCTACTCTTTAGCTCATTGATTATATAGTCTGGTTGTGGTTGATCGTATCCTAAGGCGATAACGGAGGGTTTCACATTAATTATTGAATCAAAAATATCTTTATCTGATCCTATGAAGGCTCTATACACATACTTAACGGCTTCAACTAATTTAACTCTTTCATCTTCGCTAAATATTGGATTAAATCCTTTGAATCTCTTATAATTACTATCTCTTGATACAACAACTACCAGTTTGTTTCCTAAACCTGAAGCCCATTTAAGAAACTCTATATGACCTGGATGAAGGATATCGAAAGAACCTGCTGCAAATACTACTACATCTTCAGATCTACTCCACTTCCATTCGATAGCTCGCATCATTCTTAACGCATCCAGAAGCCCTTCAGCATAAGATATCGTGACTAATCCTGTGATACAATCACCTTTCTCGAGATAGTATTGAGAGTCCTTCATATAGTCTACGGCTAGAGATACCACTTTTGAAGCCGATGAATCTAATATCTTTAGCGTCTTCATGCTATTCTTAAAGTTTGCTAAATATTTAGCAAGACGTTCACAGGGGAGGCTCTCCATAGAGCATCTCCATTGATGTAGTAAGATAACGTCTTCGTATATGTACAGTATGGTTAAAGCATTCGAGTTAAAAATACTTGATATCACACCATGCAATAGGTAGATACTCTTCTATCCAGCTTTTGTGTATTTCTCTATATAGACTACAGTACTATAATTGCTCATGTATTTATATACTTCTTCGGCTATCAATGCTTTAACAAGCTGTAGCTCTCTATCAAGATATATCTCTCTTGGAAGCTCGATATATATGGTCATTTTCTCTGGCTCTATCTTTATATCGAATCTATCTAATGGTATACGCTTATACCTTCTATGTAATAGCCATCGAACTTTTTCAGCTTCATCTTGAATGATTTTAACCACCTTGTATTTGCATAGAAGAGTTTTACTTGCAAGTGGATGATTAAAGTCCACCATGACTCTACCCCCGGTTATTGCTTTTACTATACCGATTTGGCCGTCTATTTCAACTGTTTTTCCGACTTCTGGAACAATATTCCTTTTGAGCATGACATTTATATTCATTATCTTGACCTTCGATGGATCCCTAATTCCATAAGCTTTTTCGGGGGGAATCTCTAGTTCATATTCATTGTCTGCTTCAGCTACATTCTCTACATGTTCTTCAAGACCCTGTATGATTCTGTTTTCGCCAACAATAATTAATAATGGTTCATAGATTTTATCGGGCTCGTGTTTTCCTTCTTTTTTAGCTACCTCCTCTAAAGTTGTATCTATCAATTCGTTTGTATCTTTTATCCTAATGATATAGTCTATTAATACGAAGCTATTTTTGGGTATAGGCATAACTTGGTCTCCTGATATAGTCATCTGAACTAGGAGAAAATAAAAAGCTATGCTTTAACATTATGCAAGCATTTCTAACTATATTATGATGGTTATTTATTACGTTAATCCTTGTGACCACTACTAGGAAACTTTATCATAAGATGCAGTATATCTATATTGAGCTAGATAACACCTGGTAATCATCGAGATCTCAGACTCTCAATACCGCTTTTTCTGTTCCACAGTTATGTAGAGAAAATTTTTAATACATGTATAGCAGTCTAAGGCACATTGTTTAAACTTATATAGACTTTTTACTTCAGGAGGTATTGTGATGTAGCTGGAGCAAATGTTATGAGATTTATAGCGAATACAATAGTATTTATATGGTGAGATCTTGAAAGAGTTCGAGATCAAGGTCCCTGTTGATGATTTGGAGTACGTTGAAAAGAACTTGAGGAAATTGGGCGCAATCTTTATTGGATTCTATGAGGAACACGACTACTATGTCGATATGAGGCCTTGTATAGACCTTATGCTAGTTGATAGTGCTTTGCGTATACGTTTGTCTAAAGATCTCGTTAAGGGAGGCATAACTTCTGAACTAACTTTTAAAGGACCTAAAGAAAGGCATGAATTTGCCAAAATTAGGAAGGAAGTAACAGTTACCATAGATAGCGGCAAAAAGATGTTGGATATATTTAAGTCTTTGGGATTTAATGTAACTGCAGTAGTTCTAAAGAGGAGAAAGATCTTTAGGTACAATAACTATAGAATATATCTAGATGACGTAGAATCTCTTGGAAAATTTGTGGAAATAGAATTTGTTTCTGAAAACGAGAATGTTTCTGGAGTTGAAGAAGTGTTTACTGATTTAGTCAATATTCTTGATCTACCTAAGATATTCATTTCTAAATCATATCTAGAGCTCTTACTCGAGAAAAATTTACAGATATCTACATCAAAATCATGATAAGGTGATATAGGGATGGTTGTTAGAGGTCTCTATCCCGGTAGATTTCAGCCTCCTCATTGGGGACATATAGAGGTTGCTAAATGGGCACTAAACAGAGTTGACGAGCTGATAATAGTTGTAGGTTCTGCTCAAGAGAGTCATACGTTAGCTAATCCATTTACTGCGGGAGAAAGGATCCTTATGATACGTGAAGGATTAAGATATGTGGGTATCGATATGGATAGAATATTTATTATACCTATAGCAGATATATATATGAATTCTGTATGGGTTGAATATGTGGTTATGTTTGTTCCTCCATTCAAATATGCTGTAGCTAGAAATCCACTTGTTGTAAGGCTTTTCAAGGAGGCTGGATATGAGGTACTGGTACCCCCTCCATACAATAGAGAATTGTATAGCTCTACAAGAATAAGGAGGTTGATGCTACAGAATAGCGATGAATGGAAAAAGCTTGTACCACCCTCAGTAGCATACGTAATAGAGTCTATAAATGGTGTTGAAAGATTAAAAGAAATTTCAGGTAGAGATTAATGATAACTATTGACGGTAGTATAGGCGAAGGTGGGGGACAGATACTTAGATATTCACTAGCTCTTGCATCAGTAATAGGAAAACCTGTAAGGATTATAAACATTAGAGTCAAGAGGAAAAATCCCGGTCTTCAGCCACAACATCTAACTAGTGTAAGGGCCGTATCTATGATGACTGACGCTGAAGTAGAGGGAGCATATAGAGACTCTACGGAGCTTATATTTAAGCCAAAATCGCTTAAAGGAGGAAGCTATGTATTTGACGTAGGTACTGCAGGTAGTGTTACACTTGTTCTTCAATCAATTTTACCCATTCTTCCATTACTTGACTCAGAGACCCATATAGAGATTAGAGGAGGAACAGACGTACCTATGAGTCCACCGATAGATTATGTAAAGTACATCTTGTTACCTCTACTCAAGCTATTCGGATGCGAAATAGATGTAACTTTAGTTAGGAGAGGCCACTATCCTAAAGGAGGTGGTATAGTTAAGATAATTTCTAGGCCTGTGCGTTCTTTAAAACCTATAGACTTAATTGAAAGAGGAAAAATTTTTAGAATAGGTGGTAGATCTCATTGTGTGAGATTACCTAGTCATGTAGCTGAAAGACAGGCAAAAGCTGCTGAAGAATTTCTCGAGAATAAGGGTATAGATGTTCCCATGAACATAGAGTTAGAACATTATGAGCCTAATAAAGATCCTCATTTAGGTCCTGGAAGCGGTATTGTTCTCTATGCCGTATTTGAAAAGAGTGTTCTAGGTAGTGATTCTCTTGGTGCTAAAGGAAAACCTGCTGAAGCTGTTGGAAAAGAAGCTGCTGAGAAACTATATGAAGAAATTAGAAGTAATGCAACTGTTGATAAACATGCAGGAGATATGATTTTACCTCTAGCCGTATTAGCTAAAGGTACTACACGATATATAGTATCCAGACTGACATCACATATTTTGACAGCGATTGACATTATAAAGCTCGTGCTGGACATTAATGTATCTGTGAGGCCCTACGGAAATAACTATCTACTGGAGATCCCAGGAATCCAGATATAGAGCATGAGTAAATATTGTTTATCTCTAGTGTCTAGATGTTTAATATCATCTTTATGTATTTTATACTATACTGATGTTTTTGGTATCTTACACACCTATCTTACACGCACTCTATTATACTTCTTATTTTGCCAACTATATCTCCTCATACGACTTGATCTACCGAATCCACATGCAGCACAATAACCTTTGGCTACATTATACGCATTTCTACCACATCTCCTACACTTAATATGTGTTACGTTCTTACTCCTTTTACCCATCGATGGTGTTCCTTTCATAAGCTACACCTCTATATCGGTGATATCACAACTACATTTTCGCCTCTTATAAGAACTGTTCCGAGACGTCTCCAGCTCCCTTCTTCCACCTCTTCTTCAGCATCATCAAGTACTATATTTAGATGAAGATCGTAGCTCTTGAGCCTTCCTCGAATCGTTTTTCCTCCACGCAACTTTATCAGTACAGTTTGTCCCAATGATTCAGCTAATATTTTGTGTGCTGTATCGCCTGGTGTGATCTGGTTGCTCAGCTTGCGACACCTTTATGTTTAGTGAAAAAGCTAGGGAAATATAAACTTAACCCAATAAGTTATAAAACGCAAAGCCTATAAGTCCCACATCATAGTAGTAATTGGGGCCGTTAAACAGCGGGGTAGGGCAGCCTGGTAGCCCGCGGGGCTCATATGACTTAACTCTGAGAAACCCCGAGGTCGGTGGTTCAAATCCACCCCCCGCTACCAGTTAGAGAACGGCCCCATCAACTCTACTTCCATCAACTTCTATAATATTATTTATAAGCTGAGATGTGAAAAATGATTTCAGCCCCGCTACCTCACATCTCTCTAAGATCCCTTAAGGGATATGAAGATGAAGAGAGATCGGTTATGCGGGGCACAACACAGATTTAACGTACTTTGTTCGTAACATGTTCTAAAAACTCTTCTAAACTCATCTCCTCTATATGTCTGGATAGATCTACTAGGTACACTTTACCATCGCTCTTTCTCATGAGACGTACAACATCACGTTCCTTTAGTCTATAGATGTCTATTTGTTTGAATCCTAGCTTCTCTAGAGATTCCTTATACCTAGTGCTCTTAGTACCCATATATTCCACCCTATTTGACATGATGAGTGTATAGGGCCGCGGCCGGGATTTGAACCCGGGACCTCGGGATCTCTGTGCCTTCCTTTTCTTAGAGCTCCACAGTCCCGCGCTCTACCAGGCTGAGCTACCGCGGCCACCAGCTATAGATTTCATTGCTAGTTTGTTTTTCTCCTCACAGCTTAAAATATTTTATTATAAATCTGTATTTGGGATCTATAAATCAATTATATTGAATTTCATAGTATCTATGTCTATTATTGCTACTGATTGTCGTCCTGTTATATAACCGCATACTTCTCCAGGATTTAGAACTAGTACAGAGTCTTTGGATAGCACATCGACTTCATGGGTATGACCATATAGAACTATATCGTAATGACCTGTTGAAGCTAGTGAGTAAATGATGTTCTTTGTGTGTTCTTTTGATCCATATCCATGAACGAGAAGTATCTGTTTATTTCCTATAGATGTAGCAAACATGAATTGTTTAAGTATAGCTCCACCTTTTATTGCCATCTCCTTTAACTGAATAATATCACCATCGTTATTTCCTAAGATAGTCAATATTTTTGTGGGAAACTCTAGGATCTTAGCAAATGCGAAAGGAGATATTATGTCTCCAAGATGTATTAGTACATCTACATCTTCTTTCCTGAAGATAGTGAGAGCCTTCTCTATTGCTACAATGTTGTCATGACTATCGCTCATAATACCTATGAGCATAGTAGTAGACAGATAGCTCACTATTTAAAAGTTTACACGATCATCTGGAAGCTCAATAGCATCGTGGACACAAATAACATTCTTTAGATCACATTCTCTAATCTTTTCTAAATATTTCTGACCTATTTGTGGCACATTAGTAAAGAATTTTTGGTATAGGGTGCTCAAGATAATAATTGGAGTGTTAACGGATAATAGGTACAAATACCCATATTGTTCGGTTCTGTACATACCTCTAATTTGAATTGTAGTGTAGCTGTTTGACCACCTGTCGTGAAATATCCTGAGAGAATTAGATAGTTAGCTCCACCTATGTTTAACTGAGCCTGATTTGTAGAAGAATATATAGGTACTCCATTACGTATCGATATGTTCGTAGTCCTTGTGGTACTCTCGATCCATAGGTCTAGATTTAGTGTGGTAGGTGTTGAAACATGAACTAACAGGAGTCTGGTGTATAGAGCCTGATTGACAGAAATCCTGAGGAAACGAACTGTTGTAGTGAATGTGGATGAACTTGATATATAAACATTCACGTTCGCGCTACTTCTATTGCTACCTAGATACACAGTCATAGGTTGTATCGATAGAGCGTAGGTATCCCCGCCTAGAATAGACTCTATCGATGGAACAGAATAGACTCCACAGACATATGCATCAGGATATCTGATCACTATTCTTCCATCTACACCAGTACCGACAACAATATCTCTCGCTACTCCGAGGTTAAACGTCGTGGATGTTCTAGTATAGTTTACTAGGCTATCAAGGTTATCCCATACTTCGACAACCATATTGCTATAGAAGTTCGTGAACAATATACCTCTAGGATCAACAGTTGATAATATGAAGTCATCGAATCTGAACCATAGAGTTGTGGTCGCATCTATTGTAACACCTGCGTATGCTGGCCTAAACCTAGTAGTGCCTGTATCCCGAACAGTTAAAGTAGCTACCAAAATGCCGTTGTCATCGTATATCCAGAGCATAAAGTCTATCGATACACCGGTATCCACGTAGTAGAGAACAAGCGTATACCATCTCGTAGCAGAGTAGCTAGAGATTGTAGTAGATCCTAGAAATCTCCATGCACCGTCCCATTTCCAGACATATGCATTATATCCGTAAACCGATATCTCGTAGAGCCTATTTCTATCAATATTGATCAATCCTATGCCTTTGTAACCATCTATAGTCTCAGCTCTAGACCTAACAGAGATCCAGAGAGATGAATAATCATCTATCCTTGTGTTCCAGTAGTACTGTGAAGTTCTTCCTCCAACTCCCGTATTATTGTCTCTTCCCCTCAGAGCATTCCCCTTAAAACCTCCATTTACCGACAAATCCCAGATTCCTCCATAGCTGATCCATCCAGGTGTAGGGTATGTCTCGAAATCCGTGTACGTTATTGCTCCTCTAGTAGTTCTCACTAGGATTCTACATGTATATGTGTATGGTGGTTGCTCTAGAGTTGCTGGCGGTTTTTGTGGAGCTATGGATAGGGTTAGAGGATAGTATGTGAATGCTGATGCTATAGTTATGTTGGAGAACATGAAAACTGCTATATACTGTGTAAACTGTTTAAAGTTTATCTGCTTCTTCATAGCTAATACATCTCTATTGTGAAGCTTGGTTAGAACTAGAGCTGTAGCAGTAGCTGATGTCACTATAGCAAATCCTAGTATAATCGGTATAGCTGGAGTGTTTGTAATTATTTTGTTGAGTATTGTTGATTCTAGCCTAACTCCTGTATATATAATTGTTCCAGCACTTGTTCTAGCTACAATTTCGTCTCCAATCAGCTGACTGAATCTAGATACATCAAATTCAACTACTCTATAGAGATATCCTGAGAAAAGTCCATAGAGAGCTCCTAGAGCTGCAGAAACACCATATACTAGACCTGATGATATATGTGGCTTATGGTTCATCAAAATGATTGAGATAGCTGAAGTAATCAGTAGAGCTATAGTGAGTATAAGGAATGTTAAGGAGACGTGTCTTACGTAATCTGTATGTGGCATAGATATGAGCTGTTTGTTGTAGGTGTAGTAGATTCTGTAGTCTAGAAGAGAGTAATATCCCTCAATATATCCTCTAAAGAGCCAGAGAGGTGTAGCCACTATAAGCACATAGACTAGCGATACAAATAAACATGCTGTAGCAGATGCAGTTGTAAGGATCTTTACTCTTTTAGTTATCTTATCTTCATTGGTAGACCAAGCCATTTCACTTCACCTTGATTTAACCAGTAAACATAGACATAAGCTATTTCAGCATATTTGGGAGGCTCAATAACGATTTGAGAAAATCCATCAATAACATAGCTTCTGTTAATCCATAACCAACTATTGTTATCTAGATACCTAATGGATATATTAATGGTTATCGGAAAACAGTTAAGGTTTCTCGCAATTAGGATCCCATTTACAAAACTTATCTGAGGATCTAGACCCCCTATCAAGATTGGATATTCTCCACTAAGTCTTCCAACTCTATTGAGTAACGCCTCAATCTTGATTACCAGAGGCTCTCTATACTCAAAAGCTTTCCTAAGCAAATCTTCACCAGGTTTAACAACTATTTCTCTAGGATTAAAATCAACAATATCTACTTTAGTAGAGTTAACCTCTACTTCTGTAAGAATCATTGGTATAGCATTGATGTATCTAATGCTTAGTGTACAGCTATCTAACTGAAAATAAACACCTGCTAACCTGACTAGCGAAGGTTTAACTGGTTCAGCATTGATTGGTCTAGGTATAGTTGAGTATACAGATAGAACAGTAGCAAAGATAACAATAAAGAGTATCGCATACGAGTAGCCTAGTACAAGTGTCTTCAAGATATCGCGAACAAGATAAGCTACAGCAACTGCAAGTAGAGGGATCCAGATCTCTCTAGCCATCACAAACACAACCTTTCCTATAATCTTCTCGATCTCTATAGGCGGATCTAGAGAATCAACGTTATCCCCTTTAGTTATGATCAACAATCTATCTCCATTAACTGTATCAAGCACCATAAAGTCTACAACTCTATGAGCAATACAATGGTTTGGTGTCAAACAATAGATAACAATATCTCCGAGAGTGAATGATTCTCTAAAATAGATAACAATATCTCCACGTCTAAGAGCAGGCTCCATACTATCAGAAATAACTACAGAAACACCGAACAGGCTTTGGTAACCAAATCTAGAGAGAAACGTAGATACAACTAGAACTATGAGTATAGCTAGTAATACGTATGGTACATAGATGGAAGAGTTTGAGAAAAAACGTTTTATGCTCAAACCTACTCTATTCATCTATAGATCACTGCTATCTTCCGCTATTTGGGTTTATTGGCGGTGCTTCTCCAGATGATGGCGTATACACTAATCTAGCTGAAGCACTGTAGCTTCTACCCGTTATAGATGTTCCTTCAGGAATATATACATAGAGATCTATCTGCCAGCTACCGCCAATCGGGAGCTGACCTATGTATTGTGCTGTGTTGAGTGTTGGTGTAGTTATGTCGAGTTCCTTCACTATAGTTGCTCCACTATACACAAACATCTTTACTCTATTACCAACTGGTAAGCTATTGTCATAGGTATAGAAGATCACGTAGATGTGCATAGCGTCGTTATCGTTATTCACAATTCCTAGGATATCTTTGTAGTACGTCTCTTGATATGTTGGATGTATCTCTATTGATGCTGATGCACCGCTAGTTCCTATGTTCACTATTATCGTGTTGCCACCTATATCTGGTTTTCCTGCATTACTACCAGTTACAAATCTGACTTCTGGTTGCTGAGGTACAACAGTTATGTCTAGAGGATAGTAGGCAAATAGGCTAGCTGTCACAATTGATACAGCTAATATCAATAGTATTCCTGTTAATGCTTTTCTAAACATTTTACATCACCTTTTAAACTTATGGGATACCTATATACAAATCTATGTATAAGCAGTTTTTGAAACAATTTAAGTTTTGTGATTTAGACACTCATCTATAGCTGAAAAGCTCTGTTTCAAGATTTAAGGTGTGTATACATATGTGTTGTACATGTTGTTAAGTAAATTGTGATTTTGTTGATTACCAGTTTAAGAACTATAGAGATGTAGCTACCCTAAAATCCATCACATATCCATATGCTAGCCACTACAAACCTTAGCATCATCTAGCATTATCGTGTTAAGATCGGTTTTATATATAGGTCAAGATATCTATAGATATATAGATATTATAATACTTAATATCCGTAGATGAATCGAGATACTGAGGATGATGAGCCCGTAGTGAACGGAGTTAATGAAGATGGAGATTTCGACTGATAATCGCTAGATACAGAAAAGCTATTTGTGGTCTACTTCTTCACAAATTTGAATGTGAATGAAGAGGCGGGGTGGATTTGTTAGTGAATAGACAATGGTACAGCAATTTATATGAAATTCAAATTATATGCACATATGTAATGACGGTATTCCTAAAATACGGCCAATCCACAACTACCTTCTGGATCCACAGGATCTGAGGTCAAAGTTATGCACAGTCTTGAGGATATGCCTCTACTTGATGCTTCGGTAGGCTATAGAGATTATGCTGAATTAATTTCAGTATTAAGTGCTAGTAGCAAGATCCGTAACCTAATGAAGAAGGGCTACAGTATCAAGAATGTAAAGATTCTCTATGGCGTAGAGTTATCTGTGGATATGGAGCTCAAACCTATGTATGCTGTAGTAGCTCTTGTTAGAGAAGGTCACAACATTATTTATTTCCTTATAGATATCATGAAGAAGAGGATAGTAAAGGTAGCAGATATTAGAAGAGAACAGAAAATAAGCAATTAGATCAACTACACTAACCTGTATATCCTCTAGAAACACATAGAAACACACAGCATCATGGTTCCCTGCTACATGGTGTTTGACGATGATTGCGTACAAATGTTTACCATAATTTCTGAGAGAATATCTCTATCTCTATATAGTCTAGCCATAATTTTTACACCAAACCTTTTGATCATCTCATCCAGTACAGCATAAGGTTTACAGCTACTATTCTCGAAATACTTGAGCATCATCAGAATATTGTTTTGATGATATTCACCAAATCTAGCATCTATAGAGTCTGCCAAATGCACTATAAATCCTTCATATGTTTTTATAGGTACAATACCATGTACTTCAGATACAACTCTTATCAACTCATCGTCAGCACCTCTAGAGGCAAGTTCAGCTACAATTGCGTAGTCATGGCTCAAGTACCAATCTTCTCTTGCTTTATAGCCACCTTCTTTCACGTCTTTAGTGTACTGATAATATTTGTATATGTCGTGGAGCAATGCTGAAGCTATAACTAAATCTCTATCTATACTTATGCTATAGACTTCTTCAAAAATACTGCAGAGCATCAAGGCAATCTTTATGACACTATACGTGTGTATAATTAGACCTCCGGTAAACATATGGTGTTTTCTAGGTGCTGCAGGAGATTCTTCGATGCTAATCAATGGTTTTACTGATGAGAAACTTAGTATAGGATTAGTAAGTATGTCAATAACAATTCTCCTGATTTTCTCGTTCTTTATATCTTCAGCAATCTTGAGTAGATCACGTAAATGTATGTTGCCCATAACTCTATAACCTACTTCAGCCGAAGGTTATGTACTGAACTTAATGCCATTTCCGATAATATTTAAAACTTTTGGTATTGACATGAACAAATAAGAGTATCTAGAGAAATCATGATTAATGGATTAATGGTTTTATTTATATCTGTGGAGCAGAATCGTATGTGCTAACTAGATGACTCAAATAGGTAGTATTTCTGAGGGTTAGTCAATCCGAAAGCAATAGAAGCCTTACTATCATCTACATACGATCTCAATAAACTATACATTTTTTTAATTATCGATGCCTCTATTCTTACATATCTATCTATATAGTCTAGCGGTATGGGTACAGAGTTATGGGATGTGTTATAGACAATATGATTCAATACTTTATCAAGCAAATTCTTGGGGTATACATCAAGTCTAATAGCTTGTGGATATAGTGCATCATTAGCTTGGCGATAAAATACTACAGATGTATTATCCATATAGTTGCAGAGCTCGGTAACAAGTTCTTCATTGCTTTTGCTACATTCATCTAGTTTTTCTAGTATCTTCTCTACCTTCTTAGCCACGTATCTAGGAGAGGATCTATATAGGTAGGATAGATATTCTTTAAGAGTATTGAGGTAACTATCTAGAACTAGATACTCTCTAGGCTCTAGTGTATAGCTCATTAAGAATTTGTCGTTTGTTTTTCTGAGAATATCTTCGATATCTGTTAGCCCGAGCTTTGCGATACGGGGTAGAAGAAATCTACTTGAAACTCTTTTCACAACACCTACAACAGGTATACCTAATTCTCTTGCTTTTCTTAGAAACTTTATGAGAATAGCTGAAGCTATAGAAGCTAGCTTAGTTCCCGAGGTTAGGGTTCTAGCTCTAGCTGTATCAACTACTTCTATAGGGCTAAAGAACTCTGGTATTGTTGAAAAGTATAGAGAGCCATCGAGTATAACCATATCGATATCTCTTCCAATTTTCTTGAGAGCTGTACTGAATTCCATAATCTTTGCCTCTAGCTCTACATCTATATCGAATCTAGCTTCATCATCTCCATAGCTTCTCCTTAAAGCAACTGATGAAATTCCGTAAGGACCTATACCCATGGGTGTTGCTACTACGTAACCGGCTATAATTATAGCCATTCTCCCTATGATTAGATCTATAGAAGGTCTAGACCATGTGCTATCGACAGCTAGTATCGATACAAAATCTTCACATGGTTCTCCAACCCTCATTATATCGAGCTGGTTTCTTAGCTTATCTCGAAACACTATGAGCGGCTCTACATAACGCTTAACAATATCTTCTCCAGCTCTCTTGACTATACTGGTTATTACTGTTAAGAGCTCTAGATTCTCTTCACCTGATTCAATATCGTCAGATGTGATTGGGTAATCTTTAGGATACATCTTTAACCCTTACAAGTATGGGTCTTCTTAACGGATTTCCGAGACCTGTGAAAAAGAATTCTCTACTTGCTAGCGTAGGAAGTGTGTATTCGATGTACTGTACATTTTCTAACCAGTTCTTGAGTTCTGCATAATCTCCAGATGATTGTAGTCTTGAGAAGAATACTGTATTTATGTTTCCACGTATCTCTGGAGCCAAGTCTATAACTCTTTGTGAAGAAAGTATGAGACCAAATCCCCATTTTCTTCCTTCTCTAGCCACTCTAGCTATCATCCCTTTAGCTGGTTCACATCCATAGGTACAACAGTAATTGTGGGCTTCATCTATTACAGCAATTATCTCGTTATCTCTATGGAGCTTGTCACTAACAATTCTATCCCATATGTATTTCATAAACTGATACACAATATTCTTTTTCGCTATATACTCCATCTCTGAAGATAGATCAACTATAACTACTTTTTTCCTAGATGAGAAAAGTCTAGATACAATTTCTTCTACATCAATAGTCCTATTATTTAGATATGTCTCGAAGAACTTCTTACCAACTCTAGTAGTAAGCAGCAATCTTATTTTCTCTATTGTGTATTCCTTGCCCCCCATAGACCTTATATAACTATACAGGCTCTCTAGATACTCGCTAAAACTCCATGTGAATCGACCTTCTCTTGATAAATGTTTGTATATTGATATCAATGTCTCTAAATCGTATCTAGAGGTATGTGAGGATATGTAGTTCTGTCCTCTGCTATTCTCTTGAATAGTCACCTTATTTTGCTTCTCCACTACTCTCCTTATGTACTCGACAATAGAACCATAGATATAATCTCCATGATACTCAGATATCCCTAAATCCTCAAGTAGTATTTGTGCTACAACATCTGGATCCAGTATCACTTTAGATACATCTACAACCTCTATATAGTTGATGCTCCATCTCGATTTATCTACATAGTCGATACCTGTATGATCGAATACAATAACACTGTAGTTGGTTACCTTAATGATCTCTTCGATAATTCCTTTAACAAGTCTCGATTTACCTGTACCCGTAGCTCCTAAAACAGCTATATGATATCTTAAAGAACTAGGGTTGAGGTGTATTACCATAGATGAAAACTTGTGTACTCCTACTAGTAGACCATTTTCGATCTTGAGTATGCTACGAAGTGCTTCACCATCAATAACTGCGTAAACATAGCTACCTGGGCGAGGTATAGATAGATTTTGCTCAATACCCCTACACGTGATCTCCCCTATTATCTCTAGATAGCTCATCATCATTGGCGCAGAATACATGTGGGTCTTCTCTGGTTCAAAAGATGATGGTAGAGTTGAAGCATCGAGAGCTAGATCTTTCTTTACTGAACTCTTGAAGATCCCTAGATACCTCTTAGCTTCAGTAACATCATCAATTATTCCTAGCATTTCATCGCGAACAAAATCTATAGAGTCTCTAGATATCCTTATTGGAACTAGCGAGGCTCTAGAGCCTGATACAACGGTACCGATTAATCTGCAGAAATCCTTGGGCCACCAATTCATACATTTTTCCACATTGCCACCTGAGATCTAATGTAGGGTTTGTGGACGATATAAATACAGAGAGTTTGACGAAACTATTAAATAGATAGAAGTTCTCGGATAAGAAGTCCTAGGCACAGTAATGCTGTAAACTAGAGTGATTTAGGATAGATGTATCGGTGTAGAGAAATAAGTTCTCTATGGTATGAAACAATATTTGTGGCAAAAAAGAATAATTATGAGTTGATGAAGATACCTAAATAGATTTGTGAGGAATTTGACATACAGTAAATGAGGATTAGTCCATTAAATTAGAGATTATGTAGAGAAACATTAGTATCTAGCTGTAATACTGGTTCATGGATGTATATATCAAGCCTCGTGCTTAACATCATTTGAATACCGAAGTATTAACCATATTTATACTCTGCCTCTATATGGGTATGGCATATGTATGTATGTAGAAGATGTAGAAGAACATTCAGAAGTAGAAGAGCATACATAATGCATTTGATTATGGGTATAGAGGGAGGCTCTGGTATTAGTAAGAGGAAAAAGAAGTAGATCTACTGAAACAATTTCTATTAACTGAAACACCTAGATTGTCAGTGATCGAGGGCTACATCATGGACTCAGGCAAACCCCGTCTTCATCATTAAAGGATCTGCCAAACCTATACTCTCATTAAGGTTATGTTTAGCAAAATTTTTAAGTCGTAGCTATACTGTGGTTTGAATCAGAGGTGGTTTTGTTGAGCCAATGGAGATAAACCGTACAGATATAGATACATATGTAGCAACATATGTGTTCTTGATAGGGTCTCTATTCGGTAAAGTGGATGTAATTAATGTTCCTATAGGTGATTCTGATGCCTGACAGCTGGATCTGGAATCCTTCAGCAGAATGTATGAATAGAAGTGATTTAGTTGAGCTTCAGCTAAAGAGATTAAAGATGCAGGTTCATCGTCTATTCAGTACAGCTGGATACTATCGTAGAAAGATGAAGGAGTTGGGTGTTTCTCCAGATGATATAAAATCTCTCGACGATTTAAAGAAACTACCATTTACAACAAAAGACGATCTAAGAGAGCTACAACCTTTTGACCACATGGTTGTACCTCTAGAAGAGGTTGTAGAAGTTCATGGAACTTCTGGAACAACTGGTGAACCAGTATTTATGTATTATACAGCTCGCGATATAGAGAACTGGAGTGAAATAATGGCTAGGTCTCTAGCTTCAGCAGGTTTAACCAAAAAAGATATACTACAGATAACACCAAGCTTTAGCCTCTTCACAGGAGGTTTTGGATTCTTCTACGGAGCTAGAAAGATAGGTGCATTCATAGTTCCAACAGGTCCCGGATTTTCACGCAGACAAATATATGTTATGATGAAGCTCGGAACAACAATGATCGCAGGTGTAGCTAATTATGCTCTTAGGCTTGCTGAAGTTGCATATGAAATGGGTATAGATCCTGCAAAAGACACAAAAGTAAGAAAAGGTGTTTTTGGTGCAGAAATGTGGAGTGATAGTCTTAGGAAAAAGATAGAGAAGATATGGGATATGGAGACATTCGATATATATGGTATGGCTGAGCTCTATGGACCTGGTACAGCCATTGATTGTCAATATCATTTAGGTCTTCATGTGTGGGAGGATCATTACTTGGTTGAGGTTATTGATCCTAAAACGGGTGAGCCTTTAGAACCGGAAGAAAAAGGAGAACTAGTGGTAACAACATTAACTAAAGATGCAGTACCATTGATAAGGTATAGAACAAGAGATATAACAAGAATACTAGACACAAAATCATGCAGCTGCGGAAGAACACACATAAAAATAGATAGAATACAGGGAAGAACAGACGACATGTTCATAATAAACGGAGTAAACATATGGCCATCAGCAATAGAGGCTGTGCTATTTAAGTATCCCTTCATAGGTAATGAATATCAGATAATTGTTAAGAAGTCTAATGGCGGCGATAAATTGTTGATAAAGGTTGAGTCTATTAGAAATCTTACAGAGCAAGAAAAAGAGGTGTTAGGTAAAAAGCTTCAGTACGAAATTAAGGAAACAGTACTAGTTACACCAGATATTGAGATTGTAGATCCAAACACCTTACCCAGAAGTGAGGGTAAGGCTAAAAGACTCTACATAATTGAAGAAAGCTAGTATTAGAAATGCATTACAACTATTTGTATGATAGCTACAGAGATATACAGTTGCTTACATAATTTTTTCTATCGAGTTTCTCTAGAGCTTGTCTATATCCTGCAGTTAAGGCAAATCTATTTGTTTTACCCAAGATATGCTCAACAACATCTTCAACAATCTCTATTGGTATTATGCTTGATATCTCTTGAAAAGCTAAAAGTGCTCCAAGCATGATCATGTTAATTGTTCTTGTATCACCTATCTCCTTAACTATATCTTGCATATCTATAGTTAAGATATTTATTGGTGATTTAGAGAGAACATCTATTACCTGTTTTTTTGTAGGTATATTCTCTATACCTGGTGGAGGTAGATATAGATCGCTTAAGATCATCCAGCCGCATTTCTTGAGATAACGAATAGCTCTAAGAGCCTCAATCATTTCGAGAACAACAACGTAATCTGCTGATGCTAGAGGTATGAGTGGAGCCTCTATATCGCCTATCCTAACAAAAACCTCTACCGATCCTCCTCTCTGTGCCATTCCGTGGGTTTCAGTAGTCTTAATGTTTACACCTAGCTTAGTACATGCATTACCTAGAACGACACCCATAGTTATTATTCCTTGTCCACCTACTCCAGATAATACGATATCTATCTTCATTCCTTATTCACCATAGCTTTAACAGGACATATCTGTGCACATACGCCACATCCACGACATAGAGATTCGACTATATATGGTTTAGCATCTCCTACAACAATAGCTGGACAAGCAAGTGATTTTACACACAATAGACATCCAATGCATTTATTTGAGTCTATAGTATAGCGACTCTTTATGAGACCTAACCGTAGTGCAAGTAATGAACAGATTCTTCTTGAAACTAGTAAAGCTATACCTCCATCCATGACAATTCTAAGACCTTTCACTAGAGTTTCTATAGCTTTGGTTATATCATATGGATCGAATACATTAACATAGTCTACACCAGTAGCTTTAGCTATTTCCTCTATACCGATTTTTCTTCCCTGAAGACCTCTAGCAGTTATACCTGTACCTGGATGAGGTTGGAAACCGGTCATAGCTGTTGTCTCGTTATCTAGAACTAATATAAGCATTGGGGATCTATTGTACACAGCATTTATCATAGGTGCTATACCTGCGTGAAAGAATGTAGAGTCTCCAAGTATTGCTACAACAGGTCTATCTCTAACGGTATGGGAAAACCCATTGGCTAGACCTATACTTCCACCCATATTTATTATTGTGTCTTGCATTCTGTATGGAGGTGCTATTCCTAGGCTATAGCATCCTATGTCTCCAGTATAGATGGGGTCTACACCAAGTTTTCTAGAGGCAAGTTTTAAAGCATAGAATGTAGCTCTATGAGGACAACCAGGACAGAGTACTGGAGGTCTAGGCGGGATCTCAATGTGTATCTCGATGGGTTTCGGTGGACTCCATTCGAGACCGCATAGCTTAGCTATAGCTTGAGCTACTCTATCTATTGTTAACTCACCTATCCTACCGATTAGATCTTCTCCGTGAATCTCTACATGGATATCCATATCGAACAATATGTTCTTTAACTGCATCTCAACTATAGGATCTGTCTCTTCTACCACTAGAATCTTCTCAACACCTTCAACAGCTTTTGCGACCAGTTTATTTGGTAGAGGTACAGGTGTTGAGATCTTTAGTATCCTTGCATTTACTTTAAGAAGCTTCAATGCGTCTCTTGAGTAAGCATAACCTACACCAGAAGCAACAACAAGAAGTTTTCCATCACCTTCAACTCTATTGTATTGAATATCAGCTAACACCTCGGCAAGCTCTCTCCATTTCCTAACCAACTCTACCTTCATCTTTCTTGCATGGGCTGGTATTACAGCCCATCTCTCTGGTTCTCGTGGAAATAATCCTGAAACTCGAGGAGTTCTTAGAGAACCAAGTTTTACTGGAGCTCTAGCGTGGCTAACTCTAGTTACAGATCTAAGAATAAATGGATGAAGAAATTTTTCCGAAAGCTCTAGACCTAGATACGTAAGCTCTTTAGCTTCTTGAGGATTAGAAGGCTCTAGAACAGGTATGTATGCATGAAGACCATACCATCTATTGTCTTGCTCATTTTGACTACTATGCATGTAAGGATCATCAGCTGAAACTATCAGAAAACCAGCTTTAACCCCAGTATATGCGCTAGACATAAGAGGATCAGAAGCTACATTAAGACCTACATGTTTCATAGCTGTTAAACTTGGGACACCACTCATGGCGGCAGCATATGCTAATTCAAAAGCCGTTTTCTCATTTGTGCTCCACTCAACATAGATACCCAACTCATTAGCTACTTCAGCAAGAGTACCTATAATTTCACTTGATGGTGTACCTGGATATGCTGCAGCTACACCTATACCATACTCTATAGCACCTCTAGCTATAGCCTCATTACCTAAAAGAAAAACAGTAGTGCTAGACTCACCTAAAATTCTATGGACATGTTTAGCCATCAAATAGACCTCTTATCTATAACAACCTTGGGCTTTCCATCAAATCTAGGTAGAGAACTAGGCTCAACAATCCTAACTATAGGTGTAACTATTATTGTTTCCCTCAAATCTCTCTGAAGCTTTTTCTCTAAAGCCTCTCTCTCGCTATCGCTCAACTTCTTTATAGCTTCTACAATCACAGTCATTTTATCTAGAGCATCTTCTCTCTCAAGAACTATTTGATAAAATGGTGCAACCATTGGCTCCCTCAAGATAACTTCCTCTATTGCTGATGGCCATATGTTTACTCCGTTTATTATGAACATGTCGTCTGTTCTTCCCTGTATTCTATCTATTTTTATGTGTGTTCTTCCGCAGCTGCATGATTTTGTGTCTAGTATTCTTGTTATATCTCTTGTTCTATACCTTATCAATGGTACTGCATCTTTAGTTAATGTTGTTACCACTAGTTCTCCTTTTTCTTCCGGTTCTAAAGGCTCACCCGTTTTAGGATCAATAACCTCAACCAAGTAATGATCCTCCCACACATGAAGACCTGATTTAAATAAGCATTCACATGCAACTCCAGGTCCATAGAGTTCACTCATACCATACATATCATAGGCATTCATTTCCCAAACCTTCTCTATTCTTGCCCTCATTTCTTCACTCCAAGGAGCTGCACCAAACATTCCTTTTCTTACTTTTGTGTCTTTTGCAGGATCTATACCCATTTCATATGCAACTTCAGCAAGCCTAAGAGCATAATTTGGTACGGAAGTGAGCATGGTTACCCCTAGATCCTTTATCATCATTATTTGGCGTTGTGAATAACCTACACCTGCTGGTATGGCTGTGGCGCCAATCTTTATAGCGCCGTAGTGAAAACCTAGTCCTCCAGTAAACATGTGGTAGTTGTATGCTATAAACACAATATCGTGTTTCGTTACATTTATAGCCATTAAGCTTCTAGCCATTAATTCACTCCAATTCTCTAAATCTTTTCTTGTGTAGAATGAGAGTGTAGGCTTGCCTGTCGTTCCACTACTTCCATGAACTTCAACAACTTCAGATAAGTCGACTACCAATGTACCGTAAGGATAGTTCTCTCTTAGATCGTCTTTTGTTGTAAATGGTAGTTTCTTTAAATCGTCGAGAGATTTTATATCATCTGGAGAAACACCCAACTCCTTCATCTTTCTACGATAGTAGTAACTTCCTTCATATACTCTAACTAGCTGGTTCTTCAATCTCTTTAGCTGTAGTTCTTTTAGATCACTACGCTGGATACATTCTAGACTAGGACTCAACATAGGGATATCCATATAGAATCACCCTTTAAGAGAAGAGATCTATATAGAATTCAGCAAATGTGGTACACATGTGGTGAAACTTTCTAGAGGGGGTTTCAATCTTTTTCTTCAACACAACCTGTATTGATCTATTTTCGTGCAATTCATTTATATTTGTTTTTGTTCGAACAATAATTAACACCAAAAACTTACGTTACGTTTAAAGGGGTTTAAAAGGTTTATTTCTGTAAACACTTGTTGATTAAAAATACTATACCACAAGTAATCTGCATAAGATCAAGAAATCAATATATTCAGCAATACAAATACTGTAGAACTCTAGAGGTGTAGATCTTCAGCTATGAGGTTTCATCCATAATGCATAAATGTTTAGATATTTCCTCTAAACATTCATTTACTTCATTGTTATCAAGTACAAAAGACCTCATTCCTCTCCTCCATATGTAGAGTCTATAGTTTTGTTTGTTCTCTGTAGGAATAAACTTCATAACTATATCGGATAGTACCGAAAATATGTTGCTTAATTCATCGTTGATTTTAGATGCAATTCTAACAACAATTTTATGTTTTTGTTTAAGTATATTTACCTGATTGTATAGAGATGAGATATAAACTGGATCACGATACTCAATAATAGCCGGTATCTCTACAGAATGAAATACAATAACATCGGCCGTAGCTTCATTTATTAGGCTATACTCTTTAGCGAGACCTTCTGAAATACTATAGGCGTAAGGATTCATGCTCTTGAGAATAACGTTCTTTTGTAAGATAGTCCTCACTTTATCTACATCACTACAAAATCTTTTAAAAACCCTTAGCAGTAGTTCAGTCATTGTTTCAGGAGAGTAGAGGTAGCTTATGATCAGAGTTTTTAGTTTGTTTCTAAAAGCAATTCCAAGTATGAGAGGTGCTGCTTCTACAGCTCTTAGATCTGCTGGATACTCAATATATATGCTGTGTCCCATATGTATATGGTCTAGAACTTCTTTAAGTGATCTACATGGAGGCTCAAGTTCTACTCCCGGTCTACCTACTTCAGAAAGTATGGGAGGTACAAATACCTTTATGCCCTTGTCTGTCAATATTGTATAAGGTATTTCTGCTAAAGTTACGGGTACTCCTCTAGCTTTTCTAATCTCTATGTATCTAGTGAGTAAGCCTCGCTCAATCCTATGCTTAAGAATTAGAACAACATCTGCCACAAACTCTATAGAGCCAATCTCAACTCTTTCTATATCCATAGGAAGTTCGGCAACAAGGATAGCGATACCCTTTATTATATCAGGAATAGCATAGAAATAGTTCTGTAACCATGCTCTTCTATCAGGAGACTCCACAACCTGAAGCAAAGTATTTATAGAGTCTATTACAACAATTTTTGGATTCCAACTAGATATAGCTCTATTAATAGATTCTACAGCTTCTTCAACATTCTTCATAATAGGTATTCTAATAAATACATATAGACCTTTCTTCTCAAGTTCATAGAAATCTATGCCAAGATTCTTCATAACCCTGTAGAGCTTTTCCCTAGTCTCTTGAAAAGATACATACAGACATCTGTGGCCTCTTAATGCATTTGAGTAGCATATTGTTGATGCAAGTGTTGTTTTACCTGAACCAGGATGACCAGCAACAACAACCATAGATCCAGGATAAAGTAGCTCTGGAAGAAGTTTATTGAGTTCGTCGATACCTATTGAAAAGTGCATATCGCTTAACCTTTTAGCTCTAAAAGAGTAAATTAGTGATATTAGACCATTTAAATCTATATCATGGTAAATAGGTACAATACTAGAAAAGCAATAATCATCAATACTCAACATAAATCTGTAACACATATTGTTTTTAATCTAGTGCGTAAAACTTATTGATAGTCTGTTTCTGTATAGACAAGATAGATGATCTGTATCGGTGGAACTGAAGAGACTCTCTAATAGCTAAAGTGAAAGCAGCTACAATACGCAATTGATTTATAGTCACCTAATATATCTGGATAAAAAGTATTCATATTAAAACAGATCTACTTTATTAGACTGTTTAGCTACCTTTTTGTTTTCTACTACATCCTCTTCTACTCTTTTTTGTTTCCTCCTTCTTTTCTACATCTCTACTCATGTTTATGCACCACCAAGATAGTGATTAATGTGCTAAACTATATAAACTAAGAGGGTTAATTAGAGTTAGTCAGTTTATGAAAAATGTTTGCAGTAGCCTATATATAGCTGTAGTAACAATCTGGTTTAGTGTGCTACATAACCATCAATACATCAATAGGTATGCTACTGGTGTATAGTATTGACTAAAGCTATAGAGGTTAGAGACATTATCAAGAGGTATAGAGTTAAAAAGAGGCTAGGGATTCTCAAGTCTATCACAGAATTCATTGATGCTTTAAAGGGGGTGAGCTTTAGTGTAGACTATGGCGAGGTTGTGGGTCTTCTAGGACCTAATGGGGCTGGTAAAACAACAACAATAAAAATATTATCGACACTTCTTCTTCCAGATGATGGTGAAGCTTATGTGGCTGGCTATAATGTTGTTGAAGAGCAGAACGAGGTTAGAAAGAGAATAGGCATAATGTTGTCGGTTGAGAAAGGATTCTATGGTAAATTGACTGGACGAGAGAATCTAGAATACTTTGCGGCACTTTATGGGCTAGATGGTAAGAGATCTAGAGAAAGAATAGATTATTTGCTGAAGCTTCTAGAGCTCGACAAACTTGGAGGCGATTATAAGCTCTTTGAAGAGTTTAGTTTAGGAATGAAGGCTAGATTAAGTTTAGCTAGAGCTCTTCTAAGTGATGCACCTATACTTCTTCTTGATGAACCTACACTAGGGCTAGATCCACCTAGTGCACGAAAGATAAGAGAGCTCGTTAAAGATTTGGCTCATAGAGAAAACAAAGCTATTCTGTATACTACTCACAATATGTTTGAAGCTGAACTCGTATGTGATAAGATTCTCTTAATAAACAAGGGAAGAATAGTAGCTGATGGTACACCACAAGAGCTTAAGTCTCGTATACCAAAGCTTAAGGTAATTACATTGGATATCAGGGGAAAAGGATCCATAGATAAAGTTCTAAAGGATTTAGAGGAAAAGTACGAGTTTAAGGAAGAGAATGGTATCTATGAAGTTAGAATTCATGTTCATAGACCTGAAGAAGTATTTAACGAAACTGTTAGAAAGTTCATAAATAATGGTTTCGAGATTCTATCTGCTAGAATAGAAGAACCGACACTTGAAGATGTGTTTATATACTTTAGCGAGGGATCTAGTTGAGTTTCATAGTGCTGCTTAAAGCTGAATATATGCTTGTCTACAGCGAGGTTATGAGAAGGAAATCAGCGTTAATGGCTATTATAATCTATCCATACCTTTTTGCAGGACTAACACTATTTGTAGGATTTTCTGCAGGATCTCCACAATCTTTTGTAGAAAGAGTTGGTATAGATCCCATAGTATTTATGGTTACTGCAAGCTACATGATAATGGCTATAACAACTGGTGTAGATGATATACTTTGGAGACCTTTGAGTGATTCGTGGATAGGTACGCTAGTGTATATCATTGCATCTCCTGTGAATAAGTTGAAGTTATTTATGGCTATGCCTATACCCAGGCTAACTCTTCTCCTTATGATGGGTTTCACAAGCATACTTCCTATATATGTAGCTTTCTATGGTCTATACGGAGTATCTCTAACAATAGTTGTTGTTGCTCTTTCAGCTATTGGTGCTCTAGTTATGACGCCCTTAGGTATAGCTATCTCTGGATTAATGCATGTAGCTAGTGAGAGCTGGAGAATCCTCAGCATAGTTAGACCCTTGCTATTTGTGTTTCTAGGTGCATACTATCCAAGAATGTTTATGCCTTTAGTACTTCGATTAATAAGCTATTCTATACCGTCTTCATATACAGTTGAATTAGTACAGAGACTACTCATCGGTATAGCTAGCATAGATATTGTTGTTCTCCTTGGACTCTCTATAGCTCTTGCAGCGATATATGTACCTCTAGGTAGGAAGAGCATAAACTATTGGGAGAAAAAGAAGGTGAGAGAAGGTGTTAAAGCTCATTAAGAGAGTCTACATGGTTTTCAAAGCCTATGCTGTTTCAGATCTACTGAGAAGCAAAGGATTTGTGTTTGGTCTCGTCAGTATGTCCATATGGTTTATGCTGTTCATTTCACCAATAATTCTATTCATTGATTCCAGCTTCAATCCTAGGGTAGCCTCAGCCTACAGTTTTACAGCTATACTGATATTCTTATTCTATAGTGTAGCCACATGGGATTGGGCAGCAGAAATAAGGTGGATGATAAATGATGGAAGACTCGAATACTATATAGCTAGCGGAAGCGGATTTCTGTGTCACTACTTAGGGATAATGCCTATATCGTTTATATGGATAGCTATGGCTATGTCCATAAACTATCTACTACTAACAGTTGTATGGGGACCTCCAGAACTACAGATATCCGATTTAAGACTGTTTATCTATGGATTCATACTACTTACAACAAACCTGGTATCTTATGCATTAGTACTTGGAGGAACAATGTTATCAAGTGGAGTAACAGGATTCGTAATGGAGATCATAGGCTTTATAACACCGATAGCTACTGGTGGACTCACACCGCTAATCAATTTACCGAAACCTATACAGACATTTGCATTAATGACACCATTTAGTTATCCAGCCGAAATTATAAGGTATATTCTTCTTAAGTCACCAACAATAATGAGTATACATGAACTATGCATTAGAGGAACGCTATACTCTTTAACATTTCTAGCTGTATCCATAATCTACTTTAGATACCAATTGAAAAAGATCATGCGTGAAGGCGTAAGGGTTACAACATTATGGTAGTCCATAGTGATTCATTATCTCAATATAGAGAAATTCTGAATAGAGCGATATACTCTGTGAATCTTTCTTCAAATAGTATACAGATTTCTTTATATATAGATGAGGTCTCTAGCTGTTAGAATCTAGACAAAATTGTAGGTGTATTGATTATAGGAGCTATAGAGAGAATTTCTCTATGAGAAGAGTATTTAATGTTCTTATCTAGACTAACTTAATATTTATCATTGTAATATAAAGTATTTGTTTAAGATAGGTTATTAAACATATAAGTTGGGGTAATGATGTGATGAAGCTTGTTATAGATAGAAAGTTGCTAGAAAATATAGTAAAGCAGTGTATAGCTTATCCATTTGAGAAAGTGTTTATAGGTATAGGGAAAGTAGAGGAAGGTGTATATAGTGTTGAGTATGTAAATGAGTGCAGAAATATAGCTCTAGAACCATTATCAAGATTTGTAGCTGATCCGCAATGTATTCTCGACACATATCGTCTAGCTGAAGAAAGAGGTAAAGAGATAACAACATTAATACATAGTCATCCAGCTCCACCTAAACCAAGTTCCGAAGATAGAAAAGGTATGTGGTTGTGGAGGATTCCATGGATTATAATCAATAGTTATAGTGGAGAGTATAAAGCATGGATAATCCACAACGAATCTCTAGAAGAAGTCTATATAGAGTTTATACAATGACTATACCCTGTAGTAGATAATCAGTAGAGCTTCTCAGACTATGATTAAGAGCATAGATGGTAGTGATATACAGTAGACAGTTATTCAAAAGCTTGTCGAGAATATGGTTAAACTCAAGAATTATTAGTCTTAAACCTGAAGCAGTAAATTGGGAATCGATATTAGATTAATGTTGTAGCTATTAAGAAGTATGTTGATACAGTAGCAATATCTCCTATGCTCGTTACTACCGGTGCTGAAGCTGTTGCAGGATCTATCTTCATTTTAGCTAGTATTATCGGCAGTAACGATCCAACAATATCAGCTACATAACAAGATACTGCTAAAGCTATTGACACAACAGACGCTATTCTTAGTGAATACATCAAGTTCATTGTACTAATGCATGGTATTGCGAAACCTATCACAAATGCTAAAGGTGCTAAAAATATGAGCATAAATGTTGTTGTTACAAATTCTTTGAATATAACTTTAGCTATATCGCTTCTAGATAATCTAATCTCTCCTGTAACAAGACTCCTCAAAATTAATGCTGTTGCTTGTGAACCTATGTTACCTGAATTATCTGCCAACATAGGCATGAAGGCTGCAAGTACAGCTACTTTCTGGATAACGTTCTCGAATGTGGCAACTATTCCTCCTGTCACCATATTTATAAGGTATAGATATATCAACATAGGTATTCTTCGGATAGCTAATCTGAATGGATGTAAAGCTATATAGCTACCACGTATAGTCTCTATAAAACCTCCGTACTTCAGAAGATCTTCTGAATATTCGCTAACCATTACATCGAGAAGATCATCTAGAGATACTATGCCTAGGAATCGTCCATCGAGATCTACAACTGGGACTTCTACAAGATCGTAGGCAATGGCTATTCTGGCGGCTTCTTCTCTATCGCTGAAGGGATCTATATGTATTTGTACTTTCTCTACACATTTACTTAGCTTTATATCTCTAGGTCTTGTTAAAAGCATCTTTACATCAATGTATCCAACAAGTTTTTTATCTCTATCAACAACATATATATGGTTATGTTTATCGTAGAGACCAAGCTTCATCTTACTTATATATAGATCTATGGCTTCGCCAACAGTCATATATTCTTCAAAAACAGGTACCTGAGTAGTCATTATACCTCCAACACTTTCAGGTGGAAACTTCATAACCTTTGCAACTTCTGATGAAAGTCCGCTTGGTAGAACCTTTAGTAGCTCAGTCCTCATTTTAGATGGAAGTTTAAAGAGAACATCAGCAATTTCATCTACAGGTAGTTTAGCTAAAATCTTAGCTATATCGTCAATACCTTTAACAGAAGCAATTTCATACATAATCTCATCGGGTAGACGGGCTAAAACTTCAACCAGATTATCAAGTTCTGTAGCTGTAAACAGCTTCATTCTCTCATCGCTATCAAGTCTTAAAACAATATCCATAGCTTTAGGAGGATCAAGAGAATCAAATAGTTTGGCAGCTTCTTCAAGTTTACCTTCCTCAATAAATCTCGAGATAGTGTCTACTATTTCTCCTATGTTGTTAGACATTACTTTAGCCATTTTATCGCCTTTAGAGTAAAGATTATCCATAATATTAAGTTTTATAGTTTCGTAAGTATTTATGGGTTGATTTATTGATTGATATGCTTATCCATTATCAAGTTGAGTTCTCTACCTAAATATCATGAACATTAAGTGTCAGAAAAAGATCTACCTATAGATCTATTGATGTAGTACGGTAAATTTTTAGAGAAATCACTATATTTGAACATTGCTAAAATGATACTCAATGGATATAATATATGGCTAGATTAATGAATAGACTTCTATAGATTGTTTACTTCTTTATAATATAGTCCTCAAGCTTCTTATATGAATCCCTATATTCGTTATCTTCTTCAAAACCATGTCTACATTCCACTCCTATGTCTCTACACAGTTTAGACACTTTGACGTAGAATTCACGCCACTGATATCTGGAGCTTGTAATGGCGATATCACGCCACTGATGATCAATCCACATAAATCTCTTGATCCTAAGCTTATCCACATAAACTATGCTTCTGGTCTCTCTAGCTATCTTCAAAACGTGCTGAATTTTATCGAAATTGTCGTTATATCCAGGTATTACAGGTCCATAGAATATCCATGTCTTGAGACCAGAACTAGAGAGTTTCTTTAAAGCATTTATACGTGCTGAAGGAGGTGATGAATATGGTTCAAACAGATTCATAGGTGATGTATCTTCTACAGAAGTAATAGTTATACCTATGTCTATCAAGTTTCTGTATCTTAGAAATAGATCTAGATCCCTCAAGATTTGCGAACTCTTGGTCTGAATACTTACCTTAAATCCATGACTAACTAGAATCTCTATAGCCTTTCTAGTGAGTCTATATAGAGCTTCAACAGGTTGATAAGGGTCTGTTATAGTTCCAATACCTATAGTTCCTTTCTTGACTTTCTTAATCTCCTTCATTAAAACCTCAATTATGTTCTTCTTTACAGCTACAGTACTACCCCAGTTATCAATAACTTCACGAAGATTTGTATACATTTTTGCATAACAGTAGAGACAGCCATGGCTACAACCTATATAGGGATTCAATGCATAATCTATATCAGGTAGCCCTGAATTCGATAAAGCTCTCTCTACAGTAATCTCTAGCACCTTTATTCTCATACATCTACCACTTTAACTTGCCCTATATTTAACCAAGTAATAAGCTTCAAACATAGATATATCAACCAGGTTTACGAGAACACAATGATCATAGGTAAATAATTCACAATATTAATGCTGAATCAAATCTTATAAACAGGTATCTCTAGGTGAACTAACTAGATAGTACACAAAAGGTATAAAGGTTATTGCCGTGGATTTTCATGTATGTATGAAACATGTATGTCTAGAGCTCTCAGAAGATCTAGGTCTATTGACTATAAGTAGATACGAAGAAAACCATACTGAAGTTTTCAGAGTGAAGCTAGATGATGTAGATGAAGCTATAGAGATTTTAGAAGAGATAGCTGAACTTGCAAATACTGTTGTTCAGTATCTTAAAGAACTTAAGCTAGTAAAAGGCTTCTAGCACTATTCATTAAAACAAACCTTTAAACCTGTTTAATAATTAAATAATAAGTAGTAAGGATGTACAACTGTGATTATATATGGCTTCTAGTGATATTCTCTATAAAGTTTGTAGAGATGAATATGAAGCATACACTCTATATAGAGCGTTAATGAAATCTAGGTGGGGTAAGAAGTATAGAAACATCTTAGAGAAGGCAGCTGAAGATGAGCTTCACCACTATAGGTTTTGGACAAGCGTTGTAGGAAAATGTACAACAAATTTCACCAAGATCAAAGTGCTTCTATACACAATTATGCTATATCTTTTCGGTTTAACGGTTACACTAAAGGCTATAGAATCTAGAGAGACAGATGCATCAAGGATCTATAGAGAATTATCTGAATCCAGACCTGATTTAAAGGATAGTTTAAGCAAGATTATAGATGATGAGGAAAGACATGAAGCAGAATTTGCTTCAAGTATAGATGAAGGTAGGGTTAGGTATCTAGGCTCTATAACTTTGGGTATTTCTGATGCACTTATAGAATTAACAGGTATATACACGGGTTCTTTAGGAGCTTTTGAAAACACTATTAGTGCAGGTCTAACGGGATTTCTAGCTGGTGTAGCAGCATCTATATCTATGGGTATCGCTTCTTATTCTCAAGCTAAACATGAAGCTTATAAGAATCCCAAGCTATCTGCTTTATATACATCTATTGCATACTTGATTGTTGTTATCCTTCTAGCTTTACCGTACTTTGTTATAAAGTCAATGATTTTTGCATTCATGGCTATGGTGATTATAGCTATAGTTGTTGTAGCCTATATGACGTTCTATACAACTGTACTACATAATAGAAACTATTTAAGAGAATTCATAGAGACCGCAACTATGATCTTAGGCGTATCGCTACTACTCTATATATTAGGCTCGATATTAGGTAAATTAATAGGGATAGAAATTAAGTAAACAGGATATAGGTGATGTGCTCAGGCGGCACTGAACTGTGATGTAATCAGTCTTGGCTGATCAAATTGAAGAGAAGAACACACAATATCTTTAGCTTCGCTATAGCTCTATGGATATCCACATACCTACATATAATAGACAGTCTAATCTACGCTATATCTATATCACTATTTTTTGCTATAGCTTTGAATTGGCTTATAGATAGTCTAGCAGGACACAAGGGTATGAGGAGGACACCATATACACATTCACCAATTGGTGTCTTAATGCTTTCTCTACTCTTGGTAGCGTCTATGGCTATAGTCTTACGTACTATTGGAGCAAATATGTCGTTACATGAGTTTCTAGACCTCTTGCTCTTAGCATATATTGTTGGTGCATCCCATCTATTTCTAGATATGCTTACAGCAGATGGCGTGTACCTTATATGGCCATTTGGCAACACTAAGATCTCGCTTCTAAAGGCTAGATACGACAATAGGTTGCTCAACAACTTCGTACAGTTCTTATCAATAGTAATCATAGTTCTATTAATTCTCAAGCTATCTGGTTATAATATATTCAGTTATTTAAAGTTTTTAACCTTGATATATGGATAAAATTCTAAGAACAGATAAATCCAACTCTATTACTAGATCCGGCTCATGAATAGCCATAATGTGGGGACTAAGGATGAAGCTTCGCTATTCACGTATAGTTAAAATGGCTATGGTTGCAGCAATATATGCCGCTCTAACAATGGGTTTAGCGCCTATAAGTTATGGACCTATACAAGTTAGGATTGCTGATGCTCTACTGCCTCTACCATATCTAGAATTCTTTGGATTATCTTCTGCTATAGGACTTTCATTAGGTTGTGCTCTTGCTAATATGCTTTCTCCTTACGCTATATACGATATAGCTATAGGTTCGATAGCAAATCTATTTGCCGGTACAGTTGCATGGTTTATAGGTAAAATCTATAGGAGAAGCCTATATGGTGTAATCCTTGCGTCACTTGCTCAAACAGCTATAGTGACATTTATGGTTGGATACTTGTTGCTACATCTACTGTTTAATGTAGAGCTAAGTATAGCTATTTTAGGGGTTTTTAGCGGTAGCATAATCAGTATATCTATCTTGGGTACAATGCTAGTTATGTTTCTAATGAGAAGAGTGGCTTAGATTGATAGAGGTACGGAATATTGTAGTTGAATTTAGTGGAAAAACTATACTAAAGAATATATCGCTAGATATCAGTAAAGGACTTCACTTATTGCTAGGGAGAAATGGTTCAGGAAAAACAACGTTACTAAAGACCATTAGCGCTCTTGTTAAGCCTACACAAGGTTTTGTGAAAGTTTATGGAAAAGATATACATAAGCTTTCTAGAAAGGAGATAGCAAAACTTGTTGGTTATGTTTGGCAAAATCCTTATGCAGGATTTGTAGAAGCTTCTGTAGAAGATGAAATTAGATTCAGTTCTAGAGTGCTTGGGGTTGATCTAAATATGGATATAGTTGAGATGCTTGTACCTAGACATATCATTGATAGAGATCCTTTTACACTTAGTGGTGGTGAAGCAAAAAGAGTATCTATAGCAAGTGTATTAGCTATTGATCAACTGGTATGGCTTCTCGATGAACCTTTCGATTATCTTGATAGTGAAGGTGTAGAAGCTGTTGTTAATGTTGTTAAATATGGTTTAGAGAGGGGAAAAACTATTGTTATTGCTTCAACTAATACAGGATTCATAGAGTTAATCAAGCCTGATAGTGTGATTATAATAGATAGTGGTATTATTGTCTATAGAGGTGTATTGAAGAATTTATCAGAAGATATGTTAAAGAGGTTCGGGATACCGTCTAAGGGGATGTTGTGTGGCTGAACTTGTTGAAGAAGTTCTAGAGATTCAGTATGGTAGAACATTTCTTCATAGCTATAGAGCTATATATCTAAAGACAGTCTTGGTTTTAATGACATTGGTCTCTAGAGCTCTAGGGCTTTACGTAATGATCATTGTACTGATCTTCAATACAATCATGCTTGTTTATGTAGGAGCTTTACGTCTGTATCTACGTGTATTATTGTTGTGGTTAATGCTCTCGAGCATAATTATAGCTATAGACTACTTGTTTGCATCACTATCTCTCATAGTTTTTTTAAATCTTTTATATGGTTTTACGAGTTTTACATCTCTAGCTTTATTTTTTATTACAACACCTCCTCAGCATATAAGGAAGGTTGTAGGATTCAATGTGTTATCGCTTTCCTATCTCTTCTTGAGGTTAGCCTTAAGAGATGTGGTAGATATTGTTGATGCTCTAAGAGCTAGAGGATGGAGTGTTAGAGGTAATCCTTTAAAGCATATATATGCACTTAGAGCTGTAGGCAATTCTCTCATAACGAAGATCAATTACTCTATAGATAGCATTAGAGCTAGAGGTTTAGAAGAGTAATCTGAGTAGTTATTGAAGATAGTGTTTGATAAAGTATATTAGTGATAGAAATGATGAGACAGGATAAAGTATGCACAATACTTGTGGCCCTAAGAAATCGTATAGAGCGCCACCAATAATATTCCCTATAGCCCAAGCCGTGCCCCACACAAATCCAAGCCAACCAAACCCTAATGCTCTCTCATTTACTGATGACGCTATATCAGCTACAGCTGCTCTCAAGACAGATTCATAACTACAGAGAACTATACCATATAGAGCTGAGGCTATAACTAACAATATTATGTTTCTAGATATGAGAATTAGTGGTGCTATGAACATTGAGGCCAAGGGTATCAATACGAGTATAGATACACCGTATCTATCGTATGCTATACCTAGAGGTAGTGCAACAAGAGCGTCAACGATCATCGCTATTGCGTAGAGAGCAGGTATATAGCCTTCGGGTACAACATGTGTGTACTTCAGATGGTATGAAGCTATGCCCCAGTGAATTAATCCGAAGCTTAATAGTGCTGTAAAAATCATATATGTTTTGAGGGATCTATTGTTAGCTATATCGAGAGATCTGATTGAACCGTTTTTCGCAAAACCTATATTTGGGTATAGAAAGGAAGAAATAGTAATCAGAATTACAGCTATTAGAGCAATAGGTAGAAGAGATACATATGCATAGGAGTATCCTTTTCCATAGGTTAATGCATAACTAACCATAAGGGGTCCAAGAAGAGCTCCCACTTGATCTAGAAGTTCATGGATACCAAATCCCTTTCCTCTACCTATTGCTTTATCTGTTATATCAGCTATTAGTACATCTCTTGCGGGAGATCTAAGACCTTTACCAATCCTCTCTATAAGGTAGAGTAGTAATGCTATGTACCAGTTACTAACGAAAGCTAAGAAAGGTATGGCTACAACTAGTGCATAACCAAGAATTATTATAGACCACAAAAGCTTACTACTTCTTCTCATAGATACGACAAGACTTGCGGGAAGTCTGAGAGCGTAGCCTAGGAATTCGCCTAGGGCAAGAAGACCTGCAGCTATAGCGGGTGCTCTGAGATGCTCGAGAAATTGTCCAGAGATAGACCTACCACCCTCATAAGCTACATCTGCTGTTAGAGAAACTAAGGATAAGAGTATAAACACTATAATCAATCTATCCATTTTAAACCCATATCATGTATTACTGTTTCTATTTCCAGAATATTGAGTCTGTCACATATTTAAGCCTTTATAGTAAGGTGAGTAATCAGTGAGTAGTATCCTAAGATAGGTGTTTCCGTAGTTGGTATCTGTTAGATGTCGATATTGTGATAGACCAGCTGTCACAATAGTTAGATATGCGAAACTCAACCTATGTACTGAGCATTTTAGTGAATTCATTGAATCGAGAGTCGAAGAGACTGTTAAGAGGCACAGAATGATTAAGAAAGGAGATAGGGTTGTTCTAGCTGTTTCAGGTGGAAAAGATAGTGTTGGTTTGATGTATATCATGAATTCATTGTCAAAGAGAATAGGGTTTAGCTATACGGTACTGCATATAGATCTAGGTATATATGAATATTCTAGAAGATCGAGAGAAGTTGTAGAAAAGCATTGTAGAGAGCTCGATATAGATTGCATAGTCATAGATCTAGGTATAGATCTTGGATTCACGTTGCCTCAATTTGTATCGAAGCTTAGAACAAAGAGAGTGTGCTCGTTGTGTGGTATAGTCAAGAGATACATTATGAACGCTGTAGCTCTAGAAACTAAGGCAGATTCTATAGCAACAACACATCATGCCGACGATATTTTGGTGTACCTGTTTAAGAACTTTATTTTACAGGACTACAATCTCCTTAAGAAACTTGTTCCTGTAAGTGTTGGTGTTGAAGAAACTGTTGCTACAAAGATAAAACCTATGTACGAGATATACGAGAAAGATATAGCATTATATACTACATTAAAAGGTTTAGAGTTTGTAGATCTTGAATGTCCATTTAAGAACTTAAAAGGGTTTGAGGAATCTATAAAGAAGTTTATAGATGAGATCGAGAATAGGGCACCAGGTACAAAGATATCTATGCTTAGGAAGTATGCAAAAACATTTTCACTAGATCGTCAGGAAAAGCCTATAGATTTAGGTAGATGCTCTATCTGTGGATTAATTTCTCAGAAAGATGTATGTACCTTCTGTAAATTAACAGAAAAAGCTTTTAGACAAGCAAAAGGATCCTTAGTTAAAGAAATATAGATCTAGATGTACTACATACATATTGTGTGAAACCTCATTTGAATTGATATGGGGTAGAGGTAATGTATATAGAATCGTTTGTAAATAGGTTAAGTGTTGAAGACATGGCAAAGTTTATCGACAATACTTTGCTTAAACCTGAAGCAACGTTAGAAGAAATTGTAAAGAGTATTGAAGAAACGAGAAACTATGGATTCAATTGCATCGTTCTTTCACCCTATCACGCTCTTCAAGTTCTGTCTAATGGGTTGTCAAGAGATGTCGATATATGTAGTGTTGTTGGGTTTCCAATGGGCTTTACATCAACAAAAACTAAGGTTATGGAGGCAGAAGAGCTACTCTCTCGTGGTGTTAAAGAAATAGATATGGTTATGAATATCCAGGCATTCAAAAGTAGCAGATATGATGAAGTGTTGAAAGATATGGTAGCTGTTGTCGATGTAGCTAAAAGGTATGGAGCTATAGCCAAAGTCATTATAGAATCTCCTATACTAAGTTACACAGAGAAGATGAAGGCTGTTGAACTAGTTATTGAATCTGGAGCTCATTTCGTGAAAACATCAACAGGAATATTATCAAAGACTAATCTACATGACGTATACACAATAGTTAAATTGGCTAGGGGTAGGATCAAGGTAAAAGCTTCTGGAGGGTTCAGAAACGCTGTTGATGTACTTATGGCTCTAGCTATAGGTGCTAATAGAATTGGTACTTCATCAGCTGTACAGATAATTGAAGAGTTCAAGGTACTAAAAGAGACTAGGGCAATATAGCTATAGACGTAAAATTTATCTGCCAGAAAAGTTACGATATGTATGGCTTTACAACTGAGCCGAAAGACGGCTCTGGATGAGTAAAGCAGGGACGTATTCACCGCTACATTCATTACTTCACAATAAATGTTTTCCTTAATCAAGAGAATAGATTCATGTCTAGTACGAATTCAGGAATAACATGATAGGATAAAAGTTATAATGATGGAGATGCAAAGGTATGTATATTGTTGAAGACTAGGGAATTTGTCTAACAATATGGATAGAATTATTAAGAGATGATCCTAGGAAGAATGAGAAAACATCTTTAGCGATTATGAGTTTATTTTTGAATAATTAATTAAATGTTTACTATATGTAGCTACATCAAGAGATAACGAGAGTAGGTGAAAATCCTCACCCATATGTGATCTTTAACATTCAGTATAATGAGAGAAAAATACATATACCTCAGCTATCACTATATCTTCTGCTCGTAAGGCTCGAGATTTATGTCAGATAATATCGGTAGATATGATGATTTTCTTCCAGAAGATTTGGTTAAGGAGGTTAAAGAGTATGAAGAGAGATTTAGTAAGAAGTCTAGAGGTAAAGGTAGAGCTAGATTTCCAAGTAATGAAGATATAGTTGATGCTATAATCAATGTTACAGGTAGCATCCTAACTAGATACAACATAAATGATCTCTATATAAACGTTATAGACTATCTAAAGAGTCAAGGATTTGATACTTCTGCTCTTACTGAATCTAGAGTTGAAAGACTCGTAAGCTCATTGCTCAAAAAAGGAGTGTTGTCTAAGAAACTATAGAGATATTTTATTCAATACAAAGCTGATACATTAGCTAAAGCTAGTTGATGTATTGTGGCATGGTTTGTGCTACTAGATGTATTGTGTATAAAAGTTTTGATTTAGCTTCAAGATATCTTTTGATATATGATGCAATATTTTGAGGAATATTCTTTATATTTTCACCTCTTTCTTTAATGAAATCCATATAGATCTTCTGAAGCTTAGCTACATCTATACTCTCTAGGTCTATCTCCATACCCTCGATCACCAGCTCTGAAGCTACTGTAGTAAGTGATACGGGATTGATCCCTATCTTCAGTAATTCTTCTCTTAAGCTATATCCATAATCATTAATAGTTCTAGCCAATCTCTTTAGACCTATAGCTTCAAGTTCTTTAACTGCTACATCTTTATCATAGACTATTAGCTTCATATCGTTATACATAACTAGATCCTCAACTTCTACCTCAAAATCTCTAAGAGATTTGGGAGGTGGTGTGAAAGGATACATTACGTAGAGATCTACAACAGTTTTAGTGGATTCTCCATCATATACACTAAGACCTACTATAGCTCTACGTATAGCTTCATCTTCATCGATTATCTGACCAATACCGTCGAGAGTAACGATCTTGAGAGCTCTACTAGGCTTAGGTATGATTATCTTTTTGTTCCTGAATATAGCTGCAACTCTTTCCCTTAGCAGTATATAGTCTATAATCCTGATAGCTATATCCCTAACGGTATTAAGATCTATACCTATGGATAGAAGATCAGCATAAGCTATATCATCTAACTGTAACAACAGGATCAGATCTATATCCTCTGGACTATATGTCTCTATATCTTTTCGAATTCTGCTCCAATCTAGGCTATCTATAAGTCCTGCAGCTTCAGGTTCATGTATTTCAAAGAACTTCTTTTCTCCTATTTTGCCAACGCTATACATAATGGTTTCGAGAGGTATTCCGTATAATTTCCTAAGCAGAACCATTAGATAGGCGAGACCTAGTCTAAGTAGCGTTGAATCTTCTCTTTCATCAACCTCAATGAGAAATCCATAGGTATAGTCTTGGTATAGACCAACTGTTTCAACAGGAACATATACAGTTTTTCTATCGTATGAAACGACATGTTTATCACCGATTCTCGATATCCTCGGTTTACTTGAAATGAGGTACCATATCACTCTGTTTGGAACCTTTCTGTATTCGCCGAAACCTTGTTTAGGTGTATAGACAACAGCAAGAACATAGCTATACAACTTACCTCTCGCTATATCTTTAAGTATGTTTGTTTCTTCTCTCCACAAAGATTTTATGTATCTATACTCCTCTAGTGCTTCAGCAATAGCATCATCGCTATAGAAACTGAATCTACTGAGTTTAGTCTCTACAACGGCTCTAGCAATTCTATGGCTTTTACCACTCTCGACATGCTTAACTATAGCGTCTTGCGAAATATCTATACAGCCTTTCTGAAAACGTTCAACAAGATCGCAATGACCTATAGGCTCGAGAGGTATAAGTCTTCCATCTTCCTCCATATATCTCTTGATACCATACGGAGGACCAAATTCATAGAAGTTGAGTCTTTCCCATATCCATTTAGCTTTATCCACATCTATAGATCCGTTACCTTTAACCACTTTTACAGCTTTTAGGACTCTGTATTCTTCTTCAGTAATCTTTTCTCTATACCATGGAGAGAGAACCTTTGATAAACCTGTAAACAAATGTATATACTTATTATTGGGATTTATTATAGTTTTTTCTAGTTGTAATTGGAGCCATCGTTCAAATGCATTCATACCTTTTGAAAGTAGCTCCCAATCCCAACGCGTCGATGGTATGATTAACGATTCCGAGAAGGGTATACCTTTTCTTCTACCTTTCCTGCCCTCTCTTTGCAAAAATTCTCTAACACTTTCAGGTAACCCGATATGTACTATTCTAACAACAGTACCTATATCTATTCCTTGGCTTAATGTTCTAGGACTCACAATAATCTTTATTTCATCTCTTCTAGCCTTCTCTTCAATGATTTCTCGATCCTTTTTAGGAATTAAGTGATGATGAGCCGCTACAACATCTCCTATAGATTCTCTCAAATTTCTGGCAATTTCATCAGCACGTGCAATACTTTTAGTAAAGACAAGCGTAACACCATCATCATCTACATAATTTGATAGCACTTCTTTTAGATCTATAGATATTGAAGGTGTTTCATAACCTAATGCTTCAAGATACTGAAGAACTCTATATACATTCTTTCTAAATATCTCGAAATCATTGAGAGCCTCAATAATATCTTTATCTACATCACTTCTCTTTACAACATCGCTGCTATATCTTTTGATACTATTCCAAATATTTTCAAGATTTTTTCCCAAGATTATGTAGAGTCTATTCTCGACTCTAAATGGCTTGCCATCAACTATAACACATTTTCTGTTTGTTACATCTTCTAGATATCTACACATATCTTCAGGATTTGCTAGAGTTGCTGTCAGGATTACTATTTGTGGTTTTTCATCGCTATACTTCGTTAAGATCTTTATCATAGCTAGGATTAATGCTATACTTCTTGGGCTATAGAAATCAAATTCATCGATAACAAATAGACTAAGTTTCCTTAAATCGAGTACACATTCTGTAGGGGTTATGAGGAGTTTCTTAATTTCGTGGAAAAGAAATGCAGGATTCGTTATTACAAGGTTTGCAGATGCAAGTGTTTTCCTAAGCCCATACTTACCTATTTTCTGCACAATTTCGTCTCTTTGTAGAGCATCTATTTTCGTAACAGATATACCTGCCGAAGAAGAGTATAGTGATATTCTTTTGATCTGATCGTTCGCTAGTGCTAGTGTTGGATATACAGCTATAGCCTTAAACGTTCCGTTCTTTGCTTTTTCGTGGAAATAGAGGTACCAGCTTTCAGTCTTACCTGAACCAGTACCAGCCTTAAGGATAACATTGTATCCTTCTCGAAGAAGATTTAGCGCCATTAGTTGATGTTCGTAGAGATATTCTTGAGCTAGCTCTATGCCGATAGTCTCTAGCTCGGGAACTATATCTATAAATTTAACGTTTGTTCTAGTGGGTTGTAGAGGTGATTCAACATTCTTTACATAATCGTAACCAAGATTCTTCAAAAAGTATTCGCTATCTGTTATCTTCACCAAGAACACCGAGTATATTATCTTCAGAGAGGATTCGTGACATCATCTTTCAGAGCCCACCACAATCATCATGAAGTCTATATTGTGGCTACATGTATATCATCTTTAACGGCCTTAAATATCACACTAGTTACACTACCCTTTATGTGCGGATTCTTAAGAATCCTCTTAATAAATCTATCCAGATCTTCAACATCTTTAAACAAAGCCATAATAGCTATATCATATTCTCCAGTTATATCGTAAACACCTCTAACATTACCCTCAATAGATATATTCCTTTCAATATCCTCTATATGAGCTCCATCAACATTAAGCAGTATTAGAGCCATTAAGCTATAGCCTAGCTTCTTATAGTCTACAACAGCAGTACATTTCTTAATGAGCCCCAGTTTCTTCAACTTTTGGATCTTCTTAGATACAATGGTTGGTGATTTACCTACTCTACGAGATATCTTGCGAACACTTAAGCTACAATCTTCTATAAGTATCTTTAGTATCTCTTTATCGACATCATCAAGTGTCTCTGTAGACACTAAACACACCTAAACTATGTGGTGTGTAGAGGGTTCAAAATCTTAGTTAGTGCTTGGATGTTGAAGTAAATAGAATTGTATCTAGTATCTTTTTCCTAAATGATTTATTCTTCGATAAATACATATTCAACTCTTTGATGCATTTTCTATTAAGCTTCTTCTTAACTATACAAGGTAGCATTCTAATGCAATCTTGACTTTCTCTACATCTATCAACAATAAGCATAAGAATTCTTCTATCGTATCCTGATCTATATAGGGGGACTATAGATATAGGTTCTTCTTTGCGCTTCAAGAATCGATGATTGTAGAGAATAACCATAGCGATCAAAATAGATAACACTATTAGAAGTAGAGGAAATAGTGTAGGATCACCATTAACAGCATATACATAGATATACCGAAACGGATTAAGCATCATTCCGAGAGTCTTTAGACCGCTATATCCATATTCAATCATTTCTTCTGGAAGCAATGGTCTAAGGCTATACCTAGATGAATCAACTAAAAACAAGACTCTAGATACATTACCTTTACAAAGCTTGTTAATAAGGCTATCTACAACTATTGTGTAAACATTTATTTTGTTTACAGAAGGTATTGCAGCATTAGTTACTATTGATCCATCTCCTAGGACAAAAACCATACCTACATTAAGATCACATAATGCACCAACAACACTATCTGTAGCGTATGCTATAGGTCTACATAGAGATTGATTGTATATAGATACCGTTGACACATAAGAAAATACTACATCATATCTATAGTCAATATCTATGTAGCCAGAAACAATATCTTCTGCATATCTGTAAACAGATTTATACATCTTTACATAATTAAATGCATTTATCTTGACAGGTATATCTAAGGGATCTAGTATTCTGTTTGTGTAAGGGCCTTCATCAAGAATAGCTATACTGAAACCATACTTCAGAAAAAGTCTTGCGATAATATTTATATCATCGTCGCTATAGGCTTTTTCTGGCGATATAAAGATCATTAGTCTACAGCTATAGTATTGGACAAGATGATTCTGTAGAGTTGATTCAGCATCAATCCAGCTATTGACTAAGATAACATCTCCGTAATTTTTAGCTAGATATCTAACAAAGTTAGAGGTGCCGTCCCATCTATGGTTATAAGGAGAAGCACCTCTAAATGTGATACCTTGAGCTCTGTTCTCAAAGGCTATTAAAAGAATTACAGATATAACTAGTAGAAGGATAAACCATTTCAACCTCATTCTCTACACCCACTATCAAGAAGCGACATCAACACTATTGCACATCCAAGAGATATAAGGGAGGCAACATATCTTTGAAAAATGGCTAGAACTATAGCGATTAATATCACTAATACAGCTAAATACAGAAGATAATTGGTTCCCCTAATCTCTCTACCCACGTTAACCACCTTCAAACATTGCTAGAATGATATCCATAGCACCTATATCTTCATCTATCCATCTGAACAAATAGAGTGGTATAAGTATGGCGATAGACATAGACAGTATTGTCATAATTCTTTTACAAGGATTGACTTTTCTTGATACATACAGTATAAGAAATATAACTAGAGCTACACTCAAGATCGATATCAACGATCTACCGAGTACTGCAGTAATGATACTATCGATAGCTATACCGAACAAAGTTACAGTAGTACTGTAACTGATGCTCTTAAACAATCCTCTAAGCGATATACAGATCTTGATAGGAGGCTCAAAAGATATGCCTAGGTAAAGAGATAGAGCTGTATAGATCAGTAAGTAGGTTGAGGGAATAACTAAAGCTAATGTAAACACTAACTCTAGATATGTGTAATTCTTAGACATTAATGTAAGTGTCAACAAAAATGCTAAAGTCAGTAAAATAAGTATAATATCTCTACCTCTTCTAGACATTGAGTCTATCCCTATGTTCTATGAGTTTAATCATTTTAATAATAGATTTTAGCCATGTCTCTCTATCAATTATATCTCTACTAAAACGAAGAGTCTCATAACCTTTAACTATGTCTTTTAATAGATCTTTGTATTCCTTATCTGAGTTACCTAATTTATGTAGTATCTTGCTATATATTTCTCTATGTGTCTCATTGTTACTTATCTTTACATCGAAAACATGAGCAATACTATATATAAGGTTCCAAAATAGATCGAAATGTGATTGACTATGTACGTTTCTTTCAATATTGTCAATAGAAGTATTACTTATAGATAGTAATCTTAATATATACCTTAGAAGATGTTTTCTTCCGACTATCACTAAGATAGTTACTGCTATACCTGTAGAAAATGTTATATAGATAGTCAATGGTATAGTATAGAGTAGAGGGTTAGATACATCTCTACCTATTTCCACAATATTATCTTGCTCTATAGAGCTCTGTATTGATGTGGCATCAGTATCTATTGACACAACTATATCGATATTGATACTATTAACCTTTTCAATATATTTGCTGAGCTTTTTCTCAACATTCTCTATATAGTCTGGTATTTTTGTATCGATATCAGTAAAGAACTTTAAGTTGATGTCGGTACTGTTTGAGAGATCGCTAAATAATGTGGCATTCTCTTTGCTATACATATCAATAAGATTAAATGGTATGCCAATGTATGTTAAGTTATTTACAAAGTTTTCACTATCTGAATAGTTAACATATGTAGGTGTATACACGATTTCGATAGGCATATCTCTTAATCTTTCACTAAACTCTATGCTATCTAGTAAAGCTATTATCTTGTCTGAATCTATACTCATAACATAGCTAATTATCTTAGGAATATCTTCAGTAGATATGGTTATTCCCTTCTCTTTGAGACTTGAAGCCAAAGCTATAGCTTTACTAAGTATATATTCAACATCTTGAATAGTTAGAGGTTTACGAACCTCATTTTTGTTAGTCTCAATTAGTATTTGTTCTACTGATGAGTATGGATTTCGTTCAATTATATTGATGTTCGATTTAGACAAGAAATCTTCTAGGAATAGGTATACAACAATAGATTCTTCGTATAATAGTTTGTCCATGATGTTCTCTAGAGTGTCTCTATATATTCCTCTGCCTTGGAGGGCCATCTTTATTGTGTAAATCTTGCTTATGATCGAGAATAAGTATTCTTGTGATACATTCTCCCCTAAAAGAACTAGATACTCAATCAATGTATCTAGATCGCTATAGCGATACCTACAATGGCTATCTCCATAGAGTATATTCAGCAAGAGATTAGCAAAGGGATTTCCACATGTTCTACCACTACTTATCGATATGTTGAAGTTAGCTGTGATAGTCAGTATAAGGTTTAAGATATCTCTATCGTCTATATTGCTTGATCCATAAGCAAATCTCTTTAGAGTCCTAAGCTGAAGAGCTCCAATGAAAATCGATAATGAGGGTTCTGTATATATATGGTTAAATATGTGTATGGCATTGTTCTTTAAATCTCTATAACTATGCACCTTGATATCACGGTATCGCGAAATATTTACAGAATTAAGCCATCTAAATAGTACTTCGAATGAATATAGATCTTTTGTAGCTACTTCAGAAATAGTTTCTGAATGTCTAGTGGTATCTAGGGCATATGCTATAGAGTATGTTGAACAAATAGATGTTAAGACAATTATTATGAGGATGATTGCCTTAGCACGAATATGCACGTTTATTCACATCAGCTTATATACGTTTAACAAAGTTAATAATTTGTTGTAAAAAATGACGATATTTAGTAAGATTATCAAAAATGTTGTTGAAGAATCTGCTAAAGTACTTGTTGCAAGAGAAAAACATGTGGCAATGATTGTTTTCTCGGTTATAGCTGAAGGTCATGTACTTATAGAGGGTGTACCCGGGATAGCTAAAACACTAACAGCTAAGGTTGTAGCAAAACTACTTAATCTGAAGTTCTCAAGAGTTCAATGCACTATAGATACCCTTCCATCTGATATAATCGGTAGCAAAGTATATAATCAGAAGATAGGTGATTTCGAGACAAAAATCGGGCCTATATTTACTAACATTCTTCTTGTTGATGAGATAAATAGAGCTTCTCCAAGGACTCAGAGTGCTTTACTTGAAGCTATGCAGGAAAGACAGGTTACAATAGATGGTGAAACTATAGCTCTACCTAGACCCTTTGTTGTATTAGCTACACAGAACCCTATAGAACATGAAGGTACATTTCCATTGCCAGAAGCTCAACTAGATCGATTCTATATAAAACTGACTATGGGTCTGCTTGATAGAGTTGCCTTGATGAACCTACTTAAAAGAGATTTGAAAATCATTGAGAAAGAGTATTGGTATCTAAAACCTGTAGCAGATGTTAACGATATAATTAATGCATCTAAAGAGATAGAGAAAGTCTATGTAGATAGCTCTATATTCGAGTATATCGCGAATATATTCGAGTATAGTCATAGACATGAAGCAGTTCAATTAGGAATAACACCTAGAGGAGCTCTAATGCTTCTTCAGCTAGCTAAAGAGTTTGCTTTAGCTGATGAACGAGATTATGTAATACCAGACGATGTAAAGAATGCTGCTGTACCTGCACTTGCGCATAGATTTCTAATAAAACCAGAATTTTTAGCAGAAGGATATACTGGTGAAAGGATTGTTCAAGAGATTCTAGCAAATGTTGAAGTTCCCCGACCTTAAGGGTATATGGATGCTGAAGCATAGGATAGATAGAATAGTCATTGGCAAAGGCTTTTATATACTGGTAGTATCTACTCTACTTACATATATGGTTGTTGATGGAGTAGGTTTAGGATATCCTATTGGGAACACTCTTTTGCTTTACCTACTAATTACAGACACATTCTTTGTAATAACATCTATAGCGTTACTGCAAAATCTAAATAGAATTGATATAGAGGTAGAGCAAAAAGATGTATTGACATCTGTTGAGGGTATGGAATTAGGTATGAAGATTATTTTTAGTCATAGTAGAATATTCAGATTTATTGTTATCAACAACATTGAAATAAAGAGCGATAGAGGTTTATGGATTAGTAGATGGAGAATCAATGATGAAGGATACATAGATCTATATGTAACTGGTTATCCAGGTATGCACAAAGTTTATGGCTATAGAATAGAGGTTTCAACACCATTATCTATACATAGAGCGGAACTCAATATAGACTTCGATATAGCTAAAGAAATACGTTTTGCTCCTACAAAACATGTACCTAGATTCAATATCGAGCTAGTTTTACCGTATCTACAGATATTTGAAGGCAGATCTTCGAAAAGAAAAGGGGTAGGAGCTGAGGTGATGAGTATAAGAGAGTTTACGTCTGGTGATGATCATAGAAGAATTCATTGGAAGGCTACAGCTAGAGTAGGTAAACTCATGGTTAAAGAATATGAACATAAGGTATATAGAAACGCACTAGTAATAGTGTCTATACATAAAGACTTCTTTGTCGGTGAACCAGCTCCACTTCTATATCTGGTAAAGCTTGTGATAGATGTTGTTGAAAGTCTTTTGTCCAAGGGAATGAACATAGTATTGGGTGTCATAACGGAGAGAAACATCAAGATGTCTACAGTTATTGATAGATCTAGACTTTATGAAGTCTACAGAATTCTGTCGGAAATAGAGTGGCTTATAGATATTGATAGGTATAGTAGTAGTAATAGGTTACTTAGATGGTTTACACAAACAGTTGCAAGAGATGTCTGTAGAGAACCCTGTATAGTGTTTTTAGTGGTAGATCCTCTAGATAGTATGGATATAGACAGTATTGCGAATATATATAGAACGCTTAATCAACAAAAACATAAAGTTAAAGTACTTCTCACAACACCACTAGCTATAAGGTTTATGTATACAGCTAGAGTTGAAATTGCTGATGTAGATATGCTCCAGAAGGAAGCCACAAGGTTGAAGAATATCATCCATACTCTTAAGGTAGGTGATGTGTATCTTCCAACAGCATATCTAAAGTTCTAGCAAACTCTACATCAGAGATATCGAGATCGTGTAGTAAACATATGGATTAATGCATTGATTTCTCAAATCTTATTAATACGAGTCAATATAGACATCATGGTTCTAGCATTTTCCAGCATCCAGTGATCATTATTGAAAAACACGTATATTTTCTTAGGGTTCAATTCTACAATTCTTCTAGCTATATCTTCGAGTTCTTCATAGCTGTATTCATAAGCATACCATGTGTAACTTCCATGCAGTCTCATATAGACTATATTGTTGGAAGATACAATCCATCTACCAATAGGCGAATCTATTGAAACTATTGTTGCATTAAATTTCTTGAGCTGGTCAATAACGTTGAACCAACTGTTATGCCTAAACTCAATAGCGAGTCTTTCACCAAGTGCAACAATTTTTGCAAACTGCTTTAGTTTCTCAATATTTTCATCAGATGCAACAAAATTAGGGGGCATTTGAAATAAATAGAAGTCTATATACATATCAAGAGGGGTGAATAACTCATAGAATTTCCTCCATATGTCTATAGCTTTATAGCTAAGTTTTCTGTAATGAGTTATACCTCTAAACACCTTAACAGCCCATCTGATACCGTAGATCGATGTTTTCTTAGCCCAACTCGATACTTGATTACGGAAAGGGAATCGATAAAAAGAGGCATTAAGTTCAATAGCATTAAGTCTAGAGTTCTGTAAATACCAATTGAGAGTTCCATCGATATTCCAATCATATAGCCATCCAGAAGTACCTATAAATATCTCCATAGATCTACATCCAAAAATTCTAGATCTAGAGATGGAATTAAAGTTTAGCTTTTGTTCCAATTTTGTTTAAGTGTTTTATGTAGATTGAAATAGTCATCATATTGGCTCTAGATTCTTAATCCTCTAGAGTTGTTTTTTCAAATATCTTTGAAGCACTATAAGCAAATACTATAGAGGTGAAGGTAAGTACTGCTAGATCTAGTAAAGGATTCATTGGAGGAATACCCACATCTGCACCTGTAAGCCAGTATCTTACACCGTGTACAGTATAGCTGAGGGGATTAAATATTGCTACATGTTTCATCCATTCCGGCATAGTTGTTATAGGATAGAATACGCCACTTAAGAACATTACAGGCATATTGAATATGTTGATGATCATCTGAAATCCTTCTATACTTGCCAATTTCAATGCTATTACTATTCCGAGAGACGTAAATGCTATTGAGGTTATGAATAGATAGGGAAGAGATACAAGTACTCCTAGGGGATTTAACGAACGTGATATTGTGAATCCTATACACATTACTACAAAACCGTTAAAGGTGTTTATGATAGAATCTCCAACTATTCTTCCCAGAATTACTACACCTCTAGGTGCTGGAGCTACAAGCGATTCTTTAAGAAACCCAAATTGTTTATCCCATATAACGCTTATCCCAGCTATAAAGCTACCCATAAACACAGACATAGTGGCCATACCGCTAACCATGAATGTTGCATAATCAAGTCCTCCAAACCTACTATTGACCATCTGCTGAACGTATTTAGCTATAGTATCCATAATGTTACCTACATTGGGTAAAGCGTCAATACCTGGAGGAGCTACATCTTTTGGTGTAAACGTGAATACTGTACTCATTCCAAGACCCATGAATATCATCCATAGAAGAGGATTCAGAAAGACAGAAATCACTCTAGATCTTGCACTCCACCATCTCTTTACATGTCTATATACCATTGCTATAAAGGGAGATAAGTCTAAGCTCATTCTCATGTCACCTCCATATTCTGAATCTAGGTGGAATAGATGTTGATTCAAGTGAATCTCTAAGTTCTTTACCAGTTAGATGTAGAAATACCTCATTTAGTGTAGGTCTACGGTAACTCACTTCTTTAACTTTAACCCCTAGTCTATCTACTATTGAGAATATCTCTGGGAGAGCTTTTGAAGCATTATCTACAACAATTTCTACTCTATCTAATGAAATCCATCTACAGCTATTAACGAACTTTATAGTTTCACATATATCTATATTTCTATTATCCAAAGTTACATATATAACATCGCTTCCAATCATAGACTTAAGCTCTTCAACACTACCCTCAGCTATAATTTTTCCGTGATCCATTATAGCTATCCTATGCGCAAGTTCTTCAGCTTCATCCATATAGTGTGTGGTCATCAGTATGGTCATATCTTTCTCTTTCTTCAATCTTTTTATGTAGTCCCATATCCTTGCCCTAGATTGGGGATCTAAACCAATAGTTGGTTCATCTAGAATCAGCAACTCTGGTTCATGAAGAAGACCTCTAGCTATCTCAAGTCTTCTCCTCATACCTCCACTAAAGTATCTTACATATTTAGATGCATATTCCTTTAGTTCAACAAATTCCAGTAAATTCATTATCTTCTTCTCAAGTTCTGGACCCCTCAGTCCATAGAGTTTTCCATGAATATACATATTATCATATGCAGTTAGATCTAGATCTAGACTAGGATCCTGAAACACTATGCCTATGTGTTTCCTAACCTTATCTGGATTCTCAACAACATCGTATCCAGCTACAAAAACATTTCCGCTTGTTGGTTTAAGTATTGTAGCTATTATATGGATAGTTGTTGTTTTTCCAGCTCCATTAGGACCTAAAAGAGCATATATCTCGCCTCTCCTGATCTTAAAGCTTATACCATTAACAGCAACTACATCTTTGAATTTCTTAACGAGATTTTCAACAGCAACTATATCCATTTCTACCAACCTATAACCTTATTGATATCTTTAACAAAGTTCTCTATAACATTCCTGAGATACTCGATCTTCTCGTTAGACATTCTGTCGAGAGACCCAAAGATATTATAAGCAACTTTCAGAAGCTTATGCAACTCTATCTCTTTTGCTCTTCTGAAACGCTCGATATATATATCAACACGATTAACTAAATCCTTATTATCTTCAAGAAACTTTCTACCTTTCTCTGAAAGCTTATACAGTCTAACTCTTCTTCCACCAAAATAAGTTACAGTAACATCAACTAGATCCTCTTTCTCAAGTTTCTTAAGCAGCATATATATGTGGCCGGGACTTGGAACAAAACCTGTGATCTCATTAATTCTCTTCATAATCTCATAACCATTTAGAGGTCTCTCTACAAGAAGCTTAAGGACAAAAGCTTTAGCTATCCCTCTATCCATAGGTCTCATAATATATCTCCAGATATATCTCGAGTACTATCATCAGAAATACGTAAAGAGAAAATATAAGTGTTCTTCGCGAATATGTAGAAACTCGTCAGAATTTAGTACAGTCATTTAGAATACCTCTAAACATGTTCTTTAGCAGGTCTCGATATAGATAGATGTTGATCCATCTGTTTTACCTATATCGACAACTATTGAGAGCATTAATAACAAATAAGTTAGCTCTATACTCTTTATCTAAAGTTGATTTAGGACCATGTCCTGGTAACACTATTGTTTCTAGAGGATATAAGCTATAGATTTTGCACAAACTCTTCAGAAGATCTTCTTCACAACCTCCAGGTAGTTCAGTAGTTCCTACAGATCCAGAGAATAGTGTATCACCTGTCAATAGCGAAGATATAGATGGTATATAGATAGTTATTGAGCCTGGTGTATGTCCAGGTGTGTGCAGTATGTATACCTCTATAGATTTAAATCTATGATACCCCTCTCTATCAATAACCTTATCTGGCTCTACCTTTCTGTAATCTATATTGAACTGTCTAGCCAAATCATAGTTATAATCTAGAATCTCGAGATCGTCTCTATGGATTAGGAATTCTGCATCAAATTTGTCTCTAAGTTTATTAACACCTTCTAAATGATCAAAATGTCCATGAGTTGCCATAATTGCTACTATATTCAAACCCATAGATTTTATCCATTCTACTAAATCCTTACCATAACCACCTGGATCAACTATAATGCCATCTAATGTATGTTCATTGTACACTACATAGGTATTAGTATTAAAGAATCCTAGGACAAATAACTTAATGCTATACATAGATACAACCTATGTAATTAATTTAATAACCAAAATTTTATGTCTAACTATCTCTAGAGCTCTAACTATGCATCAGCGTTCTGCCTTTTGTAGATAGTAATCTGCAGTACAGATAATAGTAGTTGCCTTATATCTGGGAATACTGTATCTTTATATCTTTCTATATGGTTAAGTTATACAGGATTTAGATGTTTGTTAAATTATGGATTAGGATGTATATAGAATAAGAGATTCTAAATACAAGAAGATCTATGCTGTAGATTTGTGGATACTATGGGGAATCAGTATTTGTGTAGTTTTAGTAGTGGTGATTGATGATGTGGGTATCTATAGTCATTTGATCTAAATAGATTGAATAGCGGGTTTATCTATGCTAACTTTATTTACAGCTTATTTCTGATTTAGAGTGAAAAATTTTTATTCTAGTTGTAGGTGTTGAGGATCTTTATATAGTGATAATCTCATGAGCAAGATATGGTATATAGTTGTAGCGTTCATGTCTATGCTTTTTGCAAGCTTTGGAACAGCAGGATCTCTATTCATACTCTACATTAAAGATATCTATGGACTTGACAACATTACACCTATAGCAATTGGAGCTACTATATCTAGTGGAGTATCTATTGCAGCTATGATTGTCATGGGCTATCTATACGATAGATACGGCTTGTTTGTGCCAATGATTACAGCTACAGGATCTATGGCTGGATGGAGTTTTTGTATAGGTTATATGGGTAGGTTTTCGTCTTGGTATCAAGCGTCTACTGTATGGTATGTAGCTGCAGTACTCCAGGGATTCGTAATGGCGTCTATCATGATAGGGCTTAATCCAACGCTTATGACTATGTTTCCTAATAGGAGAGGTTTAGCGGTATCTGTAACTCAATCAGCTCAAGCATTAGCAATGTCTTTTTGGTCGTATACATCTATCTATTTGATAAAGTTATTGAACTTCTTTAATGCCTTAGCGGTTATGGGTCTTATAGGCACTACATCGATAGCTTTAACCACAATTACATTCAGTAGAATAAGAGCCTCAGACTCCGCCAAAGATGGTGAGGATGATAGACATAGCCAGAATAGAATAGAGAAACAAGACTATTTATCAAAAAGATTGCTAGCACTATCTTTCGCTATGATATTCTTCATAGCTCTTTCATCTGTTGTGATAATGAGCTTCTTTGCTGGTCTTATAGAAGAATCATTTACTTTTGCCACTACCTCGACATCTATACGCGAAGATATTGTACCTCAGGTAATGATGGTAACAGGTTTTCTACAAGCATTAGCGGCAATATTATGGGGATACTCTATAGATAGACTTGGACCACTAAAGACCATTCCAATAATATATTCGATGGAGACTGTGAATACGGTACTTAGCTTTATAGTCTATACTGTGAATCCCTGGGTAGCTTCATTGTTTATAGCTTTAAGATACATATTCTTTAGTGCTGAACCAATTGTTCATTGGGCTCTTATTCCAGCGCTTTTTGGGCTGAAGAGCCTAGGCAAGATATCTGGTATACTTAATACTGCTCCTATGGTAGCTTCAGTACTAGCACCTGTAGCTGGAGGATTGATTAGAGATATCTATGGAAGTCATCGATATATACTTACTCTGTCTATGGTTCTATCTCTTCTATCACTAGTTTTCTATATAGTGATGAAGAGTACTGCTAACAGGGCTAAGATAAGTAGTCTAGAGGTATATTAGGGAGATTGATGTTAATAGGATAAGTAGTTGAAATAGTAGTGCTTTTGTGCTATAAATTGGTCTTGGACAAAAGGAGTATCTTTTTAGATAGATACCTTCGCTAAACATCTCCACCATTTCGTCACCTCTTACGAATAGTATGGATAACGTTTTCCATGGTTTTTCATTCTTCAGTCTATGTACATAGATAATCTCTTGAGCTTCTTTAAGAATCTGTGATATAGATCTCCATAGAAGTGGAATTACTGGTGAAGCTGTTCTTGAAATTTTGTGGACTAAGTAGGATGTTTCAGCTATATTTATACAGTGAAATAAGTAGAACATAGATAAAGAAAATACTTCAGCTCTTATGAAGACCTCGAGAAAGGATTCTATATTGGTTTTCCCCATAAGATATAGAACTAAGGTATTGGATATAGCCATCCATAGAGATGGTATAGAGGTTAAAAGAGCTGAGTAAATGAACAGTTTCTGCATTGAGAAAAATAGGTAGTAGAGAAAGATTAGTACAGTTATTACCAACGATTGGAAAGGTTTAGATGAAACCGCTATTGCTGTAGCTAGAACTATGGCTGTAAGTAGAGCTGTTGAACCAAGTCTAGCTTCAGAAAAACCGTAGAGGAATAGAGCATTTGATAGAAACTTAATGAATCTAGCTATAATGCTCATATCTATCCAAGCTCGATAACGTTATTAGATATGTACCTTAATTCTTCACCATGGCTTGCAACAGCTATTCCACAACCATGTTTAGCTAAGAGACATAGAGATTCTAAAACATGTATAGCGTTCCAGGGATCAAGACCAACAGTAGGCTCATCTATTAAGAGAGCTTTTGGTTGTCTAATGAATGCAGAAGCTATAGCAAGTCTTCTTTTTTCACCACTACTTAGCATAGCTATTGGCGTATCTAGAGCTTTCTCGAGGTTGAATTTTTTAGCTATATCTATTCTATTCATGAGTTCTTCTCTCGGTGTTGGTGATGATATGTAGTGTAGAGGGTTTTCGGGAATAAACTGTATCCCTTTAGGTCTCCTCATAGAACCCTTCACTGGTTTAAGTATGCCAGCCAATATCTTTAGCAATGTTGATTTACCTGAGCCTGATGCACCTTTAATCCATGTTATACCTCCTTTCTCAATATCTATATCCACTCCGTTAATCACGTATCTCTCTCCATCGGGGTACTTGAACCATACATCTCTAGCTTCTATAACAATTTCATCTTCATTACTTGAACATGGAGAGAGCTTTTCTGCGTATTCATTTAGCTTAGTAAGATCATCGTAAATAGGTGTCTCTTTTGGATCTTCATATATTTTAGCAGAACCATTATCTATGTAGAGTACAGAATCTACCACACTTCTCCAAAGCTCTACATCATGATCTACCACAACTGTAGAAATACCAGAATTCTTTAACTTCTTAACCAATTCCACTATCTTGTATCTAGATTGTGTATCTAGATATGATGAAGCTTCATCTATTAAAATAACATCTTTTCTAGATATGTAAGCCTCTAGTAGCGCTATTCTCTCAATTTCTCCAGCGCTTAATGAAGATGTTGAGCTCCATAAACAGTTATGGATACCGAATTCTTTCGCCATGCCAATAATTTCCGGGAAACTGTTTCTGCTGTAGAACATGATCTCTATGTACGGATATGGTGTTGATATGGAGAACCATGGCTCTTGAACTATATAGCATATGTGTTTTGAAGCTGAGTAACTGTTACGGATTTTCTCTCCATAGATCTCAATACTACCCTTTATCACCATATCGAAAAGCTCTTTAGCTATAAAAGTTAGAGCTCTTAAGAGTGTAGTTTTACCGGAGCCAGATCTACCTAAAACAAGTAGCGTTTCTCCTCTATCAATAGAGAAAGATATGTGATTCAGTATAGTTCTTCCTCTAGCCTCTACCTTCAGATCCTTTACCTCTAACACCTTTGGCTCTCTCAATAAATTGCACCACAGGATAGGCGATAACTACGCCAGCTGAAAACTGACCTATATTGATCGGTACTTCAGCTAGTGCAGCTATAGGCTCTTTCCCCAGTATTAATGGATTTGATACAAAATACTCATAGAGGAAGTATCCTAGGACCATAACCATGCCTCCTAAAATCATTGGTAATACATAAGGCTTCAATCTAGCTATACAGGTCACGGCAATAGACATCACAATTACTGCAATGGCAATAACTATCCATATATAGGAGGGTAGCGCTAGATAGAGATAGGGTACAGACATAGGTGTTCCAGAGACATGTATCCACCCCAATTCTATTGACAGATGTTCTTCACCTCTGTAAAAAGCTATGGGCAGAGCAATAGCTAGAGCAAGGATAACGCCAAGAATAACAACAGCAACATTAATTATCCTACCCTTACTCGTGGCTCTAACCTTGGATATCAGTTTCGATACTATAAATCCTTCACAAAACTTTATAGCAAATGTTGCAGGAGCGAAATAACCATAGCCTAGAACTATATCAGCAATAGCTGGTCCTAAACCTGATGCTATAGCTGCCACAATAGGGTTAGATATAGATGCTATAACGTATATAGATGCTTCACCTAAGTTAAAGTAGCCTCCGGTAGCAGGTGTTTCGACAACAAGAATAGCTGTCGCTATAAATGTTATAGCTGTATAAATTACTGTTCTCACAATATCCTGGAACCTCATAAAATTCCTTCACCTTCTCGCTGACTTTGTAGTATCCCAAAATAAGCTTTAATCGGTGTGCCAAATCAAAACTGTTCACAGCTACAGCATTAAGAAAATGGTTCTGTTCATGATAGATAAATTTGTAGGTATAGGTACACTTTACTAGTTACTAGAGAGTGCCATCATAATGCTCTATAGAATATTTGAAGATATCTATGCTTTAGTAGATCTACCTTTAGCATATATTCCTAGATTTAAAGCTGTAGTTATGGCTGATGTACATCTAGGTTTCGAAGAGGATATGGCTTCTAAAGGCGTCTTTTTGCCAAGGATTCAGCTTAAAAAGGCTATAGAGGTAGTGGAAAAAGCTATTAGCTATGTAGATGCATCAGTACTCATAGTTGCTGGTGATATTAAACATCATTTCGAGAAGCTAGGCAAAAAGGAAGCGAAAGATCTTAAAGAATTTCTAGAGTTTACTACGAAGAGGTTCAAAAGGGTTATAGTTGTTAGAGGGAATCATGATACATACCTTATCTCTATTTCAAGAAGGTTGGGAATAGAGCTTTACGATAGACTTTGGCTAGACAAGGTACTTATCGTACATGGACACAGAGAACTTGCGGATAACGATAACCCGGATCTAGTGATTATGGGTCACGAACATCCCAGTATAGCTATAAGAGATCCCATAACTGGATACGGTAGCAAATTTCCATGTTTTCTCTTGATGCCACTAAAGAGAGGAGGATACGCGCTGGTTCTTCCTGCAGTAGGACTATACCAGAGTGGTACAGCTGTATCTATGAATGTAGAAAGCTATCTTTCGCCAATAATCCGCAAAGAAGCTGTAGTCGAGGAAGCAAAACCTTTCGTTATAGTCGAGAGAGAAGGTGTTATTGAGCTTCCAAAGCTGAAAACAGTTGAAGATCTAATGCTTTCTCTCTAGATTTAAAAACTGTTTTAAACTTTGAACTAGATCAGTTTCATAAAAGCTTTTAAACCTCATTAAAAGTTCCGTATCTATTAAGAGTGTGAGACTATATCTTCCGATAGTTATTCTCAAAAAGAGCTGTATCAAAAATATCTATCAGATCTTAGGAATCCGAATATAAATGTCAAGATAGAAAACATAGTTGCTACTGTAGCTATAGACCAGCATATAGATCTTGAATATCTAGACAGAATACTACCAAATGTTGATTATGATCCAGATCAGTTTCCGGGACTTGTGTTTAGGTTAGAGAGCCCGAAGGTAACAGCACTAATATTTCGATCAGGTAGAATGGTTGTAACAGGATCAAAAAGTACGGCTAACTTGATAAAAGCTGTTAAGAAGATAGTGAGGGTTTTATTAAAGCATGGAGTTCCGATAACCGCGAAACCGAGGATACAGGTACAAAATATTGTGGCTTCTGTAAGTCTTGGTGGTGAAGTACTTCTAGAGAAAGTAGCATTTCTACTTGAAAATACTATGTATGAACCTGAGCAATTTCCGGGACTTATATATAGAATGGAGGATCCTCATGTAGTTCTGCTGATATTTAGTAGTGGTAAAATGGTTGTTACTGGTGCTAAAAGTGAGGAAGAAGTATTTCTAGCAGTTAGAAATATATTTCTCAAGCTTAAAGAACTTGGATGTTTGAAGGAAACAACGTCTGAGGAAGAGATACTTAGTGAAGAGCTAGAGGGTCTGGAAGGTGGTAGAGGGAGAAGGAAGCTTACATACAAAGACTTTCTATTCTAGAGAATACTGAAGCTAATAGCTATGCCATATAGATACAGCATCTATATCAAATCCGGAGAATTTTTCTCCAACATAATCTATTTTTGCTACAGTAGGTGTTTTGACCCATTCGCCAAGCAGTATAGCTTCTCCAGTATTTAGACCCGGAAGCTCATTGATAACGTCATGCACGACAGATTCACAGTATCTAGCTACATAAGCTTGATCTTCTGGATGAACAATCCTCAATATGGCTAGATTACCAAGCTGACTTAGAATCGTTGAATCAAGGCCTCTAGGTCTTTGAGAAATCACAACTAGTCCTACACCAAATTTCCTACCTTCTCTAACTATAGATATGGCTTCTCTTTTTGTAGCAGTTTCATAATCATTTGGTAAAAACACATGGGCTTCTTCAATAACAACTAAGATAGGTATAGGAAAACCTCTTCTATTTTCGCTAATAGTTGCTTCTTTTCTTGATGTCAGTAATCTGTTGAGCCAATGAGCTATAACTGCATCAGCTTGATTTATGTGCAGTTCACTTAAGTCTACAACATTTATAGCACCTAGAACAATTCTATCGAGAACATCATCAACATTCTCATCTAGAATCTTCTTGAGGTATCTCTCATAAACAGTTATAGAATCTAGAAGCTTTTGAGCAGATGATCCGTATCTAGCTACTCTATTCTGTAGACATTTCTTGATATACTGAAAGAACTCTACACCATTATGCTGAAGATTCTCTAGACATTCATATAAAGCCATTCTCTGTCTAGATGCGTTCACCGGTACATTAAGTAGTCTAGCAACCTCATCTAGATTCATGGTTCTTGGATTCAGCTTAGGTCTTATTATATTCAAACTCTTCATATTCATTGACACATATTCGCCATGGTAATCAAAGATCACAATAGTACCATTCTTTTCAATAACTCTTTTGGCTAACAATGCAACTAGGTTACTCTTGCCCATACCGGTCATAGCCAATATGCCTAGATGTCTAGATACAACTTTATTGATATTGACTCTAGCCTCTACTGTAGGCTCTCTCAAGAGCACTCCTATACGTATATAGCTATCTTTATCGGGACTGAATATTTTTGATAGAAAGGATCTAGCTGCCTTAAATACTTCAGTTCCAGGTGGTGGAGGTATAGGAGGTATCTTCAGCTTCTGTGATTCAGGATCAAGATACCCTAAAATGTTTACTAAACCTTTGTAGTAGTACATCCTTTCTCCACCCTTTATAGTCTTCACTATCCTCTCAATGTCTTTTGGATCATAGATATCGCTAGTTATAACATGGCTACCTATTGTTGATGAGCTAACCATTGATAGCACATGGTAGCCATAGTACTCCATGCACAAGTATTCGCCAATCGTAAGAGGTCTTGATGCAATTATTTCAGCTCTATAGGGTTTACTCTCTCCTACAACAAACCCAATGCTCTCTACATCTGTAACTTTATCTATAGGTACACCATCTCTATAAGAGTTAGTTAGAGCCATAGATTAGTCATCTCAAGAACGATTCTCTAGTCCTTGGATCTTTAGATATACCGAGTAAAATAGCTACTCTCTCTACATCGCTATTACTTATCTTGGCTAAGTTATGTGCTCTTATCAATGGATATGGATAACCAGATACAATAACATCAGATAGAGAATCAACTACATACTTAACCCTATCTATAGCTTCATCAACAGAATCTGAAGCAAACTCTATTCGATAAACTCTCGAGAAGTCCTCAAACCTTACATATGTAAGCATTATAGATACATCTAGTCCAGTTAACTTCTTTGTGTATTGCTTAAATAATCTAGCTATGGATGCCATTCCTAGATGCTGTGAATTAGCTAAATCTATAGGTTTCGTAAAACCTGATACAAATTCTGTGTACCGCTCAAAATAGTATATATCTCCTTTAACAAGCCCCAGAAGATCTTTAGAATTAGAGTTCTTAGATATGAAGACGACTTTCCTTGGATTCAGCGCTATAGTGTAAACTAATTCTTTAAGCGTTTTACTGATATTTATACCTCTACTCTCTAGAATCTCATATCCATCATCTATAGAAGCTTTATATAACTTGAAGAACATAGCCGTAAGACTTCCATCAATTAAAACGATATCAACATCATTGATCATTTTGTTCATTGTCTCTATCTCCATACACATAGATAGTAATGAAAGTTCGTGCTCAAGATTAGGTGATGTAACTACATCTACATCGACACTACCATTAACTATTTCTTCTCTTTTAACATCAAGTACAACAGAAACTGTATTAACTACATAAAGTGCAAATCCTCTGTACTCTATGTGGTTGTAGCTACTATCTATACCACCTATAGAAAGCTTCTTTATGTAGGGGTTTACAGATCCTCTATATCTTACCCAGATATTTTTTAAAGACCTTACTACATCCTGTGATACCGCTTCATCTATTTTATTTCTCAGAAAACCAAAACGAAGGAGTGTTGCATCAAGTGTTCGAGTCAGCATAACTCTATACCTTGTTACTCAATACTTCTAGGAGTACCTGGATATTACCTGGTTTTCAGAGGATATAAGGGAGAGAGTTGAGCGAAAATATTAGTAGGTGTCTATTGAGTTATGCATGTATATGAATGTGGTAGAGAGTGTAGAGATATAGTTGAAAAAATCTTTAACTCTTCTTTCTCATGGTTTCATTCATACTATGCTACATCATGTACAGAGGTAGGGGTCTGTAGATCTGTTGTAGCTTATGAAGATGAAGGTGTGGCTATAGGTGTATTCTACTCTATTGATAAGCTATCTGTTGGCGTTATTTACTACGTAGCTGTTTTACCCACACATAGAAGAAGAGGTGTGGGAAAAATCATTGTGGCTTCTATAGAAGAGATACTGAGTTCAGAAGGAATCTACACATTTTTAGCTACAACTAAAAGTAGCAATATAGCCTCTAGAAGAATGCTGATTGGTTTAGGGTACATGGATCTAAAACTAGATAGAATTGATGAAGATACACGAGAAGCTATAATGATGCTGACCTGTGGATACGAAGACGATATTCTACAAATAAAAACGTTCGATACACCTATAGATGAATTTTTCAAGAAGCTTATCCAAAATCTAGACGCTATAGAACTTGTTTGGAGAACCATTTGCTATAATCCATGGAGAAAACTTAGAAAGAGAACCAATATCTAATTTCTGATCCAGAAACTCCTCTACGATAATCTATGGAAGAAACACCATCTATAACTCTATAATCAACTCCAAATACCATACAACTAGATCAGCAATCCTAGATGACAAGGATTAGGTTTAAAACATATTTTCGGTATAGTTAGTAGATAAGAGAAGTATGTGACTCTGTAGGTAGATCCTATGTACATTTTTGGTGTAGCCGGTCTAGATAAATACCTCAACAACGTGCTTAAGCCAAGCTCTATGGTTGTTGTTGCTGGTCATCCTGGTTCAGGTAAAACAACACTTGCATCAACAATATGCTACTCAAATGCATTAAGAGGACACAGATGTCTCTACATATCTTTTCAAGAAGATAGAGAAAAGCTTTTCAACAATATGAAGAGTTTTGATATGGATTTCTATAAACTAGAGTCTCAAGGCATTATAAAGTATGTACAGTTTCCTCTCTACTTCGCTGTTGATGATGTCGTTAAAGAGATAAATAGCTTGGTTCTTGATGGTGGGTATAGAATAGTTGTTGTAGACTCTGTTAATGCTCTTCTCGAGATGGTGAAAGATGATGCCTCTAAAAGGGCTTGGCTACAGAACTACTTCTATGGTTTGCCAAAGTTAGTAAATGGTGCATGTATACTAGTTGCTGAACTTCCATATGGATTAGAGAAGCTTAAGCTAGGCGCTATAGAATTTGTATCAGATGCTATACTTATCCTAAAGCATAAAGTTGTAAATAGCATACTTACAAGAAAGTTAGAGATAAGGAAGGCAAGATTTGCCCCTATTAATGTAGCTGAAGTACCGTTCACGATACGTGAAAATAGTGGAGTAGAGGTATACATACCTCCGCTACTCGAAGAAGTAGGTCCTGAAGGACCAGAACTAGATGTTATATGTAAACCTCTCAAAGATGTTGTGAATCATATCCATAAAGGAATGGTTATGTATATTAGTTATCCACCAGATGCAAGACCAATAGAATATGTACCGCTACTTCTCGGTATAGTTGCTCTCAATAATTTGAAAACTCTTGTAGTATCATATCACTATCCTCCAGAAACAGTTAAATCTCTTATACGTAAAAGCTTTATTTCCATAGGTGTAGAGGGAGATTTTGTCGAAAAACTTATTGAGAGGCATCTAGAGCTTAGATCTCTGAATCCATATGCATATGGTACCGAAGATATAGCATTGAAAGAGCTATCAATGGTTAAAGAAGAACACGATGCTGTAGTTTTCCATGGAATAGAACTCGTATCATCTGTTACATATAGAGAAAAATATCTACAAACTCTCTACAACCAGCTCAACTATCTAAAACACCTACACAAACTCGTAGTGAGGCTAGGTAGCATAATAGATGAAGATACATATAGATTTCATTCAGCTCTAGCAGATATGGTGATAAGGTTTAATCCTGTACAAGAGGGAGACAAGATACATTATGATGTGTATGTATGGAGGCGAGGCTCATCTCCCTCAATCCTCAGATACAGTAAGTTCATGGAGTGCTGTAGGGAGATCACAGAGAAACTAAAATTAAAAATTATAGAGAATTGAAATAATCCCAACAAACAATACCGCAACCTAACTCAATACTCAAATGATTCTATTTACACATATCAGTTACTGATCAATACTCTACATATGATCATCTGCAATGAATACCTCCCAAACACCCTATTACTCGTAAACCATCTATCTATAGCCATGAATCCTACAAATACATTTATTCTAAAAATACACTCACAAATATACCGACTAACTAGAATACAACATATTGTCTTTTTTAATACTATTTAGGATTTGGTGGGCCCGCGGGGATTTGAACCCCGGACCTCCGCCTCGTCAGGGCGGCGTCCTACCAGGCTAGACGACGGGCCCTTCGAATGACATACTAGAAAGAAGTAGCAAATATAATCTTTACTCCTAAATTCTCTAAAAAAACCTAATGATGTACTAGTATTTTGTGTAAAGATCTATTATGCTTAGAACAGCTTCCGGTTCTATCCGTTTCGTACTTAAGAATCTTCTCTTCTTTTTAATCGTTATAATATTTAGGATCTTTCCTAATGATTCTAGAACATAGTTCCTGGAGTCGGGAGCCTCTATAGAAAACAGGTATAGGTTTTCTGTTAACCATTTCTCGTCTACATTCTTTGCTATATAGATTCTATCAACATCGATCTTTTTAAGCATATCTAATGCGAACCCCTTGAGCGAATATATATCACTACATTCGTATACCCCATATTTTGGAATGAATACTGTGTGCCTGCCTATATCAATGATCATAAAGTTCCTTTTATGTTTCCCCATGTATTTGCTTACTATGGTAAGAAGATATGTAGAAGTACGTTCTATATATACACAAGGTCTATCGTGTATCGCCATAGTCACCACTTTCTAGTTAAACTTGCTACATCTAGACAAATTTATTCTCTGCTACATACTATCTACTTTGTTTCGAAGTTTATAAATATATCTGTGTAGAGCACGCAGTAACGCAGTAGAATATTCTATGTATCTAGTTTTACACAACTGTTTATATAGTTCTTTATAGGGAACCAGTACATTGTGATATACTAGTGTAACTGCGGGAATCACGAAACTATGCCTTATCACATTCTTATCACATATGGTAGTGTTTTCCTTCTTTCTCTTCTCTACTGCTTAATGGTATCTGTATTGGTGGTGGTAGGCCTAATTCACGTGAGAGTAGAGCTATCATTGGTAATGTGTAGCTGTATACTGTTATAAATAGCTGTTGAGGTGGTGTTGAGTTGGATAAATCTTCTTCTATTCTTTTAGCTTCGTTCTGATCTATGGGTGTGATGTATACTGCTCCCTTTAGATTTATTGAAGCTATAGGAGGTATGCAGTCTATCTTTACAATAAATTCAACTATATGGGTATTATCTTTCTTGATAGGCTTACTGAACATTATGTTCATATTTATATTCAGATGCTGTATAGGGTCAAAATTATATCTCTCAGCTCTTATACTATCCATTCTGAAGCTTATTGTCGGCATGGTTATCCACCTCTAGAGATCCTTAACTTATTTGTTTTGTCTATAGGTATCAAAGCTATAGCATGTACATCTAATCTAGGTGAAGACACGGGAAACACAAGAGCCTTCCCTTCTTCATACGACAGTATAACTCTATCAACATCGCTGTAATCCTTTAGCTCTACATATGTAGCATCTTCACATAATCTAGAGAAAATACTTCTTAGAGAACTTTCAGCAACAATATTTCTACAACCATTAGCGAAAGCAGCTATCCTCTTCAAAATGTTCTCGACATCTCTTCCATAGATTATGTATGCTCGATACCTAGGTATACCACTATCGTTTAACACCATAAACTTTACCGCTAAATAACTTTATAGAGGAGCTTATATCTTAATGAGCTACAAAGTATTATTGAAACTTTAGAAAAGTTAAGCCATATATAGGTATACCTGATTGGGTAATCCTTTATGTACGCTATTGCGTAATAGTTTATACTGTGTTTCTGGCCATAGTAATAGATTTTGTGATTTCTTTATCAACTTTGGCCGTAGATTCTTTTACTCTATAGATTATCCTAGATTCTCCGGAGATGATATTGCAGTAGTATTCATGTCCATAAAGGATTATGACCTTAAATACTGACAACTAACATAGTTACTTAGTTCTAAGCAAAAAGTAGTCTCAAATGAAGCATAGTCTATGTTCTCTACATCACATCTCATACATTAATAAGTATTCATAATGTTTAAAACTAGCCATAGACTTTATTCATAGACATAATAACAGAGTGATTCGATCTAGCTTTCGAGATTTTGTACCAAATTTTAGACCAAATCCATTACTTCTTCAGTCTTTACTCTAATTGTAGAGACTAGATATAGAGATAGATGTATATAATTTATTTCTAACTCTTATAAAAATAAATTTCACAAAACTGCACCTATCTTTAATAAGTATGTATATAAAGAAAACCTAGTTTAATTATTAATGCAAGAGAAACACATATATTTTGCAAGCCACAGGAAAAGATAGTATCCAGATAACATAGGTGCTCGAAATGATATCGGTTAAAAAGCAAAGAATCACTAATCAATTAGCTAGATACCCTGCCGATATCTATATCAATTGCTGGTGTTGGTGCAGCCTAAAACTAATACTATCTCAATAGGAGAAACTCTAAAGGGTAGAGCTAAAAGTTTCATACTTTCTTCACCAACGGATAGATCAAGACAGATACTGTAAGTAGGATAACTGCAAACACCACTTGGTATACTAGTGACATTATGTTTATCTCTAGGTAGAGCACATAGTTTCTTGCTGTAAATAATGTATGGAATGATGGTAGAATACGTGCAAACCACTTAAGCATTTCTGGAAACAGCTCGTAGGATGCAAAATATCCCGAAGTAAATGCCAGAAACAGAAAGACTGGTACACCCATACTACTTGCAGCAACTATTTCTTTCGATGTAGTGCTTTTGTAGAGAACTATAGAGTACAAAATCAATGCTAAAGCAAATGCAATAACATAATTAATTATATACGTAAACCAGAACACATGAGTCATGGCGAAACTTAGTGAAGTTCTAAGGAACATTCGGGATACGAGGAACAATACCAGAGTAGATTCCAACATGTATAAGAGTACAGCTACAAAAACTATGAATATTGCTGTAAACTTGCTGGTGGGGGATATATACATCCTTTTATCGAGACCCGTAAGAGTGAACATCGCTAGTAGCGAAATAGTTATAGTTATGCTCGATAATGGGATCACTAAAGCTATCTGTAGCGTCATGATTTCTCGACTACTTATATCTGAAGCCACTATCTCGGTACTGATATTGAAGTTACGGAAGAGTAACATATGTGGTAATCCTATGTACGTATTGTTTAGCAGAAAACCGAAAAGAGCTTCACGTAGAACTCCAGATAAATAATTTGCATAGAGACTCGATGTAGAGTATATATGGATATTCTTGTTACTTTCAAAATCTTTCGGTATATAGATATAGGCTACGTGATCTAGAGAGCGCAAACTCTTCTCTACGACGTAGGTTCGCGGATTATCTACAATGTTTTCGACTACCAGGGTCTTAATGCCTGTGTTATTGAGTTTTGACTCGATATGGTTAACGATAGTGGTATCTCCTGATATATATACAGTTACAGATGGTTGTTGGTCTGCTAAGGATCCAAACAATATTAAGAGTATAATGGGAAAGACTATCTCCCAGAATAAAGCGATTTTAGATCTGTTAAATATCTTTAGAATAGAGTATACTTGGTAAAAGATACTTCTAATAACATTCATACATGATTAACCTCTTTAACAATGTTTTCAAAAGCTTTAGCAAGCGTTGGAGGTTCAACAACTATACTCACTATATTATTTGCATAGGTATTTAATTTCATAAGTAGCGATATCGCATCCAATATGTTATCTAACTCTACTACAACTTCACCTCCCTTGACATTCACCATATCGATTTCTACTGGTTTCCTGAACCTCACCATTACGGTCCATTTCCCTCCATATATAGAAGCAATATCGTATGGATCACCATATGCAACAATCTTGCCCTTAACGATCATAGCTATTTTTGTAGAATATCTAGCCGCTATCTCCATAACATGCGTCGAATATATAACTGTTATATCGTTCTTATTGAGGAGCTTGACTATATCCATAAGCTCTACTCTTGCAACAGGATCTAGATTAGCTTCAGGTTCATCTAGTATAATCACCCTTGGTTCTGTAACTAATGATGCCGCTATTTCGACTCTCTTCCTTTGACCTGCTGATAAACTACCATACAGTTTGCTATAGTATTCCCGCATACCAACAAAATCCAGCAACTTCTTTAAATCCTCATCTCTCAGCTTTATTCCCCATAACGAGGCAACATACTTTAGGTTTTCCTCAACTGTTAGTCCCTCAATCAGCCTAGAGTTCTCGACAACAACACCAATACTTTTCGCTATATCTTGAGGTAATCTCTTCTTAACTTCTCTACCAAACCATACTATTTTACCGCTGTTAATTTTTCTCAAGCCTAGGACAGACTCTATGAATGTTGTTTTACCAGCACCATTAGGTCCAATAAGACAAAACATTTCGTTGTATGCAACCCTAACAGTAACTTTGTCTAAGGCTACCATATCTCCATACTTTTTAACTATCTCTAGAGCCTCTAACACATAGTTACCATTACTCATATCCTCCCACCACCAAGATTGAGGCCGATAGCTCGCAATTCTCTAGTAGTAAAATTTTGCACCTTATATGTTTATCAAATTCTGCAACCATGGCCGAGTGTAACAATGCTACAGTACATGCTAAATAGGGGTTCAGCTCTGATGTAGGTTTATATTAGTTGATTTCATTGCCTCATCTCTTTTCCCCTGCATTCCGCTCGGGTTTTCATCGGGCTCAGGGGCGTTCAAGGGCACCCCACAACCCCCACATCTTGAGTATCTTAGAAGTAAGTTGATGCATGCGATTACGTCTCTATCTCCTGTGAATCCACATCTAGTGCATCTCAGTACTCTATCACCTTTATCCTTTAACCTGCTTCCACATCTGAGGCATGTTGATGATGTCTTCATTGGGTTAATGTAGCTAACCTCTAGTCTTTTCTCGAGAGCTTCATATACTATGGTGAACTGTATTCTTCTGTAGAACCACAGGGATAGCTTCTTATTGAATGAGCTACTTCTATTCACGTTATTCCTGAGTTTGTCTAGGTTTTCAAAACTTAGAGAATAGACGATAAACTCGTTAGAGGCGAGGTATAGTGTTCAAAGAAATCGATGAGTATATGGATCTCCTCAAAGTCTCGGAATTATTTGGTGACTATCATATATTCAAGAGCCCGAGAATTATTGTTCCTTCATCTACGGATCTACCTATGTATGTAGCAAATACTGAGGAGCTTAACATAGAAGAATTAGTACATACTATAGTAGGAGAATTTAAATTTATCTCTCATAGTGGTAAAGGCACAACCCCCAATAAAGCGCTTGGTTCTGGATTAGGGGAAGCTGTTGAGAGAACAATACCTATAATTAAGAGACCCAGAGCTGAAGTTTACGGTGCTTACAGAGATTTGAAGAGCAATGCATTAGGTCCTCAGCAACTTCCACTCTTTGCTCTAGAGCAATATGAGTCTATTCCATTTAATCAATTTACTGAGCAAACCTATATTGGTTGGGTTAGAATGCATGATATCATCAATAGTGAACAAATTTTAGCTCCCGGCCAAATAATGGCGTTTGGATACATACCTGTAGCTACTGAGAAGCTTATAGGGTACTCTTCATCTGACGGATTAACTGTTCATACAGATATAGATAAGGCAATCTACAAAGGAGCTATAGAGTTTATAGAAAGAGATGCTGTAAATTTAGGATGGCACAGTGATATTCCTCCATACAAGGTAGAGCTAGACCTCAAAGAAGCTCTAGATATTCTAGGTCTCGATACTAAAATACCATACAACGATATAAAACTTGATGTATTCTTATGGAGATCAGACACAGACTTATATGTCGTCTCTACACATGTTATAGATGAGCGTAGAAAATTCTACACCTATTTTCCAGGCGAAGGTGCTGGTACAACTTTTGTTGAAGCCTTATCGAAAGCTCTAGCTGAAAGTTGTCAAGCGTATTTTCATTCATATGCAATACATCGTTACCGTAGAGATTTTGGTGAAGATGCTGACTACTATTACGTAGACGAAAATAGTTCGCCAGAGGAGGCTGATAATCTATTCAGAATAGTTTTCTACTATGGGTATCCGAGCAATCTCCAAAAACTATATAGAGAATTCTTTTCAAGATCTCCGAGATACGATTTGAAGAATTTTGAAAGAAATGAAGAGATTACGAGGTTTTCGCATAGATACTCGATACTCAGAACTATAGCTAAGGAGAAAAGGTTATCGCTGTTGCAATTAAATCAAACACCAGAAGAACTTGAGCATCTAAACATAGTTAGAGTATTTATACCAGAACTAACTCAATACAATGCTCCTAGGTATCCCTACTTTGGTCAATTCAGATACTATCTAGCTAGAAGAATACTTAAAATAGATGATATAACTCTAAACTATAAAGATCTCAGGAAAACTCCAATTCCATATCCGTAGAGCAGGGATACGCTAATGGAGATCAGCAAAAAGATCAAAAATTTTCTACGAATAGTAGATACAGGTTTAGGAGAATTTATCTAAATTACTCAAGAGAATTATATTTACCACTACAACTTTCAGGGTGTTGGTGCTCTTGGTGTGGATTCCATTATATATATATCAATAACTTTCCTATGATAATTGAGGTTACAGCTTAGATACTCAAATTTCTATAACCTCCACACATATAGACATATTCGCAAGTTTCGCAGAGTTGCAAAAAGCGCACAAAACTAACTGGTATGCAGGGCTAGAGTAGGTATTTGTGGATTAGAGAAGCTTAAGGACTAAGATAGTATGGAAGAAATTAGGCAGTTGATTAAACAAGATAAGCAAGATAATATAGTGACGTAGATTCTTACACTCTTCTGTATAACTTGGTTCACCAAGCATATACATTTATATGGGTTATATCGAGATCATTAAGCTATTTGTAGCTACACTCATAAAAGTATTGTAAAGCATCTTGGATGTATCTTTATGTACTGTAATGGTGAATACGTATGGATAGCGTACAGGATTGGGGGAAGATTTCACTAGATCTTCATAAGAGGTATAGAGGTAAAATAGAGATTGTGGCCAAGGTCCCTATAAAGGATTTAAATGATTTCTCTATATGGTATACACCTGGTGTAGCTGAACCTTCTAAAGCTATAGCTAGAGATATAGAGAATGGATTGGATACATCATTTGAATACACATATAGATGGAATAGTGTAGCGGTTATATCTGATGGTACACGTGTTCTTGGGCTTGGAGATATAGGTGCTGAAGCTGCTCTACCTGTTATGGAGGGTAAAGCTCTGTTGTTCAAATACCTTGGTGGTGTAGATGCTATTCCTCTTGTTATTCGTGAAAAAGATCCAGATAAATTCATCTATATAGTGAAGGCTTTAGAGGCAAGTTTTGGCGGTATAAATCTTGAGGATATAGAGAGCCCTAAATGCTTCTACATACTCGAGAAGCTTCAGCAACTTCTAGATATACCTGTATGGCATGATGATCAACAGGGAACAGCATTAGTTGTTGTTGCAGCTATGATTAATGCATTAAAGGTTGTTGGTAAAAAGGCTGAAGATGCTAGAGTCGTTCTTGTTGGAGCTGGTGCAGCAAATATAGCTATCTATAGGTATCTGAAGCTGGTAGGCTTCAAGCCAAAGAATATAGTTATGGTTGATTCAAAAGGTGTTTTAAATCTACGTAGAAGAGATATAGATGATATGAAGATGTATAATCCATGGAAATACAGAATCGCATTGGAAACAGATCCAGAGATTGATGGAGGTATAGCTGAAGCTCTTAAAGGTGCAGATGCTCTTATAGCCATGAGTAGACCAGGACCCAACGTTATCAAGAAGGAGTGGATCAGAGAGATGAACAATAATGCAATAGTTTTTGCATGTGCTAATCCTGTGCCAGAGATATGGCCTTGGGAAGCTAAAGAAGCTGGTGCAAGAATTGTTGCTACAGGTAGAAGTGATTTCCCTAACCAAGTCAATAACTGTCTAGGTTTTCCAGCTGTTTTCAGAGGTGTTTTGAGTGTAGCAGCGAGAAAAATGGTTGATGAGATGTTTATTGCTGCTGCACAAGCTATAGCTAGATATACAGAAGAAACAGGGTTGAGTGAAGATAGGATAGTTCCTTCGGTAAACGAAGTAGAGGTGTATGTTCGTGAAGCTGTAGCTGTTGCTGAAAAAGCTATAGAGCTTGGGCTAGCTAGAAGGAATATAGCTAGAAAAGAGCTTGAGTATGAGATTAAGTGTCTTGTGGAAAGACCTAGAAAGTATATGGATATAGCCTTAAGAGAGAACCTTATACCTATCTATAAGTGATAGAGGATGGATGCTAAAGAGGAATTGATAGATGTACTGATTGAGTTTATCAAGATTGTAGAGACTTCACTTTCAATAGATGTGTATCATGCTATAGACAGACTTATAGAAGTTGAAGAAGGGCTCTCTAGAGAGATAGCTAAGGCCATGGTCATGAACATAGATGTAGCGAGATCAGAACGTATACCCATATGTCAAGATACAGGCATATTTGTATTCTTTATTAAACTTGGTTTAAAGAATCCCTATATAGATATCATAGGAGATGCTATAATCAATGCTGTTGAAAGAGCAACTAGAGATATACCTCTTAGACCAAATGCTGTAAATCCTTTCACAAACATCAATAGTGGTACCAATCTAGGTAGGTATATACCTTGGATTCAGTACGAAATCGATAAATCAGATACTCTTGAGGTATGTCTATACGTTGCTGGAGGAGGAAGTAGTTCTGTAGGTGAAGCAAAAGTGTTACAACCTATAGATGCTGAAAAAGAGATCGAGAAAATAGTTCTAGAGGTAGTCTTGAAGCGAGGTATAAATTCTTGTCCTCCACTAATCATAGGGATAGGTATTGGGCCAACTATAGAGATAGCGTCTGTATTATCCAAGAAGGCTCTTCTTAGAGAAATAGGCAAAAGACATGAAGATCCCAATGTTGCAGAACTAGAGCAGAAACTGAAGGAGAAGCTCAACTCACTTGGTTTAGGTCCCCAAGGACTTAAAGGAAAAACATTTGTTCTAGATGTATTTGTAGAGTATGCATATAGACATCCAGCTACATATGCTATAGCTGTATCAGCTGGATGCTGGGTTCATAGGAAAGGATGTATAAAGATATATCCAGATATGAGTTTCGAGATACCTACACATAACGTTATAAGGAAGAAGCTCTATGGTTAACATCTATAGAATTTCATCACCATTTCATGAAGAGCTAGACTTTCTGAAAGTAGGTGACATAGTCTACTTATCTGGTATCGTTGTAACAGCTAGAGATCAAGTCCATAAGAGAATCGTGTTAGAGGGTCTATATCCACCGATACAGATAAACAGGTTAGCTGTATGGCATGCAGGTCCTACAGTTAAGAGAAAAGATAATGAATGGATTGTAATCTCCATAGGATCAACATCAAGTAGCAGAATGGAATCTATTGAAGCAGAATTCATAGAGAAAACAGGTGTGAAGATGATCATAGGTAAAGGGTTTATGGGTAGGAAAACAGTAGAAGCCTGTAGAAGATATGGATGTGTTATAGCTATATATCCTGGGGGTTTAGGAGCTTTAGGAGCTAAAGCTGTTAGAAAAGTTATTGATGTTTATTGGCTAGACCTGGGTATACCAGAAGCTATGTGGGTTCTAAGCGTAGAGAATTTGGGGCCCTTAATAATCTCCATAGATACACATGGAAACACCATTACAGACACTAGTGTTTAACTTAGTTATCTCTAGATACAGCAATTATTTCTAGTTGTGTAGCAATACAATTGTTAAACCGATAGTAAATTGATGTATATTGCGTTACTTTATAATACTCTAAGCATGTTAAATCCTATAAAATTGATAAAGTATAGCTGAAGTATATACACATCTAATCTAGGTGATAATGAACACAGAAGATATTTCAGTATAAGTAAGAACGCTTTGTTTTGAGATTATCCACAATAATAAGTCGAATAATTTTTTATACTGAATGTAGCTGGTTATACACAGAGTAGTATGTTACATCATAGGTGCATAGAATGAAGAAGAGTTGTGAATCACTAGTACTTGTTGTAGTTGCATCTATCATCGTTCTTTCTCCTTCGATACTGTGTAGAGCTAGCAATGTCGTTAGTATTGATGAGTATGGTGTGGTAGAGGTGTCTATAACCTTATCTCTTGATAGAGGTGTTCATGAAATTGTGGCACCTATAGAACCTATAGCTTCAACAGCTATAGCTACAGCCGATGATAGTGCTCTACCGCTTATCTATGATAATGGCTCATTCTATATAGTGCTTAATACTGAAGCCAATGTAACTATAACCTATATAGCTAATACCAGTATTATCAACAATATATTCTACCTAGATATAGTAACAGATGATACTGTTAGCATCAAGATACATAGAGACGTCATACTCTTATCATGGCCAGGTGAAAAACTAGTTGATGCTAGAGTAGAACAAGATAAACTAGTGCTCGTAATTAGGGGTCCAGAAACAATTAGATACACCATTAGACTTCCATCACTAGTGACGATAACTTCACCCTTAACACGTATACCAACAACTACCACAGAGACTCCGGTACAATCTTCTGTAGCTACAGAAACAATAACTACAGAATTGACATCGGCTGTAGCGCAATTGCAAAGACCTGCAGATATAGTGATGGTAGTTACCATAGCTACTGTTCTAGCTGTTGGTGTAGCTACAGGTTTCTATCTATATAGATCTAGATTGAAGAAACCTAGTTTTATCAGTGATATGCTCAATGATATTGATATAGCTATAATAAGAGCTCTAGAAGCTAGAGGTGATTCTGCTCTCCAAACAGAACTACAGAACGATGTAAATATCCCTAGAACAACTCTGTGGAGACATATTAGAAAGCTAGAGAAGCTAGGAATAGTTAAAGTAGAGAAGATTGGTCTTCAAAATAGGATCGTGTTGATTAAGAAGGTTAAGGTTTAGTCACAATCTATTCAAAACATATGAAGTCTCTTTCCACAGGGTACCTAAAAAACCTACTGTACATATACCTGTTTCTGGTGCTCGAAATGGTGAACCTAAAAACAAGACTCCTATCCATAATAGTCATGTCAATGGTTATAGCATCACTAGCTACACCAATAGCTGCAAGTTTTGCAGAAGGAGATACAGAAGCTGTAGCAGATGATGCATCAAGATTAGTTGCTAAAGCTTTAGCGATACAGGTTATGCTTAGAAACGCTTTAGCATTAAATATATCTGCAGAACTTGTAGCTGAAGTAGAGACTCTATTAAACGTGAATGTATCTTCTCTATCTGTTGAAGAACTTAAACAATTCATAGAGAGAGGTAGAGAGATATTAGCTAGAATTGAGCATGAGATTAGAGCGGCCTGGAGACTGGATTTAGGCAACATATATGCCGAGAGACTTAGAAAAGCTATAACGTCTAGAGCTAGGGTTATGGAGAAGCTATGTAATGTGTCATTAGACGAGGTAGTGGCTAACATATCCAGGGCAAGAAATCGAGTAGAGCTGATGAAGACTCTAAAAGATCTAGATAGAGTTGTTGAAAAAGCGAGGCTTAAGATATTTGCAGCGGTATCGATGGAGCACGGTATACTAGCAGTAAATGCTACAATTGGAAGGCAGGAAGAAAGAACAGTTGTAAAAGCCTACGTGGGATTGGGGAAGGCTATAGATGTATTAAAGAGGATTAGGGAAAGACTTGGATCACTAAACATCTCTGATGAAGTTGTTAAGCATATAGATATTGCTATCGAACATATATCTATCGCTAAAGAAATTTTGGCTAACGTATCTGCAAACATGTCTATACAGCTACCATATGTAAATAGAGAAAGAGTTAGAGAAATAGTGAACAAGACTCTAGAGAAAATCTATGATCGAACAAACAAAAGTTTATATGAACTTAAGAAAGAAGTGGATGAACTTCTAGAAAGAGCTCTAGAAGTGAATGCTACAGAAATTATCGAAAAATTAGAGTCTATTGTTCAGAAGCTAAACGATTTAGAGAAAGAATTACGGAAAACAAATATATCTATAGTAGAGCTCAATAAGATAATGATGAGTTTAGCTAGAATAAAAACCGAAATTAAGAGGGTAGAGTTTGAGATAGAAAGACAATTAAAAGAAGTTCCGGTACGTAGTATCGATAATGCATTCAATGTTACGTTATCTAAAGCTATAGAGAATATCAAGAAACTGAAAGAAATGTATAGATTCGTTGAGAATAAATCTAAAGAGATAATCTGTATAGCTGTCTATCCACCTCCACCAGCATGTAGATTCCTCGTAGCACTGCCGATACTCCTAAAACAAGTGAATACAACAATTATAACAGCTGAAAAAATGATCGATAAAGCTATTGATCTATACAACAGCGGTAATAAAGTTGAAGCTCTACAAATGGTTGCAAAAACAAATGCTATGGTTACTATTGCAAAAGCACAACTAGAGCCTATCTATAGACTGCTGAAAGCTTCTGATACAGTTAGAGGCAAATCTGGTTAAGAATTGAGAGACAAAACTTGTTAAGGAACTACTGGATTTAAAAGAATTTATAAATGATGTGAATAGCAATGTGCTATAGAAGATGGTCTAATATTTTTAACTATGCAGATACCTATCCAATTTTTTCTCTTTAGTAAGTTTTTTAAGGATATACGATTTCTCTAACCATCTGTTTATTCCTATATTGCTAATCTTATCGATTATCTTGAAAGATTCCTCTAGAGAATCAACAACACATATAGGACCTTCTCTATACATTGCCCTTAGCTGTTCACGTACAAACCAAACACCTATGGGTATATCGAAACCAGAGTATATCTCTCTTAAAACAACAGCTATGGCCTGTCTACCTATTTTCTCGAGATATTCTGCTGTTGCTAATCTTGCTGCATAGTAGCATCCACCTATAGATGCATAGGTATTCCTATTTGCTGTAAACAGCTCATGATCACCTTCTATAGCTACCTCACTTCCAAACATATTCCATGTAGATCTAGGAAACCATGTCTCCATCCATTCGAAACACCACTTACCTGGAATTAGGAGAGCTATAAAGAGATTCTTGTGTATTGATCTCATAAATAGCTGGATTTGATCTACCTCTCTGTAGTACTTAATGCGCTTCTCTACAAGATATTTTGATATAGCATCATCTACAGCTGTTATAGACCATCTTGTGGGAACAAACCTTCTAGATCTTTTCCTACCTAATGCACCTACACTTAGCAGTTTCTGGATATATGAGACAGGTATACCGTAGCGATAGAGTTCTACAACAGCTGTAGATGCTTTGGTATCTGTATCGCTATATAATCTATCCACTATACGGTTAGATGAGGTTGAGCCAACTATTCTGAGATTAACTAAAGGTGCTCTAGGACCTATTGGAGGCTCGTATTCTGAGAATATGAATCCTTTTGGAGGCTTCTCAAAAACCATCTCTATATCTGTAGGTTTAGTATTTAGAACAAGCTCGTGAATAGCTTGAGCAATCCTAGAGTCTACATCTGTTATACCTATCTTAGTTCGTCCAAGAACAAGACTCAGCCGCATCTCGATAATCTTGTCTATTTTTAGTGAACTCCATTGCTCTGGAAAATCATATAGAGAAGTATTACCGCATTCGGTAGGCGCCATAGGGCCCACGTAGATGTCGGGGTAACCCATTCTACCAACAAAAACAGCTGGTGGACTTGTTCCAAAAAGTTCGTTACTTCTTTTTAGATTAGCTATCATGCTTAGTGTACGCATTCTGGTTATAATGGGGCAATACGCTTTTCCACAGAGGTTTCTACCTCCTCTACAGTGGACACAGAGCTGGGTGCTAAAGCTCATAGATAAGTACCTGTTAATCTATTGGGGATCTGTTTTCGAGAGTTTATAAAATACGCTACTTATGGCCTATAGTATAGCCTATGGGTATGTATCTAGTTCCACAGCCTACCGATAAGAGGTTTCTATGAAGATCCTTAATTCTTTCAGAGTTTCCTGAAACTATAAACATGCATATACAAGTGTTCTCTAGATGGTTATGTGTATAACTTAGAACAACATCTTTAAAGCTCTCGATTGCTCTATCTATTTTTTCTCCTTCATCTGTTTCTACAATAATCACGCCTCTACAGAAGTGGTTTTCATGAGCATGGCTATAGCTGTACTCATTAACAAAGTTTGTTAATGCTTTTTCAACAAGCTTGGATCTATCTATACCAAGTATTTTAGCAAGTCTATCTATTTCACAAGCTAGAGAACTATCTATAGATATTCCGAAGCGCTTCTTTCTAGTCATCATTTCTTCACTCTCTTTAAAGCTATCGAAAGCATATACATCGTTAGTGCAGTAAATCCTATACCACTTGCTGGAGCTATATTTAGCCAATAAGAGAGAACGAGTCCCAGAAGTCCTGAAACAATAGACATGTATATGCTTAGGGCCAAGACCCTATTACTTCCTTCAACACTATTGATTGCTGTAAGAGCTGGAAGAAGGAGAAGAACATGTTCAACTATATAGCCTATGATCCTCATGAGGGCTATACAAGCTACACCTAATACAGTAAAGAAGAGAAATTCATAGATGTGAGTGTTTTTAACGCTAAGCATAACGGTATCCCTATCTATACCGATATAGATTGTAACTCTATATATAGCTAGCGCGGTAATGAGCAAAACTAGGCCTATTGCTGCAAGAATCTGTATGTCTCTCCATGTCGTGAGTAGAGGATCTCCGAGAATTATGCTCCATAAACTGTACTCAACTCTGTATCTAGTTAAAACAGCAAACATGGATACAACACTACTTGAAGCAGTAGCAGAAACAACAATAGAGGTAGCCATATCTGGATCAAAACCTTTGTGTATAGCATAGCCAACAACATATACTATAGCGAGACCTACCATTATTGCCCATAGAATCTCGGAATTAAGTGGTGTTTCTCTAGAAAGAGCTACAGAGATAGTTACTGCAAAAAGAGCTATATGGCTTACTTCAGATGCCAGGAAATATAGTCTTCGAGCAGCTATCAATGGACTTACGGATCCATATATAGTTGCTGAAAGAATTATAGCTAAGATCCATTCAACTCTAGGTATATATAAAAAAGAGACAACTGTAAGAACCATGAAAAAGCCGATGAGTATACATGTTGCTCGAGCATTCAATGCTTTTTCGCCACAAATAGCACTATAAACACAATTAGAGCCAAACCCACGGCTACGTAAACTAAGTAGTATCCCTCTCTCCAGACATCTGACTTATCTAGAGGTACTGGCGACATCATATCTTGTGAAATCATCTCTAAAACAGATTCGTGGTAGCCTAGTATGGAGTTATAGCTAAGAGGATTAGGTAGCTCAACAAATGGTACTCTATATCTATACGCAATATCATTTAATGATGCTCTAGCTATCGACTCTTTTAGAACAACCATAATGGTCTTGTTACCATATGTCTTAACCACATCTTCAGCTTTAGCTATATCTTTTGGTGTTATCGGTACTTCATGTTCTATTTGAACAATATGCTTAACCTCAGCTCCTAGAGAGTTAACAAGATATTGAAGTATAGGTGAATCTATTACAGCAACTCGATCCTTTAATAACTTCTTAACACCGGCAACTCTAGCTCTACTCACAATCTCTTCAAATTTAGATCTATAGACATCACTACAATCGTGTCTGATAAAGGTCAGTGTATTGGTTACATTCTCTATGAACGTTAGATAGTTGTTTATGTCCATAAGCAGACCATGGTAATTGATTGTACCTGATAATGGATGTTCTAAAAACTTTATACCGGGTATATTAGGTATCTCTATGAGTTTGGCTTTCAGTACACCATCACCGATAAGCTTCTTGATGTTTGTTTCAAAAGGTGTATGTGCTGTAGATATAATCAGGTCTGCTTTACTGAGAATTTCGAAATCTTGTGGCGTAATTTGGTATTCATGCGGATCAACACCTAGGGGTACGAGACTATAAACGGTATCACCATCGCATAGAATGTTTTCTACATCTTTAAGCATGAAGGGGAAAGTGACAACAACATGTACACCGTCTTTGGTACCTACTGCTCCAGTAACCGTTATAGATGTTGCTAGAATTATGTGGACCAACAATATGGTTGCAATCTTCTGTAGCATCATGAGGCACCTAAGCACCAAATGTCTTGTTGTGTGCACACAAAAGTTTTTAAGCTTTATTTATCTGTGCACATATGGTAGTAAGTATGGTTTTATTGAGAACAGAAGGACTTGCTATAGGTTACGAAGGACCTCTTGTAGAGAATATAGACTTAGAGATAGTCTCGCCATCGTTTATACAGATCATGGGTCCAAATGGCTCCGGTAAAACAACATTCTTAAGGACTTTAATAGGTGTTTTAAAGCCGATAAAAGGTAGGATTTATATCGATGGAGAGGATGTGACAGGAAATACAGCTAAAACAGGTAGATACATTAGCTATGTACCTCAGATAGCCACTTACGTACTAGGTGAAGTTTTTCCTATAACTGTATGGGAGTTCATAGAATTCGAAGCCACTGCTTACGCTAAAACACTAAACATAGCTAGAGATAGTATAAGGAAAAGGGTTAAAGAGATTCTCGAGCTTATAGGTATACCTAGAGAACTATGGTATAAAGGTGTACATAGGCTTTCCGGTGGTCAGAGACAGAGGCTTTTAATAGCTAGAGCTTTAGTAAAGGATGTACCTATAGTTGTTATGGATGAACCTCTATCAGCTATAGATGTAGAAGGTAAAACAGTTGTAGCAGATCTAATCAGGGTTCTCAGAGATAGAGAGAAGATTGTTATAACAACGTGTCACGATCCATCTATGCTTATAGAATACACAGATTATGTAATGATTCTGTCGAAAGGTAGCTATATCTATGGAAAACCAGAAGAAGTATTAAAGCCTTCTGTTCTAGAGAAAGTCTATCGCGAATGCTTTACAGAGTACGAGAAGCATATACATCTCTACGACTATCATCTATGAAGTTAGAACACGCTACACATAGTTGCCCTTTAAATGATTAACCATAGAATCTAGCTACGGAGTACCGCTTTATCTTGAAGCCTCTGCAGTAGTTTTTCCCAATCAATGTACATCATCAATACAGTTACAATAATGAGTGCTGCTGTTGTAATTAGAAAAGATATTTCTTCGTTTGTGTAACCTTCAACATATGTTGCCCAAATCCTACCAAGAACACTAACTAGGTAAACCATAAAGATTTTTCCAAGAATTGTGAATGGCAGTATTCTCCATAAACTATATCTCATCATACCTAGAGGAAGATACAAAATCTTATCTGGTAGAAATGTGAACGAGAATAAGAAGGCTAGAAATGGCATGGTCCAAGATCCTCTTTTCTGAATAAACTTAAGTAATGTGTTGATTCTCCTGAAGTAGATGGTATCGTAAAGAAAATGAGCACTAGCTCTCCCAATACCCCAAGCTACTGCTTCGCCTAATGCTGATCCCATACCAACAACAATAGATATCGGTAATATGTCTACATATCTAGCCACTTTGAACACTATAGGTATATAGGGTATTGGTGCTATAGAGAGACACGATATAAAGGATAGAACGAAGAATCCAAGAAGACCTGGAAAACTACCCAAAAGAT